>JAEEGF010341588.1_pt1 | contig 85561 bp, 71 predicted proteins | sample 9134171 | NCBI WGS metagenome assembly JAEEGF01 (sample SAMN16246542, study PRJNA631951) | gut metagenome | biome: gut microbiome; feature: rumen; material: AP-attached | host: Bos | place: Iran: Karaj | collected 2018-10 | reverse complement strand
AGTATCTTTTTTAGCAAGTAAAAAAGATAATACACTTTAATATAGATTAGTAGTATAAAAATAACTCTTCCTTACAAATACTACAAGAAAAGATACTATGTAAAATAGTATCTTTTTTAATATATATAATTTCTTATATGTTATAATTATAATAGAAGGTGATTATATGGAAATTATTAAAGCAATATTATTCGGTATTATTGAAGGTATAACTGAATGGTTACCAATCAGTTCAACTGGACACATGATACTATTAGATGAATTTGTAAAATTAAATGTATCTGATGAATTTTACAAATTATTTGAAGTTGTTATTCAATTGGGTGCCATATTAGCAGTAGTAATTCTTTATTTTAAAACTATATGGCCATGGGGATTTGGAAAAACAAAAGAAGATACAAAAGAAACATTTAATCTATGGGGTAAGATAATTGTTGCATGTATACCGGCAGTTATAATAGGATTACTATTTGATGATTGGTTTGATGAACATTTTTATAATGCTCCTACAGTAGCTATAGCATTAATAGTATATGGTATTATATTTATTATAATGGAATCAGTTAAAGTTACTAATAGACATACAAGAAGTTTAAATACTATTACTTATAAACAAGCATTTGGAGTAGGTATATTCCAATTACTTGCTCTTATTCCTGGAACTAGTAGATCTGGTTCTACTATCTTAGGTGGTTTAGTATTTGGAATGGATAGACCAACTATAGCAAACTTCACATTCTTACTTGCAATACCAGTTATGGCTGGAGCAAGTGCTCTTAAATTGTTAAAATATATCTTAAAAGTAGGTTTTACTTTTACTGCTACAGAGTTAACTGTATTAGGAGTAGGATGTTTAGTTGCTTTCTTAGTAAGTATGGTTGTTATTAAATTCTTAATTACTTATATTAGAAAACATGACTTTAAGATATTTGGATGGTATAGAATCGTATTAGGTATCTTAGTATTATTATATTTCTTTGTAATAAAATAGGTTAATAAAACCTATTTTTTTATGTTATAATTAAATACGTAAAAAAAGAGGTGTACTATGGAAAGAAAAGAGATAGTAGAATTAGTAAATAGAGAAGAAGAATCTTTAAAAGATATATTTAAAGAAATAGATGAAAATGAATTATATTTTTCTGAATTAGTATTAAATGCATTTCAAAAAGAAAATGTAACTGAAGCATGTTTTGGTACAACAACTGGATATGGATATTCAGATTTAGGAAGAGATACTTTAGAAAAAGTTTATGCTGATATTTTTCATGCAGAAGATGCAATAGTTAGAAATCAATTTGTATCAGGATCACATGCATTAAATGTTACTTTATTTGCACTTCTAAGACCAAATGATTTATTACTATCTATAAGTGGTTTACCATATGATACACTTCATGAAGTAATAGGTATAAATGATAATCCATCAAGTTTAAAATCATGGGGTATTAAATATGATCAAATAGAATTAGTAGATAATGATTTTGACTATGATGCAATTAAAGAGTATTTAACAAACAATAAAGTTAAAGTTATTGAAATTCAAAGAAGTAAAGGATATTCAACTAGAGATTCTATTTCAATTGATAAAGTTGAAAAAGTATGTAAGTTAATTAAAAGTATTCAACCTGAAACAATTATCATGGTAGATAATTGTTACTGTGAATTTGTTGAAAGAAAGAATCCGATTGAAGCAGGAGCAGATATCTTTGTAGGTTCTTTAATAAAGAACTTAGGTGGAGGCATTGCACCAAATGGAGCTTATGCTGTAGGTAGACATGATTTAATAGAATTAGTTGGAGAAAGACTTACACTTCCAGGAGAAGGAAGAGAAGTTGGACCAACACTTGGTGTTAATAAAGAATTATATCAAGGATTATTTTTAGCACCTTCAGTTGTAGCAAGCGCATTAAAAACTGCAATTCTTACATCAAAAGTATTAGAAACACTTTCATTTAATGTTTCACCACGTTATAATGATAATAGAGTAGATATAGTACAAAACATCATATTCAATGATGAACAAAAACTAATTAAATATACTCAAGGTATTCAAACAGGATCACCTGTTGATTCAAATGCATTACCAATTCCTTGGGATATGCCAGGATATAAAGATCAAGTTATCATGGCAGCTGGATGCTTTACTCAAGGATCTTCAATTGAACTATCATGTGATGGTCCAATTAGATCACCTTATATAGCATATCAACAAGGGGCAATGACTTATTCATATGGTAAGCTTGGATTAATAAGTGCATTAACTAGAATGTTAAAGGATGGTGAATAATATGTATTTTTATGATGGAAGAGATACATGGTACATTGATGAACAAAAAAGTTTATATTTAATAGAAGCTGATGAAAATATCATTCATGGTAGAAGTATATCTGAACTTGTTTCTAAAGGTATAAAAATATATGAAGTTCATCCTCAAACTAAAGGAAAGATGAATGAAGATAAAGATGCATTAACTTTCTATGCAAACATGACTAACTTAGTAACACATCAAGAAAAAGACATGGTTTTACAATATATCCCTTTAGATATAAATGATTTTGAAGAATTACAAAGTTATTTAAACAAAGTAGATGAATAAAATAATACTTTAAAAAAGTATTATTTTTTTATATAATAGAGTATAGAATAGAGGTGTGTAATATGAAAGACTACAGTGGTTTCTATTACAATAAACGTGGGACATATGAAAATTTAGTATACTATGTTTCAACATTACCAGAGCAAAAATTATATATGATTAGAAAGTATACACCAATCATTGATACTAAATCCGTATTAAGATCAATAGAAACAGGTTTTAATGGATATAACTATGAAATATATGCTATAGAGTTTTTATCATTTCCGTTTACTAATCCAAATGATTCAGATGAACATTGTGTAATTGTTAACTTCACTGATTTTTCAAATAGACAAGTTTTTGATGGAGTAATAATCGTACCAAGTTCTATGCCTAATTATGATGAATTCTTTGAATATTTGATGAAACAATGCAAAGGTTTACCACTTATAACTGAATATGTTCCTGAGGTAAAAGAAGAAGTTGAAGTTAATCACCAAAAGCCAAGACAACAACCAATTCAACAACAAGTAGTACAACCACAAGTTCAACAACAACCTGTGAGTGAACAATTAATTACACCTCAAATGAAGGCTCAACAAGATGCTAGATCAATCGCATCTCAAATCGTTCAAAATAATGAACGTGATAACAATAATAACCAATAAAGACTTTTTTAAGTCTTTTTTTTGTTATATAATATTTATTAGAATAAGGAGGATATAATATGAGAGAAATTAATAAATTAAAAGTATTTATTATTGCATTTTCAATCTTAATTATTACTTCTTTAATAAGCGTATATATTTTAAGAGATTCAAAGCAAGCTGCTATTTTAAAAAGCTTTAATATAAAATATATAGATAATACATATAAAACTTTTACTGTGGAATTTGAAAAGGTACCTGCAGCTAAATATTACAAAATAGAAATATTAGATAACACTAATGCTAGAAATAAATTATATACTCATGAAACAACTAAGACAAAAGAATCTTTTGAATTAGAAAATTTAGAAAATGGTGTTGAATATTCATTGATGGTATATGCATATGATGCAAGAGGAGACTATAGACCTGCTAATGAAGAAAAGACATTTATTTGGAATGAAATAACATTTGATGAAACTGAAATATTATTAAAAGATGAAGATAAAGTATTATCAGTAAATGGTGATATTGAACAAAAAGTATACAAAGTAAAAGTAATTGCAAATGAAAATATAATAGATGAATATGATTTGAAAAATCGCGATATAACTATTTCAAAAGATTTATTTGTTAATAAAGAAATTATTATAACAGTTCAATTAATTATTGATAATGTTATCTTAGATGAAGTTAATTTATATTCAAATGTTAATCCAATTACAGATGCTGAAATAACAACTCCAATAAATGAAAGTATTATTCCATATGCAGATTTTACTATTTCATATAAAGGTTTTGATAATGTTGATAACAGAATAATTAATATTTATGATGAAAAAAATAAATTATTAAAAAGTGCTTCTATGAAAAAGAATACAGCTATTTTATCTAAAGAGTTATTTGAACCAAATAAGAAATATATATTAGAAGTAGTTGGTACATTAGAAGATACATATTCTAAATCATCTAGAGTAGTTATTACAACAAGTGATCAAGAATATGCTAAACCTGTATATATTAATAAGAATCCAAAGTATGTTAAACAAGGATCAAAAGTAGAATTATTATGTGATGATGATACAGCTAAAATATATTACACATTAGATGGATCTAATCCAGAATCTATGGGTATAGAATATAAAGAACCTATAACTATAAATGAAAATGTAGAATTAAAAACTGTTGCTGTTTCTACTGTTAAACATAATTCAATAATCAAGACATATAACATAAATGTTGGTAAGAAAGAAAACGTAATTATTTATATAAGTCCTTCAAATCAATATGCTAATTTAGGAGTTAAAGAAGTAGGTTATACAACTGAAATGAATGAGATGAATGATTTAGCAAATTATGTTATTGAAAGATTAAATGAATATGGTGTAAGAACATATAGAAATAAACCAGCAGCTGGAATTGATGCATGGAATAAAGAATCAATGTATTTAGGTGCAGATCTTCATATTGCATTACACTCAAATGCATCAGACGATCATGAATCATATGGAACTGAAACGTGGGTTAATAATGAAGATTCAAATGCGTTCAGTATTGCTTCATTGATACAAAGTAATTTAAGTAGTATATATCCATATAAAGACTTACCTGGATATAATCGTGGAGTAAAATATGCAAATGGTGCATTAGGTGAAGTTAATGATGATTGGGTATATATGGGAATGCTAGTAGAAGTAGCACATCATGATTATGAAGCAGATGCTAAATGGATCATGGAAAACAAGAAATTAATAGGCTACAATATAGCCGATAGTATACTTACTTACTTCGGTTATATTGATTGACTTTTATAGTCTAATTTACTAAAATATATTATGTAAGAAGGGATGATAACATGTATAATGATAACTTATATTTAACACCTCAAGATATTCTTGATAAAGAATTTAAAGTTGATACTAAAGGATATTCTATGAAAGAAGTAGATAAATTCCTAGATATGGTAATAAGAGATTATACAAGTTTCACAAACATTATTAAAAAGTTACAAATTGAAAACAGACAATTGGCTTCGGATAATGATAAATTAAAAGCTGAATATAGAAAATTAAAGAATATGATAGATTCAGCTAATCAAGCAGGAGGTTCTGCTCCAAACTTTAATAATGTTGATCTTCTTAAGAGAATTTCTGCATTAGAAAAAATTGTTTATGGTAAAGAAGATTAGTCAGGATAAACGCTGCTACAATTGAGTAGTTGAGGAAAGTCCTTGCTCACACTGTCCTGAGATGGCGGTAGTGTTCGTGCTAGGGGAACAAATAACCCTAGGTAGCTTTTAGCTAACGGCTCCGAAATAACCTCAAATGGTTAAACTAGGTATAAAAGTGCCAAAGAGACGAGTCGACTTGGAAACGAGTCGGGTGGAACGTGGTAAACCCCGCGAGTGAGAAATCCAAATTTGGTAGGAGAGTCTATTCAAAGGAACTTTAACGGCGAATAGGAGTACATAGTACTAGATAAATGTTTATCGCCCAGCAATGGGTACAAAACAAGGCTTATATGACTATTTTTTTTATAAATAAAAAGGATGTGATTTTATTAAGGAAACGGGTAAGGCTTTAAAGTCGACTAGAGAATCATCTGGTGTATCTTTAGAAGAAGCTTCTCGAGATCTTGATATTCCTGTATTAACACTTGTACAAATAGAAGATGGATCAATTGGTTCATTTGAAGATATATACGAATTTAAAGATATGTTACTTGAATATGCTAAATATTTAGGATTAAATTTAGAAGAAGTAACAAGAAAATTTAATGAGCATATGTTTGATTATACAAGTAAGATACCGATGGCTGACATAGAAAAAGCTCAAAAAGAACAAGAACGTATAGATGACATAGATAGAATAGCGTCACCATATACAAAAGTATATCCAAAAGAAAAAACACTTCCATATATTATTACAGGTATTATAGTAGCAATATTAGTTATTCTTGCAGTAATATGGAGTATAAATCAAATAACAGTAAATAATACAAGAACTGATATAATCAGTTACTATGAAGGATAGAGGTTTTATATGAATTTACCAAATAAAATAACAATGGTTAGAATTGTTTTATCAATAGTATTATTAGTACTATTAATTATTCCTGTAAGTTTTCCAACATATTTATGGTTTGGAAAAATAACTGTAAGCTTAAAATATATAATTGGTGGAGTAATCTTCTTAGTAGCTTCACTTACTGATACTTTAGATGGTTATGTTGCTAGAAAAAATCATCAAGTAACTGACTTCGGAAAAGTAATGGATGCAATTGCAGATAAGATGTTAGTAAATGGTGTATTAATTGCACTTGCATGTGATGGTTTAATTAACGTAGCTGTTCCAGTTATAATCATTTCAAGAGATATCTTTGTTGATTCAATTAAGATGGTTGCTGGATCAAAAGGAAAAGCAGTTGGTGCATCACTTTTAGGAAAACTAAAAACAATTTGTATGATGACTGGTGTTACTTTAGTATTCTTCCAAAATGTACCATTTGAATTAATACCTATTAATGTAGCTGAAGGATTTGTATATTTAGCAACAATTCTTTCTATTATAAGTGGTGTTCAATATTACATTGTAAATGCTGAAGCATTCAAAGATAAATAAGAGGTTATACCTCTTTTTTATTTGTAATATTTTACAAATTTTAAGAAATTGTAAACAAATGTTCGTAAAAACTATTGACTAATAAAATAACTATTGATATTATTATTTATGTAAGGAAGATATTAAATCAAACAAAGGAGAATACAAGATGGCAAAAGTCAAAAACGAACTAAAAAAAGATGATAAAGCATTAGATGATGTTTTAGCTGAAATAGAAAAACAATTTGGTAAAGGCTCAATAATGAAACTAGGAGAAGAAACAGTTGTTAATGTCGAAACTGTTCCAACTGGTTCATTAAGTTTAGATATAGCTTTAGGAGCAGGTGGATTTCCTAAAGGAAGAATTATAGAAGTATATGGACCTGAATCATCAGGTAAAACTACTATTGCACTTCAAGCAGTAGCTGAAGTACAAAAAAGAGGTGGAAGAGCAGCATTTATTGATGCAGAACATGCTCTTGATCCTATCTATGCTCAAGCATTAGGAGTTAATATAAATGAACTTTTATTATCCCAACCTGATACAGGTGAACAAGCATTAGAAATATGTGAAGCATTAGTTAGATCAAATGCTATTGATATAGTAGTAATTGACTCAGTTGCAGCATTAGTGCCTCAAGCTGAAATTGAAGGAGAAATGGGAGATTCACATGTTGGTCTACAAGCTAGATTAATGTCACAAGCATTAAGAAAGTTAGCTGGTATTATCAATAAAACAAATACAATTGCAATATTTATAAACCAATTAAGAGAAAAAGTTGGAGTTATGTTTGGTAATCCAGAAACTACTACAGGTGGAAGAGCATTAAAATTCTATGCATCTGTAAGATTAGATGTAAGACGTGGAGAACAAATTAAATTAGGTGATTCAGTAATCGGTAATAGAACAACTATTAAAGTTGTTAAAAATAAAATTGCACCTCCATTTAAAACAGCTACTGTTGATGTAATGTATGGTGAAGGTGTTTCATATGAAGGTGAATTAGTAGACTTAGGAACAGAAGTTGGTGTATTAGAAAAATCTGGAGCATGGTATTCGTACAATGGGGAGAAAATTGGACAAGGTAAAGAAAATGCAAAGATATTCTTAAAGAACAATCCAGAAATCGCTGAAGGCGTTGAAAGAAAGATAAGAGAATATTATCAATTACCAACTGAAGACTAAAAAATAAAGAAGGTTGAACCTTCTTTTTTTATTGTAAAAAGATTGATAATAAACTATAATTTAATTATAGATATTTAATTTAATATTTTAAATTTTCTATAAATATGAGAGAGGGAGAAAATTATGGAGAACATTATTTTCGTCCTAGTTGGTCTTGTAGTAGGAATCATCATCACACTAGTAATGGTAATTATTACTGGATTTGGTGCTGGTAAAAAAGCGGAAAAATTAATTAATAATGCAAAGAAAGAAGCTGAACGCAATCGTAGAGATGCTATAGCTGAATTAAAACAAGAAAGTTTCAAATTAAAACAAGAAACAGATAAAGAAATAAAAGAAAGAAAAGCTGAAATCACTCAAAGTGAAGAAAGACTTTTACAAAGAGAACAAAATCTTGATAAGCGTGAAGAAATGCTAAACAATCGAGACAGTTTACTTGAACAAAAAGACAATAATTTAAGCGCTTTACAAAAACAAGTCCAAGAAAAATCTGCAAAGATGGACGAACTTATGAAAGAAGAAATGGAGAAATTAGAAGTTATCGCTAAGTTCTCTAAAGAAAAAGCCCATGACTTAATCATGGAAAGAGTAGAAGCAGAAATGGAAAAGGAAATAGCTGAATATATTAAAGATGAAGAAGCAGCTGCTAAACTTGAAATTGATGCTAAAGCTAAAGATTTATTAGTATCATCAATGGAAAAATATTCTAATGATGTTACTAACTTATCTACAACATCTACTATTGCTTTACCTTCTGATGAAATGAAAGGTAGATTAATTGGTAGAGAAGGTAGAAATATCAGAACAATTGAAGCTATCACTGGTGTTGATTTAATTATTGATGATACTCCTGAAGCTATTACAATTTCATCATTTGATCCATTCAGAAGAGAAATTGCAAAGCAAACAATTGAAACATTAATTAAAGATGGAAGAATTCATCCAACAAGAATTGAAGAAATTTATGATAAAACTTGTAAGGATATGAATACTAGAGTTACTGAAATTGGTAAAGAAGCTATTTACGAATTAGGTATTTCTAAGATTGATCCTGAAATGGTTAATTACATTGGTAAATTAAATTTCAGAACTAGTTATGGTCAAAATGCATTACAACATTCTAAAGAAGTAGCTAACTTATGTGGTATCATGGCTGCTGAATTAGGAGAAAATGTTAACTTAGCAAAACGTGCTGGTTTATTACATGATATCGGTAAATCAATTGATTTTGAAACTGAAGGAAGTCATGTTGATATTGGTGTAGATTTAGCTAAAAAATATCATGAAGATGAAGTAGTAATTAACTCAATTGCATCACATCATGGTGATACTGAACAAAAGAGTATAATTGCAGTATTAGTACAAATTGCTGATACTATGTCAGCATCTCGCCCTGGAGCTAGAAATGATTCAATGGAAAAATATGTTGAAAGACTTGAACAACTTGAATCAATTGGTAACTCATTCGAAGGTGTTGATAAATCATTTGCAATGCAAGCTGGTCGTGAAATCAGAGTTATTGTTAAACCTGAAGAAATTGATGATCTTAAATCAATGAAGATTGCTAGAGATATTAAGAAACGTATTGAAGAAGAAATGCAATATCCTGGTACAATTAAGATTACAGTTATTCGTGAAACAAGAGCACAAGAAGAAGCAAAATAATTGCTTCTTTTTTTATTGTAAAAATATAATATCTCATATATACTTGAATAAGATAGGAAGATGATATTATGAATTATGATCCAAATACAGGACAACCAATCAACAATGGTTTTCAACCAGTAAATCAAAATAAAACTAATGGATTTGCAATAGCAGGTTTAATATGTTCAATATTTGTTGGTTCAATTACAGGATTTATTTTCTCAATTATTGGTTTAGTAAAATCGAAAACATACGGAAGTGGAAAAGGTATGTCTATAGCAGGTGTTATTATAAGTACACTAAGACTAATTGGAACAATAGCTATAGTTACAGTTTTTTCAGGTTTGATTTGGCCAGCTATAAAAGGTGAAATAGTTAATGCGGCTCATTGTGATGTAGCATTTGACTGTAAGAGTACAGGAGATGGATATGCAGATTGTAAATATTATGATGAAAATAAAAATAAACAATCTGTAAGATGCCAATATGACTATGCAGGAGGAACAACTACAACAAAAGTTAGAACAACTACAACAGAAAAGACAACAACTGAAAGAATTACTACTACAACTAATAATCAAGTTAATAAAGTTAATTTATATGTTTTCTATGGATATGGATGTCCTCATTGTGAAGATCTATTAAATTATTTAAAAGAATTAGAAAAAGATAGTAATTATAATTATATGTATAATTTGGTAACATATGAAACATTCTATAATGAAACTAATGCTGAATTATTAAAGAAAATGTATAATTACTATGGAGTAACTGATCCACAAGAAATGGGAGTGCCTTTATATATAATCGGTGATAAACATTATGTAGGTTTCCCAAATTCATCTCAAACAATGTATTATAAAAATGCAACAGATGAAATTAAAAGTGCGTTAATAAATGCATATAATAATACTAAATATGTTGATGTAGTAGAACAAGTTAGAAAAGCATAAAAAGAACTTAAATAAGTTCTTTTTTTATGCATAAAAAAACAAGCTATTTAATAGCTTGTAAATATTCTGATTGAAAATAATCATCAGTCATTCCTGCAATATAGTCTATAACCATTCTTTCAGGAGTAGTATTGTTTTTATATTCATCAGTCATGTCATTTATAAAGTTAATATAAATACGAGATTTTTCATTATTATTTTTTATATCTTCTAGTAATGAATCAAATAATACATTAAACATTTCTCTAACATGTTCTTTTTCTTGAGTTGAATTAGCAACTCCATATATATGTTTATAATTATAATCTTTTAAATCAGCTATAGCTTGATATATTCTAGGACTCATTGAAATATAATCTTTTCCAAATGAATTTTCAATAATATCATTTACTATAGTATCAACGATTTGACCATTTCCATCTCCTAAAATATCTTTTATTGAATCAGGAATATCTTCTTTATTTAATACATTTAATCTAACAGCATCTTCAATATCTCTTCCAAGATATCCGATTATATCAGAGATTCTAACTACGCATCCTTCCATAGTCATCGGAACTAATTTAGATGCATAATCTTTTTCTTTATAACACATTTCATAATCATTTAAGAATTGTTCTTTAGTCTTAGAAATAGGTTTATATTTATCTTGTAGGAATTCACCATTATGGCATAAAGCGCCATCTAATGTTTGAATAGTTAAATTTAAACCTTTACCATTTTTTTCTAATACCATTAAATCTCTAACAGATTCGACATTATGCATAAAATATCCTTCACCATGAGCTAGAGATATTTCATTTAAATATCTTTCTCCCACATGTCCATATGGAACATGACCAATATCATGAGCCAAAGCAATTGCTTCAATTAAATCCTCATTTAGATTTAAAGCTCTTCCTATAGTTCTTGCAATTTTAGATACAAATTGAACATGAATTATTCTCTTAGTTATATGATCATTCTTTTTATGACTAAATACTTGAGTCTTATCAATGTATCTAGTATAAGCAAGAGAGTAGATTATTTTATCTATATCTCTATAGAATTCAGGTCTAATATCATCATCATTTTTTTCTACTAATCTAATAGCATCTTTATTAAAGCATGCATTCTTACTTAAAGTTTTTTCATTACTCAACATATTATTTTTTATTAATTCTCTGTCCATGTTTTACACCTCAAACTAATAATATTATAAATAATAAAAAAGATAAATATTTATTTACATATATTTTTCTTTTTGATATAATTTTAGAAGAGAATAGGAAGGTATACAATATGGAGAAGATGATTGCTGTCATTAATGACAATCTTAAATCAGTAGTGAGTGGTATTAAAGATCATAAAGCATCTACAGAAGAATTATTAAATACTATAAAAGCAGAAATGGATAGAAAAGTAGATGTAGCTCAAGAATATAAAAATAATGTTGAAGATGCAAAATCTAAAATAGCAAGATCAGAAGCAGAAATTAAAGATTTAGAAAAAGACCTAGAAGACTTAAATCAAAAATTTGATGGAAAAGATTTTAGAGAAATTTTAAACGCAGGTAATAAAGAAATTAATTCTAAGATTATTGAAAAGAGAAGGGCTATCTCTGTTCAAGGTAAGAGAATATTAGATATTACTGATAAAGCTCATGATTTAAAAGACGAATTAATTGAATTAAAAGCTAGAAGAGCTGCTGCTGAAGAAGATCTATTAAAAACTAATACACTACTTAACTACTATGAAACTAATATTTCTAACATGATTGATTTTACTACATACCATGTTGATGAATTAGAAGGTTATTGCGTACCTAACTATGATGAAGAAGAAATAGAAGAAGTAGATATAAATAAAATCGCAGATGGAAAAATATTTGAAGAAATTGCTGATATTTCAAATACTGAACCGGATGCTAAATTAGTAGAAAAAGCTTTAAATAATAAAGAAGAATTTGATGAAGAATTTGCTGAATTAATTGATGAAGAAAATAAAGTTAATTCAGATTCAATGACAGATACATTAGAATCAATTATTTCTACAGGAAAAGATATCATTTCAAGTGGTAAATATGTAGGAATGATGGATTATATAGATGGAAACGATGTTTTAACTGCAACAGGAGATAATAAAGTTCAAGAACCAGCTCCTGAAGAAGTAGTAGAAGAACCAATTGTTGATGAAGAAGTTCCAACTGAAGAAAACTATGATGCTGTATATGCTACAACTGAAATTTCTTTACCAGATGAAGAACCAACTGAAGAAGTTGAAGAAAACGAAGAAGAAAATGAAGAAGTTGAAGAAACAACTGAATCTGAACAAGAAGAAAGTGATATTAACTTTGATGATTTCTTAATTTCATTTGATGATGTAAATGAAGAACTTCATTTAGACGAACAAAAAGAAAATGAAGAAGAAAATGAAGAAGTTGTAGAAGAAGATGAAACATCTGAAGAAGAACCTGAAGTTGAAGAAACAGATGAAGAAAATATGGATAAATACTTCCAAGATGATTTCACTGTTCCAGGATTTGAAGATGAAGAAGAATCTGAAGAAGAAACTACTGAAGAAGAAGTAGAAAAAGAACCTGAAATCGTTCCAATAACTGAAGATTTAGGATCAGATAATAAAGAAATAGTTACTAACTTATTACTTAAGACATCTGCAACTCCTGAAGAAATTGATAAATATATTAAGAACTTCAGAGAAATTGATACAGATAGATTAAAGAGAGAAGTAGAAAACGATAAAGATAGAGAAATGGCAGATATCTTAGTAAGTGCTATGCCACTTAAAGAAGACATCATTCAAGAATATCTTCAATTAACTGATGAACAAACTAAAGTATTAAAGAAAGCTGCTGGTAGAAGATATATTACTATTAATGCTTTCCCTGAATTAGTTAAAGATAACTTCGAAACTATTAAGAGACTTGGAGTTAAAGATCCAATTGGAATATTCATTAATCATCCAACAAGATTTACAATGAATCCAACAAACTTTAATGAAGTACTTGATAAGTATGATGAAGAAGATTTGATTAGATGCTTAGATAAAAACGGAGCAGTAATTGATAAATTATAGAAGTGAGAAATCACTTCTTTTTATTTTGTAAACCTTTGTAAAATTATCCTAGGTTTCATAGTAATAGAGTATATGTTTGTTATAATTAAAATAGATTAAAATGCAAAATTATACACTGGAAGGAGGAGTAATATATGAAAAACAAACAATTATTGTTTATTTTTATCATGTTATTAACAATTATTTCTCTTCCTGTATATGCAGAAACATATCTTGAATCAACAGGATCAGATGTAGCAATTAGAACAGGTCCATCTACGTCAGGTACTCAAGTTTTAAAGAGAGCTAATGTAGGAGATAGATTTGATTTAGTTACTACTGATTTAGTTAAAACACAAGGAGGATGTGATTCAGGATATTGGTATAAAATAAAATATAATGGACAAGAAGCATATTTTTGTTCTACATATGGTAAAGTTGTTAACACAACTCCAGTTGTAATAACAGCTGAAGCTAAATCAGCATGTGAGGCTGAATTAAAAGCTGCTGGTTTTCCTGAAACATATTGGAATTCATTATGTACATTAAAAGCTAAATATCCAGCCTGGACATTTGAAGCAGTAAATACAGGATATGACTTTGCTGCTGCTGTTCAAAAAGAAGCATGTAAAAATTCAATTAGTACAAGTACAAGAGCTGATTTCCAAGATAATACATGTGGTAAATCATATGACTCAGGATATACAGGTGCATCTCAAGCAGCACTTGCATATTATATGAATCCACTTAATTTCTTAGATGAACAAAATATATTCATGTTTGAATCAGCTTATATAAATGAAAATATAAGACCATATTATACTGATTTGGTTCAAAAGATGTCTAATTCAACTTTATTAGGATTTATTCCAGCATTACCAACTTATATTGCAAATGCATCTCCTGAATCAGGAGCATCTGCAACATTCTTAGCTGCAAGAGTTAGAGTAGAGTTAGGAACAGGTAAATTATCAAGCGGAAATTATAAAGGACAATTACAATCAGCATTATCTGGTAACTATACAACTAGATATGGATATTACTATAATCCTAGTTCAGGTTGGTCTAAGAGTTCATCAGGACGATCAAGTGTTGATAACTATTATAATTTCTATAACATTGGTGCGTCTGATGGAGATGGAGTAACTCAAAGAGCTTTAGCATATGCATTTAAGCAAGGTTGGGGTGGACCACAATATGATCAAAATACAGCTAGACAAGTTGCTGTAACAGGTGGAGCTAAATGGACATATAATTATTATATTAATGTTGGACAACAAACAATGTATTTTAATAAATTTAACTTTAATCCAAAGAGTACTCACTCAGCATCTACACATCAATATATGACAAATGTAGAAGCTCCAGTATCTGAAGGAAAAACATTATATAATGCTTACAATTCAATGGGTAAATTATCATTAGGATTTAAATTTGTAATACCTGTTTATTCAAACACAAGTGCCCAAATAGATAATTCATCACAAGGAGCAACAGGAGATACAAATAACACTAATACTGGATTATCTCCATCTACTATGGTAGTTTCTTCAGGATATTCTTTAAGTGGTACAACAATTACAAATGTACATAAAGATACTAATATTTCAGACTTTGCTGGAAGAATATCTTCTCAAGGTGGAACAGTTGAAATATATTCAGGAAATAATCGAGTTACATCAGGCTCAATTGGAACAGGCATGACTGTTAAAGTAACATCAAGTGCAGGTACAACATCATTTAATGTAGTAGTAAAAGGTGATGCATCAGGAGATGGCAAAGTAAATGCATTAGACTTGTTACAAATTCAAAAGAGCATTTTAGGACAAAAGAGTTTATCTGGAGTTTATTCTCAAGCTGCTGACCCATCAGGAGATGGCAAAGTAAATGCGCTAGATTTATTACAAATTCAAAAAAATATACTAGGACAAAAGGAGTTGTAGAATATGAAAAAATATAGAAAGATTTTATTAACAATTATTGCAGCAGTATTATTTGTTCCAAATATTGTATTTGCTGCATCTGGAACATTGGCTGTTTCAAGTGCTTCAACTGGTGTAGTTGGAAATCAATTAACTGTTACAGTAACAATGTCTTCAAGTACACCAATAGGATCATGGGAATTTGACGTTTCATATGATAAATCCTATTTACAATTAACATCAAGTACTGCTGAATCAGGTGGAACTCATGCTGTTAATTATTCAGGATCTGGTGGAGTAAAATCTAAATCATATACTTATAAATTTAAAGTATTAAAATCTGGTTCAACAACAATAAGAGTAACATCATCAGATGTATATGCTTATAATGATGAATCAAACATGTCTATGTCTAATGGTTCAAAAACTGTAACATTAAAGACTCAAGAAGAAATTGAAGCTTCTTATTCAAAAGATGCATATTTAAAATCTTTAGGAGTAGAAGGATATTCAGTAACTCCTGAATTTGATAAAGAAAAATATGAATATTCATTAGAAGTAGAAAACTCTGTAGAAAAAGTAACAATTAATGCTAGAGTAAATGATTCAAATGCATCTTTAACTGGAACTGGTGAAAAAACATTAGTAGAAGGACCAAATAAATTTGAAATAGTAGTAACAGCTCAAAAGGGAAATAGTTTAACTTATACATTAACTGTTACAAGAAAAGAATTAGATCCTATTAAAGTAAGTGTTGGTAATAAAGAATTATCTATTATTAGAAGAAAAGATAATCTTCCAACTGAATTAACAGGCATGGTTGAAACAACAGTTAAATATGGTGAAGATGAAATACCTGCATTACATTCTGATATTACAAATATAACAGTTGTAGGTGTTAAAAATGAAAGTGGAGATGTATTTACATATGTCTTTGAAAATGGAAAAGTATTACGTCCATATATAGAATTAACATATGATTCAAAAGGAATTATTCCAGTTAACATTGAAAATAATAATGATTTTAAAAACTATATTGTAAAAGAAATTGAAATAAAAGGTAATACATATAAAGCATTAGTAATAAAAGATGATGCTGAATATGCGATTATTGAAGGTATAGATGCCACTACAGCTGACAGTGGTATATATACATACTATATAACTGATGGAACATTAATGCCTTACAATGATGAAGAATCAGATTATTATAAGAATCAAATTAATATGTATAGATATATTATATTAGGTGGAATTGGAGTAATTATTCTTTTACTTTTAATAATTATATTTAGAAAGCCTTCTAAGAAAAAGAAAGCTGAAAAAGAAGAACCTGATTTAGTAGAAGAAATTAAAATAGAAGAAGTAAAAGAAGAACCAAAAAAAGCAAAGAAAAAAAGTAAATTACAAAGTTTATTATATGATGAAGAACCAGAGGAAGATGAAGTAGAAGAAGTTCCATCTGGTAACACTGAAAAAATAAATGGATTATTAGAAAAAATTGAAAATGATAAAAAAGAACCAAGAAGAGAAATGAAAAAATCTATAGAAGATGAATTAGATGATGATACATTTATTAAAACTAAAAAAATTAACTTAGATGAAATCGCTGAAACTAAATCATCTGATGTAGAAGAAGAACCAGAATTATCAAAAAGAGAATTAAAAAGATTAGCTAAAGAAGAAAAAAGAAGAGCTAAGAAAGAATCAAAAGAACAAAAGAAATTATTAGATAGAGATGAGTTTTAATTAAACTCATCTTTTTATATGTTATAATAACTAAAGAAGGTGATTTTATGAATAAGATAGTATTAGTGGATGGAAACAATTTAATGTTTAGATCATATTTTGCAACAGCATATACAGGAAATCTTATGAAGAATTCAAAAGGACAAGTAACGAATGCTTTATATGGATTTGCTAATATGATTAATAAGATATTAAAAGAAGAAGAACCTTCATATATGGCAGTAGCTTTTGATATTGGTAAAACGTTTAGACATGAAGTTTATAAAGATTATAAAGCAGGAAGACAAAAGACTCCAGAAGAATTAAAGAGTCAAATGCCAATTGCAAAAGAAATGCTTACAGCCATGGGTATTAAATATCTTGAATTAGACGGATATGAAGCTGATGACATAATTGGTACTTTATCTGAAAGAGCTAATCAAGACCCTGAATGGGACGCATTACTTGTAACATCTGACCATGACTATCTTCAATTAATCACTGATGTAACAACTGTTAAAATGCTTAGACCAAAAGATTATATAAAATATACTCCTGAAGTATTTAAAGAAGAATATGGAATTGAACCAATTAAAGTAATTGATTTAAAAGCATTGATGGGTGATTCATCTGATAATATTCCAGGTGTTCCAGGAGTAGGAGAAAAAACAGCTTTAAAACTTTTACAAGAATATGGAACATTAGATAATCTATATGAAAATGTTGAAAGTGTAAAAGGTAAATTAAAAGATAAATTAATTGAAAATAAAGAATCAGCATATTTCTCATATAAGTTAGCAACTATTATTAAAGATGCTCCAATTGATGTTAAATTTGAAGATCTTAAATATGATGGGCCAACTGATAAATTAGATGATTTCTATTATAATTTAGAATTTTTCTCTTTAGTTAAAAATCATAAAAAAGAAGAAAAAACTGAAATTAAAAATGAATATAAAGAATTAGTAAATGTAAATGAAATATCATTAGATAAAAATATTTCTTATTATATTGAAGTAGATAATGAAAATTATCATGTAGCTAATATATTAGGAATGGGTTTATATGATGGTACTAATACTTTCTATATAGATAAAGAAAAAGTATTAAATGTATTAGATTATATTAAAGATAATAAATCATATACATTTGATTATAAGAAAAATATAGTTATATCTAAAAATACTAGATTAAATACTATATATGATTTAAATTTAGTAGCATATTTATTAAACAAAAATATTAAAGATGATTTAGCTATTTTAATGAATCAAGATGAAATAGTAACACCTTTATATAAAGACATTATTAAAGATAATATGGATATAAAACCAATTGTAACATTAAAAGCTAAATATATTCATGAAACTCATGATAAATATATAAATGATTTAAAATTAGAAGATGAATTTGAACTATATGAAAATATTGAACATCCACTTATAAAAGTACTTGCTAAGATGGAAATAGATGGTATTAGATGTGATGCAGATATATTAAAACAAGAATCTATAGAATTAGAAGGTAGTATTTCTAAAATAGAAAAAGAAATATATGAACTTGCTGGAGAAGAATTTAATATTTCTTCACCAAAGCAATTAGGTGAAATACTATTTGAAAAGATGAGTTTACCTCATGCTAAAAAAACAAAAACAGGATATTCTACATCTGAGGAAGTATTAGAAAAACTAATAAATGATCATCCAATTATTTCTAAGATATTAGAGTATAGAAAATATACTAAATTAAATAGTACATACTTACAAGGATTAAATAAATTTATCATGGAAGATGGTAAAATACATACTATTTATAATCAAACATTAACAAGAACGGGAAGACTATCTTCTCAAGATCCTAACTTACAAAATATCCCTGCAAGAGATGAATTAGGTAGATTAGTTAAGAAAGCATTCTTACCTTCAAATGATGAATTCTTATCATGTGACTATTCACAAATTGAATTAAGAGTACTTGCACATATTTCTAAGTGTAAGCCTTTAATAGATTCATTCTTAAGAGATGAAGATATTCATACAAGAGTAGCTGCTGATATTTATAACATACCATTTGAAGATGTTACAAAGAATCAAAGAAGAACTGCTAAATCAGTTATATTTGGTATAGTATATGGAATATCTGGATTTGGATTAGGAGAAAATATTGGTATTTCTCCAAAAGAAGCTAAAGCATTTATTGATAAATATTATGAATTATATCCAGGTGTTAAAGAGTATATGAATCTTACAGTTGAAGATGCAAAGAATACAGGATATACAGAAACTCTATATAAGAGAAGAAGATATATTGATGAATTATTCTCATCTAATTTCATGGTTAGACAATCAGGAGAAAGAATGGCAATGAATACTCCAATTCAAGGAACTGCTGCTGATATATTAAAGATGGCTATGATTGAAATAGATAAGAGATTTGTTGAAAACAATATTAAATCTAAAATGTTATTACAAATACATGACGAATTAGTATTTGATATCATCAAAGATGAAGAACAAAAAGTAATTGATATTGTAACTGATGCAATGCAAAATATAGTTAAATTAGAAGTTCCATTAAAAGTTTCTTCAGATTTAGGTAGTGATCTATATGAAACTAAGTAGTTTAACTTGATAAAAGAACAAAAAAAATATATAATAGTCCCTCGTAAAGGGGCTTTTTTTATGGAAATATATTACAACATTAAAGAATTATCTAAAATCTATTATTTACTTGATAGAAACATGAATAAGGAAGCAGAAGAAAAAATAAATGAATATATTTTAAAACATCCTGAAGATACTTTAGGATATGTAGCTAAAGCTGAATTATTATTAAACACAAATAAACCAGAAGAAGCATTAAATGAAATAATTAAGTATAAATTTAAAATAGAACATGGATATAATAGACTTGAAAGAGTTACTGCTTTATATGGAAAAATTTTAATAGCTTTAGGAAGAGATGAAGATGGGTTAAAACAATTCTATAGACTTATTGAAGAATATAAAAACAATGGATATGAAGGAGTAAGTCTTGGTCAAAGAGAATTAATTAGATACTATATGTCTAAAGAAAACTTTGATAAAGTTTTAGAAGTATGTAATATGCTTCCAAAGAATCCAGAAGTATATTATAGACAAGGTTTAGCATTAGCAGCTATGGGTAGATTTAAGAAAGCTGTAGAATCATATGAAAAGATTGAATCACTTAAATGTTTTACAAATAGTTTTAGATCACATTATTATTATAATTATGCAAAATCATTATTAAATATTGGAGAAATTGATAAAGCTTATCTTTATTTTGAAAAATGTCTACAATTCAAAAATGATTTATATGATAGAGCTTGTTATTATATGGGATTTATTCATTTTAATAAAAAACAATATGCAGCAACTATAAATTTCGCAAATAGAATCATAAATAATCATCATGGATATGATTCATTTGGATATAGTTTATTAATTGAAGTAATGATGCAAACTAATCAATTTGATGAAATAGAAGAATTAATAAAATTAATGCCAAGTGAATATTGGAGAAGTTATTATACAGCACGTTTATGTTTTGCTAAAAAGGAATATGAAAAAGCAGAAAAACTATTATGTACAATGTTATCAACTTCTACTAAGAATTTTAATGAAAATATGGATGAGTATATTAAATGCAAATATAGATTAGGAAAATATGAAGAAACATTATATACAATTGAAAATTTAAAAGAACAAGGATATGAACCATCTGCAGGTGTTAGAGCAATTGAAACATATTTAAATGCAGAAAAATATAGATTATATGAATTACCTTATAGAATTAAACAAGTAAGAGATTATGATAGAGAATTTGCAATACATTATACTGCTGAACGTTTTGGGCAAGAAGATAATCTTACAACTTTAAATAATGATGATATAAGATTATTATTTACAAGAGCAGAAAAAGCTATAGCGGACTGTGAAGGAAAAGCTGATGGATTATATGATAAATATCTATGCTACTATAAAAAGGTTGGAAAAGAACGTGGAAAAGAAAATAAAGAAAGTTTAAATTACTTAGAAGTAGTTACAGTTCCTAATACAAAAGAAATTATTTTTGCATATCCAAAAATAGGAGTAAATGAACCATTAAGAAAGAATAATTTCCAAACTGAAAAAGTACTTGCTAAAAAGTGCAAATATATCGGAGTATGTGATAAAAAAATGAAGAATATGAATTAATAATTCATATTCTTTTTTTATGTTTACACATTTACGCAAATTTACATTTGATATATTTACATGACTTTTTATTGATAGTATATTTATATGTAATATAGGAGTGAGTTTATATGTTAAAGATGCGCAAGTCGTGGAACGTGAAGCGCAATAAGTGGGTTTTTCTGCTTATTTTAGTGCCCGTTTTAGCGATTACAATTGGATATAGTTTGTTGGAATTAACAGTAAATTCGGTTAGTAATATTACTGTTGGAAATATAACTTGGGGAGTTCGTATTGTTCCTGAAAGTGTTAATTTTACTGATACTTCAGATGAAAATTACAATGACGAATCAACCATAACTTTATCAGATGATGGAAAAACAATTACTTGGAATGGTGTTTTAGGTGAAGTGGGAGAAACTGTTTGTATTAACTTTGCAGTTGAAAATAGTGGAACTATTCCTGTAGATGTAACTATTACCAATAATGGATCAATTCCATCAGGTGTAAAAACTTACTTTGGATTTAAAAGTGCAACATATTCTAATTCATATTATCACGGTTATATTAAAAAGAATAATACAACCATACCAACTGTATGTTATTATCTAGAGGGTTCAACTCAAGCTTTAGAAGCACTTTCTGGACAATCTTTATCATTAAGCTTTACAGTCAATATTAAACAAAATTCTTATCAAGATACACAGGGTGTAAACATAAATGGAGCAGAACGTTTTTCTTATAATCCATATGCCATTTATAATAATCCAAGTAATTCGTCATACTTTAATCATGCATATACAAATCGTTATAAAAAGTTTCTTGTAAGAAATAATGAATTTACATTAAAGAAAGCATATGATGAAAATGGTAAATTATCAATTATAGAAGGTATAGATGAATCTATAGTGATTCCTGTTATACCTGGTGATCATATAAAAGCAAATTCATTTGAAAGTAAAGATTCAAATGGATCCGAAGGAACTACTGATGGTGTATTTATTACATATTTAAATAATAATACAATTGTGAGTAGAAAGAGTGCAGAGGAGGTGTATGAAGAGTTTAGTACGAATGGTTATTTAACAGTCCCTGATGGAGTTGATGCTGTTAATGTACCGTATTATACAAATTCCACAAGGGATTTTTATATATTAAATCCGGAAATAGGAAGATAAAGGAGAGTTTATATGGAAAAACAAAAACAAAAATCAAAAAAGAGAAGAGCTATAGTAATTTTAGTTCTATTAATAGGAGTATTATTTATTTCTATTGGTTATGCAACATTATCAACAATAGTAGGAATTAACGGTTCTAGTATTGGTGTTAGCAAAACAGTTTGGAAGGTATTCTTCAAAAGTGTAGATGACAATAAGACAGGAAATATTACTCCTGAAACAGCTGCTGCTATTTCTTCAGATAAGAAAGAAATTACATTTGCAGTTAATTTAGAAGAATTAGGAGACACTTATACATTTGATGCAGTAATTGAAAATCAAAGTTCATATGATGCAACATTAACAAGTGATCCTGTATTAGTAATAAAAAAAGGAACTGAAACAGCTGAATTACCAGACTATATTTCTTATACAGTTAAAGATTCTGATAATAATGAAGTAGCTGAAGGATTCACTTTAAATAAAAGAAGTGAAAAAACAGTAACTGTTTCAATTTCTTATAAAGAATCTGATGTTTTACCAGAAGATGATGAAACATTCACTTTAAGTTATTCAATGACATTTACAAGTGTTTAATAATTAAAAGGAAAGATCAATATGAATCAAAGAGATATTAGGGGGATAATATTACTTATAGTAATGACATTATTTACTATAATTTATAGAACTATCCTGATAAATCATTTTTCACATATTTCGTATGCCTTAATATCTGCTTTTATGATATTGATGGTATTTATAGCATTTTTATTATTTGGTTATAAAAAATGCAAAATTAATAATATTAAAAGAAATGTTACAATCCTAGTATTTATTGTTACAACTATATATTTTATAGGTATATATGGCATAGGAATACTTACAGGATATAAAACAACAAATTTTGAATACTCAATAAAAGGAGTATTTGATAGTTCATTTGGGTTAATAGTATATATAGCATGTGCTGAATTTTTAAGATATATATTTATATCAGGAAATAGAGACAAAAAATATTTGATCGTGTTATTTACAATCGTGGCAACTCTAATAGAAATAAATTTAACATTAGACTTCTCAAATATAGGTGGAATAGTATCTATATTTAATTTAATCACAAAAGCTATATTACCAGCTTTTGCTAAGAACTTATTATTAAGTTATTTAAGTTATAACTTAGGAGTTGTACCACCTCTTATATATAACATAATAATGTCAATTTATATGTTTGTTATACCTGTATTCCCAAATTTAAATGATTATGTGGTTAGTTTATTAGGAATACTATTACCATATGCAATCTATATATTTGCTTCTCGTATGATAGGCGAATATTATGATAAAACAACACCAGAGTTTAACCATAGAGTATTTAATGTAGTTGATATAGTTATTGGTTTCATTGTACTCGTATTAGTTATATTTATATCTGGTTATTTTAGATTTCAATTAATAGGTATTGCATCAGGTTCTATGTATCCATCTATTAAAAAAGGTGATGCAGTAATGGTAGATAAAAAGCAAAAGATAGAAGATCTTAAAGTTGGAGATATCATTGCATATAGAAAAGATGATAGAATCATCATTCATAGAATTGTATCAAAGGAAATGAATCAAGATGGAATTATAGCAGTTGATACTAAAGGAGATGCAAATAATACAAACGATAATGTTGAAGTAACTGACAATGAATTAGTTGGTAAAATCACATTTACAATACCATATTTAGCATGGCCTACAGTATGGTTAACAGAAAGGATAGGATAATATGATTATTTATAAGAATAAACTTCTAGTATTATGGATATTAGCTTTAGTTTTTACTATTCCTTTATGTGTATTTGATTTATTTGAATATACTTTAGTGACTGGTATAGCATTTGCTTTTTCTTTTACTTTATGGCTTATAGCTTATATTGAAAGTAAAGATGAAAATAAGATATATAAAAGTAATTTAAAAGAAATATTAAAAACATTTGATGCTGTATTAATAAAAGTTGATGAAGTACCTAGTATTGAAAAAAGAAATATTATAAAAGTAAATAGTATTGAAGATTTAATAGATGCTCAGGTAGAAGTAAGAAAACCTATATTTTATTATTTAGATGTTAATTCTTGTACTTTTGTATTATTAGATCGAAGAGAATATTGTTTCTTTATTCTAAGAAAAAACAAAGATGTAGTAGCAGTTCTTGATGGAATGCTAAGGGAGGAAGAAAAGAAGAAACAAATAAGATTAGAAAGAGAAAATAGAGAATTAGATAATTATGATAAAGATTCTAAAATATTAGATGGAATTGAAAATACAACAATTATCAAATTCAATAATAGATCTTTTGTAGTATCTCCAATTAGAGATGTAGAGATACCAAAAGAGAAGAAAAAATAATTAGATAGGAGGTAGATGTTAAATGAAAAAAAATAAATCAATATTAATTGTTTTATTAGTAGTATTGTTCATGTCTATTGGATATGCTATTTTAGCATCTACCTTTGATCTAAATTCAGTTATTGGATTAAGAAGACAAATATTTAATATTCATTTTGCAAATCCAGTACTTGAAGGAAATGATTTTACTGTAATTAGTGCACCTACATATACAGATGAAAAACAAACTGAGATAAATTTTGAGATTAGTTTAGATGAATTAGGTTCAATGGTTTCTTTAAATGCAAATATTGTTAATGATGGAACAATTGCAGGAGAAATTGAAGAAATAAAATTAACTGGAATACCTGAGAATTTATCTGAGTATATTTTTACAAGAACAATATATGAATGGGGAACTGAATTAAGAGTTGGAGATGTGTTAGATCCTGGAGATATAGTACCAGTAAAAATAATAATTGGTTATATGATGCCTGATGGACTTGTTGAAGAATTACCTGATACAAGTAATCCTATTACAGTCAAAACTAGTATTAAATATGTAAATACAAGAAAAACTGGTGTATCAGACATAGCATCACTTACTACAGTAACAGATCCAATTAATGATTTAATAAGAATAAATCAAAATAATATATATTCATCAAATAAGATAGATTTTAATAGAAGTTTTAAAAATGGAACATCAGGTTTATTTGAACTAAAAAAAGAAAATGAAGTTCCAATATATTTCTATAGAGGAAATAGTACTTCAACAAATAATTATTTGATTACAAATAATTATTGTTGGAGAATTATTAGAACAACTGAAACTGGTGGAATCAAATTAATTTATAATGGTTATCAATATGATGGAATGTGTGATACTTATAGAGACACATATACATATAGTTATTATTCGGAAGAAGATAATGTTGATTATAGTGAAAGTTTAATAAATCAAATGTTTATGGATTGTAGCTCTGATGGTGGTGGTGGAGGTGGATCCGTAGCAAGAGGAAATAGAGCAGCTACAATAGAACCAGAAGGTAGTATATGTGATCTATCAAGTAATGAATTAATAGAAGATTATACATATTGTAATAATTATCGTTTTTATAAAGATGATATAACAGATTTAACATGTGATGAAGGAAGAGGAATGAATGTAGCTAATGGCAAATTATATAGACCTATTGCTCTAATCGATGTTCCTGAAGCAAATTTATGTGGTTACAATGTTTATGAACCATCTAATTCATGGTTAAGTGTTGAAGATTCTTGGCAAAACTATTGGACAATGACAGGAAGTGTTAATTATAAAACAAAAGCACTTGGATTAATTGGATATGATACAACATCTTCATTACCTAATATAAATCAATTAAAAGTATACCCAGTAATTACATTGAAATCTACAGTAAAAATATCTGGTGAAGGTACACCTTCAAACCCATATATAGTTGAAGGTTTAGAACCTGATTCTTCATCATCTGGTGGTGGAGGTGGTCCCAAATGAAAATTAGACCTAGAAAAAAAGGACTAAGAGTATTAATTATTTTATTATTAATGCTTTCAATGATAATTGGATATGCTGCAATAACAACTAAATTAACAATAAACGGAACAGTAGCAACAGGAACAGTTAATTATGATGTACGTATTGAAAATATTCAAATATTAGAAAATACTGCAAGTGTTACAGAAGATGCACATATAACTGATGCAGAACATAATGTTATAGATTTTGATATTGAATTATTAAAAGTAGGAGATGTATATAGATTTCAATTTGACGTTGTTAATCATGGTAATTTAGGTGCTAAGTTATCAGATATAAATATTAATCACACTAATGGATATGACATGTTTAATATTAGAATGTTCTACGCAGATAGTTATTTAGAAGTAAAAGAAGAAGACTTTTTTGAAGGTAATTCAACTACATCAATTATATTTGAAATAAGATATAGAGTTGCTGATGATGTAACTGATACTCGTTCAATAGATACAGATTCTTATTTTAGTTCTAGTATTTCATTGAACTTTGTTAACAGTTCAATGAAATCTTATGAAGAAACACATAATACAAGTAAAACATATAGTAGATTATTAAATAGAGAAGCAAAACTTATAAGTTCTGAAGAATATGGATATAATTCCATGGGATTTTATGTTATCGATAATACCTTAGATGATCCAAATCCTATATTTTTCTTTAATAATTATAAAGGTAGCTGGGGTACCGTAAATAATACAAATTTTATGTTATTTGGTGATAGATGTTGGAGAATAATAAGAACGACATCAACTGGTGGATTAAAATTATCATATAATGGAACATCTTGTGATGATATATTCGGTAATTATATTAATTATTTTTATACTGCTACAGGAGAGCCATATGTTGGTTCAATAAGACAAAGAGATATAGATGCATGGTATTTTAAAAATTTAATTAAGTATCAGGCATATCTATCAGATGAACCTTTTTGTAATACAAGTAATCTTAGTGATTTGAATTGGGGAGATTGCAGTGATGAATATTCAATTACAAATGGAAAATTAGTATATCCAGTTGCTATACCATCTATAGATGATGTGCTTTTTGCTGGAACTGCAATAACTAATCAAAATGTAGGTTTGTTAAATCAAGATCAAGAATTTTATGTGTCACAAGGATATGGAAATACACAACAATATTATATTACACCAGTTATTTATTTACATGGAGGATTTAGGATTTCTGGTGAGGGAACTATTAGTAACCCATATTATATAGACGAAGAATAAAAAATGAAAGGAGATATACAATATGAAGAAAAAAATAAAATCATATAAATTGTTTATTATAATTCCAGTATTATTTTTGATGACTATTGGATTTGCATCTATTGTTATATCTTCTAATTTTAATGGAGAAATGATGCTTAATCGTAATGAATATAGTGCTCATTATGAAAATGTATATGATATGTTTAATGATACTAAATACGTTAATTTATATTCTTTAAACAATGATGGAAAAACTATAACAGTAACACCAACTTTCAATGATGTTGGTGATGAATATTATGTATATGCTGAATTAGTTAATGATAGTGATATTGCAATTGAAATTACAAATATAACAATTACAAAAGAAGATTCTGTTTCGGCTATAATTAATGCATCTGTTAATAATAAAAGTACTGGGAAAGTTCTTAAAGTTGGTGAAAAAATACAACCTCATTCAAGAGTAGCACTTGCTTTTCGTACTAGATTTTATTTAGATAGTACATTAGATGAAACATATTTAAATAAAGGTGAAATATCTACCACTGTTACTTATGAAATAGAATTTAAAAATGTAAATCAATCATATATTAATGATTATTATTTAGGGGTTCATCAACCAACAGAGTATATGAATTCTCGAGCATTATTATTCGATTCAACATCACATAATGAATATAATGGATTGTATGTATATGCTCCAACCGAAAATGATGAACATCCTATATTATTTTATAGAGGAAATAAAGAAGTTTTAAATCATGCATACTTTGCAGGTCATTGTTGGAAAATTATAAGAACAACATCAAACGGAAATGTTAAACTTTTATATAATGGTGATCCAGATGCAAACGGTTATTGTTTATATCATGATTATCATGTAACTGTACCTGGTTTTGCTATACGATTACTAAGAGATATAAATACTGATGAAGATACATATTATCAAAATATGGATGGAATTAATAAAGTCAATACTTGGTATGAAAATAATTTGTCATCTTATTCTAATTATATTGTTGATGAACCTTTTTGTGAAACTCCTATGCCAGAAGAAGGATTTTCAAAAGAAGATATTAATTTAGAATGTACAAATGGTCATCAATTTAGTGTTGCAACAGGAGAATTAACATATCCAATAGCAGCAGTTGATATTATGGAATTAGTATTTGCTGGATTTAATAATACTTATATTTCACCTGGTCAAGCAAACTATAGTGAGTATTATTGGTTTAATAGTAAATGTGAATATTATATTTTAGGAAGCTATACATATTCAAATAGAAGCTCACCTCTTGAATATTATAGATATGATTCTATTGACACATTAAAATATTTCGGAGATTCTACAGCTTATAGGCCAGTAATACATGTTACTGATGATATTTTTAACTATGGCTCAGGTTCAATATATGATCCATATAGAATTGAACAGGGAGGTTTTTAGTTTATGAATAAAAGGAGAATATCATTTATAGTTTTAATATTACTATTACTTATAACAGTTGGATATGCTACTTTATCAACTATTCTTAAAGTAAATGGAACTACTAACTTAGCTGAAGTAAGTTATTTAGTAATATTTGATAATGTAAGATTATCAGGTAATAACATTCATCCAACAGACACAGCTACAATAGATAGTAATGATAGAACAAAAATGAATTTTAATTTAAATTTAGAAAATCCAGATGATTATTTCGTTATAGATTTTAATATGGTTAATGTTGGAACATTAATTGCAAGATTAACTAAAATTGATCTTGGTATATCTGATCCTGATATAGTGAACTTAGTAAATATAGAAATATTAGATGAAAATGATCAACCATTAGAAGAAGGTTTAATAATTCATTTCTTAGATAATAAAATAAAACATGGAAAAATAAAGATATCATATGATTTACCAGATGATATAACATTAGAAGATTTAAATAATACTGGTAAATCATTTGATTTAACTATGAATTTCACTTTTGAATATGAAAATATTATCAATGAAGATTACTTACTAGAAATGTTAGATATTGACCCAACTCATGAATCTGAAGAGAGTTCAAGAGTATTTATTCATTCTGTTGATTTTTCAAAGAACCCAACAAAAACTATGATGGTATATGATTATGAATTAGATGAATATGGGTCTCCTACACATATTTATTCATATCATAGAGATAATATAGATGATCATAATAATTTTATTTTTAATGGAATATGTTGGAAATATCTATCTACAAGTTCATATACATCAGGTGGATCATCTGGTGGAGGAGGCGTAAAAGGAGGCGATACTTCTAAATTAAAATCTAGTTCTGGTACAAAGGGTGCTGTATCAGATTATGGATATCCTTTCTATATTAGAGCTTTGTACAATGGTCATCCAAATGATCAAGGTCAATGTATGGATACAGGTGAAGATGTTTTTATTGGTAAATCATCATATAGTTCAAATGGTTCATTTAATTTTGAAGAAAGTGATGTGTTAGATACAATTGAAACATGGTTTTATGAAACATTTGATGAAGAAAACAGAAGATATTTAAAAGATGTTGAGATGTGTAACTCTAATACATATGAGCCAAATAATCCAAGTAACAAATGTAATGAAGAAGATATATTGGAATATCCAGTAGGTTTATTAACTGCAGATGAAGCAAACATTCATGGATTAACAATAAATGAATCCAATAATACTTATATTGGTACAAATGCAGCATATTGGACTATGACTGGTGCATCTAATAATAAGATTTGGGCAGTAGGAAACAAAAATAATATTATTCAAGTTAACTCTACTGAATTATTAGGGATTAGACCTGTTGTTAATTTTGACGCAGAAGAACTTGAAAATAACTGGTATAATAGTATGTACGATTGCAATGGTATAGCATCATATGAAGAATATGAAGCATGTATATCATCATTTGGAACTAGAGAACATCCAATATTATATGAATATATGTCAGTAGATATATAAAAATATGAACTTTTTAGTTCATATTTTTTTATTTATGATATATAATATAAGTAAGAATAGAGGGATATCTAATGAACGAAGGAAATAATTTAAATAATGTACAACCAAATTTAAATCCACAACCAAACGTTGTACCTAATCCAGTTAATCCACTTGATCAAAAAGTTGCTCAAATGGAACAAGAAATGATGAAGGAAAATTTAGTTCCACCAGCTGAACCAGTTAAAGCTCCAGTTGAACCAACTATAGCACAACAACCTGTTCAACAAACTGCTCAACCAGTTCAACAAGTTGAACCACAAATTGATCCATCATTTGGAACTAATGTTGCAATTCCAGTACAACAAGTACCATCACCTACAAAGAAGAAAAGTGCTTTACCTGTTATACTAATAGTTTTAGTTCTATTATGCGGTGGAGGATTTGCATGCTGGAAATTTGTTTTACCTATGCTAAATAAAACAAATAATACTAATGAACCAACAACAGAAACTACAACAACTACAACAGTTGAATCTAAACTATTAAAATTTAGTACAATTGAAGAATATTCTAAACTTGTTAAAGATAATAATTTTAATGGAGAAACTGGACATGCATTGTTGCTAGATGATTCTTTCTATGACATACAATATAACTTAAATGAAAGATGTCAAAACGATGGAGATTTAGTTACTTATACTATTAGAAATTCACAAGTAGAATATACTTGCCAATCAGATCCAAATCTTGAACCAGAATGGGGAACTAAAGAATGGATTGCTGATGTTAAAGTTAATGGTAAATATAATAAACATAAAACAACTATGACAACATGTCTTTCATGGGCTGAATATACAAATGGAAAATATTATATTAATACAGAACATGTATGTGTTGCTGGTACTCAAAAAGTTACTATCGAAACTGAAAATAATGAAAAATTATATGATGGTAATTATTCAACATTCTATTTTACAAGTGATCCAAATTCAGATGAAAATGCTTACAATAATTATACTCCAATAATAATTAAAGATAATATTGTATATTTTGTTGCTGCAGATACATATGATGAAAGTACAACATCTACATGTAGAATAAAATATATTGATTTTAATGAAGAAAATCCATCAATCAAGAATATGAATGTTGAAGGAACTTGTTATAATAATGAGATAGCATAAAAGAATACAGTATTGTATTCTTTTTTTCATTGAATTTGATATAATCTATATATAGAGGTGAGTTTATATGGCAAAAGAATTAAAAATATATACAAATACTTTTATTGGACTATGTTTTATAATTGATGAATATGATGAATTTCGTTTAGACTTTAAACAATTATTCATGAAAATAAAAAATGTTCATAATATCATTATTAGCATTGATAGATTAGTAAATGATACTAGTTCAAGAGTGGATAAGAGAGTAAAACCATTATATTACAAATATCAAGAACAATTACATAATATAAATAATCATATTAGAATATCTGATTTTCTAAATGATGCATTTACGTACTTAGGTGAACCTAAAGGTGATATTAAAGAATTTCATGAATTATTACAAGATAATCGAGATGAAGCATTTAAAGCATTAAATGTATTGTTCAAATTAGAGTATTTAGATATTCATCAAATTTCATATCATCAAGAATATGACTTTATTGATACAGTATATGAAATGGATAAGGAATTAAATAAAAATGATAAATTCTTCTATGTTGAAAACTTAGTAACAATACCATCATATTCAGATGATAAAGTAAAATATATAACTAATGATTCTATATATGAAATTACTCTAAAACCAACATCATATCCCGAAGGTGTAAGAGGAAAAATAATTAAACTTCAATCATTGTATTTTAATCCAAATAGATTACCTCAAAGAATTAATCGTGAAACAACATATGAAGAAATATTAAGGAAAGCATCAACATTAGAGTCATCTAATAAAGCAATGAAAAACTCTGTTGATTTAAGTCTTTCGTTAAGTGATATAGAAAAAGCATATCAAGAATTAGATAAGACTTTTGATTCAATAGAAGAATCATCAAATAAAGAAGAATTATTAGAAGCATTAAAGAAGATAAGAGAAGGAATTGATATAGTTCAAGTAGTATCATCTAAATGTGATGAAGCTGTATTAGATAGTACTTCATCAATGGATCAAGAATTATTAACACATGAAAAAAATGTTGAATTAGCTAAAAGAAATCAAGAACAAAAAACTACACATTAGTGTAGTTTTTATATGTAAACTAAACTATATAATTAATAATATATTTAAGTATTAGTTTATAATATTATTAAGAAAGTGAGTATAAGATTATATGAAAGAAGAAGATTTATTTAAAACTTCAGGAGAACAACAAGCTGTACCTCCAGTACAAAATGTTCAACCATCTCAAGTTGAAGAACCAGTTGTGCAAGAACAAATACCAATTCAACAAGAGGCTGTTCAACCAGTTGGTGAACAAGTTATTGAAAAAAAATCACCATTTAAAACAATAGTTATAGTTTTATTTACTATTATTATATTAGGAGGAGGTTCATATGGTGGTTACTATTATTATTCAAACAATATTAAAAATGAACCAAAACAAACTAGTGGCGTAGAAACAACAACTACAACAGAACCTACAACAACTATTACTACTAAAAAGGAAATTAAATTACTTGATATTAAAAATATTGATGATTATATTAAATATGTTGAACAAACAACAGCTAGTCAAGAAGATAGGATAGCTGTTGCTAATCTAAGTACAGACTTTTATGATATTCAATATAACTTATATAAAAGATGTCAAAATGATGGACAAGAAGTTTCTTATACATACAAGAAATCAAAAGTAAAATTCACTTGTAAGTTAGCTGAAATTAGTAATGATTCTTCATGGGGACAAAAAGAGTGGATTGCTGACATTGTTGTAAATGATAAATATAAATTCCATAAAGAAACAGAAACAACTTGCAATACATGGAAGGAATTCACAAATGGTTATTATTATATAAATTATACTGCTGGTTGTAGTATTGGTTTTAATCATGTTTTTAAAATTGAAGATGAAAACAATAATAAAATAGTAGATGGACATTATAGAAATTACACTCTTATATCTGAATCTGACCAAAGATTTACTCCTATGATTATAAAAGATAATATTCTTTATTATATTAACTATGATGAAGAAGATGCCGAAGAAAATACTATGACAAAATGCAGTGTTAAATATTTTGATTTAAATAAGGAAAATTCAAAAGAAGAAAAGCTATCAGATAGTTTTGATTGTTATGTTCCTGAAATATAAAAGAATACATCTATGTATTCTTTTTTATATGTTATAATACACCTAGGTGATATATATGCCAGAAATAGCAGAAGTAAGAACAGTTAGAAAAGTACTTAAAGATAGATTAGTTGGTAGAACAATTACTAATATATCTTATAGATATGATGGTATTATTAAATCTGATAAAGAAGAATTTAAGAATATTCTTATAGGTAAAACTATAACTGATGTTGATAACTTTGGTAAATGGTTATTTATAAAATTAGATGATTATACAATACTATCTCACTTAAGAATGGAAGGTAAGTATTATATAAAACCTTCTACTGAAGAATATGAAAAACATGAACATATTATATTTAATTTAGATGATGGATATGATTTAAGATATAAAGATGTTAGAAAATTTGGAGTAATGATATTAGCTAAAACAAAAGATATTTATAATACTCTAGAAATATCAAAATTAGGAATAGAACCTGATAGTAAAGATTTAACTAAAGAATATATTTATAATAAAATACATGATAGTAAACTGCCTATAAAAGAACTATTATTAGATCAATCTATTATAAATGGATTTGGTAATATATATGTAGATGAAGTGTTATTTGCATCACATATATTACCAACAAGGTTAGGTAATACAATTACATTAGATGAATGTGAATGTATTAGAAAAGAAGGTTCTAAAATTATAAAAAAAGCAACTGAATGTGGTGGTACAACAATTAGAAGTTATACTTCTTCATTAGGTGTAGAAGGAACTTATCAAAAGTATTTAAATGTACATACAAAAGTAAACCAAAAGTGTCCAGTATGTGGCAACATAATAAAGAAGACAAGAGTAGGTGGAAGGGGAACTTACTTGTGTGATAATTGCCAAAAATAAGACTATTATATAGTCTTTTTTTATTTTATATGTTATAATTTTTTATAGAATAGGAGTGTATCTGAATGAGTGCAGCTTTAGCTAGTTTATTAACTGTTTTATACTTATTCATTGCAATTATAGTTGTAATTGTTTTAGTTGTATTTACAATTAGAAATATTAATAAACAATATGAAGATACACTAACACAATTAGAAAGAGATAAAAACTTAATAATATCAGGTTCTATTTTAGCTGAATTAAACAAAGTAGAAGCTTTAATTAACAATAAAGAACTTGAAGAAAAATATAATTATTGGAAATCTATCTTTAAAGAAATTAAAGATACTGATGTACCTAAGATAACTGATGAATTAATTGAAGTTGAAACAAGATTAAAAGATAAAGATAAAAAAGGTATAAATGAAGAATTAGCTAGAATTGAATTTGAAATATATATAGCTAAATCTAAAGCATCTAAATTATTAGATGATATTAAAGAAATTACATTGTCAGAACAAAAGAATAGAGAAATAGTAACTAAATTAAAAGCTGATTATCGTGCTATATTCTTACAATATAATAATAGTAATAAATCAGAATATAAAATGATTGAAAAGCCAATTGATTTACAATTTGAAAATATTGATAAATTATTTTCTGCTTTTGAAATGGCCATGGAAAATAATGTGTATTCAGAAGTTGGTAAGATTGTTAAAGCATTAGATGATTCAATTGGAAATTTAAAAATGGTTATTGAAGAATCTCCTTCAATTATATTGATGGGTGAAACAATGATCCCATCTAAAATTGAAGATGTTAAAAAGATTCAACAAAAGATGTTATCAGAAGGATATAACTTAGATTATTTAAAAATCGATTATAATATTTCAGAATCTGAAAAGAAAGTTGCTGATATATTTGATAGATTGAAAGTATTAAACTTAGAAGATTCAATATTTGAATTACGTACTATCATGGATTATTTTGATAAACTATATCAAGGTTTTGAAAAAGAAAGATTATCTAAGAAATTGTTTGAAGATTATAAAAGAACAGTTATTTTAAAATGTAAGAAATTAAAAAGAATAGTAGGAGATTTATCTTCTAAGATTCAAGATATTAAATATTCATTTGATTTAACAGATGATGATGTAAAAATAATTGGTGAATTAGAAACTGAAATATTATCATGTGAAGAAGCATATGATAAAACTATGGTTGATTATAGAAGTAAAGAAGTTCAATTTTCTAAATTAAACAATCATATGGAAATAACTAATTCTAGATTACAAAAAGCAGAAGAAAAATTAGATTTCACATTAAGAAGATTAGGATCTTTAAAAGAAGATGAAATAAGAGCAAGAGAACAATTAATTGAAATTAAGAGTATTTATAAACAATCATCTGAACATATGAATACTTATAAATTACCAATTGTTCCAAAAGATTATTATGTACAAAAAGAAGAAGCATCTCAAGCAATGCAAGATATGATTTTAGAATTAGAGAAGAAACCTATTTCTATTAAAACATTAAATGTAAGAGTAGATACTGCTAGAGATTTAGTATTGAAATTATATAATACATCTATTAATATAGTTAAATGTGCATCAATGGCAGAAAATGCTATTGTATATGGAAATAGATATAGAGCTTTAAATAAAGAAATTGATAATGGTTTATATCGTGCTGAAAGATATTTCTTTAAAGGTGAATATAATAATTCATTAAGAGAAGCAATAAGATCTATAAATGTATATGAACCTGGAATACAAGATAGATTATTAGAAGAATATAATAAAGAAGAAAGTTAGTAGGTGATAAAATGGTATATCTAGATTATGCTGCTGCAACTCCAGTTTTACCTGAAGTTCTAGATAGTTACAACAAAGTTACAGAAGATTATTTTGCAAATCCTGATAGCTTACATTCATTTGGTATAAAATCTAAAGAACTATTAGAATCAGCTACTAAACAAGTTGCTGAATTACTTGGCATAGGTGAAGATGAGTTTGTTTATACAAGTGGTTCATCAGAAGCAAATAACATGGCACTTATAGGAGTAGCTAAGTCATATAGAAGATATGGTAATAGAATATGTATATCAAAGATGGAACATCCTTCTATGTTTGGTATATGTAAGTATTTAGAAAAAAATGGTTTTATAATTGACTATGTTAATGTTACAAATGAAGGCGTAATAGATTTTGATGATTTAAGAGAAAAAGTTACTAAAGATACTATATTAGTATCTATATCCGCTGTTAATTCAGAAACAGGAGTAAGACAACCTCTTAAAACTATTAGACAAGTAATACATAAAGAAAATGAAAATGTAATATTACATTCAGATATGTCTCAAGCAATAGGTAAAGTTAATATTAGATTAAATGATGTAGATATAGCAACAATTGCTGGTACTAAAATATATGGACCTGCAGGAATAGGTATATTATATAAAACTAAAAACTTAGTATTAACACCACTTATGTATGGATCACATGAAGGTGATTTAAAACCTGGAACAAAACCATTACCTTTAATTGTAGCTTTTTCAAAAGCATTAAGATTAGCACTTAAAGATATGGATAAAAAAGAACAAGAAATTATTAAACATAGAGATAGAGTAATAGAACATTTATCTAAATATCCAAATGTAATGATAAATAGTTCTAAATACTGTATACCTCATATATTAAATATTAGTTTAATGAATATTAAACCTGAAACATTTATTCATGCTTTAGAAAAAGATGAAATATATGTTTCATCTAATACAGCTTGTTCAAGTGGTAAACCAAGTACATCAGTAGATGCAATGTATCATGATGATAGAAGAAGTACTACTACTATTAGAATCAGTTTTAGTCATTTAACACTTCCATCTGAAATAAGTGAATTCTTAGCATCATTTGATAAGCATTATGAAGAGTTATCAAAATTAAATTAGGAATATATTTCCTAATTTTTTTATGCTATAATTAAACAAGAAAGAGATGTTGAATATGGATAAAGTTATATTAACTGGTGATAGACCAACAGGAAGATTACATATCGGACATTATGTTGGATCTTTAAGAAGTAGAGTAGAATTACAAAATAAAGGTGACTATGATAAATTTTATATCATGATTGCGGATGTACAAGCTTTAACTGATAACTGGGATAATCCTGAAAAAGTTAGACAAAATATTATTGAAGTTGCATTGGATTATTTATCAGTAGGAATAGATCCATCTAAAGTAACAATTTTCATTCAATCAGGAGTTAAAGGATTATATCAACTTACATGTTTCTACATGGATGTAGTAACACTTGCAAGACTTGAAAGAAACCCAACTATTAAATCAGAATTAAAGATGAGAAACTTTGGAGAATCAATTCCAGTTGGATTCTTAACTTATCCAATTAGTCAAGCTGCTGATATCACAGGATTTGATGCAACAGTTATACCAGTAGGTGATGACCAATTACCTATGATTGAACAAACTAGAGAAATAGTTAGAAGTATAAATAATATATATGGTGATACTTTATATGAACCAAAAGCAGTATTACCTGAAAATGAAGCATGTAGAAGATTACCTGGAACTGATGGAGATGCAAAGATGTCTAAGTCTTTAGGCAATTGTATTTATTTAGCAGATGATGAAGAAACTATTAAGAAAAAAGTTATGAGTATGTATACTGATCCAAATCATATTAGAATTGAAGATCCTGGTAAAGTAGAAGGTAATACAGTATTTACTTACTTAGATGCTTTTGTTAAAGAAGATTCATTTGAAAAATATTTACCAGAATTTAAAAATTTAGATGAACTTAAAGCTAAATATCAACAAGGCGGTTTAGGAGATGTTAAAATTAAGAAATTCTTATTTGAAGTTCTTAATGAAGAATTGGCTCCAGTTAGAGAAAAACGTAAATACTATGAAGAACATATAGATGAAGTAATTGCAATTCTTAAAAAAGGAACTGAAGAAGCTTCAGCTCACTGTGATCAAGTAGTTGATAGATTAAGAAGAAATATGAAAATAAACTACTTTGACAATGATGATATAGCATCTAATTATAGATAGGCTTTATATGAAAAAGAAAATATTAATAATAGTAATTATTTTGTTAATAATAGCCATATTAGTAGGTGGATTTATTATAATAAATAAAAATACTAAAACTAAAAACAAGTATTTAGGAACATGGAATTATCAATATAATGAATATGATATTGATAAGAATTGGAAAGCATTTAAAGAAGCTAATAGTAGTTATGTTAATAATCCAACTAATAGTAAAATAGTTATGAGATATTTACCAAATAGTTCAGTTACATTTAATGATAATAATGAAGTAGAATATATCTATGGTAGCAAAACATATGAATGTAATATTTCTGTTGATAACTGTGTTTTAAAATCAGAGTCTAAAGTAATATATAAAGGTACTTTAGTAGATGAAAATACTATAAATTTTAATAGTAGAGTAAATGGTGATAAGACAGTTGAAGTTTCAGAAGAAGTTAAAATAGAAGTATTAGAAGATAATAAAATTAAACTAGATGGTAAAACAATTCATGATATTTTTATAAAATAGGTGATAATATGAAAAAGAATAAATCGAGTGTTGTAACAAAGATAATAATAGTAGCTGGAATATTAGTTTTATTAACTTTCTTTATTCTAGTTAATTTAAAAATTATTACAGTATAAAAAGTGCAAATTTTTGCACTTTTTTATATAATTGTTGTATAATAAAGCCAAGAAGGGATGATTTGTGATGAAGAAAATTTGGGAAAGTTTAAAAACATTAATTTTTTCTGAATATGCACCTTTAATATTGATTTATATTATATCTGAAATAAATCTTATTGTTGCCTTTGTTACTTCATATAAAGCAATAGGTTCATTCAAAGGATTAATGGATAATTTAGGAAGTGTAGTTTTACCTCATTTATTTAATGATGAATTCGTTAAAATATTTGTAGGACTAATATTAATATATATTATATTAATAATTGCTAGATATTTCTTATCAAAAGAAAAGAAAGATATTAAATTTTGTGTATTCTTAGTAATTACATTAATACTTACAATATTTGCTGGTGTATGTACTTACATAGCAATGTTCTATGATCAAAATAATTTAGGACAATTAGTTTATAGAGTTCTATATTTCAACTTTATGAAAGATAGTCAATCAAATATTAAATTTACTTTATATATCATTTATTTAATTCTTCCAGGTATATGTGTATTATATTCACTTGCTAAACTTGGAAAATTATATGATGAAGAATACTTAAGACATTTATTAGTAACTATAGTATTTAATACATTTGGTATTATGATTCTATACTTTGTAATAGCAACATTATTTGCATATGCATGGGCTATGTTACTTGCAGCTATTTGTTTAGGTGTAGCTTACATAATTGGTTATATGGCTGTTCAAGATGCTATTGCAGTAGGTGAAAGTAAACAAATTAAAAATAAGAAAAAACAAGTTGGTAAAAAGAAGGAAGATTAATTCTTCCTTTTTTATTTAATTATTGAATAAATTATACTTTACGAGTATAATTATATAGTACAAAAAAGAGGTGTTTTTATGACAACTAAAGAATTAGCGGATTTAATGTTCCCTGATATTACAAAAACTATAGAAGATTATGAAAAAGAATATCCTGAAAGACCAGAAGGAACTGTAGTAACAAGATATGCTCCATCTCCAACTGGATTTATGCATATTGGTAATTTCTATTCAGTAGTATGTGACTATGTAATTGCTAAAAGATCAAATGGAGTATTCTTCTTAAGAAATGAAGATACAGACCAAGCAAGAGAAGTAGAAGGTGCTGTTGAATACATCATGCATGTATTAGATCATTACGAATTCCATCCAGATGAATATGAAATTAAGGGTGGAGAAACTAAAGGTTCATATGGTCCTTATATCCAATCTGAAAGAAAAGATATTTATAAAGCATTTATTAAATATTTAATTGCTGAAGGGAAAGCATATCCATGTTTCATGACTCAAGAAGAAATGGATGTTATAAGAGAAAATCAATCAAAAGCAAAAGTAAGAATTGGTATATATGGTAAATTTGCTAAGAGTAGAAATCTAACTCCAGATGAAGCAGCTGAAAAGATTAAAGCTGGTGAACAATATACAGTTAGATTAAAGAGTGAAGGAAACTTCAATAATAAATTCAAATTTAATGATTTAGCAAATGGAGAAATGGATTTACATGAAAATGATATAGATACAATTATCTATAAATCATCAACTGAACTTCCAACATATCACTTTGCTCATTTAGTAGATGATCATTTAATGAGAACTACTCATGTTATAAGAGGACAAGAATGGATGTCATCTATTCCAACTCATTATGAATTATTCAAAACATTCGGATTCAAAATGCCTAAATATGTTCATACTCCATTAATCTTAAAGAAAGATGGAGATAAGATTAGAAAGATTTCTAAACGTTTAGATCCAGAAGCAAGAATGACTTACTATGAAGAAAAAGGATATCCAATCTATGCAGTTATTGAAGCTATCATGACTATAGCTAACTCTAACTATGAAGCATGGAGAGAAGGACATCCAGATGCTCCATTTACTGATTTCGAATTCTCTGCTAAAAAGATGAGTCCATCAGGAGCATTATTCGATTTAGATAAGTTAGATAATATTTCTAAGAATTATATTTCTAGATTAACTAAAGACCAAGTATTTGATTTCCTAAATACATGGACTAAAGAATATGATGAAGAATTCAATGCAGTTATTAACAAAGATGTTGATTATACAAAAGCTATATTAAATATTGAAAGAGAACAAAAGAAACCAAGAAAAGATTATTCTTGTTGGTCTGATGTTAAAAATTCTATTTGGTATATGTATAATGATTTATATAAACCTGAAAGTTATGCTTGGGGTAAGATAAATGATTTAAATGAAATTAAAGATATCTTAGATAAATATATTAATAATTTCTATAATGAATCTGATGATAAAGAAGCATGGTTCAATCATGTTAAAGAATTAACTGAAAGTTTAGATGGATATACTTCTGATATGAAAGCATATAAAGAAAATCCAGATAACTATAAAGGTAATGTTGCAGATGTATCTACTGTTATAAGAGTAGCTCTTACATCTAAAGATCAAACTCCAGACCTTTATGAAATTATGAAACTTCTTGGAAAAGAAGAGATAGTTAAAAGAATAAACTCCTTATAAAAGGAGTTTTTATTTTATAGTAAACTAAATGAAAAAAATACTTGTTTATAATTTATATATGCTATAATAATATTAGATTAATTTAAAAGGAGAAATAGTATGGGATTAATTAAAGCTATAACTGATTCTGCTTCTCAAGTAGTAGGCGATCAATTTAAAGAGTATGTGACTATGCCACAAGTTGATGATAGAGCCTTAGTTATCAGAGGAACAGTTAATCATGGAGATGCTAACAAAGGTGCTACTGAAGGAATTATTTCTAATGGTAGTAAAATTGCTGTACCAGAAGGATATGCAATGATGATCATTGAAAATGGTGCAATTAAAGAATTTAGTGCTGAAGCTGGAGAATTTATTTGGGATACTTCTTCAGAACCATCAGTATTTGAAGGTGGTTTCTTCAAAGGAATAGGAGATTCAATTAAGAGAATTGGAGATCGTATTACTTATGGTGGACAACCTGCAAAAGATCAAAGAGTATATTATATTAATATAAAGAAAGTAATGAATAACCATTTTGGTTCTCAACAACCTGTAACAATTCAAGATCCAATTTATGAATCAATTGAAATTACATTCAATGGTGATTATTCATTCAAAGTAGTTGATCCAACTGTATTAGTTGCTGAAGTTATTGGTGGTAATGCTGCTGATATCGTTACAGCTGACGAAGTAGTAGGAGGACAATTAAAACAACAATTTAGTTCAAATGTATCAACTGCAATTAGTAACTTAATGATTCAAAATAATGTATCATTTACTCAAGTACAAGGATACAAAAATGACATTGTTAAATTAATGAACGATTTATTAGATGATTCATGGAGAAGTCAATATGGATTAGAAATAATCGATATGGCATTAAACGTTAATGCTTCTGAAGAATCTAGAGAAATCGTTAGAGAAATGGATAAAGAAATTGCTTCTACTAAGAGAATGGGTAAAGCTTACTCAGACAATATGGCTGGAACAATGGCTGCTGCTACTGGTGAAGCAATGAAGAAAGCTGCTGCAAATGAAAATGGAGCAATGATGGGATTCATGGGAGCTAACATGACTCAAGCATTTGGTGCAACTGCTATGGGAGCTGCTGCTGGAATGCAAACTGGAGAAGTTGCTGGAGGATCTGTTCCTACTGCACAACCAGGTGAAGTTAACCTAACTCAAGAAGTTCCAGTTAAAGAAAATGTTGAAACAGTAGCTGCTAAGTTTTGCTCACAATGTGGACAACCAGTAAGTGGAAAATTCTGTTCAAACTGTGGAGCTGAAATTAAATAAATTTTATAAAAATAAGCAATCATATTGATTGCTTTTTTTATGTAATGATTATATAATTTTTATAGTAGAAAGGTTTGGTTGTATGATTTGTCCTAGATGTGGTGCTGAAAATGAAAATAAAATAAATTTTTGCAAAGCATGTGGTAATCCTATAGCTAGTAATATAGTTGAACCAATTGACTTTGGTAAGACTCAAGCTGTACCAGTTGTAGTTAAACCAATTGAACCAATGTCAAAAGAGGAAGAAGAAGAAAAAACTTCTGTTATTCCTGTTGTAAGTGAGGAAGTAGTTGTAGAAAAACTTACTCCTGATGAAGAAGAACAAAGAAGAAAAGCCATGAGAGATGAATTAATGTATACATCTGAAATGGAACAAGTAAAAGTTAATATAAAACAATTAGAATCAGTTAAGAAACCAAGAAAGAAAAGACCAGTTTTATTAATAATAATATTAGTAGTTTTATTCTTATCAAGTGCATTAGGAATAACATATTATTTATGCCAAAAAGATGTATTATGTTTTACTAATAAGAAAGAAACAACAACAACTACTGTTGAAACTACTACAACAGCAATGGTAAATGTAGATACTGAAATAAGAAATTCTTCTAAAGAAGTTATATTAAATAGTAATAGCCATACATTAAAATATAGTTATGAAATAACTAAAGATAATACTTCATATAAACCAGTTTTAAAGATATTCTTAGATAATACAATGATAGGAGAACCTATTATTCAAGATAACAGTTATAACTTAATGAGTTTATATGACACTATCTTAAAAACTGAAATATATACAATAGAAGATCAAGTAATAAAAGGAACTGATAAAGATTATTATTATATAAATGTATTTATTAATAATAAATTCTATGTATATGTAATAAATGAAACTCAAGTTATATATTCAAATATAACTGGATTATTCTCAACAGAAGATATAGAAAGCATATACAATAATAAATCTTCATTAATTAAAGAAGGTAAGTATTCATACATAAAAGAATATGATGCTGAAAATGGAATTGAGCAAATTGCTAATATAGCAAATGACGAAATTACATTTGAAGATGGAGAAATTATTAAAGGTTTTTGGAAATAATAAAAGAAGTATTTAATACTTCTTTTTATTATGATATAATATATTAATAATAGGGAAGAGGGTGCGTGTGATGAAATGCAGACATTGTAAATTTGTATTTGAAGATGATAAGACAGTTTGCCCAAATTGTCGTAAGTCTGTATTTGATGAACCTGAAAAAAAGTCAGACGGATTTGAACTTCCAACAAAAAAGAAAAAGAAAAAAAAGGTTGTTGAATCACCTGTTGTAGAAAAGCCTAGAGAAGAACCAACAGAGGTTATTAATATTAATGATATTAAATCTTTAGATAATAATATAAAAGAAGAACATGGATCTGATGTTGCTGGAGAAACAGTTGGATCAAGCGTTGCTGGTGAAATCATTGAAGATAAACAAGAAGCAATTGCTGAACCAGAAGAAGATATTGCAAAAGTTGATACATCTGAATCGGAATCAGTGGAAAAAATACCTGCTTCAAATGTTGCGGGTGAAATAGTTGGATCAAGCGTTGCTGGTGAAATGGTTGCATCAAATGTTGCTGGAGAAACAGCAAAAGTAGAAAAAGATAATGTTAAAATTGAAATGACTGAAGAAGATGAATTTATTACAAATTTCATAGCTAAAGATGATGCATTAAAGAAAATGGAAAAAGAAGCACCTAAAGGTAATACAGGAATGATGGTTGCAAGAATAGCTGCATTAATATCTGTATTATTCTTTGCAGGAGTAATGTATTATACAAAAGTTATATTACCTAAAATAAAACCAACGCCTAAAGGTGGTACTACTGAAATAATAGATGACTATGAACCAATGGATCCATCTTCATCAAGTAAAACAACTGGTACTGTTGAACTAGATGCAAAGTTTAATGATGAAACAATTATTACTCAATTAAAAAAATATAATTTTGATTATAATAAGGATATGGAAAACGTTGATATAACATTAAACTATGGAACACTTGTAGGTGGTCAAAAGTTCAGTGTTAAATTAAATAGATCATATGATGGTAATCAATATAGAGATGATGTATCATTCTTATATCAAGATGCTAAAATAAGTGGTATAAATAGAAACTATACTAAATATAATGAAGACCTAATAACTAATATGATTAATTCGTATTTAGCAGTTCAATTTGATGGAGGAGTAGTATTATATACAAAAGCTTCTACCTTCCAATTAGGTAATCCAACAACTATACTAATATTAAAAAATGGTGCATTTAGTAGAATTGAAAAAGTAGTTACAACTTATTCATTAGATGGTTCAAGTATTACTCAATGTCCAATTACATTTGAAAATAATACTATTACTTATTGCCAAGTAACAAATGATTTTGTTAAAGGTGAAAATGTTGAAATAAGAAGAAATACTCAAGTAATAGGTGGAGAGCCAATTACTAATGAAATAATATCAGCAATGGTAACAAAATAAAAAAAGTCTATAAGACTTTTTTATTTTCCCTAAAAATAGTATAATTAAGTAGGTGAGTTCGTATGAATTTAAGAAAAATGATAGTTACAATTATAGTAGTATTATTAGATCAATTAATAAAACATATAGCTCAAGTAATTAATATGAATATAGTATTAATAGATAACATGTTTAGTTTAAAATATGTTCAAAATGATGGTGCTGCATTTTCTTTATTATCAGGCCATCCAATTGTATTAATATTTATAACATTTGCTATAACAGTATTCTTATATAAATTAATGTATTCATATAAAGAAGATATATCAACTGATATAGCATTTGGATTTATGTATGGTGGTATATTTGGTAATTTAATTGATAGAGTAATATTTCAATATGTAAGAGATTTTATAAGTATTGGTGATTATCCAGTATTTAATATAGCTGATTCAGCAATAGTTGTTGGTGTAGCTATATTACTTATAATTACAATAAAGGGTGAGATTGATGGAAGAAAGAGAAATAATGATGACAATTCCAGTGGAGGAGAATCTAGAGGAAAGACTAGACAAGTATCTAATAAGTCAACTGGAAGAATCAAGAACAACAATAGCAAAACTAATAGATAATGAATTTATACTTGTAAATGATAAAAAAACAAGTGCACATTACAAATGTAGAAAGGGAGACGTTATAACTGTATTTGATGGTTATAATGAAGATGTAGAAATAACTCCTGAAAATATTCCTGTAGATATAGTATATGAAGATGATGATATTATTATTGTTAATAAAAAATCAGGAATGGTAGTACATCCAGGAAATGGAAACCAAACAGGAACATTAGTAAATGCACTTATGTATCATACTAATAATTTATCTGATTTAAATGGAGAAGTAAGACCTGGTATAGTTCATAGAATAGATAAAGATACATCTGGTTTAATAGTAGTAGCTAAAAATAATAAAGCACATCAAATATTATCAGATATGTTATCTAGACATGAAATTAAAAGAGATTATATTGCTATAGTTAAAGGTGAATTTACATCTGATACAGCAACTATTGATGCTCCAATTGGAAGAGATAAAATCAATAGAAAGAAAATGGCTGTTACAGCAGATAATTCTAAAGATGCTATAACACATGTTAAAGTATTAAAGAAATATAAAGGGTATACTTTAGTTAAATGTTCTCTTGAAACAGGTAGAACACATCAAATAAGAGTACATATGTCATATATAGGATTCCCAATTGTAAATGATCCTGTTTATACAAATGATACATGTACTTCATTTGGACAATTCTTACATTCAACATCGATTGATTTTAATCATCCAATTACTGGAGAACATCTTCATTTTGAAGTTGAACCTCCTAAGGAATTTGAAGAATTTTTATCAAAATTAGAAGAAGTATAGTATAATATCTAAAGAAAGGAAGGTTATGGTATGAATCTATCTATATCTGATGAAATTACAATGAAGTTAGTTCATTACTTAATAACAAAAGAAAATTATCAACCAATTGTTGTAACTGGTTTAGAAAACGAAATATGGTTAGAAAATACTGATAAACCTTTCAGTGTTATTCGAATTAATAATAACTATATTCATAATAATGAACAATTAGAATATGATAAATTTAAAGCTAAAGCAGTTATAAAAGAAATAAAAAAGAAAACATTATCTATTAATATAGATATGTTAAGTATATTATTAGATGTAGGAGAAAATGTTAATCTAGATAAAGCAGAAGATAAACATATAACTACATGTAGTATTTCATCTATTAAAGAATTAAGAAATAATAAAACAATAAATGAAATATTCCCAGCAATGAAAGAAGATAAACTAGAAGATCAAGATCCAATTGAATTCTTCTTAAATGTTACTAAAGATATTAATGAATCTACAACTAAAAAGAATAGATTATATGAAAAAATATTTAGTAAGAAATTACCAATTATTACTTATGTATTAATGGCAATTAATATATTAATATTCTTATTAAATACAGCTGGTATAATAGGTAACGGATTATTCTATATGTCTGGTGAATATTTTAAACAAGGACAATTTTGGAGAGTAATTACATATGCATTCTTCCATGGTGATATTATTCACTTACTATGTAATATGTATTCACTTTATATAATTGGTTCTCAAATAGAACAAGTATATGGAAAAGTTAAATATATAGTATTATATTTCCTAAGTGCAATAGTTGCAGGTTTAGTATCAGGATTATTAAATACAAATGGCTCAATAGGGGCATCTGGTGCTATATTTGGTTTATGTGGTGCATTATTATACTTTGGATATCATTATAGATTATATTTAGGTAATGCATTAAAGACTCAATTAATACCAGTTATTATATTAAACTTATTTATAGGATTTGCAATTCCTGGAATTGATAACTTTGGACATATAGGTGGATTAATAGGTGGTTTATTTGCTTCATTAATAGTAGGAGTAGAAGGATATACTGAAACTAAAGATAGAGTAAATGGATTTATAGTAACAACTATATTAATTGGATTCCTATTATATATGTTATTATTTAGATAATAAAAAAGAGACTATTTAGTCTCTTTTATTTTTCTATATTTTTCTATATAAACCAATTGCTTTTCCTAATATTCTAACGCTTGTTAATATAATAGGAGAGTAAGAAGAGTTTTCAGGTTGTAATCTAACGTGATCTTCTTCAACAAATAATCTTTTTAAAGTAACATCTCCTTCATCAGTCATTGCTACTACAAGATCTCCATTATTAGCTCTTTCTTGTTTTTGTACTATAACTATATCTCCATCAAATATTCCAGCGTCTATCATTGAATCTCCAGAGCATTGTAATGTGAATATAGATTCTCTACTAGGTATAAGTGAAGCAGGAAGTGAGAAGAAATCATTTGGATTTTCAATAGCCTCAATTGGATTACCGCATGCAACTCTTCCTAAAAGTGGAACAGATACTACTTCTTCTTCGTTATTAGATGCTTTAGTATCAAATTCATTATCTACAAGTAATTCAATAGTTCTAAACTTTGAGTTTTCTTTTCTAATGAATCCTTTACTTTCAAGTTCTTTTAAATGAGTATGAACAGTAGCAGGGGAGCTTAATCCCATACCAGCACCAATTTCTCTAACTGAAGGTGGGTATCCATGAGCTACCATGTACTTCTTAATAAATTCTAAAGTTTCTGCTTGTTTAGTAGTTAAATCTTTATGTTTATTCTTTAATAATTCTTCCTTTTTCATAACTTATCCTCCTAATAAAATAATATCAAACATATGTAGTAATGTCAAACATTTGTTTTTATAGTGTAAAAGTATAAAAATTATATTTACACGAACACACGTTCGTGATAAATTTAATATGTCGAAGGGAGTGATTTATATGACAAAAACAAAAGAAGATAAGAGAGGAGTGGTTATATTTTTGATTACCATAGTACTATGTACATTTGGATATTTAAAAAGTGTTGAATACAATACTATTAAACAAATGAATAGTTCTACTAATCAAATAGTCTATGAGAATAAATAATTATAAATGTTGATAATCTCTACTAAATAGATGGAAGTAGAGATTTTTTTATGTTATAATCTAACATGATTTGAAAGGGATGGTTTTATGAATAAACCAGTATTAAGCGAAGCTAGAAAAAGAAATAGAGTTACTGAATTTATTGAAGTAGATCCTATTTTAAGCAATCAATATGATGGAAAGAAGTATTATATTAGAACATATGGATGCCAAATGAATGTTCACGATTCAGAAGAAATGGCAGGAATACTTGAAAACTTAGGTTTTTTACCAACTGATTCTGAAGAAACAGCTGATATTGTTATTTTAAATACATGTGCTGTAAGAGAAAATGCTCATGATAAAGTATTTGGATTCTTAGGAAGATGTAAACATATAAAAGAAAAGAAAAACAAAGATTTAATTATTTGTTTATGTGGTTGTATGGCTCAAGAAACTTCAGTTGTTGAAGAAATTGAAAAACATCATAAATACATTAACTTAGTATTTGGTACTCATAATATTCATGAATTACCTAATTACTTATTAAACTTACATGAAGGTTTAAATGTAGAAGTTAAATCTTCAGAAGATAATGTATATGAAGTAGGAGAAAACTATAAAAGAGATTCTAAAATATCTGCATGGGTTAATATCATGTATGGATGTGATAAATTCTGCACTTATTGTATAGTTCCATATACAAGAGGAAAAGAAAGATCTAGAAAATCTGAAGATATTATTAAAGAAGTTAAAAAGTTAAAAGAATTAGGATATAAAGAAGTTACTTTATTAGGCCAAAATGTAAATGCATATGGAAGAGATAGAGAAGAAGAAATATCGTTTGCAGAATTATTAACTAAAGTAGCTGAAATTGGAATTGATAGAGTTAGATTTGTAACATCTCATCCATGGAACTTTACTGATGAAATGATTGATGTTATTGCTAAGTATGATAACATCATGCCATATATTCACTTACCACTTCAATCAGGATCAGATAGAATTCTTAAATTGATGGGTAGACGTTATACTCAAGAAGAATATTTAAATCTATTTGATAAAATGAAAGAACGTATTCCAGGAGTAGCAATTACGACTGATATAATTGTTGGTTTCCCAAATGAAACTGATGAAGACTTTGAAGAAACTTTAAAAGTAGTAGAACATTGTAAGTATGATGGAGCATTTACATTTATTTATTCACCAAGAGAAGGTACTCCAGCTGCTAAGATGGAAGATAACATAGATTTAAAAACTAAAGAAGATAGATTACATAAATTAAATGAAATTGTTAATAAATATTCAAATATGAACAATCAAAAATATCTTGATAAAACAGTACCTGTTTTAATAACAGGAGTATCTGAAAAAGATAATGATAAATTATGCGGTTACACTGATACATTTAAACTAGTAAATGTTGAAGGTGGAAAAAGATTAATAGGTGAGATTGTTGATGTTAAAATAACAGATGCAAAAAGCTTTAGTTTAGATGGAAAAGTAGAATAATTCTACTTTTTTATTTTCTTTACTAACTATTTTTGCTATAATAAAGTAGAGAATTGAGGGGATAGACATGAATAACAATATTCAAACTCCAAACAATCAAACTACTAATCAACAAGTAGAAGCACCTTTTGATCCAAAAACTGTTCAACCAGCAGTAATTGGAGAATTAAGAAAGGATAGAATTGGTAAACCAATTCTAGTTCTAGAAATGTTAGTAATGTTTGGTATTGTATTAATTGCACTTCCATTAGTATATACAATTGCCAATGATGAAAAATCTTTTGTATATAAATGGTTACATAAAGATGTAGTTGTAGTTGATGAACCAGAACCAACTGAAACTAAATACTTAGATGGTAGTACATATCAATTATTAGATACATCTACTAATATGAAATACAATGGAATTGTTATTCAAGCTTTCAAATTAAATGAAAGTACAATTAATTGTAGAATATTCAGTTTAAATGAAAAAATCGATTTTGATGAAGAAGAATATTATTTAGAAATATATTCAAATAGTCTAGAAAAAATCGCTGCTATTAAATTATCAGGAATATATGACTTTACTCCAAAAGATACTATCTTAACAGCAGGTGGTTTGACATTTAACACTAACTTCAAATATTTTGGAAAAATGGTAAAGATGACTGATGCCACTTATCCAGATATTACATATACAAAGAATGAACAAGAAATAGGTTCATTTGTATGTAGTAATAATAATCATATTATTAAATATACATTTAAAAATGATTACTTATTATCAATTGAAGAAACATATAAGTTTGTTAAATCTGACTATGATGATTCAGCATATCTAGAATTATATTCAGAGTATCAAACTAAATCTACTAACTTAGGTGCTGGTGTATCTAGTACAGAAGAAGATGCTGATGGATTCACATTTAAAGCATCATTAGATTTAGAACATGGATACATGATACCTGAAACAGTAACAGATAATAACTATTACGAAAAGGATTCTAAAGCCAAGGTTATTCATTATGCTGAAACTGGTAAAGGATTTGATTGTAAATGATATATAATTTTACAGTAAATGATTTTGAAGGTCCTTTGGACCTTCTATTGCATTTAATAAGAAGTAGTAAGATGGATATCTATGATATAAACATAGAATCTATTACTAAACAATATTTAGATTTTATTAATAATTCAAAAGAAATGAATATGGATATAGCTGCAGACTATTTAGTCATGGCAGCAGAATTAATTCATTTAAAATCTAGAACATTACTTCATAAAGACGATGAAGAAGAATCTGATGAATATGAATTAAATTCAGCAGAAGATTTAAGAGATAGATTATTAGAATATCAACAAATGAAAGAAGTAACTTCTACATTTAAAGAACTAGAAGATAGAAGAAGTGATTTCTATACTAAATTACCAAGTGATTTATCTGACTTCCGTGAAGAAGGAGCATCAGTAAATCCTGGTGATGTATCAGTTGATGATTTAGTAAATGCATTAAAGTTATTTTTAGAAAGAGAAAAATTAAATAAACCTCTTAATACTAAAATAACAAAAAAAGAGTTATCTGTAGGAGATAGAACAGTACAAATAAGAAATATATTAAAAACTAAAAAGAAATGTGAATTCACATCACTTTTTGAACAAGTAACTAAGCCATATGTTGTAGTTACATTCTTATCTGTATTAAATATGAGTAAAAATAATGAAATTAATATAACTCAAGATAAAAACTTTGGAGACATATACCTAGAAATGAAGTGATCAGCATGGAAAACAAAGAAGAATTATTAGGAATATTAGAGGGTATTTTATTTGTAATGGGGGATGAAGGAGTATCATTAGAAAGTATAACTGAAATAATGTCTTTAGAACCTGATCAAGTAAAAGAATTACTATCTGAATTAAAGAAAAGATATGAAGACAAATCAAGAGGATTAAGAATTTCATATCTTGGTAATGCTTTTAAATTAACAACAAAAGAAGAACATAAAGAATACTATCAAAAATTAGTAGTTAATCCTGGTACTAACAAATTAAGTCAAGCAGCATTAGAAACACTTGCTATAATTGCTTATAATCAACCAATTAGTACAGTTGAAATTTCTGAATTAAGAGGAGTAGATACAAGAGGATTAATTAGAAAATTAGTTGCAAAAGGATTAATAAAAGAAGCAGGTAAAAGTGATATGCCTGGTAGACCAAATTTATATAGAACAACATCTGAGTTCTTAGATTATTTTGGATTAGCTACTATAGAAGATTTACCTGAAGTAAAGAAAGAAGAACCATCAAAAGATGATGAAACAGATCTATTTACTTCTACATATAAAGATGTAGAAGATGATGATACTGCCCAATAGCCAAGTGGTAAGGCAGAAGACTCTGGATCTTCCATTCCGTTGGTTCGAATCCAACTTGGGTAACCATAAAAATAACAATGTATTACACATTGTTTTTTTATTAAAATATGATATAATTTTTTATGTGATGCCCCAATGGCGGAATTGGTAGACGCGATGGACTCAAAATCCATTGTTAGCGATAACGTGCCGGTTCGAGTCCGGCTTGGGGCACCATATAGTTTATAAAAGATTAACTAATGTTAATCTTTTTTATTGCTTTAATAATATCCCTGTTGATAATGATGTACCTATTTCATCTATTGCAATTGGAGCTGGATTAATTGGTAAATTATCAGGTGCTGACTTTGGCCAAATAATATGTGGTATGTTTGATTCAGATAAAAACATAGCAATCCATATGGGTGGAACTGTAGAAGAAATGAAAGAGTTCTATGAAAGTCAAAATCAAAATAAAAAAAGCAAATAAAAACTAACTATTACTAGTTAGTTTTTTTTATGCATATAGATATAACATAATTAGGTATATCTTTAATTTGTATAAATTCATATCCATCTTTATTAGATAATATTTTATTATCTAAATTAAAAGTAATATCTTTCATATGATTAATATTAGAACCAATACATTTTATATATGATTCTTTTAAAGAAAATATATCTATATAATCATATTTATATTCTGATTCATTTAATATAAAATCATTTTTCTTACTATTTTTTCTTTCTTGAATATCTATTCCTATAGGTAAATCATTTATACATACAATTACATATTTACCTGAATGAGATATAGAGTAGTATATATTACTATCTTTGATATATGGTTTACCATTTTCGTTTTCTAATATAGAAATATTGTCATAATCTATATTATATTCTTTTAATAAATTACATAATAGATATTCAGCATATATAGATAAATAATTGTCTTTACTAATTCTATTTCTTTTTATTTCATATATTTTATTATAGAATTCATCAAGTATATTTTTATCTATATCATTTATATTTCTTACAATATATTTCATATACATCACATGTATATTATATATTAGATAATATTATTTATCCATCTATTATATATGTAAAGACAAATAATAATTTGTTGCACCAAAATATATATATACTATAATTATTATAGGAAGTGATTATATGGTAATTACAATAGATGGATTATCTGGAAATGGAAAAACAACATTAGCTGATATGATTGCAAATCATTTAGGATTTAAAAGAGTTTCAGCAGGAGATTTCTTTAGATGTATAACATATGAAATGTTAACAAAAGGACTAGATATAGATAATAATAGAGATCAAACTATAGAATATTTAAATACATTAGATATATCATATGATGATAACAATAATGTATTATTAAATGGAATAAATGTAACTGATGCTATTAGAACAAAAGAAGTATCAATTAATTCTTCTAAGGTAGCAAATAATAAAGATGTACAAAATATTGTTACTTTATTACAAAGACATTATTTAGATAAAAACAATGTTGTATTAGATGGAAGAGATGTAGGAACAAGAGTAGCACCAGATGCTGATTATAAATTCTATATATATGCCGATAAAGAAACTCGTGTTAAAAGATTAATGGCAGAAAAACCTGATGTTGATAGAGTAGAAATAGAAAAAGAATTAGATGCAAGAGATTTATATGACTTAAGAGGTAATTTTGTTAGACCAATGGGTGCATTTGAAATTGAAACATCTAATAAAACATTAGAACAAGTATTTGGAGAAATGATTGAAAAAATTGATCCAAATAAACCAAGAACAATTATTGAAGCAAATGATTAAAAAAGAAATGTAAAAACATTTCTTTTTTTATTGAAAAATAAAATATAATTTTATATAATTCTTTTAAGGGTGTTAAATATGAGAAATGCTATATGTTTACAACAATCAATTTTAGCAACTAGAAAACATATAGGGTTTATTTTTTCTAATTTTTATTTTTTCAATTAAAGAAGATATTGGTGGCATATCTTCTTTTTTTTGAGCAAAATTACACCTAAAACGAAAGGAAGAGATTATATGAAAAAAAGAATGACATATGATGTTGAAGAAACTCCACCTATAGCAAAGTGGATTATTTTAGCATTCCAACATGTCTTCGCAATGTTCGGAGCTACAGTATTAGTTCCAATTCTTGTTAACGCAGCTGCAGGAGCAGAAGTATTAACTATTCCAGTTGCATTAGTTGCATCTGGTATTGGTACATTAATTTATATTTTATGTACAAAAGGTAAATCACCAGTTTACCTAGGAAGTTCATTTGCATTCATTGCACCAATAGCTGCTGCTTATGTTAAAGGTGGCATATCCGGAGCAATGACTGGAGTAATGGCAGTAGGTTTAATTTATATTATAGTTGCTACTATCATTCACTTCACTGGAAAAAATTGGTTAGAGAAACTATTACCACCAGTAGTTATTGGACCAATGATTATGGTTATAGGTTTAGGACTTGCTTCATCAGCAATCTCAAATATTGGAATTGCAGAAGGACAAGTATTTGAATGGAAAAATGCAGTAGTTGCATTAGTATCATTCTTAGTTACTGCTTTAGTAATGACTAGAGCAAAAGGTTTATGGAAAGTTATACCTTTCTTAATTGGTATTATATCAGGATATGTATTATCTGCTTGTTTAGGATTAGTAGATTTTACAAAAGTAGTAGAAGCAGCTTGGTTACAAGTTCCTAATTTCCAAATTCCATTTGTACATTATGAAGTAAGCTTTGCTGCACTTATTACAATTGCACCAATTGCACTTGTAACTATGTGTGAACATATTGGAGATCATACATCTTTATCAAATATTATTGGTAGAGATTTAATCCAAGATCCAGGACTTGATAGAACATTATTAGGTGATGGTTTAGCAACATTTGTTGCTGGTGCATTAGGAGGACCTGCTAATACTACTTATGGTGAAAATACTGCAGTAGTTGGTATTACTAAAGTTGCATCTGTTAAAGTAATTGGATTAGCTGCTATATTTGCTATCATCTTAGGTTTCTTTGGCAAATTTACTGCATTAGTACAATTAATACCAGCACCAGTTTTAGGTGGAGTATCAATCTTATTATATGGATTTATTGCAGTAAATGGTTTAAAAGTATTAATCAAAAATCAAGTTAACTTTGATGATAATAAAAACGTTGCAGTTGCAGCTGCTATGTTAGTAATTGGTTTAGGAGGAGCTACAATCTCAATTGCAAATGGAGATTTAGACATTGCTTTCTCAGGAATGAGTTTAGCTGCAATAGTAGGTATTATTTTAAACTTAATAATTCCTGCTGATAAAGAAACACTTCAAAATGAATTAGACTGGGAAATTCCATCTGAAACAGAAGCTGCTGTTAATACAATTAAAAATGAAGTAAAAAAGGAAGTAAAAAAAGCAGTAGCAAAAAAAGCGCCTGCTAAGAAAAAAACAACAAAGAAAAAATAAGAGGTAAATATGAAGACAATTGAATTAAATCATCCATTGATAACTCATAAATTATCAATTTTAAGAAGTAAAGATACAGGAACTAAAGAATTTAGAGAACTAGTATCAGAGATAGGAATATTCTTATTATATGAAGCTTTTAAAGATGCTAAGTTAGATGATATAACTATCGAAACACCAATCACTGAGATGAAGACAGGAAGATTAAATGAAGACAACTATGCATTTTTACCAATCTTAAGAGCTGGTACAGGAATGGTTGATGGTGTTTTAAAAGTATTACCAAATGCTAAAATAGGACATATAGGGATGTATCGTGATGAAGAAACTTTTGTTCCTCATAGATATTTCTTTAAAGTACCAAAAGATATAGTTAATCGTGAAGTAATTATTCTTGATCCAATGCTTGCAACAGGAGGTTCAGCATTAGATACTATAGCTGAATTAAAAAGCATAGGTGTAAAGAAAATTAAATTTTTATGTATAATAGCTGCACCTGAAGGACTAAAAGCAGTAGAAGAAACTCATCCAGATGTTCAAATATATGCAGCTCATATTGATGATCATTTAAACGAAAATAAGTACATTGTACCAGGTTTAGGTGATGCAGGAGATAGAATTTTCGGTACTAAATAGATTCAAGATTTTCTTGAATCTTTTAATTTGCCAAGATTACTTTTTAATGTTATAATTTTCAATGTATAAAGATAGAAGAGGGTATGAATTATATGGACAAGAAGATAATAGAAAATTTTGAAGCGACACTTAATAATAACTATACTAATTTAGTTTCAATTGATATGAAGAGATTAATTGTAACAATAATGAATCACAATTCAAAAAACGAATTAGAAATAGTTTCAAGAATGAGTTTAGATAGTTTTGTATCTTCTCTACATAAAACAACACATAAAGATGATTTTTCTATGTTTGTTGATTACTTAAAATTTGAAAGAGCTAGACAAGAACATTTCAAAGGTAATGATGAAGTAAGATTTAAATATAGAAAAATAGATAAAGATGGTAAATATTCATATTATAATCAAATAATTAGATATATAACTATAAGTGGAAATGAATTCTTATTCTTAGCATCTGAAGATATTCAAGATGATTTAGATAGAACTGAAATAGAAAACAATAAATTAAAAAGACAAGTAAATGAAATAGAAGAAAGTAAAAAGAAAAAATCTATGGAAATTACTAATCCAACATTATTAATTGTAGATGATTCTTCTATCATGAGAAATGCAGTTAAAAAAATATTTGTTGATCAATATAATATTATTACTGCTAAAAATGGAAATGAAGCAATTGAATTAATTAAAGAACATTTAATGAATAAATCTGATATTAATATAGTTGGTATTTTCCTAGATATAATAATGCCAGTTGCAGATGGATTTGTAGTATTAGATTTCTTAAAAGATAATGATTTATTTAAGAAAGTACCTGTATCAATCATTTCAGGTGATGAAACAAAAGCAACTAGAAAAAGAATGTATACATATGATATAGCTGATTTATTAATTAAACCATTCAATGTAGATCATATAAGAAAAAGAATGAATAATCTAATTAATGTTTATTTAGATTCTAGAAACATGAATGTAATAATTAATAAACAAGAATTAGTTATAAAAGATAAACAAGAAAAAGTATCAGAAGTTAGAAGAGATTCTAAAGATTTAAAGAATACAAACTTAATCATGAATAAGATTGTTGATAATATATGTGATACTGAATCTTCAAAAGATTTAAAGAGAATAGTTAGAATAATTGCTACTGAAATGAAATTTATTCCAGAATATAAAATAGATCATGACATAGTTAATAAGATAGTTAAATATGCTCCTTTATATAATGTAGGTGCTATAGCTATGAAAAATGAAACTAAAGTAACATATAGAACTATATTTGAAGAAGTAGAATATGGTTTAACTATACTTGAAACTTATATAGACGATAATTTAAAAGAAGATAAAAAGATAGCTAAGAATATTATTAAAAATGCATTTGAATTATTCAATGGTACTGGATTACCAAATAAATTAGTTGGTAATAAAATACCAATTGAAGCTCAAATAGTTTCTATTGCAGTTAGATTAAATTCAAGAAGAAATGGTAAAGAAGTATTAGCTGACATTGATCAAATTATCAACAATGAATTTGATAAATATAATAAAGATATCTTAGATATAATTGATCTAAAGAGAAAAGATATTAAAGATATTAAAGTAAAATAGAATGTTAATAAACATTCTATTTTTTATGTTATAATTTATATGGTGAATAAAATGAAGAAAGATAATAAAATAACTAATATACTTACAAATATATGTATATATGTATTTATTCTTTTATCCAACTTTTTTTGTATAAATAAAATATTAGATTCTGATTTATTCTTTGATTTAAGATCAGCAAAAGATATATTAACATACGGTTTAGACTTTAAAGATCATATGAGTATGCATGAAGGATTAAAATATTTATATCATCATTGGTTATATGATTTAATAATTTATCCAATATTTAAATTGGGTGGAGCACCTTTATTATTTATATTCTTTGTAATAGTATTTTTCTTATTTAGTTTGTTAGCATATACATTTATAAATAAACATATAAATAATAAATTAATATCATTAATATCAACAATTGTATTAATCTATTTTACTAGTATATTTTATTATCCTAGAGTACAATCAGTAAGTTATTTATTAATGTTATTATTATTTATAATAATTAATAAATTATATGAAAAAGGAGAAATAAAATATTCAGTTATAAGTATATTAATATCCATATTTATAGTTAATATTCATTTTCCTATGTGGATATTAGTACCTGTATTTTTTCTTCCATATATAGTTCAAATTATTATTAAATATATTAAAGATAAATATAATATAAAACTATTAGATAATAAATTTATAATTGAAGATTGCAAATCTACAAAATTATTTATAATAACTTTTATAATGATTTTATTATCGTGCTTTATATCTCCATATGGTATATTGAATTACACATTTGGATTTAAAGTTATGAATTATTATTCAACTGTATATGGTAATATAGGTGAAATGAAACATGTTAGTCTTTTATCATATCCATTTGTTGCATTGTTATTAGTTATTGCATTAATCTTAATTGTTTCTAAAAAGAAAATAAAACTATATGATTTATTTTATTTATTAGGATTAGGATTATATGGATTAATGCTTTATAGAAATACAGTATATTTATATACATATTTCATAATAATATTAACAATTAATATATTTTCTGATTTCAAATTTAAAAATATAAAAATTAAGAAACTAAATGTTAATGAAAATGTAATAGTTTCTACATTTATTATCATGGAAATAATAGCAATTGGAATGATTATAAATGCATTAGATTTTAAAACATTTGAATATGGTATAGATCATGGAGGAGAACCAGTAGAGACAGCAGATTATATTGTTAATAATTTGGATTATAAAAATATAAGACTGTATAATGAGTTTGCTCAAGGAAGTTATTTAGCTTATAGAAAAATACCTGTTTTTATTGATTCTAGAGTAGAAGTTTATTTAAAAGAATTCAATGGTAAAGAAGATATAATGATTGATTACTTTAATATGAATTTTGAAGAATTAGTTGATAAATATCAATTTAATTATTATTTAGTAGGAAAAGATAGTAAAAAGTACAAGTATTTAAAAGATAATGATAAGTATGAATTATTGAATGTAGAATACGGTTATTATTATTTATATAAAAATAAAGAAGCATAAGTGCTTCTTTTTTATTTTATAAGTGTTATAATAAAAGAAGGATAGGAGGAGAGATTGTATGAATTATGATCCAAATACAGGACAACCAATTAATAATCAACAACCATATCAACCTGTACAACAACAAAGTCAAACAAATGGATTTGCTATAGCAGGTTTAATTGTATCTATTTTAGTAAGTGCAGTTATTGGTTTAATATTATCGATTGTTGGACTAAGCAAAGCTAAGAAGCTAAATAGTGGAAAGGGAATGGCAATTGCAGGTATTATTATTTCAGTTTTAAAACTAATTGCTGAAGTATTATTAGTTTTATTATTAGGTGGTTTATTTGCTACATTATTTGGAGCAGCCATTAATCAAGAAACATATTGTTCAATGGCTTATGAATGTGGAGAACCTAATGAATATGGATATGCTAGTTGTAAATACAAATCAGATAATGGAGTAGATATTACTATATCATGTCCAGCAACAACTACTAAGAAAACAACAACAACTACAACTACAACAAGTAAAACTAATACTAAAGATGCAATAGTATATGAATTAGATACTGATAGTGGTGCACCATATTATGTTGATGTATTCTATTTAAAAGATAATAATTTATATGGACATATAACTGATAAATTTCCAAGAAAAATAGATACCGATTCTGTAATAAATGGTAAAAATGTTAATTTAATAGTTAAAAACGTTAAAAAAGTTTTTGTTGTTGAATATGGACAAGCTGGATATCAAGATGTAATATTTGTTGATTTAATTAATAAAACATACAGATTATTCAATATGGAAGAAGCTAACAAAACTGCATTATCTTTTGAAGAAATAACATCAGCAACTGATATTACAAACGCTTATAGTTTAAATGCAAATGATGCTAGAGATTATATTTTAGTTAATTCTAAGAATCAAATTGTTAATACTTATTCAAAATATACATATGCATATTTCGATAAGAAACATAATTTGAATGAAACATTAATTGGATCAGATGTTATTAAATTAGTATATGTTAAATCTGAAATAGAAGAAACAACACCAAGATATTCACATAATTATTTTGAAGTATATGTAAACGGAACTAAACAAGATAAATTATTTGATTATTATATATGTGAAGATGTAACTAGTTATAATGATATTGAATTAATTCAAATTCCAGTTAAAAAATCTGGTTCAACATATGTAATGCAAGATTAAAAAAGGATTTATAAAATCCTTTTTTTTATGTATAAAACATGTTAAAATCATTAAAGGAGTGATTATCATGGCATCATTTACTACAAAAGTTAAAGATGAAATGACAAGACTTGAAACTAATAAGTTAGAAAGTATGTCAGAAGTATGTGCTTATTTAAAATCTAATGCAAAATTTTCAAATGATGCAATAATAATTACATTTGAAAATTCTGGAGTAGCAAGAAGAATTTTTATATTATTAAAAAAGATATATGGTATTAATATTAAATTAACAATAAGAACACAAAAGAAATTTACTGTTAAAACAATCTATATTTTAGAAATACATGAAAAGATAGATATTATAGAATCAGATATTAATAATACTTATAGAAATATATTAGATTATTCTGATGAAGAAAGAACTGGATATATAAGAGGATTGTTCTTAGCAAATGGATCAATAAATGATCCATCTAAATCTAAATATCATTTAGAATTTTTAGTTAATGATGAAGATTTATCATTACTAATAGTTAATTTATTAAGTACATTTAACTTTAAAGCTAAGATGTTAAAAAGAGATAAAGGATATATGGTATATATTAAATCTTCAGAAGAAATATCTGACTTTATAAAATTATTAGGTACAGTAGAAGCTTTATTCTATTATGAAGATATAAGAATTTATAGAGATCATAAAAATATGGTTAATAGGCTTAATAACTGTGAACAAGCAAATGTTGAAAAAAGTATGAAAACTTGTCGTGAACAAATAGATAATATTAATTATCTAAAAGACAATGATTTATTAGTCTTATTAGATGATAAAACAAGAATAGTAACAGATTATAGATTTAAATATCCAGAAACATCTATGTCTGAATTAGCTGAGATTATTTCATTAGAAACAGATTATAATATTACTAAATCAGGTATTAATCATCACTTTAGAAAAATAAAAGATTTAGTTAATAAAGCAAAAGAAAAAGAAACTAATTAGTTTCTTTTTTTTATTTACATAAAAATGTACATTATTAGAAAATATTATAATTACATATTACATAATAGTTTATAATATAGTTATAGTAGGTGAGTATATGAGAAATATATGTATATTATTATTAGCTATAATTTTAATACCTATAACCGTATATGCAGATACTTGTAATCCTGATGGTATTACAATTCAATCAATAAAAATGATTGAAAAATCTGATAGTACAAGGGAACTAACAGAAGCTAAGGTAAATGGAACAACTTTAAATTTAGATATTATGTTTTCCAAAGAAAAAGATTTTATTAAATATAAAACAACAATAAAAAATAATACAGAAGATGATTATGTATTAGATGAATCTATGTTTAATAAAAAATATAGCAACATTCAATATACTTTTGAAACAAATGATAAAGTTGTAAAAGCAGGAACAACAAAAGATTTAACTTTAAATGTTTCTTTAATAAATACTCCAACAGAAAGTAGATTTAAAGAAACAAATACATTTAATTTAGATTTGACAGGTGGAAAAATAGAAAATCCACCTACAGGAGTAAAAACATTAATATATTTAATTCCTATATTAATAGTAATAGGATTGATGGTATTTATAATTGCTAAAAAGAATAATGTTTTTAAAATGGTGGCAGTAATATTAGCTTTTCTGATAATTATTCCTACAATAGTAAAAGCTGTATGCAAATGTAATATGAAAATTAATTCAACAATTACTGTTGAAAATTGTAAATATATTTTAAGAACTCCAGAGGGTAGCTTTGAACCTGATAAGGATACTAAAGAAGTTTGTATTGTTTCTGAAGATATTCTTGAAAAATATAATAAAATACAACAAAGAAGTATGGATGAATCGTATTCATATGATTTAGGATATTATGAAATAATTTATTTGAAATTAAAGAATAAAACTAGTGATGTTTTCTTTAATGATACATCATATATTAAAGTTTATTCTGATCCAGGAAAGACAAATCTTATTAAAACTATAACTAAAGATGATATATATGATCATTATTACTATTTACTTAAAACTCATGATATAGTTGTTTCTGATTATCTAGATAGTTATGCAGTAATAATTATTGGAAACTATGAAAAAATATATTTTGATATATCATCTGATTTAACAGATAAATTAGAATTAGATATTAAATATACAAATGACAATAATATTTATACACAAACATTTGAAAATTTCGAAATTATTAGTAATAACGATATAGGAAATAAGATAGAATATTTAAGAAATCATACGAATACAAGCAGTACAACTATGTACTTTAGTAATTGTAGAAATAGTCAAGGAAAATACGAATATGAAGTAGGATATACTGAGTTCCATAGCGGTGATAATATTACATGTTCAGGGAATATTTATTATGCAACTTGGAGTTATAAATAGTATTTTTATATATAAAGTAGGTGAGTTTATATGAAAAGATTAATTGTTTTGTTAATAATACTTTTAATACCATTTAATGTATTTGCTGAAACATGCGATCCAAGTGGTATTACAATTCAATCAATAGAAATGATTGGAAAATCTGATGGATCAAATGAATTAAATTCAGCAAAAGCAAATGGAACAAATATTAATTTAGATATTTCATTTACTAAAGTAAATGATTATATAAATTATAAATTGATTATAAAGAATAATACTGAAGATGAATATGTATTAGATGAATCTATGTTTAATAAAAACTATAAAAATGTGGAATATAAGATTTCAAGTAGTAATAAAACAATAACTGCTGGTTCAACTAAAGAAATAGTATTAAGTGTTTCATTAAAAAATGATGCTACTATTGGAATGTTTTCAGAAACAAATTCTTTTGATTTAGAATTAACTGGAGGCAAGATTGTTAATCCACCTACAGGAGTAAAAAGCTTGTTATATTTTATTCCTGTATTATTAATACTAGGATTTATAGTTTTTTATGTTTCCAAAAAGAATAGAGCATTTAAAACAATAGCAATTATCTTAGTATTTGCAATTATTGCACCAACTATAGTAAAAGCTGTATGCAAATGTAATATAAAAATAGATTCCAAAGTTACAGTTGAAAATTGTGCCTATAAAATAGTAACTGATATTGGATCTTTTGAAGAAGATAAAGATGTAAAAGAATTATGTTTAGGCAATGATGATGTGATAGATGGATCTACTATTAAAATAAATTCCGTATGGAGTTATTATGGAATGTGGGATGCGAATAATCCAACAGCATTTTTATATTATCGCGTATATCCTAAAATTATTGGGCCAGTATTTAATGATAATTCATATATAAAAGTATATTCTGATGAAAATAAAACACAATTAATAAAAATAATAACAAAATCAGATGTTCCTAGTCATTATTACTATAATTTGTTAGGAGCTCATTCAGCAGATTCTGATTTTATATATAAAATTGGAGATTATAATAAAATATATTTTACTGTATCTGAAGATTTAAAAAATAAAATAATGGTTGGTATTGGATATGGTAAATCTAGCGAATATCATGAATCATCATTTACTGGTGAAGGAGAATTTGCAATAAGTAATATTAATATTATCAATAAAATTGAATATCTTGATTCTTCTTTTGAAAATGTAGATATCATTAGTTTTACTAATTGCGAAAATACACAAGAAGATGGTGGAAATACTAAAAAGTTGGGAAAGGCAATGGTAGAACCTGAAAAATGTACAGGAACAACTTATTATGCTGTATGGGAAGGTAGATAAAAAGAAACTTAATAGTTTCTTTTTTTATTTACATAAAAATGTATATTATAAAAAATTAATATAAATGTATATTACATATTAGTTTATAATAAATATATAGTAGGTGAGTTTATGAGAAAGGTGTTATTATTAATTATTTCAATTTTATTAATAATTCCAACAGTAGTATTTGCAGAAACATGTACTGACAATAATATTACTATTGAAGAAATTAAATTAGTTGATAAAAGTGCAGAAGCAAAAGAATTAGAATCTGCAAAACTAGAAAATAAAAAAATTAATTTAAATATTGAAATGGCATCAGTTGGAGATTATTTAACTTATGAAATATTTGTTAAAAATGGTACTGAAGAAGATTATGCTTTAGATAAATCATCTTTTCAAAATATATCCGATTATTTCGAATATATATTTGATACAAAAGAGACAATAATTAAACCAGGTGAATCTAAAAAAATGAGATTTAGTATTTCTTATAAAAAAGAAATTCCTGCAAATGAATATAAAGAATATGTATTTGGCGAAAAACAAAATTTTAACTTATCATTTAATCCAACAAAAGTAGCAGAAAATCCACCTACAGGAGTAGCTGATTTAATATATGCAATACCTGTTATAGTTATTATGATTATGTTAAATATGGCAGTAAATAAAAGAAGAAAGTTATTTAAAGCAATAAGTGTTATTATAATTATATTAATTCCATATATAGTTAATGCTTCATGTAAAACTGAATTTTCTTTCCAATCTACAATAACTATTAATCAATGCAAAGCTATATTAATAACTGAAGAAGGAAGTTTTTCTTTAACTGCAGACGAAAAAGAATTATGTTTAACATCGAAAGATGTATTTGATGATTATGTATTTAAATATTATCCGGATATGCTTGGAATCAAGGCGCCTGTATATAAATATTTCACATTAAATATTGATCGTACTTATTTTACTAATGAATCATATATAAATGTATATTCAGATTTAAATAAAACTAATTTAATTCAAACTGTTACAATTGACTCATTTCCAAAACCATATTATGCTATAGAAGAAACTTTAGACTTATCTAAAGAATCAATATCTGTACCGCTTGATAATGCAGATTATTCATATACATTATCACCAGATTTACAACAGATAGCTGATAGTTATTATAATGAGCATGGAACTGAATTAAATATAGTTGACCCAAGATATAGTTGGTTTAAAGCCGAAGAAAAAGAAGTTAAAGGCTTGATGACAACTAATGAAAATATAATAAACAAGTTAGAAAACTTGCATACAACTTTAATGGAACATCCTCATGGATCAGACGTTTCAATTAGATTTATTAGTTGTGATGAATATAAAAAAGAACTGGAAAACTATGGTGATCTTTATCCTGAAATATTTGATGAAGATTATAATGAATATAATTTAGATGAAAAGTGTGAAAACAATCGATATTATGCCAGATATTCATGGGCAATATACTAGTTAATTGATTATAAATAACGATATTTTATGTAAAATAATAATCTATAATTGTAAATTAAAAAGAATAAAAGATATGTTTAAAACATATCTCTTTTCTTTTGTGTTAAAATTTATTATAGGTGATACTATGAATATAAAGATATATCAATCTGGATTAAAATTCATGTTATGTAATGCGGTAAAAAGATTGTATGATGGTGAAGTAGAATTTAGACATTCGCTAGATCATGGTATATGTGTAAAAATATTTGCAGATACAAATATAACAAAAGTAGAAGTAGAAAAAATCAAACAATACATGAAAAAAATGGCTGATCAAAATATCCCATTTAATAAGAAAGTAGTCTCTAAACAAGAAGCTTATGAATTCTATTTAAAGAAAGGATATATTGAAAAAGCAAATAACATTTTAGCTATTAGTAATGTTACAGTTTCCATGTATGAATTTGAAGGACAATACAATTACTTCTATTCACATGATATGCCTGCAACATCAGGAGAATTAAAGATATTTGATTTATACTATATAACTGATAATGAATTAGTTCTTGTATATCCAATGCATGATAAAATTGATTTCACATTTAGAAATAGAATTTATAATGCATTTAAAGAATATAATACATGGGCAGAAAGAATTGGAATTAACTTTGTAGATGATGTTAATAAAGTTGTTTCTCAAGGTAAAATAAATGATTTAATCACTAAAAACAATCTTAAAAGTGATATGGATATTCATGATATATGTAAGCAAATTATTGATAACAATAAAAGAATTGTATTACTAGCTGGACCATCTTCAAGTGGAAAAACTACAACAAGTAAGAGAGTATCTCTTTGCTTATCAGCAATGGGATATGATGCAATTCCACTTAGTTTAGATGATTTCTTCTTAGAAAAAGATGAAACTCCATTAGATGAAAATGGTAATAAAGATTTCGAATCAGTAAGAGCATTAGATTTAGATTTATTTACTAATTCACTAAATAATTTACTTAAGGGAGAAGAGGTTAAATTACCAACATATAACTTCGTTAAAGGTGTTAAAGAATTTAACAATGCTCCAGTAAAATTAAAAGAAAATCAAATGTTAGTAATTGAAGGATTACATGCAATAAATCCAGAAATATTAAAAAGATTAGATACTCAAGTAGTATATAAAGTATATATTAGTCCACTTACTCCATTAGCAGTAGATAGACATAATTATATTAGTACTACAGATAATAGATTATTAAGAAGAATAATAAGAGATTTTAGAACAAGAGGAAGAAGTGCTGAACAATCTATAGCTTCATGGCAATCTGTAAGAGATGGAGAAGAAAAATATATCTTCCCATATACTGATACAGTAGATGGAATTATTAATACAGCATATGTATATGAAATTGGTGTATTAAAGGTTTTTGTTGAACCATTACTATATGATATAAAAATGGATTCACCATACTATAATGAAGCTAGAAGATTATTAGATAACTTAAAGAGTAGTTATACAATATCAAGTGAGTATATTCAACCGGACAATGTTTTAAGAGAATTTATTGGTGGTTCTATATTTGAAAGAGGAGAGTAGAAAATGAAAAAAATTGCAATTAATGGATTTGGTAGAATTGGTAGATTAGCATTCAGAGAATTGATGAAAGATGATGAATTAGAATGTGTTGCTATCAATGATTTAGGAAGTGTAGAAGATTTATATTTCTTACTTAAATATGATTCTAATTTTAGAGGATTTGATGCATCTAAAATTAGTTATACAGAAGATGCAATAGTATTTGCAGGAAAAGAAATTAAAGTTTATAAAGAAGCAGATGCTACTAATTTACCTTGGGGTGAATTAGGAGTAGATGTAGTATTAGAATGCTCAGGACATTATACTGATGTTGAAAAAGCACAAGCACATATTACTGCTGGAGCTAAAAAAGTTATTATTTCAGCACCAGCTAAAGGTGAATGCAAGACAGTAGTATACAATGTTAACCATGATATTTTAGATGGAACTGAAAATATTATTTCAGCTGCATCTTGTACAACTAACTGCTTAGCACCTGTATTAAAAGTATTAGATGACAATTTCAATGTATTAGGTGGATATATGACAACTATTCATGCTACTACTAATGATCAAACAACATTAGATGTTATGCATAAAAAAGGAGCATATTCTAGACGTGGTAGAAGTGCAATGGTTAATATTATTCCTGCTGAAACAGGAGCTGCAAAAGCAATTGGAAAAGTAATGCCTAAGTTAGATGGTAAATTAAAAGGTGGAGCATTTAGAGTTCCAACTATAGATGGTTCAGTTGTTGATTTAACGATTGAAGTAGAAAAAGATGTAACAAAAGAAGATATTAATTTTGCTTTTGCAAGAGCTCAAAATGAAACATTAATTTATACAGAAGATCCAATTGTATCTCAAGATGTAGTAGGATTTACTGGAGGAGCTTTAGTAGATGGATTACTTACTGAAGTAGTTGAATATGAAGGTAAGAAATTAGTAAAAGTAGTTGCTTGGTATGATAACGAACTTGGTTATACTAACCAAATGATTAGAACTATGAAAGTATTAGTGTAAAACTAATACTTTTTTTAATTATGTCCTCTTTATATTTGATATAATATTTATAATAGAGGGAAAATATATGAAGAAGAAATTATTATTAATAATAACTTTGATTTTTACATTCTTTATATCTAATGTATATGCTTCAGATGTTCAATATGAAGTATTATATAAAATGGAAAATGAACTTAAAGATAATACATTTACTATCCAACTTGGTTTAAGAGAAGAAAGTACAATGGCCGTAATGAGCTCTGTTGTATATAATCAAGAAAAATTAGAATTTGTAAGTATTGAAGGAAATGATTATTTTACTGTTACTAAAGGAAAAGATTTAACAAATGGAGTATTTAAATCATTTAAAATATTAGCAGATTCAGACTATGGATTTCAAAAAGTATACTATGCTAATTTAACTTTTAGAATTAAAGAAGATTTTAAACCAGGTGAAAGAACTGAGATATACTTTTCAAATAATAAAGTTGCTACAGCAGATGAGTTATTAAAAACTGCTCCATCTATGACTTTTACAGTATTCTATGATAAAGATGGAACAGTATCTTATGTTGCTCAAGAACAAACTTTCATGACTCAAATTAATATGTACTTAAATAATAACTGGAAAAAAGTATTATATTGCTTAGGTGCTATTATATTTGCATTTATAATTATAAGATATACAATTATTACTAAAGATTTAAGAGAATATAATAAAAAACATGATCATAATCATATAGTTAAAAAGATGAGATTTGCTAAAGTACCAAAGAAATTTAAAACTATAGATGATGATGACAAACCTGAAAAAATTAGAATTGCTAAACTTGGTAAATGGGGAAAGAAAAAAGTTAAAGAACAACCTGTTCAAGCACATCAAGCTAATATAAATGATTTGATGAAAGCAGAACCAGTAGCACCAGTTCAACAAGAAATTATTCCTGAAAGAGGAGTATTCATTGGAAATCAAGATACTGGTGATGAAAATATGTTACCAGATGATTTTTCATCATTTACTGAATCATCAAATGGATATGCATATGATGATGATACAACAACATCTGAAATATCAACAGAAGGTGCTGTTAATTTAGATAATTTAACAAATCAAAGTTTACAAGATGATAATAATTCAAAATTAGGAGTATTCTTAGGATTATTATTAGTATTTGGATTATTTAATTTATCATCAGTAAAAGCTATTTCAGATGATGAAATGAATAATCTAAGAAATATGATTTTAGGAAATATGGCTTGGAGTGCTGAATATGATATCAATAATGATAATTCTATTGATATGTTAGATATTATTGCTCTTAAAGATATAAATAATATAACTATTATTCAAGATACTATGACAGTTTCAGATAGTAAACCACAAGCAACATTTAACTTAAAATCAACAAGTAGGTATGTTAGAACAACTAAGAATGGAACAACTAAAGTAAGAACTACAGCAAATGGTAAATGGAAACACGATAATACTAATCCACCAATTAATAATAATGGTGGAACAACTACAAGTGGTGAGACTAGAAATTCAGATGGAGAAGTTGTTTATACTCCTAAAGAATTTACAACTAAAACACCAGTTACAAAAGATGCATCTAATGGTGAAACAACAAAATATAAAGTTCAAATATCATATTTTAATGGTTCTGGTGATTATGACAGTGTTGAATTACCATATGATGGATCAATCACATTCAATGTATATCCAAATGGTGAAGGATATCAAAATTTAAATGGATTATTCTGTACATCAGGTAATATCACTCATAATGGATATACTGTTACAATTTCAAATGTAATTAATCAATCAAATTGTTCCATTACCTTTGGTAAATCTAATTCAATTAATGCAAATGTTAATATAAATTATCATGATAGTGATCGTAGAATAGAAAATAATGTAATAAATATGAAGAATCAAGCTGTTGATACAATGATTACTAGTACAGTAAAATTTGATGATCATTATGAATATCAAAATGTAATATGTAATGGTGGATTCAAAGATTATAGTTTTGATCCAAATACTAGAAAATTCTCTGGTAGTATTGCAGAGTATAGTGGTACATGTACAATTAATATGAAACCAAAGAAATATACTCAAAGATTCACATATAATAATCGTGAGATATATTCAACTACTGGAGAATATCATTCTACTGTTAAGGGAATAACATTATTTGAATCATCATTTACTTCTAACTTGAAGTTGTATTGTGGTTCTACAGTAATTAATCCAAAATCAGTTGAAAAAACATCTATGTCAGAAGCGGGTATAGCATTCAATGGTTATAGATATGTATTTGATGTAAAAATAGAAGGCACAGATTGTGTAATGAAATAGGAGGAAATATATGAAGAATGTATTTAAAATATTATTAGTTTTATTAATGGTAATTACTTTACCTGTATATGCAGAGTCATCTAAGTTTTCTCCTAAAGCTTCGTTACAAACAGAAGAATTAGATAAGAGTAATTATTTTTATATTATTCTTTCGTATTCAGGAGAATATGTAAGTTCAATTGAACAAGAAATCACATATAATGGTAGAAACTTAGAATTTATTGATGCTAAACCATTAAATAGTTTTTCTATTGAAACTGGTACATTAATAAAAGATGGAAGATATAGAAAAGTAAAAATTGAAAGTAAATTAGATCAAGACTATGATGGAGTAGAATATGCTGTTTTAACTTTCAAAGCTTTAAATTCATTTAAAATAGGTAAAGATGATTTTATTGATATAAAAGATATTAAAGCTTATTCAAGTGATAATATATCTAAATATAAATATGATGGTATAGAAATTGATATTAATCGTGAAACATTAAATAGAGTATCTCTATCTTATACAGATATAAATACTAATTTAAGAATAAAACATACAATCTCTGAGTATTTAACAAGATTCTTAATAGTAGTAGCAATAATATGTTTAATATTATTATTAATAGTATTATTACCAACTAAGAATGATATATTTAGAACTCATAGAGAAAGAGAAATGTCTAAGAAAGTTACAAGTAAACGCTTTAATAGAGATGACTATAGATTTAATATAGAAGAAATTAAACAAATAGGTGAGAAGCCTAAAGAAGAGCCTAAGAATAAATTAGAATTAGGTGCATTTGATCCATTTAAAGATAATGTTGCTAAAAGAGAAGATGTTAAATTTGATTCTTCACGTGATTTCAGAGCAGTTGATGTAAGTGTATTTAATTCATCAAAAGCTAATGTAGTAGAAACACCTAAGATGGAAGAAAAGATTGAAGAATTAGTTGATGAAACACCTAAGAAGAAAGTAACAAAAAAAGATATGCCTAAGTTAACAAAAGCTAAGAAGATAGATAGAAAAAATGTTAAAGAAGGAAAAAATGGTTTAATGATGATATCATCTAAAAAATTAGATGATGCTAATAAAGATGATTTAGACTAATATGGTTGACTTTTAATAGTAAAAACTATATAATTATCAAGTATAAAACAAATGACGAAGACGGTATATATTAAGTACTTACAAGAGAGTTTATCGTATTGGTGAAAGATAAATTAAGAAAAGATATATATAGATCACTTCTGATGTGACTAAAGGATAAGTTTAGTACGGATTAACTCACGTTACGAGATTAAGTGCATGAATAAAACTCATGAATTAAGGTGGTACCACGGTGTAACTCACATCGCCCTTAACTCATTGAGTTTTTTTATTTTATATAAAAGAAAGGTGATAATATGAAAGGTTTTAAAGAATTAGACAAAAGAAAAACTTTTGAAGTTGAACAATCAATTTTAGAAGAATGGAAAAAACAAGACATCTTAAACAAAACAATTGATTCTAAGAATGATAAAGATAATTGGGTATTCTATGATGGACCTGCTACTGCAAATGGTATGCCAGGATTACATCATATGTTAGCTAAGTTCTTAAAAGATTCATTCTGTAAATATCAAACAATGAAAGGACATAGAGTATTAAGAAAAATCGGATGGGATACTCATGGACTTCCAGTAGAAGTTAATGTTGAAAAGAAATTAGGTTTTACTGGTAAATCTGATATCGAAAAATATGGTATTAAAGAATTTAATGCTTTATGTAAAGAAACAGTATGGGACAATGAAAATGCCTTCAGAAAATTAACTGAACAAATGGGACAATTCATTGATCTAGATAACAGATATATTACATATGATAATAATTATATTGAAACAGAATGGTATATCTTAAAGAAATTCTTTGATGAAGGATTATTCTATGAAGGTGTTAAGATTTTACCTTGGTGTCCTAGATGTGGAACAGGTTTAGCTTCACATGAAGTAGCACAAGGATATAAAGAAGTAGATGCTAACACAGTTATAGTTCCATTCAAAAAGAAAGATGAAGATGTATATTTCTTAGTATGGACAACAACACCATGGACATTAGTATCAAATGTTGCATTATGTGTTAATCCAAAAGAAGAATATGTAAAAGTAGAATCTATGGGTTATAAATTCATCTTAGCTAAAGCATTATGTAATGCTGTATTAGGTGATGATTATAAAGTATTAGAAACATATAAAGGTAAAGATTTAGAATATATTGAATATGAACAATTAATTCCTTCAGATATTAAAGTATCTGGTAAAGCATTCTTTGTTACATGTGATGATTATGTAACTATGTCAGATGGTACAGGTATCGTTCATATCGCTCCTGCATTTGGTGAAGACGATGCTCAAGTTGGTAAGAAATATAAATTACCATATGTTAATCCAGTAGGAGAAGATGCTCATTATATTGAAGGACCATGGAAAGGTATGTTAATCTTTGATGCAGACCTTGAAGTAATTAAATGGTTAAAAGAAAATGATAAATTATTTAAGAAACAAAAACTTAAACACGATTATCCACATTGTTGGAGATGTGATAGTCCATTAGTATATTATTCAAGACCTTCTTATTACTTAGAAGTTACTAAGTTAAAAGATAAGATTATAGCTGAAAATAAGAAAGTTAACTGGTATCCATCATTCGTTGGAGAAAAACGTTTTGGAAACTGGTTAGAAAACATGAATGATTGGGCCATTTCAAGATCAAGATATTGGGGAACACCATTACCATTATGGAGATGTGAATGTGGACATATGGAAATGATTGGCTCTAGAGAAGAATTAGCTGAAAGAGCAATTGAAGAAGTTGATCCAGCTACTATCGATTTACATAGACCATTTGTTGATGATATTCATATGACTTGTCCTGAATGTGGTAAGACAATGAATAGAGTTCCAGAAGTAATTGACTGCTGGTTCGATTCAGGAGCTATGCCATTTGCTCAATATCATTATCCATTTGAAAATAAAGAATTATGGGAATCTCAATATCCAGCTGATTTCATTGCTGAAGGAATTGACCAAACAAGAGGTTGGTTCTATTCATTAATCGTAATTGGTGTATTCATGACAGGTAAGAGTCCTTATAAGAATGTATTAGTAAATGAATTATTATTAGATAAATTTGGTCATAAGATGCATAAATCTAAAGGTAATGCTGTTGAACCATTTACTACTATTGAAAAATATGGCGCTGATACAGTTAGATGGTATTTAGCTTATGTATCACCAACTTGGACTCCATTAAAATTTGATGAAGATGGATTAAAAGAAGTTCATAGTAAATTCTTTAATCCATTTAAGAATACATATTCATTCTTCCAAACATATGCTAACATCGATGAAATTGATATTTCTGAATGTAATGTTAAATATGAAAATAGAGAAGAAATAGATAAATGGTTATTATCTAAATATAATAAGTTAGTTGAAAATGTAACTGCTGCATATGATGTATATGATTTAAATCAAGTAGTTAAACTAATTACTTCATTTGTATCAGATGATTTATCTAACTGGTATATTAGAAGAAACCGTGATAGATTCTGGTCATCTAAACTAGATGATTCTAAGAAGAGCGTATATATGACTACATACGAAGTATTAACTGGTGTATGTAAGCTTGCTGCTCCAATTATTCCATATACAACTGAAGAAATCTATAAGAACTTAACTGGAGAAGAATCAGTTCATTTAGCTGAATTCCCAACAGTTGATACTAAAGCTATTAATAAAGAAATCGAAGTTAAGATGGATTTAGTAAGAGACTTAATTTCTACAGGTAGATATGTAAGAGAAGAAAATAAGATTAAAGTTAGACAACCATTAAGTGAATGCTTAATTGATGGTAAATATGAATCTATCTTAGGAGACTTAGTTAACTTAATTAAAGAAGAATTAAATGTTAAAGAAGTAGTATATGTAGATGATTTATCTAAATACATGAATTTCAACATTAAACCAAACTTCAAAGTTTGTGGTGCAATGTTTGGTCCTAAGATGAAAGAATATCAACAATTATTACAAGATTTATCTGAAGAAGATGAAACATTATTACTTCAAGAAGAAACAATTACTGTAGACTTTGATGGAGAAAGATTAGACATTACTCCAGATATGGTTGATATCAGAATTGATGCTAAAGAAGGCTTTAATGTTGGAATGCAAAATAATAAATTCATCATTTTAAATACTGAATTAACAGAAGATTTAATTTATGAAGGATTAGCAAGAGAATTTGTATCTAAAGTACAAAACTTAAGAAAATCTTCAGGATTAGATATAGCTGATAGAATTAAGTTATATTATGATGGAGATGCTGATACTAATAAAGCATTTGAAAAATTCAGTGATTATATAATGTCTGAAACACTTGCCCTTGTATATGAAAACAAGAAAGATGGAGAAGCTACAGACATCAATGGTCATGAAGTATTTATTAAAATTGAAAAGAACTAGTTAACTAGTTCTTTTTTATTTGTAAAAATATTAACATTTTATAAAAAAATTTCGAGTAAAATGATATATCCGCCGTGTATATATAAAGTAGAGGGAGTAGTTTCTTGCACTCACTCTAGAAGGAGGTTTTATATATGCAAGAAAAAGTAAATACTATATCTAATTTATTTGAAGGGCATCAAATAAGAAGTATATGGGATTCAGAATTGGAGGATTATCATTTTAGTGTGGTTGATGTAATTGAAGCATTAACTGATAGTACATATGAGAAATCTAGAAATTATTGGAAGTGGTTGAAATCTAAATTAAACAGTGAAGGAAGTGAATTGGTTAGTAATACTAACCAATTCAAAATGAGAGCTTCAGATAGGAAAATGAGGTTAACGGATACTCTTGATACAGAAGGTATATTTAGATTAATTGAATCTGTTCCATCACCTAAAGCAGAACCATTTAAACTATGGTTAGCTAGATTAGGAAGAGAGAAAGTAGATGAAGTATTTGACCCATCAAAAGGAATAGATCAAATGATAGATTTCTATCTAATGAAAGGATATACACTTGAATGGATAGAGATTAGAATAAAAGCAATTATAGATAGAAAGAAACTAACAAACACATGGAAAGAAGGAGGAATAAATGAATCATATGAATATGCAATCCTAACAAATGAAATATATAAGACATGGTCAGGGATGACAGCACAAGAATATAAATCATTTAAAGGAATAAGAAAAGAAAACTTAAGAGATAATATGACTGATATAGAGGTAGTTCTTACAACGTTAGGTGAAGTTGCTACAAGAGACATAGCAAATATAAATAAGCCTAAAGGCTTAAAGGGAAATAAAGATATTGCTATTCTTGGAGGAACTGTTGCAAAAAGTGCAAAAGATTCATATGAAGATATAACAAAAAAATCTGCTATTTCAAATAAAAATAATCTAAAATATAAATATATTGATAATAATAAAATCATCAAATAATATGTATTTATAATTATAAATATGTTATACTTTATATAGGATAAGGAGTGGTATTATGGAATTTGATGTTCTCACTAAAAAGTTATATCAAGAAAACATAAATTGGGTTTATTCCATAATCAAAGAACTTGATTCTAAAGGTATTGAAAGAAAAGAAAAGTTTATTGTAGACCCTTATTCATTTAATGAAATAGTAATATTAGGTTATTACTTTATGAATTTATATATTGTATCTAATATGAAAAAATATGATGATGATACAAGAAACGAAATATTAAAAGCTATTATTACAGGAGCTAGTTCATATAATCAAGCTAAATTAAAATCTATATATAAAGTAGAAATTGATTTAACTAAGTTAGTAGAGCAATATAATTCATTAGTAAGAAAAACAAAAGCATATTCTCCTAATGATGGTATTAAAGCTAGAATAGTAGCAGTTGATGAAGTATATAGAAGAATATATCCTATATTTAATAAAAGACATTTTAATGTATTTGTAAGAGTATTTATGCAATCTTATAAAGAATTTGAAAAAAATATTGATAAATCAATATCAGAATATATGAAAGGATAGTTAATATGATAAGTGAAGCTAAGATTAATCAAGTTCTTAGTGCTATAAGAGAAAATGGTATTAAATCATTTGATACAGATTCACTTGTTAAACTATTATCTATATTAAATAAACAAGAATTAGAAGTATTTAAAGAAAAAGTATTCTATGAAGAAAATGGTTTAATATTAGATAAGTTTTTAAGATGTGAACCTCTTGTTACTAAGGCTATTGATGATAAACTATATAAAATAGGTAAGTCAGAATTAATTATTTTACTTAAAGAAAGTATTAGTAAAGATTTATATTACAATTACTTATCAACATTAACTGTTACAGAATTAGCAGATGTAAGATATTACATAGCTAACTCAGTTAATCCATTTGATGATCACAGTTTTAGAGCAGCAAAGAAAATGCTTAAGATGATAACTGAAATCATTAAAACTAAAGAATTAAATAGAAAGCCAAGCTTTGATGCAGCTTAGCTTTTTTTATGCAATAAAAAAACTAGGTAAATACCTAGTTTTTATTTTATTATCTGTTATAGAATTCAACTACTAATGCTTCTTTAATATCTGCAGAAAGTTCAGTTCTTTCTGGGAATCTTACAAAAGTACCAGCCATCTTCTTAGCATCAAATTCAACATTTGGTGCTACAGGTAATTTAGCTTCAATAGAAGCTTTAATTACTGGATGTTCTAATGAATTTTCTTTAACTGAGATAACCATTCCTGGTTTACATTCGAATGAAGGAATGTCAGTTTTAACACCATCAACTAAAATATGTCCATGGTTAACAATTTGACGAGCAGCTCTTCTTGTAGGAGCTAATCCCATTCTGTAAACAACGTTATCTAATCTAGCTTCAAGTAATTTTAAGAAGTTTTCACCATGTACACCAGCCATTTTGCCAGCTTTTTGGAATAAACGTTTAAATTGTTTTTCATTTAAACCATACATGAATCTGATTTTTTGTTTTTCATTTAATTGAGTACCATATTCTGAAGATTTTCTTCTTCTATCAACACCATGTTGTCCAGGTGCATAAGGTCTCTTAGCTAAGTCTTTACCATTTTCAAGTGTAGAAAAACCATATCTTCTAGATTTCTTGAAAGCAGGTCCTGTATATCTTGCCATGTATAATTCTCCTTTCTATATATTTCATAGTAAGGAAGTCTCTACTTTTACTAGGGTGTTTGATAAGTTTTTCCCTTGGGCAGTCCAAGTTACTAAACATCTAGATCAAACGCATTAGTAATTATAGTAGACCACTGCCAGTCACTACGCATTTAGTAATATACACTAAATACATTAAAATGTCAATGAATTAACAGTAAAATGTGCTATAATTTACTATAGGTGAAGATATGAAAAAGATTGATTTGAAAAAGTTGTTACAATTTATATTTGGCTTTTTATCTATATTAATATGTATGATATCTAGAAATGAAATATCTTCTGCTTATTATTTTATTGTTATCTCTTTTATAATCACAATAATAGTATTAAAAAAATACACTTTAATAAAGAATAACAGAATAAATATTAGTTCTATTTTATTATCTATATATTATATTATATCTTTATCATATAGATCGGTATTAAATAGTGAATTATGTTTAACATCTACTATTGGTGCTAAAGTGTTTATTTTTTATACGACTTTGCCATTATTAATATTATTATCATCATATATAAATATTTCGTATTTGATAGATAATAGAAATAAAATAACAAATATTATTAATAAAGAAATGTCTTTTGATATTAAAAAAATATCTTTATTAATAATTACATTATTATCAATATTGTCTTTTGTTGGTAATATGTCATTAAATTCTTATCCAGATATAAATGGAGTTTTAAATTGGGTAAATCATGGCTATTGGTCTCATTGGCATACAATAGGATATGAAATATATATGTGGATATTTACTAAGCCATTTGGATTATTAGGAGTCTTATTTATTCAAGGATTATTATTTATAATGATAAATAAATACATAATAGATATCATAGATGAAAGATTCAATAATAAAAATATATTGGTTTATTTAATAATGAATATGTTATTTTTTCAACCATATGTATTTAATCATCTAGCACCTAAAGATACAATATTTTCTTTAAGTATATTTGGATTAGCAGCAGCATTTTTTGATATATTAACTTCTAAGAAAATTACAAAGAGAAATATTATATATTTATTTGTTTTTTCAATATTAACATCTATATTTAGACATGCTGCAATTATAGCGGTTGTTCTTACACTTATTGTTGCTGTTATAGTATATAGAAAAAATAAAGAGTTCACAAGAATATTTATTTCATGTATTGTCTTGTGTATAGCATCATTTTCGTTCATTACATATTTTATAGGGGATTATATATTACATGCTGTACAAAATGAATACTATATAAAATATACAACTCCTGCATATATGATAGGTTCTTATATGAAAGATGATTATGAATTTGATAACATGAACGATTTAGAAAAATATTTATCTACAGAGGAATGGAAAACTTATTATGATAAATATTGGGCTGATACATTAAGTAGAAAATGGATATTAGAAGGAAAAGAAAAGAGAATGGAACAATATAATCTTGGTCCTGTATTTGTTAAAACAAATATAAGATTATTATTGGATAATCCAATGAAATATATAATTAAATTATCACATATAGATTCCATATTATTTGAAATATCAACTCCAGTAGATGGATATGATTGGGCTCCAGTTAGAAATCATTCTATTCATTATGAAGTTGTAAATGATTTCTCTCATAATAACTTTTTTCATCATTTAACTAATATAATAGAAAATACTACAGGAGAAATAGCAGTGATAAAAGATATTCTATGGCGTGGTGGATTCTATCAATTTATATATTTAATATATATAGTTATATCTATTTTAAATAAAGAAAAAAAGAAAATTTTATTTTTATTACCAATAATAATTATTCAATTATTGTTATATATATCTTTACCATCTCAAGATCCTAGATATGTATTACCAATGATAATTATTTTTCCATTAGCAACAATTTTAACATTTATAAAAACTAATATATATAGAAAATAATTCCTATATATGATAGAATATTAAAGAGAATAGGGTGAATTGATATGGCTGGTTTACAAGAACATTTTAAAGTCGATTATAAAAGCGTATTACCTTTAACTAATAATATTATAAGAGGTAATAAATTTAGAATTACCATATTATCAGAATTACTAATTAGATTAGAATATTCTGAAACAGGATTATTTGAAGATAGACCAACTGAATTAGTTCAATCTAGAAACTTTCCAGAAGTAAAATTTGAAAGAAAAGAAGATTCAACATTTGTAACAATTGAAACTTCATATTTTCAATTAACATATAGAAAAGAAGCACCATTTGCTGGTCCAAGAATGACACCTGATCAAAACTTAAGAATTAATCTTAAAAATACAGATAAATTCTGGTATTTTAATCATCCAGAAGTTCGTAATTTTGGTGGTACATCTTATTCACTTGATGGGGCAGATGGAAATGCAAGATATAACAAAGGCTTATATTCTACAGATGGATTTGTATCAATTGATGATTCAAATAGCTTAATCTTTAATGAAGATGGTTCATTAGGTAAGAGAAGTGATACAAGAATAGATACATATGTATTCATGTATAGAAGAGACTTTGGTGCATGTTTAAGAGATTACTTTAAATTAACTGGTTATCCATCTTTAATACCTAGATATGCATTAGGTGTATGGTGGAATAAAACTGTTGAATATAATGCTAAAGACTTAGAAAAATTAGTATATCAATTTACTAAATATAGAATACCAGTTTCAATTATTATGTTAGGTAATAACTGGCATAGACAAAACCCAAGAATGAAATCAGGATTATCATTTGATGAAAGATTATTTAAAAGACCAAAAAGAATAACTGATTTCTTACATAGTAAAAATATAAGATTTGCTGTTAAAGTTAATCCTTTAGAAGGTATATCTCCTAAAGAAGATTATTTTTTACCATATAAAGCAGCAACAAGACAAACAGAAGAAGGAATTCTTCCATTTAATGTATTTAATCCAAATATAGTAGAAGCATATTTAGATTATTTAATACATCCACTTATGAACTATGGTGTTGATTTCTTCTGGATAGATTATAACAATCCAAATGATTTAGCTTCTTTAAGAGCATTAACACATTATCATTTTAATGACTTTAAACAAATTCAAAATAGACGTGGTATTACATTTGCAAGAAATGGATTACTTGCTGCACATAGATATCCAATTCAATATACTGGAGAAACTATTGTATCTTGGAAGAACTTACAAATGTTACCTCAATATAATTCAACAGCATCTAACTTAGGATTATCATGGATATCAAATGATATAGGTGGATTTAAGTTAGGAACTGAAGATGGAGAATTATATTCTAGATTTGTTCAATTTGGATGTTTCTCTCCAATATTAAGATTATCTTCAGATGATGGTAAATATTATAAAAGAGAACCATGGAAATGGGATATTACAACTCAATCTGTAACTGCTCAATATATGAGATTAAGACATAGTCTTATTCCATATATATATTCAGAAGCATATAGATATACAAAGACAGGTTTACCTTTAGTACAACCTTTATATTATAGATATCCAGAAATATATGATGAACCATTATATAAAAATGAATATCACTTTGGATCTCAATTATTTGTTGCTCCAATTACAACAAAAGGTGATCCAATCATGGATAGAACAGTTGTTAAACTATTCTTACCAGAAGGAACTTGGTATGATTTTACAAATGGTAAAAGATATACAGGTGGTAGAAGATATACTACATTCTATAAAAGAGAAGATTATCCAGTATTTGCTAAAGCAGGAACTATTATTCCAATGGCAATACTAGATGAAAAAGATTTAAATAATACAACACCACCTAAAGACATGGAAATACAAGTATTCCCAGGAGCATCTTCATCATATGAATTATATGAAGATGATGGATTAAGTTCATTATTTGAAAAGGGATTCTTTATAGTAACTGGTATAGATTATACATATCAAAAGAATAATTTTACTGTTACTATTAGACCATTAGCTGGTAAATCAGGAATTATTCCTAAATTCAGAAGTTATAGAATAAGATTTAGAAATACTAAAGAACCAGATGAAATTATTATCCATGTAGGTGATGAAAAAGTAAAAGGTGAAGTAACATACAATGATGAAAACGATTTCATTGTAGAATTACCTGCTATTTCGACATTAAAACAAATTACTGTTAACTTAAAGGGTAAAAACATTGAAATAGATGGATTAAGATTAGTTAATGATGACTTTGATTCTATTCTTAATGACTTACCAATTAAAACAGAAACTAAAAATGTTATTGGTGAAATATTATTCAGTGATAAATCAATTCAAGAGAAACGTATTCAAGTACGTAAGTTAAGAAGATTAGGTATTAACCAAAAATATATTACATTATTCCTAAAACTTCTTGAATATATGGCTGAAGTTTAGTATAATTTATTTCAAGCAAGTGAAGAAAAAGTAGTAATAAATGGATAAATCAAAGAGAGCTATCGGTTGGTGTAAGATAGTATTTAGATATTTATGAACTTGTTTTCGGATGTGTTAGGTTAAACGCTTTATAGTTTAATGAGTATAAATTAAGGTGGTACCACGAGTCATTTCGTCCTTTGGATGAAATGGCTTTTTTAATTTTAAGGAGGAAAATATATGAGATATGTAGGATATTATTTTATAGTATTATTTATTATATTTTTAATCATGTATATAGGATCTTATATCCTGAGAAAGAAAAAAAATAAATTAGGTGGATCTGCCGGATTTAGATTTATAGAAAAAAGATATAATTTAAATATGGATGAAAAGAGAGCAAATACATTAGCTAAGATATTAGTCTTTAATGACTCATTCTTATTATCAGTACCTATTTATATGTGTCTATTTGTTTTAGATATGAGTAGTGTAACAAGAATGATTATATTATTTGCAATAACATTCGTATTTTGTGTAGTATTTGTATTATTATCATATAACATGATAGGAAAGATACTAAAGAAGAAAGGTTGGTAAAAATGGAAATACAAGAAACATTAAAAATTGAAAAGAAATGGCAACAATATTGGGATGAACATAAAACATTTGAATGTAAAAATGAAGGAAAAAATCCTTATTACATATTAGTTGAATTCCCATATCCATCTGGAGCAGGATTACATGTTGGACATGTTAGAAGTTATACTGCTCAAGATGCTATAGCAAGAATGATGCGTATGCAAGGATATAATGTATTATATCCAATGGGATGGGATGCATTTGGTGCACCTGCTGAACAATATGCAATAAAGAATCATATTCATCCAAAAGATGCTGTTAAAGAAAATATTAAAACATTTAAAGGACAAATGAAAACTTTAGGTTTCTCATTTGATTGGAGTAGAGAATTCTCTACAACTGATCCTGAATATTATAAATGGACTCAATGGCAATTCTTACAATTCTACAAACATGATATGGCATACAAGGATACTATTCCAGTAAACTGGTGTCCTACATGTAAGACAGTATTATCAAATGAAGATGCTGCTGGTGGAGTATGTGAAAGATGTGGTTCTCAAGTAGAACAAAAAGAAAAGAGTCAATGGATGTTAAAGATGGCTTCTTATTCAGAAGACTTACTTAAAGGATTAGATGATACTCATTTTGCTGAAAAAGTAAAATTAGGTCAAATCAATTGGATTGGTAAATCTACTGGTGTGGAAGTTAATGTTGATATAGTAGGTGGAGGAAAGTTTAGTATATTTACTACTTGTCCTGAAACTATATATGGTATTACATTCTTTGTAATTGCACCTGATGGTAAATTAATTAAAGAATTAATGCCAAGAGTAGAAAATGTTGATGAAGTAAATGCTTATATAGAAGAAACTAAAAAGAAATCTGCAATGGATAGAACTGAATTAAATAAAGGTAAAACAGGTGTAGAAGTTAAAGGTGTTAAAGCAATTAATCCTGTTAATGGAAAAGAAGTTCCAATTTTCTTAGGAGATTTCGTATTAGGAGATTATGGTACAGGAGCAGTTATGGCTGTACCTTCACATGATCAAAGAGACTTTGAATATGCTAAAGAACATAACTTAGAGATTATCCAAGTAATTGACTGTGGTGATATTTCTGAACATGCTATTGAAAAAGGAGATTATATGGGTGGTCATGGATATAAGATGATTAACTCAGAAGAATTCAATGGTATGGTAGTTGATGAAGCTAGAGAAAAAATCTCTGATATGTTAGAAGAAAAAGGAATCGGTAGAAGAGTTAATAATTATAAGATGAGAGATTGGATTTTCTCTAGACAAAGATTCTGGGGAGAACCTATTCCAATGATTTATTGTGAAAAATGTGGATGGCAACCAATGAAGGAAGAAGATTTACCATTGTTACTTCCTGATGTTGCGGAATATGAACCAACAGAAACAGGAGAGAGTCCACTTGCGAAGATT
>JAEEGF011469390.1_pt1 | contig 85675 bp, 71 predicted proteins | sample 9134171 | NCBI WGS metagenome assembly JAEEGF01 (sample SAMN16246542, study PRJNA631951) | gut metagenome | biome: gut microbiome; feature: rumen; material: AP-attached | host: Bos | place: Iran: Karaj | collected 2018-10 | reverse complement strand
CTGTCGGAGTAGTATATGCGGGGCTATTATATGACAAAGCCTCCATAACCTCCGGAGCAGCATTGGCGCTGGCAATCGGTATAGCCATTCAGAACTTCCCAGAGGGCGCGATCATTTCCATGCCACTCTGCGCAGAAGGAAAGAGTAAGGGCAAGGCTTTTCTGGACGGTGTTCTGTCTGGTGCGGTTGAACCGGTCGGAGCCTTTCTTACCATCATCGGAGCAGGACTTATCATTCCGGCGATGCCATATCTTCTGAGCTTTGCAGCAGGCGCGATGATGTATGTAGTTGTGGAGGAACTGATCCCGGAAATGTCTTCCGGAGAGCATACAAATATCGGTGTTGTCATGTTTGCAGTCGGCTTCACTATGATGATGGCGCTGGATGTGGCACTTGGATAATAAATAAAAAGATAAACGACAGGTAGCATATGGTACCTGTCGTTTATTCGTTTTATTGATCAATTATAGTTAAAGTAAATGTTTGGAACGGTTAGTGAAAAATAAATAAAAAAGCCCTTGACATATTATCAAAATGATTATATGATACAGTCACAACAACAGTTATTATCAATATGATAATAACAAGAAAGGAGGAATTGTTATGAACAATATGTTTAATGGTATTTTCGGGAAGATCGCACCGGGTATGTGCAGAGTAACAATGAATGGAGAGCTGGCTATCAAGACCTCGAACGGATATAAGTCCTACGATACCGGCTCAGGGAGACTGACAAATTGTGACAATTTCGTCTTTAATATCGGTGAGGAGTTCTGCTTTGTAGTACCGACAAACAGAGTTAAGGCGGGAGACATCATACTTGCGAACGGCAGACCGAGATGTGTTGTTGATGCTTCGAAGGACAGGATAACAGCAATAAATTATGAGGATTCAACAATCGAGCAGCTGCTTCCGGAGAGACATATCTTCATGGGAAATACATATTTCTACGGAAAGATAGTTTCAATGTTCGGCAGGAACCAGAAGAAGGGAAAGGGTCCCGGAAAGTTACTCAAGTATATGATGATCAGTGAGATGATGAAAGGGCAGAACGGTAACGGACAGTCCTCAGGAGGGATAAACGGACTGCTTCCGCTGATGTTCCTCGGCAAGAGTTCGGACAATATATTTGACGGACTTTTTGATGGGATATTTGATGAAGAGGTTGAGGATGGTGCCGGAGATATTGATGAAGCTGAGTAGAAAGGAGAATGACTATGGGTAGCGGAGTATGGAGAGAAGATTCATTCAGATTTTATTCAAGAAGCGTAGGAAGACAGGTTGATGCGAAGGGCAGACTTGTCGGAAATATGAGTAATCAGGATATATTTGCGGCGAGAACTCTTGACAAGGTCCTTGATCCGAAGGACGTACTTAGAGAGTGCTGTGATTCTAAGGAACATCCGGAAACTGTTCCGGTAATACTTGCTCTCGACGTAACAGGTTCTATGGGGCAGGCGGCGGTTGAGGTTGCGAAGGAGCTGAATGTCATCATGACAAAGCTCTATGACAAGGTTAAGGATGTTGAGTTTATGATCATGGGTATAGGCGATTTTGCCTACGACAGATATCCTCTTCAGGTATCTCAGTTTGAATCTGATATCAGGATAGCCGAACAGCTGGATAAGGTTTATTTCGAATTCGGCGGCGGTGGAAATGGATATGAGTCATATTCGGCTGCATGGTATTTCGGCGTGAATCACGTAAAGCTCGATGCCTGGGACAGAGGCAAGAAGGGGCTGATCATCACAATGGGTGACGAGGGCTTCAATCCTTATCTTCCGGCACAGAGAGTTGCAGAGGTTATGGGCAGACCGGTGGATGAAGATATCGACTCCATGGCAGTCTACGAGGCGGCCCTTGAGAAATACGATATTTATCACCTGTTTGTAAATCACAGCTACTATCGAAGCGAGGGATATATCAATTCGTGGAACAAGGTTCTTGATAAGGAGCACTTCAGAGTTGTGAAGCTCGACAAGATATCTGATACGATAATTGAAATAGTTAAGAAGCACGCAGGTAAGGAGGCTGTGAAGAAGGACAGAGTTATCTTCCCGCAGGCTGCCGGAATCGCGTGGTGAGACGAATGGTAAATATAGAATAAGTAATGAAATATGCTGATGGTACTGTAGAGCTTGGTGGTACCATCAGTAGAAAGGAGGAAAATATGGAAGACATCAGAGTTATTATCGGTGGAAATTTCGGCGATGAAGGTAAAGGGCTCATGACACAGTATTTTGCCCGGGAAGCGGAGAGGGCCGGAATGAGTTGTCTGGTGGTCTGCAGTAACGGCGGAGCCCAGCGTGGTCATACTGTCAGGGTATCTGATGAAGTGAGACATGTATTTCACCATTTTGGATCCGGAACCTTTGCAGGAGCAGCAACAGGTCTTCCATATTTTTTCATCCTGAATCCGATGCTTTTCGTGAAGGAGTATTTTGAACTCTTAGAGGAAGCTGAAAAGGTTCCGGGATTGGCAGGACGAGGTCTTCCGGAGGTTTTCGTAGATCCGGAGTGTCCGGTATCAACACCTTTTGATATGATACTGAACCAGATATTAGAAGAAAGCCGTGGAAGCAGCAGACATGGAAGCTGCGGTATGGGCATCTGGGAAACGCTTATCAGAGACGGTATTCGCTGGGGCAGACTTACAGAAATGGATGATGATGGCATAAGAAACTATCTCAAGGACGCCTGCAGGGATCAACTTTGGAAGAGGCTGGAGAGTAAAGGCGTGAAGAAGGTTAGGAATGAGTGGCGCGAGATAATAAATGACGACGGACTGGTTGAACATTACATCGAGGACCTCAGAACGATGCAGAGTGTCTGTAAGGTATTTGATATCCGGTTATTTGATAGCTTTGACAGGGTGATCTTCGAAAACGGACAGGGGCTTCTTCTTGACAGATGCAGGCGCGAATACGGCAACAATACAACACCGAGCAATACAGGGCTTCGCAATCCGGCCGCGCTGCTGAGGGAATATGTGCTCAATAATTATCAGAGCATCGACATGGAGGTCTGCTATGTGACGCGCACATATCTTACGAGGCATGGAGCCGGAAGATTTGATGAAGAGTGCGACAAGGCGGAAATCAATCCGGATATGGTGGATCTGACAAATGTTCCGAATCCTCATCAGGGAACTCTGAGGTACGGAAAGCTTGATAAGGAGGGATTTTTAAAGAGGATAAGAAATGACTTCGACAGCGAGAGACTTCCGGAGAACTTTAAGGTTCGGCGTACGATAGCTGTAACTCATGTAAATGAATATTTGAATGATATTTCCAATGAGGCAGATTATATATCTTATGATGAAAACAGCGTAAAATGCTTCCTTGACACATAATCTTTCCAAACATTATATTTGATTCATAAGGAACTCTCAATATTAAACAGAAAGGCTTTTAAACAGACAGAAGGAGAAGCAATGGGAAAATATATAATGTCTAAGGAAGAGAAGGAATATTTAAAAAAATATGATGTGTCGAAATATGACAGGCCGTCGCTTACCGCGGATATGGCTGTATTTGCCATACTTACGAGCGAGGCGGCAGAAGAATACAGAAAGGATCCTGAGCAGAAGCTCGGGATTCTTTTGATAAAAAGAGGAGGCTTTCCTTACAAGGGCTATTGGGCGCTTCCGGGCGGTTTTAGTGCGAAGGATGAAAATCTTCACCAGACAGCGATGAGAGAGCTGGTTGAGGAGACGGGCGTCGACACTGCATATCTTGAACCCTTCGGCGTATTCAGTGAGCCGGGCAGAGATCCGAGAGGCTGGGTAGTGTCGCAGGGCTTTCTTGCGCTTGTGGATGAGCATGATACAAAGGTCAGTGCAGGTTCGGATGCGGGCGATGCGGCATGGTTCAAGGTAGATGTCAGCAGGAAGGAACTGAAGAAGCACGTGCTGAAGACTAAGGCTGAAATCAAGACCAAATACATACTACATCTCGAGCACAGGGAGACCGGCGAGGTGATCGAGGCAGAGGTGGAGGAAGTGAAGACTTATAACAATCATCACGAAACGGTCAGCTACAGTATTTTGGAGAACGGACTTCTTGCCTTTGACCATGCGGAAATAATTGTGCGTGCCTTCATGTCTCTTCACGAGCAGGCGGCGGATGCGGGAAGGATAATATTTGACCTGATGCCGGAGAAGTTCACGCTTTACAGCCTGCAGGATGCATATGAAATAGTGCTGGGAGAGAAGCTTTTAACCCCGAATTTCAGAAGGAAGATTGCACCGTATGTGATTGAGACGAATGAAACTATCACGGGAGTAGGGCATCGTCCTGCAAAATTATTCAAGAGAAATCTGGATGCTTTTTATGATTGATAATTATTTGATAGAACGGAGAACAGGTATATGGAAAAGTGGTACGAGTATTTATATTATACGGAGTATTCGGCTGTAAATATTGAGAGAGTTGAAAAGGTGGGGGATATCACGGGCAGAGAGACTCTTGCCTATGTTCTGAGGACTCTTGCGATTCATGACATGATCATGCTGAGAGATGAAAAGCAACCTGATGCGGCTATCGTAAGAACTGTTCTGCAGTGGTCTGAGGTTGCAAAGGGCGGAACAGCTAAAGATAGAGCTGAGTGGATTGAGGCGGGGCTTCCGTTGGATATCCATAATATTGCGTCTGCGGAGATTTATAAATCATTTATCGCAGTGGAAATGAATGATGAAGCAGAGAACAATTCCGCCGTGCAAATGAATTCCAGATCGAGCGATTCATCGACAGAAACAGCGACTGAAACAACATCAGAATTCAGCGGAATAGTCTACACCTTGATCCGGACTCACGGAATGATCGGACAGTGCCTTCGTGGCGAGGTTCCGGTAGTAAAGAACAGTGAGCTTCTTGAGCTGATACCGGTTCTTGGAAAGGAACGTCTGAGAAGCATACTTTATACCTTGAATGAATGTATAATCGCGGCAGTCAGTGATGAGCTGTGGAAGAAGGTTGAGGTGCCAGCGAAGGAGCTTATAGACCGTATTCTGGAAGGTGATCTGACAGAATTTGATGCCAAATACCGTATCGCGAAGCTGCTTCCTAACTTGAGTGAGCTGCCGGAGTCGTTGGAAGAGGTATTTGCAAAGATGTATTTTCCAAAGTATGAGCTGTGGTATTTTGAAGCAGCTCTTTCGGACTTTTCGGCTGATCAGATCGAGGTCATTTTGACAAGGCTTGCAGATCAGCTTGCCGGGCAAATCAGTGAAGCGGATTATATTTCCTTCAAACCGCTCGCAGACAGCCTGTACTATGACTACGAGGGGAAAAAGCATATCAATGTTTATAAGAAAAGGATCATTGAAAAATACATCCGCGACAGCAGCACCGAAAACGTTGATCTCAGCGTCAGTGCAGTGGGCGGTGCAGCTCTTGTGGATTTCAGGTTCTCGAAGGTTTGCGAGAAGCTGATCGAGTTCTGCGTTGAGGCTGAGCAGTGCGGACTTCTGACCTTTGAGAAGAGCATTACCGTGCTTTATGATATGTTTGGCTTCAGACGTGATGAGTTTGACCGCCTCAATAACGAGGACAAATACCTTAAGACTATGAATGACGCGGACAGCTCGACAAAATATACGATACTTGATTATGTGACCGGAAAGACCGTTGTGGACGTTGGCTCCGGCGGTGGTGTGCTCCTTGATAAGCTGGAGGAGCAGTACCCGGATAAGGATATAATCGGAACGGATATTTCGACAAATGTCATCGAGGTTCTGAATAAGAAGAAGCAGGCGGAAGGACATAAATGGAATGTTATGAAGCATAATTTTGTCGAGGGGCCTTTCGGAGATGAGGCAAATAAGGTTGATTCAATTATCTTCTCGTCTATCATCCATGAGATTTTTTCTTATACCGAAACGCCTGAGGGAAGGTTCAATATCGAGACGGTCAAAATATCTTTGAAGAATGCCTACGATTCGCTGAATCCTGGCGGACGTATCATTATCCGCGATGGCGTGAAGACAGCGGTGCCGGATACGGATATTCTCACGGTTAACTTTAAGGATAAGTCCGGACTGGATTTCTTTAAGAATTATCTGGCGGATTTTGAAGGCCTTACGGATATCGAGGATAAGCATATTGTGATCGATGAAGAGAAGCTGAGGGTGAGTGGCTGTACGAATTATATCCGTGAGTTTCTCTACACCTATACCTGGGGACAGGAGTCCTACAGTCATGAGGTGCAGGAGCAGTTCGGGTATTTTACCATAGAGGACTTTAGAGAGTGTTTTGAAGAGCTTGGGGCGAAGATAATCCGTGCGGATTCCTTCCTTGAGCCGGGCTATCCGGAGCACCTTAATGAGAAGGTCAGCCTGGAGCCGGACAGATATCCGGATTCTAACTGCATAGTGATAGTGGAGAAACCCGCTGTATAATGATTCGTCTGATTTGTTTAATTAATATATTTTTATATACTGAATAATGAATATATGGTATAATAATTGTCAGACAAATTCTGGAAGGAGGGGGTGTTTTATGGATTTCAAAAGCTATGTTGATGGCTTTGGGGCTATGACATGCGTTGTTTCCGTTGAAGCTTTTGATGACGGTAAAAAAGGAAAGTTTCGTATAGTAGATGGCAATGATTCTTATATCAACACCATAGAGAATCCCGCTCCCGGTGCGGAAATGTTGAAAGATGTATTTGTGCCGAATTCAGAATATACAGACTATCTTACAAGAGATCTGAATTTTGAGGACTATAGCTTCAGAGCGGCGGTTGAAAAGAAGTGTCTGCATTCCTATGCCAGACCCGAAAGAATGAATGGATTATGGTTCAATATGACATTTCTTCCGGTTGCATATGAAGAGAAGATTGAAGGCGGAAGGCTCTGTTTTTGTACATACACGATGGAGATTAATGTAGAGACCGATTCGAAGAGGCTTTCTACGGTATCCTCCGAGGTTGCAACATCTGTTCTTGAAACCTGTATAAAGCTTAGAAGTGCAAAGGATTTCAGAATTTCAATCTCAGAGGTAATTAAAGATATTGGAGAACTCTGTCAATCTGAGCATACGTGTATTCTGCTTATGGATCATGAGACAAGAGACTGTTCGGTTCTCTGCGAGGCGTTGTCAAAGGATACAAAGCTTCTGCCGATGGATAATTATGTTGATAAGGCCTTTTATGATATCGCCGATTCGTGGAAAAATGTTATAGCCGGAAGTAACTGCCTGATCGCCAAGGATGATCAGGATATGCAGGTCGTCAAAGAAAGAAATCCTATATGGTATGAGTCAATAACCTCTGCAGGAGGTAAAAATATCGTTCTATTTCCGCTCAAATTCGGTGATGAACTGCTTGGGTATATCTGGGCTATCAATTTTGCAGCTGAAAATGCTGACAAGATCAAGGAAACGCTTGATACCACTACATTTATCGTAAGCTCTGAAATCTATAACATGCTTCTCATGGACAGGCTGAAGAAGCTTTGCTCGATAGATATGCTTACCGGAGTTATGAATCGTAATGAGATGAATAACTTTATTGATGATATCTGTAAGGGTGAGGACGATAAGAAGGAATCGTTAGGAGTCATATTTGCCGATCTTAACGGACTGAAATGTATAAATGATAAGTATGGACACCTTGCAGGCGATGAGCTTCTGAAGAAGGCAGCAAATATCCTTAAAGAAGTATTTGACGTCAGTGACATCTATAGGGCCGGCGGTGATGAGTTTGCTATTATCTGCGTTGGAATAACTGAAGAGGAGCTTGGCAGTCGGATGGATGAGATCAGAGCAGCTGCTGATAAAACCGGTGATGTTAGTTTTGCTCTTGGCAGATGCTATGTCGATGACAAAAAGGACGTTAAAACTGCTCTCAGAACAGCTGACGAGAGGATGTATGGTGATAAGAGGCTGTATTATGAACATCATAAATCAAAGATGCCTCGTAAGGATGATTTTAAATATGGCTTAGGATAATAAGTGAATATCAAAAGTTTTGACTGATAAATGACTAAAGACAACCTGCCGCGTTTTGTGCGGCGGGTTGTCTTATTTTTTATTTACGAAAGATGCTGTAAGCGGTACTGCTTTGGAGTTATATGGTACAGCCTTCTGAAGCAGCGTATCAGGTGGCTGCTGTCGGAGAAGCCGGTTTCCTCGGCAATCGTATTCAGATCGTAGTCCGTGAACAGCAGAAGGTTCTCGGCCTTTGTGAGGCGTATGAATTCGATGTACTGCTTGCAACTCTGGCCGTATTGTCTGTGAAACACCTTGGCGAAGTAGGAATAACTCATGTTACACATTTTGGCCAGGTCATCAACCTTCAGAACTTCGTTAGAATGCCGGTCGATATAGATAGCTACGTCCAGAACGGAATAGGTATCTGTTTCGGTCGGCAGCTCTGTCTGGAGTGGAATACCGCGGTTGTACCAGAGGCGCAGGATCTGAAGCATAAGTCCGGTCAGCCTCGAAAAAATAAGAGTCAGATAACCGTAAGGGCGCTCTGCTACCTCGTGGATGATCGTGTCCATAAGGCTGCAGGTTGGATTGTTTTTTGAATCGATAGTTGGAAGATTCGCGTCGGTATCTGTCTCGATGCCGGGGGCTTGCGGTGAGATGTTTTCTGCGACATTGTATGATGACAACTCATCTGCAGAAAACAGCAGCGGTGGCAGCTCGTTCTGCATCAGTTTGCGGAACAGAATGTGAAGATTTGGCAGGTAGCCTTCCACCAGGCGGATATGCGTAGCACTGTATTTTACACAGGTATATAAAAAGTCGCGGTCGTTTTCGCGGGTTATTGAGTGAACTACCTGCGGCGGTATCAAAAGAAGCTTGCCGGGGGTGAGCTTATATGGGACGCCGTTACATACGACTGTAACTGAGCCTTCGAGCATATAAAGCATCTCTACAAAGTAGTGCCAGTGGGCGGCAACAGGCAGTCTCAGACTTTCTGAGGAACAGTAAAATGCCTCCACAGGGGAGTTGAGTCGGTCGCTGTATTCAAAAACTTCTGCCATATAAAGCCTCCTTCAAACTATAAAGTTAGATATGAAATAAAAATTATATTTATAGTATAAAATACCATAAAACAAGGCACTTAAGGTAAATGAAGATAGATTTGTTATATTTTTTAATAATCGGATTATACCACCTAAAAAATAAAAATGCTATTGTAGACGAAAGTTTTATTGTTGAAATGGATGGCACAGAATATGAAAGACAGAATAGAAAGATCAAATAAAAGAAAAAATGAAAAGAACAAATATCCGCTCACTCGCATGGGCTGGCTCTGGGAAAATACAAGAGGTGTTCACGGGCTTTACATGGCGGCTATCGTGGGAACAGTGATCTATAATATCATGCAGCTTACGGTGCCTTTCATATCAGGAAAGCTGATCGACACCTTCCTGACAGGAGAGAAGGCTGCGGAGAATCTTACGGTAAAGAGAGATTTGTTCTATGGTCTTCTTATCGCCATGGTTGGCCTTACGATCCTCAGGGTAATCATAGTTTATACGGATTGTATGGCGTATGAATTCGTTTCACAGAAGGCGCTGTTCAGGATCCGTAACTTCCTCTATGACAAGATACAGAGGCAGGATATGACCTTTTTCAGTACCTACAGGACCGGTGACCTGATGACGCGTGTTACCGGCGACCTGGATGCGGTGCGTCATATGATCGCCTGGGTAGTCCGCGTCATGATCGAATGCTTTGCGCTGTTCGGTGCGGCTGCAATATACTTCTTTGTGATCAACTGGAAGATGGCACTTGCTCTGCTGGCGATAGCACCGTTTGTATTTTTGGTTATCGTAAAGTTTAAGAAAGAGGTGGCCACAAAGCATACCGAGCTTCGTGAGAAGCTTGCCGAGATGAATACGGTGGCGCAGGAAAATATAGCCGGAAACCGCGTGGTCAAGGCCTTCGCCAGGGAGCAGAACGAGATAGAAAAGTTTGGTAAGGCAAATACGGCCTACCGCGACACCAACAAGGAAACCGGACTTGTGTGGATACATTATTATCCTTATGTTGAAAGTTTTGCAAACCTTATGCCGCTCATTATGCTGCTGGTGGGAGGACTTTTCCTGATCCACGGCGGGCTCACTATGGGCGAGTATGTGGCTATTTCCGGGCTTATCTGGGCCATCACAAACCCTATGCGTATGATGGGAAATATCATGAATGAATTCCAGCGGTTCCGCGCTGCTTCGGACAAGGTTATGGAGATATATTATTCGGAGCCGGAAATACGTGATCTGCCGGATGCTGTTCCGGTTAAGGACAGACTGAAAGGTGAGATAGTTTTTGATCATGTTTCCTTCCGTTATCCGGACGGAACCTATCCGGTACTGCGAGACATCTCCTTCACCGTGAAGCCGGGAGAGACTGTTGCAATAATGGGTGAGACCGGCTGCGGCAAGACCTCGCTGATTCAGCTGATTCCGAGATTCTTTGAAGCTACGGGCGGAGAGCTGAGGATAGACGGCATACCGGTACAGAAATACAAGCTGCAGGGACTCAGAAAGAATATAGGCTTTGCGACTCAGGATGTACTGCTTTATTCGGATTCGATAGAAGGAAATATAGCTTATGGCGATCCTCATATCCGTAAGGAGGAGGTTGTTCGTTTTGCAAGATATTCTGCGGCCGATGACTTCATCTCACGTATGCCTGAGGGCTACGAGACTATAGTCGGAGAAAGAGGTGTTGGCCTCTCGGGCGGTCAGAAGCAGAGACTTTCGCTGGCAAGAGCGCTGGCGGTAAAACCTGCAATACTTATTCTGGACGATACTACATCAGCAGTGGATCTGGAGACCGAAAGGCAGATACAGGAATCACTCAGAAAGCTTGATTTCCAGGCGACGAAGCTGATCATTGCACAGAGAGTTTCTACTGCGAAGATAGCAGACCGTATCATTATTTTGAAGGACGGAAGGATACTAGAGGAAGGAAACCACGAGGAGCTTGCAGCTAAAGACGGATATTATGCTGAGCTGGTAAAGCTGCAAGAAGGATAGATTATGGCAAGAAATACTTACAAACAGGATGAAAATTTAGAGGAGCCATTTCAGATAAAACATCTGCTTAGAGCGTCCTCATATATAAAAAAGTGGAAGAAACCGATGATGATCGCACTGTTTCTTAGCGGCCTCGGAGGAGCCTTCGGTTATCTGGCACCTATGATCATCCGCTATGCGCTGGACCATGCGGTACCGGACAAGGATACCGGAATGCTTATGATACTGGTAGGAGTGCTGGCAACGGTGTATCTGGTAAGTGTCGTATTTACAACGATCAGAAGCAGACTTATGGTGAACGTGAGCCAGGAGATCATCTTCGATATCAGGAAGGATCTCTTCGCGCATCTGCAGGAGCTGCCGTTCAGATATTATGACGATCGTCCGCACGGCAAGATACTGATCCGCGTTGTCAACTACGTGAATTCGGTTTCGGATATGCTGTCAAACGGCCTTATTAATATAGTGCTGGAGGGCTTCAACCTTATATTTATCACGATCTTCATGTTTATGGTGGATGTGCAGCTTGCGCTTGTAGTCATGTGCGGTGTTCCTGTGCTCATGGCCTTCATGCTGTGGATCAAGAATAAGCAGAGGAAGGCCTGGCAGGCGGTATCAAATAAGAATTCCAACCTGAATGCGTATTTGCAGGAAAATATCGTGGGCGCAAGGATCACTCAGATATTTGCAAGGGAAGATGAAAATAAGAAGACCTTTGAAGAGCTGTCAAATGACTGCAGAGAAACCTGGAATACAGCGGTAAAATACTCGAATCTGGTCTGGCCGGGAATCGATACCATATCGGTAATCGTTCGTTCGGCAATCTTCCTCTTCGGCGTGATACTTTTCGGACAGGGCAGCAAATCTCTGGGAACTATCGTGGCTGTTTCAAGCTATGCTTCATTTTTCTGGCAGCCGATCATGAACCTGGGAAATATATTTAACAACTTCATAAATAATATTGCTTATCTTGAGAGAATCTTCGAGACTATGGATGAACCGGTGGAAATACGTGATAAGGAAGGTGCTGAGAAAATGCCGCCGATTCAGGGAAGAGTCACCTTTGATCATGTTACTTTCTCGTATGAAGAGGGTACAGATGTGCTGAAGGATGTATCCTTCACAGTGGAGCCCGGCGAGAGCGTTGCTCTGGTTGGACCGACCGGAGCAGGAAAGAGTACTATTGTCAATCTGCTTTCAAGGTTTTATGATGTAGGGAAGGGAAGTGTATCCATCGACGGTACGGATGTACGTGACGTGACGCTTCATTCTCTGAGATCACAGATGGGAATCATGATGCAGGACAGCTTCATATTTTCAGGAACGATAGATGATAATATCCGATACGGAAAGCTGGATGCGGATATTCAGGAGATAGAGCAGGCAGCGAAGACGGTCAGAGCAGATGATTTTATAAGCCTTCTGCCGGACGGTTACAAAACTGAGGTAAAGGAGCGCGGTTCATCACTCAGTGAAGGACAGCGACAGCTGATCTCATTTGCAAGAACACTGATATCCGATCCGAGGGTTCTGATACTGGATGAGGCAACCTCGAGCATCGATGTGAAAACCGAACGTGCGCTTCAGCAGGGACTGGATGCAATGCTGCAGGGAAGAACCTCGTTTATCATTGCCCACCGACTCTCTACTATCCGTAAATGTGATAAGATCATGTATATCGATCACGGCGGAATACTGGAGTGTGGAACACACAGTGAACTTATGGAGAAGAAGGGATACTACTACCGCTTGACGACTTCGCAATCGGTATGATCGTGAAGATTAAGCTGTGCTACGGGATATCCGGACAGTGATAAGATGAAAAATCAGCTATGTCCGTGGTGTATCAGGTCGGAGGAAAAATGAAACTGTGGATGGACCTGGCATGGTGCAAAAGAAAGAGGTTTGGTATGACGGAAATATATAGGCTTGATCTGCCGGAACTTGAGATATATAAGCAGAGGAGCGAGGTTCAGCTTCTTAGAATGAATGAGCCGGCACCCGGTATATTTATCTGCGAGAGTGCCAAGGTGATAAGAAGGGCGCTTGATGCCGGATATGAACCGTTATCAATCCTTACGGCGATTAATGAGCCGGACGCAGAAACGGCGAAAATATACGAGATGTGTAAGGACACCCCGATATATTATGGCGGTGATGAAGTGCTGAGAGAGTTGGCAGGCTACGCACTGACCGGTGGGATACTTGCAGCGATGAAGAGAAAGCCTCTGCCGGATATTGCCGAGGTTATAAGAGGTAAGAAGCTGGTAGCGATTCTCGAGAATGTGCAGAATCCGACGAATGTTGGATCGATATTCAGGTCGGCCGCAGCTATGGGAGTTGAGGCAATCATACTCACCTCTGATTCTGCGGATCCTCTGTATAAAAGGGCTGCGAGAGTAAGTATGGGCAATGTATTTCAGATTGACTGGACCGTGATCGATAAGGATACTGATTACATTTCGGCGCTTGCCGGAGATGGTTTTGCCACGATCGCTATGGCGCTCTCGGACAACTCGGTAAGTATCAGTGATCCAAGGATCAAGGCTGAGGAGAAGCAGGCAGTGATACTCGGTAATGAAGGCTGGGGCCTGAAGGAAGAAACCATAAAGAGCAGTAAATACGTTGCAAAGATTCCGATGAAGCCTGGCGTTGATTCGCTGAATGTCGGTGCAGCCAGCGCAGTAATGTTCTGGGAACTTAATCGAAGTGTCCTTGAGTGATATGATGTGAATAGTTCCTACGGTATATAGATCGTAGAATATCACGTATAATAATTATATACGAAATCAAATTTGACGCGCGTCAGATAGAAAACGCAAAAAGCTGATTCTACTTGACGTGCGTCAAATAAATTTTAGAGAAATTGTGTGGAATGTGGTATCATTAAGGGCAGTAAGGCAAAGGAGTCGATATTGGTATGGCAGAGATAGATAGATTGAAGGAAGTAGTTGAAAAGCTCCGCGCAGAGGATGGCTGCCCGTGGGACAAGGTGCAGACACACACAAGCCTTAAACCGACGGTTATCGAGGAGGCGGCAGAGGTTATCTGCGGGATAAATATACTTGAGGAGAAGGGTGACCCGGAGAATCTTAAGGAAGAGCTTGGAGATCTTCTGCTGCAGGTTATGTTCCACTCAGTGATTGCTGAGGAAGAGGGGTATTTTACATTTGATGACGTGGCGAAGGTTGTTTCAGATAAGATGGTTCGCCGGCATCCACATGTATTTTCAGGTGTGACTTTTGAATCCGACGAGGAACGTCATAAGTCCTGGGAAGAGATAAAGAAGGCGGAGAAGGATGGTAAGGAATGGCAGGAACCATATCTGGCCGCCGCAATGAACGAAGCTGTAGAACTGATCGGTGTTGCAAAGAAGAGAAAGGGTTACGATGAATAACGAATACACAGACTTGTCGGGGATGCCGGAGATAAATAACGAATATACAGATATGTCGGGGATGCCGTCGATGAATAATGAATATACTGACATGACAGGGATGCTGGAAATGCCTGATGGAATAAAGGGCAGAAAGAGTAAGAAGGGAATAGTGATCGCACTGATAGTAATAGTTCTTGCCGGGGCAGGTGTGTTAGCATATTTCCTTGTTTTCGGATCAGCTAACTCTCCGGAGAGCGTGGTGAAACATGACATGGAAGCTGTCATGAACAATGATTATAAGAGCATCATTAAGAATATGACCGATGAGGAGTTTGACATGCTGGCAGTTGTTAATAAGGCCGGGATGACGCTTAATAAGCTTTCCACCGGAGAAGAATTACGCAGCTGGGCCATGCATCAGGTAGAGAATAGGTCGTACTATTTATCAGACAAAATAAAAAGCTACAAGATTGAAAAGGTAACACATATGAGTGTTTCTAAATATATAGATGATTATCTTGGCGGATACGGTTATGATGAGTATTATTCCTTCCTGGACAGACAGGATGAAATGGCGGTTGTTGTGGTAAGATATGTGGTTGATTATAACGGTGAAGAACGCGAAGTGACAGAAACCATAAGTACGTACAAAAACGATGGCAAATGGTATTCGCTTAGCGGTATCCAGTTGGTTGATCGTCTGCTGGAGGTAATAGAGTAGGAAACCATAAAAAGGTGTTTCAGTATTTTAAAGGGGTAATCTGATGCAGAAAAGTATTTTGATAATAGATGATGACGAAGATCTTTCCATGATCATTTCGGATATGCTGAGTGACCGCGGGTTTCTTGTTACGTGTGTCTGCACCGGCGAGGAGGCCTTCGACTTGCTCACGGATAAAAGCTTTTCACTGATACTTCTGGATATTAATCTTCCGGATGCGGAGGGCTTTGATATCTGTCGTGAGCTTCGCCGTGTTTCACAGGTTCCGGTGATCTTTGCGAGTGCAAGGACCAGCGAGACCGACAGAGTTACGGGTCTTGATATTGGTGGGGACGATTACATACCGAAGCCTTTCTCCATGAAGGAGCTGCTGTCCAGAATAAATGCGCTGCTCCGCAGGACCTACGGCTTCAGTGACAACGACAAGAAGGTAAGTTTTGGAAAGATCACGGTGGATATCGGTTCCAGGACGGTTACCAGGGACGGTAAGCCTGTGAATCTTTCGATGCGTGAATTTGATCTTCTGGCATATCTGTGCACCCATCCGAATGTGGCGATACCGAAGGATAAGCTGCTCAGCGAGGTCTGGGGAGCGTTCTCGGAGGTTGATCCGTCGACGCTGACGGTTCACATCCGCTGGCTTCGCGAGAAGCTTGAAGATAACCCGGCAGAGCCCGAGTTTATCAAGACGGTTTACAAGGTTGGTTACATTTTGGAGGCTGCGATATGAAAGGAAAAATACTGCGAATAACCATTATATTTTCACTGTTACTCATTGCGGTAACGGTGATCCTGTCGCTGCTTTCTAATAAGAAGACCTCGCAGGACAGCCGCTCGGAGCAGATAGTAGATATGAATGAAATATCCCAGCTGATCAAAGCCGGAGACTATGCTTTGGCCCAGGCGAAGGCAGAGGCCTTCCGGGACTCTCTTCGTGAGTCACCGCTTGAAAGTGCTGTCGGCATCAAGGGAACAGTTATGTGTATCATCACCATATTTTTCATGGCGATGGTATTTTTGTATGTATATATAAAGATCCTGCGGCCCTTCGACAAGATGAAGGCCTATGCTGCGGAGATCGCGAAGGGTAACTTCGACACTCACCTTGATTATGAGCGTTCTAATTATTTTGGCGCTTTTACCTGGGCCTTCGACAGTATGCGTAAGGAGGTTGTGCGTTCCCGGGCAGCCGAGCGTGAGGCGATAGAAAACAACAAGACTGTCATCGCCACGCTTTCGCATGATATCAAAACTCCGATCGCTTCCATAAGAGCCTATGCTGAGGGGCTTGAGGCAAACCTTGATACTTCGCCTGAGAGGCGTGCAAAATACGTCTCTGTTCTGATGCGGAAATGCGACGAGGTTACTTCTCTTACAAATGACCTTTTCCTGCATTCGCTTTCTGATCTAAATATGCTTCAGATGCAGCCTGAGGAGTTTGAGCTGGTTCCTTTCCTTAAGGAGACGATAACCGAGATTTCCGCCGATCAGGGAGATGTTATCTTCAAAAAGCCGGACATCGCACCGGTCATTTCTGTAGATAAGAAGAGGCTGACCCAGGTTATTGAGAATCTTATAAATAATTCCCGTAAATACGCTAAGACAGAGATAGAGGTTTCGCTTACCGGTTCGAAAGATACAGTAGAGCTGTATTTCTTAGATAAAGGTCCGGGCATCCCCGACGAGGACATGCCTTTTATAACCGATAAGTTCTACCGCGGCCGAAACTGCGGCAAGGAGAATGGATCCGGTTTGGGCCTCTATATAGTAAAATACATCGCCGAGCAGTCAGGCGGTACACTGAGACTGCAGAACCGCAGCGGCGCATCGACCGGACTTGAAGCAGTCGTCACATTGCCTCGCAGCGAATCATAAATCAAACATGAAGCTGTCGTGATGCTTTCTCATAATGAATCGTAATGAGGTTGGTTCATTGGTATATTTGTCCTACATAATAAAAAAATCCGGTAAGCTGTCGGTTCTTAATTACTTGTTAATAAGAATTTGTCTAATATGAGGTCAGAATAAAAATAAACTGATCAAAACAGGAGAAATTCAAAATGAAAAATACTGTATTATCCGCAAAAGGACTGTGCAAGAGCTTTGCACACAACGGAGGACAAGTTCATATTATTTCAAATCTGGATATCGATATCTATGAAGGTGATTTCACTATCATCATGGGAGCATCGGGCTCCGGCAAGTCAACGCTGCTCTACGCGCTGAGCGGAATGGACCGCGCGACCTCGGGACTGGTCTTGATCGACGACGAAAATATCACCGAGATGAGCGAGAAGAAGCTTGCAAAACTCAGACACACAAAGTTCGGCTTTGTATTTCAGCAGATCCATCTGGTCAGCAACCTTACACTCTTCGAGAATGTTGCAGTTCCGGGCTATCTGAATAAACAGATGTCCACTTTTGAGGTGAATCTTCTCGCGGACAAGCTGCTTGAGAAGATGAATATCAAGGATATCAAAACCCAGATTCCTGCCCAGTGTTCCGGTGGAGAACAGCAGAGGTGTGCGATCGCAAGAGCGCTCATCAATCAGCCGAAGCTTCTCTTCGCGGACGAGCCGACAGGTGCGCTGAACCGCCGAAATACAACAGAGGTTCTTGATCTTCTGACACAATGTAATCGTGACGGTCAGAGCATACTCATGGTAACTCACGATATGCGCGCGGCCCTCAGAGCGACCAGGCTTCTCTATCTTGAGGACGGTAAGATAATCGGCGACCTCTCCCTTCCGCCTTACAGCGCTGAGACCGAGAAGAGCCGCGAGACGCAGGTGAACGCATGGCTTTCCTCTATGCAGTGGTAGGAGGTGTGCCATGGATATAAGAAAACTTATTAAAGCCAATATCCGATATAAAAAGGGCTCCTTCAAAAGCATCATCATCCTGATGTTTATCATTTCACTGTCTATCACGACGATAGTCAGTCTGAAGAAGAACTTTCCGGATTCTATCAGCAGTGCTTATGACAGATATGATGTCGGAGATGTAACTCTCAATGTCCGCAGTGATTTTGTTACGGATGAAGCTTTTGCCGAGGTCAGAGATTATCCTACTGTTAAGAAGATTGAGATGCTCGATGCTATTGCACCTGACAGCTATGAATTCTCAAACGGAAACGGCGGCTTCTACAGTGTTCGCGTTATGGCTATGATGGATAAGGTAGACCATCTATGGAATAAGGATTACTCCGGTTATGAGTCGGAGGTTCCGCCTCTTAAGCCGGGCGAGGTGTATATTGCGAGAGGTATGGCGGAAAATGAAAGCGTGAGTATTGGTGATACTCTGACGATAAACTTTAATGATGCGTCATATGACTTTACGGTTAAGGGCTTTGTCGAGGAGCCTGTCTGTGGCAGCTCCTTTATGACTCTGAAGACTCCTTTCATATGTCAGGAAGACTTCGACAGGCTGCTTCAGGACAGGAGAAGAGCGGTTGCGGCTGATCCGTCCAATGTGGCTGATCTTTACAAAATAGTATATATAACCAAAGCGGATGATTGTAAGCTGAGCGATAGCCGTTTTGCGTCTGAGCTGTCGAAAGAAACACAGCTGGGCGGCTATGCGACAGGACTGCTTACAAGGAATGACAGCCTTTATTTCCAGGAAATGATGCCGGATATCATACTGAATGTATTTCTTGTTTTTGTGATCATACTCTGCGTGATCGTATTTGTGGTCATGTCAAACAGCATCTCATCAAGCATTGAAATGAACTACACGGATCTGGGTATACTTAAGGCTGAGGGCTTTGACAACAGCAGGCTTAAAAAAGTTTTCCTCGGCCAGTATATGCTCGCTGAGATAATCGGTACGGTGCTTGGCGTATTTGCGGCTATCCCTGTGGTCAAATACCTTCCGAGGGCCTTTGAAGGTACTGTGGGTCAGAAAATATACGGTGGTGTAAATGTTCCTCTGACGCTGGCGCTATTGGTTGGAATACTTATCTTATCGGCTGTATTTATCCTGCTCGTCTCAGAGAAGGTCGGCAGAATATCGCCGATCAGAGCGGTTTCCGGCGGACGCAGTGAGGTGTATTTTGACAGCAGGATACAGATGCCTATTAGCGGAAGGATGCTTTCACCGAGTCTTGCCTTCAGACAGTTTACATCAGGCAAGCGCCGCTACATCGCATCGATCGCAATCGCGTCGATACTTGTGTTCTTCCTGATGACTATGACAGGAATGACAGATGCGGTTTCCTCTGAGAATGCCCAGAGGGCTATGGGAGCCACGTCTGAGAATCTGTATGTTAATTTTGATTTTATAGACTACAGTCCGGAAAATGCGACTTATGTTACCGGATTCGTGGAGAAGATAGAAGCAGTACTTGATGAATACGGCGGCTACAAGGAACGTTATTTCTGGAGTGGTAAATACGTTCTGCTTGATGGCCAGAGGATAAACTGTCGTATGTCTGAGGATGCTGATACCTTTACTATAACAAAGGGAAGAGCTCCAAAATATGCAAATGAGATCGTTGTCGGACAGAACTATGCGGAAGACATGGGCTACAAGATAGGTGATACTCTGGAGGCTTCTTACAGAGGAAGGACCGGGGAGTTCGTTATCACGGGCTTCTGCACAGCGCTGGTTGATACCGGACGATTCTTCGGAATGAGCGGCGACGGCGCGAGAACTCTTATAGATGATTATATCCCGTATTATGTCGGGTATCAGCTTACGGATTCCGGCAAGGCAGAGGAGATATGCGAGCGACTCAGAGACGTGCTCCCGGAAAGTATCGATGTAGATGTTGCTGACGATGTTGGCAGGGCAGGAGTGCTGCTGAACGATACCGCATATACGATCAAGGCGGTCATTTATGTAATATCGGCAATATTTGCGCTTGTGGTTGTTTCGATGATGTGTTCAAAGTCCTTCGTCAGAGAGAAGATCGATATCGGAATCTATAAGGCTATGGGCTTTACTTCGAGAAATCTCAGAATACAGTTTGCAGTACGTTTTCTGATAGTTGCTGTGTTCGGAATAATCATAGGAACCACGATGAGCCTGACACTGTCGGAGAAGCTGCTGTCGTTCATGCTCCGTAGTATGGGCATAGTAAGGTTCGTTATAGATTATAGATTTATAACAGTATTTCTGCCTATCATCTCGGTAGCTGTAAGCTATTTCCTGTTTGCGTTTCTTGTTGCGGGAAAGACGAAGAAGGTTGAGGTCAGAAATCTTATAAGCGAGTAAAACGGTATATGTTTCTGAAAAGATATACTGTGCAGAAAGTCTTCATAACTCTGAAAATCGCTTGATAAAAACTTAATGTTTCCATCATATACCTTAATCGGGGCTTTATTGTATTCGGTTTGTGCCGGCTTTAATATAAAGCCATAAGGTGATCTTAAGGGGAGTTCAAAGAGCCTCAGAGCCTTGAACTCCCTTTCTGCATGGATTCCAATCTGCAGGCGGGGCTGTGCTGCATATAGAAAACCGTAAGGAATAGCGCATGAAAAGATGCGGAGTATGAAAAAAGGAGCAAAAGTATGGAAGAGAAGAATAATCTAAATGACGGGGATCTGATGGAAATATTTGAAACTGAGCAGGTAAGCGTAACGGCTGAAGAAAAGAGTAAACCGGTAGTGGCTGCTAAGAAGAAATCAGGAAAGGGTAAGGTAGTGCTGGGAGCGGTACTTGCTGTGGCACTTGCGGGAAATGCGGCGCTCAGCATCGTAACCTTAAATAAACTCAGCGATAATAACAAGAAAACCGAGAAGGTCGTGCAGTATATTGACGAAAGCAATGCTTACAGTGATAAGAATCCGGGAATTAGCGTGATGAAGAGCGATGGAACCTCTTACGACAAGACCGGAAATATGAATGCTGACGGTGCAGATCCTGCAGGCGATGGAACGGATAATATGAATACACAGAATGGCGGAGCCGACACACTTAACACTGCGCTTGTCGGTGAGAATGATGTCTGTATAGCGGGAGCGTACATAATAAAATCAACGGAGAAGATTTCTGATGCCTACAAGTCGGGCGACAGATCGGGACTTACAGATAAAGAGAAGGAAACCCTCGATATGGCTGAAAAGGTCATCAAGGAGGTTATCAAGCCTGAGATGAGCGACTACGAGAAGGAGAAGGCTATTTACGAATGGATGTGCAGCCATCTGGCAAATGACAGTGACATGATGAGCGTTATCCCGACAGGTATGGGCGACGTTGACAATCCTTATGGCGTCCTTAAATACCATAATGCGGTTTGTGTTGGCTACGCAACGACCTTCAGGCTTTTCATGCATATGCTCGATATTCCGTGTAAGGTTGTTCATAATATTGACTGCTACCATTCGTGGGATCTGGTAAATCTGGATGGTCATTGGTATCATACCGATATTTATTCTGATGTCGGAAATGGCGGTTATTCACACTTCAATCTGAATGATGAAATGATGGGCACAGGTCAGGGCTGGGATAGGGAGCTTTTCCCTGCAGCAGACAGCGTGCAGTATAACGTTCTGTACCAGACAGCAATAAGGTCTGCTAACATCTACGATATACCGAAGGATATCAGAAAGGCTTACGATGAGCATAAGGGGAATGTGTCATTTATCCTGAATGCTTCTGACGGTGAGGAGAGCTGTATGAAGGCGGCTAAGATGGTTGATGAGATCTGCGATGCTATTTGTGTCAACTTTGAGAATGAAATGTATGCTATGTATAACATATCAAATATTGAAGAGGGTTATCTTATTACAGTGAATTTTGTCTGGTATGCGGATGAGAATGATTATACGGACGACGGTGTAGATAATAACCTGATGAGTGACGAAGAGGTTGAGAAGATGGAAAATGCTATCAACGATGCATTCGCAGATGTGCTCGGAAGCTATATTTATAACTAATAAAAATATATTGAGGAAAGATAATCAGGTAAGCATCGAACGAGATGGATGCATCAGTGTATTTGAATAGATGATTGTATTGAGAAAGAAAGGAAAAACATGATTAAGGGTAAGAAGATAATTGTAATGTTCATGATGCTCGGGCTTGGGACAGCTTCACTGGTCGGTTGCGGCAAGAAGGAAAATACAGCCGATGCGAAGGGTGACAGTGCTGCGGCATCCGGGCAGATGGTTGAAGGGCAGATGAATTACGAGCTGACAACAACAGATAATAACCGGTTGGCAGATGATGGATCGTCTGCGGTAGATAATAATGATCAGCAGACAGATAATGGACAGAACGAAACAGATGGTAAAACGGACAATGGTGAGATCAGTATGTACGACCTCGCGAAGAAGATTATGGAATCAGAGGACAGCCTTCCTGCAATGACTACGGTCAACTCTAGCGCCTCTGATGCGAACAGACTCTTCGCCTACGTTTCAGAGATGGATTATTCGAAGATAGACAGTTTCCTGCTAGCTTACAGCACAGAGGGCAAGGCTGATGAGATAGCTTTGATAAAGCTTAAGGATGAAGCAGATATTAATGAGCTTATAGATTCGCTTAAGGTTCATCTGAAGGATCGCAAAGGCATCTACGAATCCTATGACACAAGTCAGCTTAGCAGGGTTGAGGACGCAAGCCTCTACAGTAAGGGAAGCTATGCCGTACTCATTATCTGCGACAACAAGAAGAACGTGAAGTCAGTTATCGATGAGGCAATTGGAGAATAGTTATAAAGGGCAGGTTAAGCTTTAACCTGCCCTTTTCTGTATCGTCCAAAGAGGATGCCGTCGTCAACGTATTTGTCGGCCTGCGAAACCCACATAGGGAACTGGCCCGTTGCAACTGCAGTCTGGCCGTTCAGCATTCCGGTGTGGAAGGAGATGTGGCGATACTGTCTGAGTACAAGCTCGAGTCTTGTGTAATTGCAGTTCTCAGGTTTCTCGTAAAGCATATCGTCTGTAAGTGTATCGAGATAGGCAAGTGTTTTAGCCTCAACCTGATCGAGATATTCGAGAAGCTGCTCGTCAGAGAGAACAACGTTTGTCGGATTGTCAGGATTGTCCATTCCGTCCTCGTGGAATGATGGCTCGTCGTAAACATTGGGATTGAAAAACCACTTGTCTGCTGAATGGAGTGCGTGATAAGCCCATCTCCAGCAAGGAGCACCGCAGCAGATTGCGTCTCTGTCATAGGTCTGAATAGATGTTCTGATGTTAAGAAAATTTGGTTCGATCGTATTTTTGATTATCTGGATAAGTTCGTTCATAGTCGTTCCTCCTTGTTTAAGATTTCTGCTTGCCAAGCTCTTTCTTTACTCGTATAATAACATCAAAGAAACAATCAGTAAAATTGAAATAAACGAACATAACAATCAATAAAAATGATTGGGGCAGCGGAATGACGATAGTTCAGCTGGAGACCTTTCTTAAGGTTTCGGAAACTAAAAACTTCACACTTGCGGCGAGCAGCCTCGGCTATGCGCAGTCAACCGTGACGACGCAGATCAAGCAGCTTGAGGATGAGCTTGGCTGCCTTCTTTTTGAGAGACTGGGCAAGACTATCGTGCTTACACCTGCGGGAGAACGGCTTAAGGCTTACGCAGAAAAACTGCTCCAGCTGGAGAGAGAAATACACCTTGAGGTGCCTGAGGAGCAGGAGCCTGCAGGGCTTCTTAAGTTCGGCGTCTCCGAATCCTTCTGCTACAAGCGTCTGCCGCAGATCCTAATGAGATATAAGGAGAAATACCCAAAGGTGGAAATACGTCTGCAGTTCATAACCCATGACACCTTCCCGGAACTCCTAAAAAAAGGTGAGCTGGATATAGTATATACACTGAATCCGGATATGGAGGATGAGAGCCTGCAGCTTCTCCACAGAAACCCGGAGACCTTGGGCTTTTATGTACAGCCGGGGCATCCGTTTGCGGAGAAAAAGAAGATAAAGGAAGAGGATCTGAAGGGTATTCCACTGCTTCTCACCTCGCACAATTGTAGCTTCAGACATATGCTGCTTACGGACTTTGAGGCTAAGGGGATCACACCGCAGATAGCGCTTGAAACCAGCAGTAAGGAGATTCTTAAGCAGTTTGCGAGGAACGGTCTGGGCGTTGCATTTATGCCGGATATGGCTGCGGAGGAGGAAGTTAGCTCGGGCAGGCTTGTGAGGCTTAACTGGGCCGGAACTGCTTTTCCTATATTTTCGCAGGTATTTATCCATAAGGATAAACATGTAAGCTTCGCAATCGAAGAGCTGGTGAAGCTGATTAAGGGGTAAGGACGAAGAAATGTATAAAATACTGATCGTAGAAGATGAAAAAACAATAAGAGATGAGCTTGTGATATTCCTGACGAATTCGGGCTACGAGGCGCAGGCACTCACAGACTTTCGTGAAGCAAAGACTGAGATAATCGCGGCGAAGGCGGACCTGATCCTGCTGGATATTAATATTCCGTACATGAACGGACAGGTGCTTCTGTCTGAACTCCGGAGAGAGATCGACACGCCGGTGATCATGGTGACCAGCAAGAATAATGAGGTCGATGAGGTGCTTGCGATGAGCTATGGCGCGGACGATTACATAACAAAGCCGTATAATCCTGCCATCCTCCTGCTCAGAATCTCGGCGGTTCTGAAGAGATACAGTAAGGGCAGGGAGACTGTAGCGCCGACCTTCGGCGGTTTCACAATAAATACAGCCAGAGGCAGCATCTCAAACGATATCGCCGAAACGGTTCTTACGAAAAATGAGATGATAATCTTCGAGGCACTTCTGGAGAAGAAGGGCGAGATAGTTTCAAGGGATACTATCATGACGAGACTCTGGGATAATGAGGAGTATGTGAACGACAATGCCCTCACAGTAAATATCAGTCGTCTCAGAGGAAAGCTTGCAGATCTCGGTATACCGGATGCAATCGAGACAAGGAAGAAGCAGGGATATATTTTGAACGAAACGGTATAGAATAATATAGGTTAGTCGTATTTGACGGATAAAATAGGATAATCAAGGGATAACCGGGATTGTGCGAGTTTGAAGAAACAGGAGACTAAAGATTGAAATTCAGAGAGTATATCAGGGATCATCTGTTTATAGTGGTGATGGAGATGATTGCAGTTGTTATATGTAATATTTTTATGGGGGCCTTTAAGGTTCAGGCCGGACTGTGTGCAGCAGTCACGGCCACTATCTTGCTTGCTGCAGCTGCCGGGCTTTTCTGGGATTATACAAGGAAGAGAAAATACTATACAGATATGCAGGAAAATCTTCAGGCACTTGATCAGAAATACCTCATCGCGGAGACCCTCGAGGAGCCGGACTTCTATGAGGGCAGGCTGATAAATGAAATGATCCGTGAGCTGGAGAAGTCCATGTACGAGCATGTTGCAGGGGCAAGAAAATACGCCGGTGATTTCAAGGATTACATCGAGATGTGGGTCCATGAGGTGAAGCTTCCGATTGCCGGACTAATGCTTCGCGTGAAGAATCTTAAGGACGAGCTGGAGTCGGAGATGCCGGATGAACCCATGGAGATGGCTGAAAAGGAATCGATGAATGCATCTGAAGGCGTATTTAGTGAGAATCATGACAGAGATGAGTTGAAGGGATCAGCCGGGATCAGCGATAAGACTTCGGAGAAGAAATCGGATATGATCGAGGAGCGTCTGGCGGAATTATCGGAGATCGAGGTTCAGTTAAAGAGGATCAATGATTACACTGAGCAGGTCCTGTATTATGCCAGAAGTGAGAATGCCGAGAAGGATTATGTTATAAGAGAAACAAGGCTTGGAAGCACGGTTTCGGCGGTGCTTCAGACCAACCGCAGTATGATCCTTGCAGGAAATATCACTCTTAAGGTACATGATCTGGACAGAACAGTTGTGACCGACAGCAAGTGGCTGGAGTTTATTCTTGGACAGTTTCTCAGTAACAGTATAAGATATACTGCAGGAGAGGCTGAGCCGGAAATAGAGATATATTCGGAGGAAGAAGCCGGCAATACCATCCTGCATTTCAGGGATAACGGAGCAGGAATACCGGCCGAGGATATTGGACGTATCTGGGATAAGGCTTTCACAGGAAATAACGGAAGGCTGGGCGCACAGCAGGATAAGGCTTATCTCGGCTCCACCGGAATGGGTCTCTATATCGTGAAGAAGCTCTGCAGTAAGCTTGGTCATAAGGCCGAGGCAGAGTCGGTGCAGGGCGAATACACAGACTTCCGGATTGTTTTTGGCAAGAATGACATCTTTAAAATATAGATGTATTATTATTGATTGCTGATATAATGATGAAAAAAGATACAACATTACAAAATTGTAATATTAAGTAATATTAGAAAAACGACCACGACAGAGATCTGATGTAAATTATGCGTGTAAGATAACAAATGCATAAAGCAGTGCATCAGACTAGGAGGTCCGGATAGATGGAACAGGTTTTAAGTATTAAAAATGTTGAAAAGTATTATGGAAGCAAGTCGAGTCTCACAAAGGCGCTTGACGATATTTCCTTTACAGTAGACAGGGGCGAGTTTGTAGCGATAATGGGTGCTTCGGGCAGCGGCAAGACAACCCTCCTCAACTGTATTTCAACTATAGATAAGGTAACAGCCGGTGAGATATTCCTTGAGGATACAAATGTTACTCTTCTTAAGGGTAAGGAGCTGAACCGTTTCAGAAGAGAGAAGTTGGGCTTTATCTTCCAGGATTTTAATCTTCTGGACACGCTGACCGGCTACGAAAATATAGCCCTTGCGCTTTCAATAAAGGGCGTGGCTGCAGGTGAGATAGACAGAAAAGTTAAGGCGGTCGCGGAGGAACTCGGCGTTTCGGATGTTCTCGCAAAATACCCTTATCAGATGTCCGGCGGACAGAAGCAGCGTATCGCTTCTGCAAGAGCGATAATCACAGAGCCGAGCCTCATCCTTGCGGACGAGCCGACAGGTGCTCTTGATTCAAAGTCAGCAAAGCTTCTCCTTGAGAGACTCAGACACCTTAATGAGTCCATGAATGCGACTATCATGATGGTAACTCACGATTCCTTCACAGCAAGCTATTCCAAGAGAGTTATCTTCATCAAGGATGGTAAGCTTTTCAATGAGATAATCCGCGGAAATGATACGAGGAAGGAGTTCTTCGACAAGATCATAGATGTTGTGACTCTGTTAGGAGGTGACATCAGCGATGCTCTGTAGAATGGCCCTTAAAAATATCAGAAAAAGCTTTCGCGATTATGCGATATATTTCTTTACGCTTGTAATAGGCGTATCTGTATTTTATGTTTTCAATGCGATAGAGACCCAGACATCATTCCTGGTTGTTTCAAATGATGAAAGAGAGATGGCGGAGATCCTCGGAACCGTACTTTCAAGCCTCAGTGTTTTCGTTGCTATAGTGCTGGGACTCCTGATAGTTTTCGCAAGCCGCTTCCTGATGAAGAGGAGAAATAAGGAATTCGCGACCTACCTGCTGCTCGGAATGAGCAAGGGAAATATCGCAGTCATAATGTTTATAGAGACAGCGATCATCGGTCTTGTTTCACTTGTGATCGGACTTCTTATCGGTACAGGTCTTTCACAGCTGATGAGCGCGGTTGTTGCAAATCTCTTCGAGGCTGATATGAGCAGCTTCAAGTTCATTATCTCAACATCTGCGATCCTTAAGACTATACTCAATTTCGCTGTGATCTATGTGATCGTTATCGTCTTCGATACCATCATGGTTGGTAAGACAAAGCTCATCAACCTTATCCAGTCTGCAAGAAGGAGTGAGAAGGTAAGACTTAAGAATCCGGTGCTCTGCACGATAGTATTTATCATATCAGCAGTGGTTCTCGGTTACGCTTATCACATAGTACTCTCAAAGAAACTCGGTATAGCATCTCTGGAGATGCGCGAGCTTGCACTGGCTATCGCACTTGGTGCAATTTCAACCTTCTTCATCTTCTGGTCGGTTTCAGGACTTCTTCTCAGACTTGTAATGTTCCTCAGAAGAACATATTTCAGGAAGCTTAACTCCTTTACCATCAGGCAGCTCAGCAGCTCGATAAATACAATGGTTTTCTCAATGACTATCATCTGCCTGCTTCTGTTCTTCACCATAAGCGGACTTTCGGCAGCTTATTCACTGAGAAATACACTGAATAGGAACCTTACAAAATATGCTCCGAACGATATTTTCTGCGGTATAGTCGTAAATGAGAGAGTTGCCCTTGCGATGGAAGGAACTACTGACTGCGTTAATGATTACTACGTTGATGAAGAAGATCCGGAAGATAAGGATTATTCTGTATATATTGACAGTAAAGTAACAGAAGGAAAAACACCTTATGAGATCTGGCAGATGGCCGGAACAGGCAGTGATGAGGGACTTGACAGTCTGGCAGCTAAGATGGCCGAATATAATAACTGGAAGATTTATGACGAAGTCCTTAGCGGCTGTGAAGATTATTTCACAAAGAAGGTGATATTTAATACTTATTACGCACCGGGACTTACTCCGGAGGAAACTCTTGGAAGCGAGTATGATAAGCTTATTGCCGAAGAAGATATCACGGATTTCGAGGGAGCATTTGATCATGAACAGCTTATGAAGCTTTCGGATTACAATGCTCTGGCAGAGCTTCGCAACTATAAAAAACTGGAGCTTGCAGAGGATGAATATGCAATACTGGCTAATAGCAGTAAAGCTATTGACATCAGAAATAAGGCTATGAATGCCGGTACGGCTTTCGAGGTTTACGGAAAGACACTTAAGCCAAAGACCGGTAAATGTATAGAAGGCTGTATTGAGCTTTCATCGTCAGCGGATAATGGTGGTGTGATCATAGTTCCTGATGCAGTTATCGATGCAGCGGGTGATAAGGCATTGGTCGCTGAAATGATGTTCACTGCTGATTACAATACGAAGCTTGACCTTACTGAAGAGGAAATGGAAAAGCCGATCAAGACCGGTTTATTTAACAGACGCTATGATGATACCGGAGTATTCCTGCGCGGAATGATACTCGGCACGAAGAGAGAAATATACATCTCATCAATCGGATTTGGAGCGATGGCAACCTTCCTTGCACTTTACCTCGGAATCGTATTTCTTATAACAAGTGCGGTAATACTTGCACTTAAGGCTCTTTCAGACAGCCTTGACAGTCTGGACAGATATGATATGCTGAGACGCCTCGGAGCTGATGAAAAGGATATCAACGGATCCCTCCTGCGCCAGCAGGGAATCTTCTTCCTGCTTCCGATGATACTTGCGATATTCCATTCAATATTCGGAATACGTTTCATCAACAAGACTCTGGTCATCTTCGGAGAATATCATATCTTAGGCTCGATAGTTTTCACGGCTCTTATAATCGGTCTTATCTACGGCGGGTATTTTCTTATAACCTATACCTGCAGCAGACAGATCATAAAAGGAAGGAAATAATTGAAAATACAGCGGACACATGGTATATTTTTACTCAGCACGGCTATACATGTGTTCATACAAGATGAGTTTTAGACAGTAGACCGGTATGGCGGACAGTAACGACCGCTGTACCGGTTTTTTTGAAAATGTAAGAAGCTTTGCATGGCCAAGAGTTCACAGAAAGAGAGATCTTGAAGGTAATGGTTTATTATTTTCACGCGACGGTTATACTGTCGGTATTATTATCAGCTATATTTGTCCTAAGATGGAGGAGAGGTATCTCGGTACATTTTCCGATCATATTTGTATTTATCCCGGTCATCAATTTGGGATATCTGTGTGTCGCAACGGCGACAAACGTGGAAGAAGCGTTGCTTGCCAACGGTATAGAATATCTGGACGGCTGCTTTTTGGAGCTGTTCTTCTTCCTGTATGTCATCAACTTCTGTAAGCTGAAGCTGCCTAAGCTGATCACGGGTACTCTTATGACTATCGGCTCAGTGCTGCTGTTCATTTCGATAAATACAGGCAGCAACAAACTACTTTACGAGCACGCCGAATTAAAGAGGGTTGACGGAGTTGCTTACCTTATCAAGGATTACGGTCCGGCGCATACTGTTTACTATGGCATGATCGCTCTCTATCTTATCGCAAACCTGTCCGTGATCATTTACAGCCTGACCAGGAAAAATATATCGAAGACCAACTCGTTACTGCTTCTGGTGGTTTATATGGCCATCATTTTGGCATTCCTCTGCGGACATCCGTTCCATCCTGCATTCGAGCTGCTGCCGGCATCATATACCTTCTCGCAGGTCATTTTCCTTATCATCTTGAACCGGATCAATCTGTACGATGTATCGGAGATCGCGGTTTCGAGCCTGGCGGAAAACGGAAGTATCGGTTTTGCATCCTTCGATACGAGGATGAAATATCTGGGCTGTACCGATCCTGTACTTGACTGTATACCGGAGCTTGGGGACCTTTATGTGGATAAGACGCTTACTGCCGAGAACGAGAATTATTCAAAGATACTGAAGTGTATCGACAAGCTTAATAACGGAGTGGATTCACCGTTCTTCTATGTTACAAGAAATGAGGTGACCTATAAAGTTACGGCCAGCTACCTCTATGTCGGAAAGAGGAGAAAGGGCTATCAGCTTAGATCCGAGGATAATACACTTGAATCGAAGAAGATGGAGACTCTGAAGCTGCAGGAGCGCCAGAAGGAGATGGAGGCGGAGATCCTGAAGCTTGAGAAATCAGCTGCCGAGTCGGCGAATGAGGCGAAAAGTGCCTTCCTTGCACAGATGTCTCACGAGATTCGAACACCTATCAACGCTATTCTCGGTATGAATGAGATGGTACTCCGTGAGAGCAGCGAAGAGAGCATCCGTGAATATGCAGAAAATATCAAGAGCTCCGGAAGGACACTCCTGTCGATCATCAATTCCATCCTTGACTTCTCCAAGATTGAGGACGGCAAGATGGAGATAGAAGAGGTAAGATACGAAACAGCTTCTATGATCTGTGATCTTGAGAACAGTATCGCCGAAAGAGCGAAGGCGAAGGGACTCAGTCTTGTTATAAAGGCGGACGAGAACCTGCCGCGCACACTTCTGGGCGACGATATACGTATCAAACAGGTTGTTACAAACCTTCTTACAAACGCAGTAAAATACACCGAGAAGGGCAGCGTTACACTGACAGTTAAGAAGCTTGGCGAAGAAGATGGCCGTATTTTAATGTTTGTGGAGGTCGCTGATACCGGAATAGGTATCAGGGAGGAGGATATCAGTGTTCTGACGGAATCCTTCAAGCGAGTTGATATGAACCACAACAGGACCATCGAGGGAACCGGCCTCGGACTTGCAATCGTTACAGGACTCCTCAGTAAGATGGACAGCCGTCTTGAGATAGACAGTAAATATCAGGAGGGCTCAAGGTTCAGCTTTAAGCTGTCACAGAAGGTTGTCGATACTGAGCCGATGGGTGACTATCATAATAAAACACACATGGTAACCGAAGAGAAGAAGTCGGAAGAGAAGCTAAGTCTCCCTAACGTAAGAACTCTTGTGGTGGATGATAATAAGATGAACCTGAAGGTTGCAGGCAAGCTGCTCAGCCTGTTCGGTATCAAGGCAGACATGGTTTCTTCGGGTAGGGAAGCACTGGAGGTCCTTTCGGAAAAGCAGTACGACATACTGTTCCTTGACCACATGATGCCTGAGATGGACGGTATCGAGGTTCTTCATGAGATAAAGGCGCGCAGCCTTGTTTCGGAGGAAACAGCCATTATAGCACTTACAGCAAATGCTATCTCCGGTGTCCGCGAGATGTATCTCTCAGAAGGCTTCGATGATTATCTCTCTAAGCCTATCGAACCGGCCGAGCTTGAGAGTATACTTAGGAAATACCTTGTTAAATAAAAAACTTCCGGAACGGGAAGCAAAAACAGCATAATAATAAGGCCTCACACGATACTGTGTGGGGCCTTTAATAGTTTAAGATAGTTTGACCGCAAATACTATTCCGTCGGCGGTTCGGCCGGCGTTTATCTTCCAGCCGTGGAGCTCGATGATCTCCTTCGCGAGGGAGAGACCGATGCCTGTATTTCCCTTTTCGCCGGTGTAGAAGCGGTCGAAGAGGTGGTTAAGGTCGTTGTCCGATATCTGATCACAGTCATTTTGTATCGTTAATAAGCCGTTTTCCAGTTTGATGGCAAGACGGCTTTTCGCGTATTTGATAGCGTTTGTGATAAGGTTGCTGATGGCCTGCTCGAGACGGTCAGGGTCGGCAGAAACCTTGTGCTGGTTAAGTGAAAGCTCGACATTCAGACCGCGTGAAAGGACGGCGCCTTCCATAGGCATCAGGCATTCCTCGACGAATTCATTGAGGAAGATGGTCTCCTTCCTCAGCTGCATCGCACCGCTTTCAAGCTTTGCGGACAGCAGTATTTCTTCAATGAGGTGGCTCATCTTCTCGGTTTCTTTGGTGATGACCTTGCCGGTCTTCTTGTAATCGGTTATGATGCCCTTCTCTATTCCCTCAGCGTAGCCGCGGATAGAAGTGAGGGGCGTTTTAAGCTCGTGGGATGTATTTTCGAAGAACTGCTTCTCGGCTTTGGCACTCTGTTCAAGTCTGCGGCCGATCATATAGCCCTCGATACTTCCTATGGCGCCGATAAGAAGGGCGGCGATCAGGATGAACAGGCTTATCCTCTTGATGGTTGCAAGCTCAGCAGTCGCGTCAATATAAGCGATGACGGTGTAGTTCTTACTAAGCTCTTCAACGGAAATAAAGTTATTGAGGAAATCAAGACCTTCGTCGCCTACCAGCGTAACAATCATAGAAGAAAGGTCGTTTCCGTTTATCTGATTGATCCCGACATAGTAGGTGCGGGACTCGATTCTGACTTTGGTTGCTTTTTCAGGTTTATGGGCAAAAGTCCATTTGATGATCTCCTTCTCAACGTCTGTGTAAAAGAGAAGGGAATCACCTTCCTTGTAGCCGTCAGGCAGCTCAATGATGCTTGGATCGTACTGAACGTCTGATGATAATACCGAGCCTCCGAGATAGGAGTTGACAGATTCCTTCGCACGTTTCTCCACGTTCCTGCTTGAGATTACCTGCAGCAGGATAAGCACAATAAGGAGGGTCATAAGGACTGACCCTCCTACAAGTGCTGCTATCTTGAAACGAACATTACGAATGATCTTCATTATCGGTCACTGGCCTCCAGCTTATATCCATATCCCCAGACGGCAGTTATCCGCACGCAGCTGCCGGCTGCAGAGAGCTTTCTTCTGATGCGGCGCACGGTCTCGTCAGTCACGCGCGTCTCAACAGAATCGTTGTCTATACCCCATACGTGGTCGAGCAGCTCATCGCGAGGAACGGCTTTGCCAGGTTCATTCATCAGGCATTCGATGAGTGCATATTCCGTCATGGAGAGACCAACTGTATTTCCCTTGCAGAGCACATCGTGTACGGAAGGGGACAGGATGATGTCGCCAAAGGGTCTGTCAACAGCTTCTGTATCTTCGGTTCCGGTCCTTCTGAGAAGAGCCTTTATTTTCATAACAAGCAGTGATGGGGAGAAAGGCTTTACGAGATAATCATCTCCGCCGAACATATAACCGCGCATCTGGTCGGCTTCGCTTTCCTTTGCGGTCAGGATGACGATCGGTATGTCGGAAATCTTCCTCAGCTCCTTGCAGATGGTGAGACCATCGGTGCCCGGCATCATGATGTCCAGGACGGCAAGGTCTGAAGGTTCTTCCTTAAAGCAGGAGAGCAGTTCGTCTCCGGTAGCAAAGGTTTTAACGTTGTAGCCTGCATTTGTGAGGAATTCCCGGAGTACATCAAGTATATCCGGTTCATCGTCAGCGGCGTAGATCAGCTTTTCCATATCTCCTCCACATGCGAAAGTCCTGCCCATTAGCTGGGCAGGCTTCGCCGGTTTGCATTCACATAATTTGGATAATATCTATTGTTCTTAATAATTAGTCTTCTTCTGCTCCGAACCCATCGAGGAAATCATTTATAAAGTTCTCGATATCTTCATCAGTGATCTTATCGAGCTCGTCCTTAACCTCATCTACGAACTTGTCGATATCCTCTGAGGTGATTGAACTGATCTCGTCAACGATATCGTCTGCAAGCTTCTCGATGTCTTCATCTGTGAAGCTGCCAAAATCAATATCAAGATCATCGCGAACGTCCTTTACAAACTTCTCAATGTCATCGTCTGAGATGGAGTTAAGTTCGTTGATGATGTCGTCAGCGATCTTCTCGATAGCTTCATCTGTTACAGTATCGATGAAGGTTGAAGTCTTGCTGATCAGCTCTTCGTTGTCGATATTTGTGATGAATGAAACAACTGCGTCGCTGTCTGTCCATCCTGCCTTCTTCTCGAGCTCTGCGGAACGCTCGCCCAGCTTTTCAATCTCGTCCTCGAATTTCTCAAGCCTTGCTTCAATCTCATCCTCTGTGCAGTCTGAAAGATCCTCAGGGAAGATCTCAGCAAATATCTCCTCGACACGGTCGTAGATCGCAAGGAGTTCCTTCTTCTCGTCCTCGGTCAGCTTGCTGTAGTCAACCTTGAAGTCATTCTCGAAAGTAACCTTGAAATCCTTAAGATCTTCATCGTCGAAGGTGAAGGTGTATTCTTCCTCACCGTCGTCGGTCTGGGTTGATTCTACTACGATCTTGCTACTTTCCTCAGTAGTATTTTCAGCGTTTACTGCTGAGTTGATGCGTGCAGCACCTGAAACTGTAAGTACTGCGATTGATCCCGTGAGCATAAGTCCTTTTAATTTTGTCATGGTAGTGACCTCCTATGATTGTATTCGGGTGTTTTCTGTTGCACCACTTGTATTGGGTTGATCATAGAATATCATTACCATAGTTTTGTATCCCCGCAATTCTGTCAGAAAAATGTCACAAAACTGTCATAAGTAGAATACCACGTAATAATGTATATATCTATGGTAATTAAAATAAATATGATGTAAAATCGAAATGTAGCCGGCTGAACAGACCGGTTTACTCACAATACTGATAAATGCTGCGGGTGGTACAAGTCAGCGTAGCATGGAATGGATAATAAAATGACACTGCGGGAACTTCAGATAGGTAAAAGAGCGATAATAGAAAGCGTTGGGGGAGATGGTGCGCTGAGGCAGCATTTCCTTGATATGGGCGTTATTCCGGGAGCGGAGGTTAAGCTTATCAAATTCGCACCGATGGGCGATCCGATGGAGCTTCGTATCCACGGCTATGAGCTGACTCTCAGGCTTGATGACGCTGAAAAGATACAGATAACAGAGGATACTACGGACAGACCGGACACGGATGTGCTTCTGGCGTCTCTTGGCAAGAAGGCTGCGCTGGAGGGCGCTGAGGCGAGGACGGATACAAGATCCTACAGGCATCATCCGGGACTCGGTGAAGGCGGTATTTTCCATGATAAATGTAAGGGGAAGGCACTTCCGGAGGGGACGGTGCTTACCTTTGCGCTTGCCGGGAACCAGAACAGCGGCAAGACGACTCTCTTCAATCAGCTGACCGGTTCGAACCAGCACGTCGGGAACTTCCCGGGTGTTACTGTGGACAGAAAGAGCGGTGAGATCAGAAATATACCGAATACCGAGGTGGTCGATCTGCCGGGTATTTACTCCCTGTCGCCTTATACCGACGAAGAGATAGTTTCACGTCAGTACATAATAGATGAAAAGCCGAAGGGCATAATAAATATAGTTGATGCGACAAATATTGAGAGGAATCTCTACCTCACGATGCAGCTGATGGAGCTGGATATTCCGATGGTGCTTGCTCTCAATATGATGGACGAAGTGCGCGGAAACGGCGGATCCATAAGGATCAATGATATGGAGGCACTGCTGGGGATACCTGTCATTCCAATCTCTGCGGCAAAGAACGAAGGTGTTGACGAGCTGATAAGTCACGCTGTTCATGTTGCAAAGTATCAGGAGAGTCCGGGCAAGAAGGACTTCTGCGATGAGAATGATCACGGCGGAGCGGTTCACAGATGCCTGCACGCCATCATGCACCTTATCGAGGATCATGCGAAGAGGGCGGAAATACCTGTAAGATTCGCCGCAAATAAGATAATCGAAGGCGATGAGCGTGTAATGAATGCGCTGAATCTTTCTGATAACGAGAAGGAAATGATAGAGCATATCATCCTTCAGATGGAGGAGGAAAGAGGGCTCGACCGTTCGGCGGCCATAGCCGATATGCGTTTTTCGTTTATAGAAAAGCTTGTCCACGAGACTGTTGTTAAGCCGAGGGCAAGTAAGGAACGTGAGAGAAGTGAGAAGATCGACCGTATACTGACCGGTCGTTTCACGGCTATTCCGGCCTTTATCGGTATCATGGGGCTTATATTCTGGCTGACCTTTAATGTTATCGGAGCCTGGTTCCAGGAGCTTCTGGAGGGAGGCATCGAGGCACTGACAGGCAAGGTGGATAAGGCTCTGACCTCGATGAATGTAAACAGCGTAGTTCATTCGCTTATCATAAACGGTATCTTCAAGGGTGTGGGAAGTGTGCTTTCCTTTCTGCCTATCATTATAATACTTTTCTTCTTCCTGTCGCTTCTTGAGGACAGCGGATACATGGCGAGAATAGCCTTTGTTACAGATAAGATGCTGCGTAAGCTGGGACTTTCGGGACGAAGCATAGTGCCTCTTCTGATAGGCTTTGGCTGTTCGGTTCCGGGCGTTATGGCGAGCCGTACGCTTCCTTCCGAAAGAGACAGAAAGCTTACTATCATGCTGATACCGTTCATGAGCTGTACCGCGAAGCTGCCTATTTACGGCTTCTTCACGTCAGCCTTCTTCCCGGGACACGGGGCGCTTATCATGATAGGGCTTTATCTGCTTGGTATCATTGTGGGTATAATTGCTGCGCTGATATCGAAGAGAACTGTATTTAAGGGCGAGGCGGTTCCTTTCGTTATGGAGCTTCCGAACTACCGCCTGCCGGGACTTAAGAATGTTGTAAGGCTTCTCTGGGATAAGGCGAAGGATTTCCTGATGAGAGCTTTCACGGTTATATTTGTTGCGACGATAATTATCTGGGGACTTCAGAATTTTGATTTCAATCTCAGCCTTGTGAAGAGCTCGGAAGACAGTATGCTTTCAATCATTGCCGGCTTTATCGCACCGCTTTTCATACCGCTTGGGTTTGGAAGCTGGAAGGTTGCAACGGCGCTTATCAGCGGTTTTATGGCGAAGGAGAGCGTTGTTTCGACATTGACCATCCTTTTTGGAAATGATGCAGGCATCAGGGAAGCTCTTAGTCCGGCAGCGGCAGGCGCACTGCTTATCTTCTGCCTTCTCTACACTCCTTGTGTTGCGGCGATAGCATCGGTTAAGCGTGAGCTTGGAGGCAAATGGGCAGCTGCGATGGTTCTCCTGCAGTGCACCGTGGCGTGGATCGTATCCTTTGCGGCCTATAACATAATCGGGCTGTTCTGATACATAGGTGGATTGATAGGGATCGATTATTTACTGATCGGACATGAGGAATAGATTGTATTGTCGGAATTGTTTTGTGAGATTGATGGTATTTTGGGCTGTTGATAAATACGGGGTGATGTTTTATGGCGGTCTGCGAGGTATGTTTCAGACATTGTGATATAGCTGAGGGACAGAACGGTTTCTGCGGTATCAGACGGTGCGTGAACGGCAAGGTTGTGCCGGGGAATTACGGTCTTGTGACGGCCCTTGCGCTTGATCCAATAGAGAAGAAACCGCTTGCCAGGTTTTGTCCGGGAAGCAAAGTACTTTCTGTGGGAAGCTTCGGCTGTGACCTGAGATGTCCTTTCTGTCAGAATTATGAAATATCCTGGTCAGACGATGTGATGGAAAGGGCGAATGAAGCGGAGTATATCGCTCCCGAGGAGCTGGCTGAGCTGGCGGAACGCTACAAAACCCGTGGAAATATAGGCGTTGCATTCACCTACAACGAGCCGCTGATAGGCTACGAATACGTAAGAGATACTGCTAAGCTTGTTGCAGGTAAGGGCATGAAGAATGTCCTGGTTTCCAACGGAATGGCGGATATTAAGGTGCTTCGGGAGATCGGACCTTATATTCATGCGATGAATATAGACCTGAAGGGCTTTACGGACCGCTTTTACAGGGATGTTCTAAAGGGTGACCGAAGGATGGTCATGGACTTTATCGAGGAGGCTGTGAAGCTTTGTCATGTGGAGCTGACGACTCTTATCATTCCGGGTGAGAATGACAGAGAGGAAGAGATGAGAGAGCTTAGCAGCTGGGTCAGCGGTCTTAGGAATAAGGACGGAAACGTGATCGGGCGTGATATAACACTTCATATATCCAGATTTTTTCCACGGTTTCATATGACCGACCGGTCGGCGACTGATGTGGGGCTTATCTATAGGTTAAAGAAGGTTGCCGAGGAGAATCTGAAATACGTATTTACAGGGAATTGTTAGTTGACTAACAAAATAGTTGATGTTCACAGTAAAGGGGACAGTGTTTCGAACCGATATATCGGGTTCAATCAACTGTGAACAGATGAAGGAGGGGTTGCATGTCGATATTAGCAGGATTCATGGTGCCGCATCCGCCGCTTATCGTTCCGGCGGTAGGCAGGGGAAGCGAGGAAGAAGTCAGAGAAACGATAGATGCTTACGACAGAGTTGCGGATGAGATCGCGGCTCTTAAGCCTGAGACGATAATAATCACCAGCCCGCATGCGACGATGTATTCGAATTATTTTCACATCTCGCCGGGGCAGGGGGCTAAGGGAAGCTTTGCGGACTTTGGGGCACCTCAGGTGAAGTTTGATGAGACCTATGATTCGGGGCTTTGGGACCTTATCGCAAGCCTTGCTGAGGCAGAGGATTTTCCGGCGGGAATAGAGGGCGAGAGGAAGGCTCAGCTGGATCACGGAACCATGGTACCGCTTTGGTTCATCCGTAAAAAATACAGCAGCTTTAAGATAGTCCGAATAGGGCTTTCCGGGCTGCCTCTCACGGATCACTATCATCTGGGAGAATTTATCAAGGCGGCTGTGGAGAAGACAGGCAGAAGAGCGGTATTTGTTGCAAGCGGCGATCTGTCACATAAGCTGCAGTATCACGGACCTTACGGCTTTGCACCGGAGGGACCGGTTTATGATGAGAGAATCATGGATGTCTGTGGCAGGGCAGCTTTCGGTGAGCTTTTTGATTTTGATGAGGATTTCTGCGACAAGGCTGCGGAGTGCGGCCATAGGTCGTTTGTTATAATGGCAGGAGCCTTTGACGGACTTAAGATTAAGGCGACGAGATTTTCACATCAGGATGTCACGGGTGTGGGTTACGGTATCTGCTCCTTCTATCCTGAGGGACCGGACGAGACAAGACGCTTCAGGAAGCTTCGTATAGAAGAAGAGGAGAGAAAGCTGGAGGCACTGGCTGAGAATTCGGACGATTACGTGAAGCTTGCAAGAAGATCGCTGGAAAGCTACGTTTTAAGAAAAGAAACCATAGAGGTACCAAAGGGGCTTCCTGCAGAGATGTATTCGAAGCAGGCGGGAGCCTTCGTATCCATCCATAAACAAGGCAGTCTCAGGGGCTGTATAGGGACTATCCTTCCGACGGAGGATAATGTTGCGGCTGAGATAATACAGAATGCAATAAGTGCTTCATCCTTCGACCCAAGGTTTGATCCGATCACTGCGGATGAGCTGAAATATCTCGAGATAAATGTGGATGTTCTCGGGGAGCCGGAGGATATCGATTCGCCTTCACAGCTGGATGTTAAGCGTTACGGTGTTATAGTCAGCAGCGGCGGTAAGAGAGGGCTTCTGCTGCCGGATCTTGAGGGCGTCGATACGGTCGAAGATCAGATAGATATAGCCAGAAGAAAGGCCGGAATACGTCCGGGAGAGAGGCTGAAACTGCAGAGATTTGAGGTTGTAAGGCATACTTAATTATCTAAATCGATGCCCCATCGGAGAGCGGTCGACAGGCGGTCTGATGATCATAAAAAATTAATAATTTTAATCGGTTTAAGTCAATTGCAAGGTTGTTAGAGAATTCAAACTGTGATATAATAAGTTCGGTTGTATTTACAATCTTTTATAAGGAGGTATTTGCATTATGGAGAACAAAGAACCAAAGCAGAATGTTGTGATCTTCGAGAATGATCAGTGGCTGATAGAGCTTAGGCCGCGCAGCACAAAGCACGAGAACGAGCCTGATATGAAGGTTTGGGTTGTGAGAGATGGCCAGGAAGTTGCTCAGTATACAGACAAATATCGTGGATATGGCCACTACCAGTATCATGAGGAATTACTTCCGTCGAAGATCAGTGATGTAGCAAAGAAAGCTTGGGAGAAGCTTAAGGAAGCTCCTTTAAATGATGATATGATCGCTGAAATGAAGAGTTTGATGGAAGAAGAATAGGGGTACGATAAAAAATCCGCAGCGTAGAGCTGCGGATTTTTTATGCGCGTTGATAATGAGTCGAGTGGATGCATATCATGCTTGCATGATAATACAGACATTCGACGAATATCCGACACCGAGTCGACAGACGAGGTGGCACGCGACGTAGTCGCATCAATGCAGTTGAAAAACACATTTGCAGTCGGGTTATTATAGTATTATAATGACTATGTATATGCTTTAATCAGGAAAAATCTGCCGAAGAAGATAGTCCGCCGGCCAAATAAAATAAAAGAGGCATAAAAAATGGACGAAAAACGTAAATCAAACAGAATATGGACAGACAGCCGCTTTTATTTCTGCATGTTGATAATAATTCTCCTTATATACCTTATTCTGTCTTCGATACTGCATATAAACGGTGTGGAGAAGGAGGATCAGACCGAGGATTTCTCCAATGGCTGGACCTATCTGGACGGGGCGGCTGTAGACTTCGGAAACCTAAGAGAGGGTGAAGAGGTTGTTATCCACCGAAATGTTACCAGAGAAGAGATAAATAACCGTATGCTCTGCTTCCTAAGCAGAAATGTGTTTTTTTCAATATATCTTGATGAAGAACTGATATATAACTATCAGCCAAATGCGCCGAAACTGTTCGGTAAAGCCTACGGATCATATCCGCATTCCGTAAATATTCCGGTTTTATATCAGGACGGCGAGTTCCGTATTGTTATAAATAACATATATCCGAAGAATCCGGGAGTTTTCAAGGAATTCTGCCTTGACAACGGAAATCAGTTCCTTGTTGAAAGGATGCAGCAGTCTGCTTTGGACTTCCTGCTTTGTATAATCATATTTGTTTTTGGAATGGTTCTTTTTGTGGGCGGACTTTCAGGAAAATATTTCAAGGAGAAGAGAGGGGAGCTCCTCAGCGTCGGAACCTTTGCGATGGTTTCATCGGTGTGGATAGTCTGCGAAACCGAGATCTTCGCGATACTTCTCAGAGCGCCTGTTGCTGTTCATTTTATGGAATATCTCTCACTTGATATGATGGCGCTTGCGGGCGTGATGCTTGTTACATCGGTTGCAGATTACCGAAGGTTCCATATGGTGGAGGTGTTTGCGGCTCTTACAGCGACCAAGATAATCTATTCGTTCTACTCAGTATTATCGGGAGGAAAGGATTATCATCAGCTGCTTAAATACACCCATATTCTTCTGGCAACCGCTGTTGCTGCGATAATATTTATAGTTATCCGTGTGGTGCTGATCGGAGGGTTGAGAAACAGATTCAAGAGATCGCTTTTTATCGCACTCTTTATCTCTGTAATGATAGGCGCGGCTGATATCTTTGTTTATCTCACAACGCCGAACGTAAACAACAGACCACTGTATTTTAAATACGCTATGTTTTTATTTACCTTCATACTGGGCATCTATGAGTTCTACTCAATATCTGAGATGAGCAGGAAGAGCCAGTATGCAGAGATCATGGAGAGCCTTGCTTACAAGGATGCGCTGACGGGACTTCTGAACCGTCTGGCCTATAATCGCGAGATGGAAAAGGCAGAAAAGGGCGACAAGCCTGTTACCTTCATCATGCTGGATATGAACTACCTTAAGCGTGTAAATGACGAAATGGGACACGATAAGGGTGACGAATACATCAATAAGGTTGCTGAGATCATGAGGACTGTATTTGAAGGTGACGAGAAATGCTTCAGGATCGGTGGCGACGAGTTCTTTGTTATGGCCAATTATCCGAAGGACGATCCGAGACTGGCTGAAAACAGAAGAAGATTCAGAGATCTGGTGGATGAGTTTAACAGCGATGTGGAGCGCAATATTCCACTCAGTATTGCCTACGGATATTCGGTTTATGTTCCCGGGGAGAACGTAGCCGAGGAGTGCATCAGGGAAGCAGACAAGAAGATGTATGATATGAAGATTAAGATGAAGGCGGCAAGGATCTAACGCTGTCTTGGTATGATAAATGCTGCAATGGTCAGCGCCGTCCGTAAACGTAAATAAAGAGGCGGTTCCGGGAGACTGGTAAAAATGGGGTTACGACAATTCATCTGCAAGGATGTTAATTTCAAAAACGAGACGAAAAGGAGCATAGTCGCTCTGCGCATCATTTATATCTTGATGCTGGCTGCGTATCTTCTTGATCTGGCATTTGCCGGGTTTGAAGTGATCAGAAAATATCCGTACAGGGTAGGTCTTATTTTCGCGGCCATGATAATCCTTTTTTCAAATACGTATTTTTCAAATACCAGGGTATCGCTGACGCTGTTCCTTCTTTTTACCTTTACCTACAGTCTGGCGATGATACCGTGCTTCGGCTGGAGCGCAGGCATGCAGAATTATTTCCTGATCATGCTTACCGTCAGCTTTTTTGCGGCGCACGGAAGCCTGGGCTTCAAGATTACGCTGACTCTGATCGTGCTGTGCGTCAGGATAGTTACGATATTTGTTTACAGCGGAACCCAGCCTGAGGTTGAGATAGGCGAGGTGTCAGGCAAGCTTATTCAGAGCACGAATATCACAGCTGTATTTCTCTCAATCGTGGTCATCTCCTACATCTACAGTCACAGGGAGAACGTGGAAGAAAGTAAGCTTATGAAATACAACGACAGGCTGGTCAGAGAGGCAAATACAGATCAGCTTACGGGACTCTGCAACAGACGTTATGCCAGGGATTTCCTGAACGGACTTGCAAAGGCGTCCGATGTGGGAGCCATCAGCGTTTGTATGGCGGATATAGATTTCTTCAAGAAGGTCAACGACACCTACGGCCATGATGCCGGTGACGAGGTGCTTAAAGCGGTTGCTGAGACCTTCAAGACCTCCTGCGGCGAAAACTGCCTTGCTTCAAGGTGGGGCGGTGAGGAGTTTCTCCTTATATTTACGGGCGTGAACGGCGATGATGCTTTCGTGATCCTCGAGAATCTGAGGAGCATGATACAGAAGCATATCATTAAGACCGGCGAGCAGGAGATAAATGTTACGATGACCTTCGGGTTGACGGAATATGACTTCAGCGGAAATATGGATAAGGCCATCAAGGAGGCGGACGAGAAGCTCTACCTCGGCAAGACCGGCGGACGAAACCGCGTAATCTACTAGAAGATGGAAAACAGAAGTATGACAGACATAGAAAGAGACAGTAAAACAGAGAATACGGAAGCCGAAAGCGGCAGTGAAGAGAGAAAAAGGAAGCTGGATAAATATGGCCTATACATAATTATCCTTCTTCTTTTCTTTGTGGCGGCCATCGTCGTCATTTCTTTTTATATGCACAGCCAGCTGGATAAGATAAATCAGGAAGGCACGAAATATAAGTATCATTTTGCTTTCATCAGTAAGTCGGAGGATTCCTACACGGCGAATCATATTTATGAGGAAGCAAGGAATTACGGAAAGCAGCATGGAGTTTACGTCGAGAAGCTTAAGACCGGCTCGGGTGCAAGCTACAGTGATGACGATTATGTAAGGATAGCTCTGGATATGCAGGTGGACGGCATCATCCTTGAGGGCTCCGATGAGGACAGTATCAGGGAAGCAATCGATGAGGCGGCTGAAAGCGATATCCCGACCGTTACGCTTCTGTCGGACTGCCCGGGCAACAGGAAGTCATTTATAGAGATAGGCGATTACAATCTCGGAAGAGAATACGCCAGAACCATAATAAATATTACGAAGACCAGATCGCCGAAGGTGGTCCTGTTTGTTGATGAGAAGGCTGAAGGAACCGAGAGGCTTCTTGACGGTATCCGCCTTACATTGGCAAACGAAGGAAACCATCTGAGCGTGGATCTGAAGGTCGTTGACGTCGGAGATCTGCCGAACTTCAGACTCTCGGACCTGACGAAGGTGACTCTCTCTGACAAATACGACCGCCCGGATATACTTCTCTGCGTTAATGAGCATGATACAAAGATAGTATATCAGGCTGTAAGAGACTACAATCTGGCCGGCAATACCCAGATCATCGGCTACGGCATATCGGATTCGCTGCTGAAGGCCGTAAGGGACGAGGATATTGCGGCACTTATCGATGCAGACGCCAAGCAGCTGGGAATGGTATGTGTGGACGCGCTGGTGGGCTACAAGTCCAGCGGCAGCATAAATGACCACATAATAGTAGAAGATACAGTTGTTACGAAGGAAAATATAGCGAGGTATCTGGATGAAGATTAAGAGGAGAAAGTTCCGTACCCAGATCATCTACATATTCCTTCTGACGTTCATATCCGTATTGATCGTAAATATCTATATTTTCAGGAACATGCGGACCGTCGTGAGCAGTGTGGACAGTGCATACGAGGGCAATAGGAAGCTGACCGAGATGCGTGAATGGCTGGATACGATACATTCTGAGATGCGCGAATACCTTAACATGAAGGACGAGAGCGTATTAAATCAATACTATATTAATGAGGAAAAATACAAGGAATTCCTGAAAAAGTTTAAGCATACGGGCGAGATGACAGATGTGGAGACCGGGGAGAATTCTATCTATAACATCTCCACGAGATACATACAGTCGGTCAGCAAGGCGGTGCTTGCGAAGAAGAACGGCGAGATCGACGCGTATCAGGAATACCAGGCTCAGGCGGAGAGGCAGTACGAGTATCTGACCACCTGTATGACTAACCTGAATAACCTGCTGTTCCACAACAATGCGGGAACCTACAATAAGATGAGCAATCTGGTGAGAACCTCGGAGAGGCTTTACAGCATCATCCTTGTTCTTACCGGCGGCGTTGATATCTGTATCCTCCTTCTTCTTATAAGAAGGCTGACCAATCCGCTCCAGAAGCTGGTGGAGACCGCTAAGGAGGTCGGAGAAGGAAATCTCGATGTGCAGCTGGTGGAGCCTCACGATTATAACGAGATAGGTATCGTGAACAACTCCTTCAACCAGATGGTCATAAGTCTTAAGGATTATATGGAGAAGGTGAGGATAAGTGTGGAGGCGGAGAGCGCCCTTCGCGAGAAGTCCATCCGTATGGAGGCTTCCGTCAAGGATGCCCAGCTGAAATACCTTCAGGCACAGATCAATCCGCACTTTCTTTTCAATACATTGAATGCCGGCGCACAGCTTGCTATGCTTGAGGATGCCGACCAGACCTACCGTTACATCCATAAGGTTGCGGACTTCTTCAGGTACAGGGTGAAGAGCGACGAGGGCATCTCCACCATAAGGGAAGAGCTGCAGATAGTTGACGATTATATTTATATCCTGAATGTGCGCTATGCAGGGGAGATCCACTATAGCACAAATATAGACGAACGGTATCTGAATGTCAGCGTGCCGAGCATGATACTTCAGCCGGTGGTTGAAAACTGTATTAAGCACGGCCTGCATGATGTCAGCTGGGAGAAGAAGATAGACGTATCTGTTACCGGCGAGGGTGATGATATAGTGATCTCCGTCAGCGATAACGGTGTGGGAATTCCGCAGGACATCATAGAGAAGATAATAAATGTCAACCTTAAGGACGAGGAGTACATACAGAAGAAGGAAGGAATAGGGCTGGATAACGTTATCAAGCGCCTCAGAACCTTCTATGACCGTGAGAATGTTATCGAGATAACAAGTGTCGGACCGGATATGGGTGCCGAGATCGCGCTCTTTATTCCGAATGATAAGGAACCGCCGGCACTGTCCGATGAGCAGGGCGATAAATAAAAATGGTTGCGGCCGGATAGGTGGTCGGAGCTGAAAAGGAGAACAGGATGTATAAGATCTTGATCGCGGACGATGAGAGCATCGTCATAAATGCATTAAAGTTCATAATAGAGAATAACTTCCCGGGGCAGTGCCTCATTGAAAGTGCAAATACGGGCAGGCGCGTTATCGAGCAGGCTGAGTATTTCAGGCCGGATATCGTATTTATGGATATACAGATGCCGGGAATCAACGGTATCGAGGCCATGAGAGAGATCAGAAGGAACAACGACGGCATCATATTTATAGTTGTCAGTGCCTATCTGAAGTTTGATTACGCGAAGGATGCCATAGATATCGGCGTCATGGACTATATCAATAAGCCTATCGACAAAGAGGTTATCGTGAAGATCCTCGAGAAGGCTATGAAGAAGGTTGACTTCACCAAGAGGAAGAGGAGCGAGGAGCTTTCCAATAAGGAGAAGCTTGAGATCGTAACGCCTATCATCGAGAGTGGTTTCATCTATTCGCTTATTTACAGGAATCACAGCGAGGAGGAGCTCAGCAATTTCAGGACGCTTCTCAGTATCGAGGAGGATGCGGGCTACATCATGTCTCTGCAGTTCGGTGACCTGGACAAGAAAGGTCAGATGGACAATACCATCGGTACGACTGTGCGTCTCCAGAAGGAGTATTCAAGGATCAAGGACGCTGTGAAGGCTTCTTTTAACTGCTGTGTCGGCGCCATGATGGGAAATATGATACTTGTATTTGTTCCGAGGGCTCTGCCGGACCCTGAGGAGGAATACGAGATAAGAATACAGATAATCAACGATGCGCGTAAGCTTTCGAGGGATCTGAGGCGACAGTTTGATGCCTGGTTCCGCGTGGGTATCGGAACGGTTCACAGCCTGGAGGATCTTGCGGAGTCCTACAACGAGGCTATGCGTTCACTTGCCTATAATAAGACGGATTCGGTCGTGCATGTTAACGACCTTTCACTTATGAAGAGCTACGAGGACGATTATCCGGTTGAGACGGAGAATGCGCTCTTCAAGAGTATAGAGGAAGGAAATGTGAACCGCTCGGCTTTCTATGCCAAGTCATTCTTTGACTGGATGATGGAGAGGCATGTCCAGAATGTGATGGATGTGAAGCTGAAGGTTCTGGAGTTTGTGCTCCGCGCCGAGAGGATAGGCTTCGAGAGCGGCGGGATGATCTACCGCTTCAATATGAGAAGCGAATACCTCGAGACCATCATGAACATGAACACCTACACTGAGCTTTCGGACTGGTTCATAGCGAAGATTGACAATGTCTGCCACAACATCCTCACGAAGAAGGAGGAAAATACGGTTGATATCATCAAGAACGCTCAGGACTACATCGCTTCAAACTATTCGAAGGATCTTATCCTTGATGATGTTTCGAAGGAGCTGCAGATAAGCCCTTACTATTTCAGTAAGCTTTTCAAGAAGCGTACAGGCAGCACCTTCATAGAATATCTGACCAATGTCCGCATCGAGCGGGCGAAGGAGCTGCTCCGAAATACCAATAAGAGTATGAAGGAGATATGCCTGGAGGTCGGCTACTCCGATGCAAACTATTTCAGCCGTACCTTTAAGAAAAACGCGGGCGTCACCCCATCCGAGTACAAGGACGGCAAAGATGCGGAATGAATAAATAAGAATTGAATTATATAACATCGAAGACAAGTGCCAGTCGAGACCGTTTTGGGTCTCGGCGCTTAGCGAGTCAGACACGACGGAGGAAGTGGCTGAGAGCTTAGCGAGCGAAGCGGCCGTTAGGGGTACCCAAACCGTTCGCAAGATGAGTCGAGAATGGTACTTGTCGAAGATGTAACAATAATGAGTGCTTATCCATGGAGCGGATTAGCACTTTTTTGGTTAGGATAGCATATTGTCAGATTTGTGCTATAATCCGCAAAGCGCACAAAAAAGAGGGCAAAAATTGACAGAAAGAGACAAGTTATTCGTGTTGATTCGGTGATATATTCACTTCAGCAGAAAAAAATGACCGCTTTCCGGGTGCTGAGCAGAAAAAATAACTGCTAAATGGAGGCGGATGAAAAAATTTACGGAGGTAAGGTAAATGAGAAAATTAGGTAAGAAGATCTTAGGGCTTGCACTTGCAGCTACTATGGTCATGGGTGCCGTAACAGGTTGTGGAAAGAAGAATGACAAGTCAGACGCAAGTGGAAGCGGAAGCGGTTCTTCATCAGGTTCAGGAGTTCAGGTTGGTATCATCCTTCCGACAAAGGATGAGCCAAGATGGTTACAGGATCAGAAGCAGTTCGAGACTATCCTCGGAGATGCAGGATTCACAAATCAGGTTCTTTTCAGCCAGGGTTCACCGGCAACAGAGAAGACAAATGTTGAGACACTTATTTCTAAGGGCATCAAGGTCCTCATCATCTGCGCACAGGACGGTGCAGCAGCATCAGCAGCAGTTGAGGAAGCAAAGGAAGCAGGCGTTAAGGTCATCGCTTATGACCGTCTTATAACAGGAACAGATGCAGTTGATTACTACGTAACCTTCGACAGCTTTGCAGTAGGAGCTGCTCAGGGTCAGTATTTGATAGACAATGCACCTGACGGAAGCGGTATCCCTCTTTACCTCTACGCAGGTGCAGCAACTGATAACAACGCATTCATCTTCTTCGAAGGTGCTTGGAGCGTTCTTCAGCCAAAGATCGCTGACGGAACATTCGTTATAGCAAACTCTTCAGAAGCAGAGAAGCTTAAGGATAAGAACGACCTCGACAGAGATGAGATCGGTAAGATCATCGGCCAGATCACAACAGACTGGGATTTCAACGTAGCAAAGTCTAAGGCAGAAGCTAACCTTACAAAGGCTGGCAAGGATATGAAGGGTAACGTACTTGTACTTGCACCAAATGATGGTACAGCTCGTTCAATAGCAGATGTATTTGCAACAGATAAGGATGTTACAAGCTATGTAATAACAGGACAGGATTCAGAGAAGGCATCAGTTCAGTACATCATCGATGGAAAGCAGTCAATGACAGTATTCAAGGATACAAGAACACTTGCAGCAGATTCAGTAGCAATGGCAGTAAGCATTCTTGAGGACAAGGAGCCTGTAACAGATACAACATATGACAACGGCAAGAAGGAAGTTAAGGCAAAGCAGACTTCAATCGTAGTTGTAACAAGCAGCAACGTTAAGCAGGCACTCATCGATTCAGGATACTATGACGCTTCAGACTTCACAGGATTAGAGTAAGATTACAGGATCATAGTTAAACCATTCCCCTCTTCAGCATGGACCACTAAATGTGGTCCATGCGACTGAAGAGCCAAAAGAGGGGACGCAGTAACTTTAAGGAGGCTTCTATGAGCGATTATATACTGGAAATGAAGGGAATAGTTAAAGAGTTTCCGGGTGTAAAAGCACTTAATAATGTCAATTTCAAAGTAAAGCGCGGAGAGATTCATTGTCTCGTCGGGGAAAACGGAGCCGGAAAATCAACGCTTATGAAGGTACTGTCCGGTGTATATCCTCATGGAACGTATTCAGGCGACATCGTCTACAATGGCGAGGTTCAGAAGTTTAAAAAGATAGCAGACAGTGAAGAAAAGGGAATAGTTATCATATATCAGGAGCTTGCTCTTATTCCCGAACTCAGCATATACGAAAATATATTTTTCGGACACGAAATAGTTAAAGGTAAAGCGATCGACTGGAATGAAACGATCGTACAGGCATCGAAAATGCTTGAGAAGGTAGGCCTTAAGGCGGATCCTTCCATGAAAGTAAAGGAACTTGGCGTCGGCAACCAGCAGCTGGTTGAGATAGCAAAGGCGCTCAGCAAGAATGTTAAGCTGCTCATCCTGGATGAGCCAACAGCTTCACTTAATGAAGACGACAGCCAGAATCTTCTGAGACTTATCAGAGAGCTTAAGGCACAGGGAGTAACCTGTATCATGATCTCACATAAGCTTAGAGAGATTACGGCAATAGCAGATACTATAACCGTACTCAGAGACGGCGCCACCATATGCTCAATGGATGCGACCGAGAGAAAGATCGAGGAAGCAGAGATCATCAAGCACATGGTTGGTCGTGAGATGGATAATATTTATCCAAAGAGAGAAAAACATGGATTCGGAGAAATAGCACTCGAGTTAAAGGACTGGACGGTATTTGATCCTTCAAAGAACCGTGAGATCCTGCATCATGTAAATATCAATGTCAGAAAGGGCGAGATCGTCGGAATACAGGGCCTTATGGGAGCCGGAAGAACAGAGCTTGCGCACAGTATCTTCGGTAATCCTTCAGGCTATAAGATAACCGGCGGCGAGTTTTACATGGAGGGCGAGAAGGTACGCTTCAAGCATCCGAGAGACGCGATCAAGAAAGGACTTGCTTACGTTTCCGAGGACCGCAAGGGTAACGGGCTCATCCTCATGCAGGACATCAGATACAACATATCTCTGGCAAATCTCGAGGAGCTTGTAGATAGAATCTCTATCAATGAAAATGAAGAGATAAATATAGCTAACGATTACAAAAACTCGATCAATATCAAGGCACCTTCGATAGAACAGAAGGTTGGTAACCTCAGTGGTGGAAATCAGCAGAAGGTTCAGATAGCAAAATGGATGTTTGCAAAGCCAAAGGTTCTCATCCTTGACGAGCCTACCAGAGGTATTGATGTCGGAGCGAAATTCGAGATCTACAGCCTGATGAACAAGCTTGTTGATCAGGGAATGAGTATCATCATGATCTCTTCTGAGCTTCCTGAGGTTCTCGGTATGAGTGACAGACTCTATGTCATGTCGGAAGGAACCATTACAGGTGAGCTTACCGCAGAGGAAGCTACGGAAGAAAAGGTTATGGCTATGGCCATTAATTCTGTGGCTGAGGCATCTTAATAACAGCGAGATAACACTGAAAAAACAGTCGGAGGGAAATAAATATGCAGTTGGTAAAAAATGCTGGATATGACCAGTTAACGGCCCGACATAATAAAGGGTCAAGGGATGATGAGAATAAGCCAAAGGGCGGCCTTGGTCGTGAAATTCTCACACTTGCGAAGACAAATATTCGCGATTATATGATGTATATAGCTTTGATAGTTATCATGGCTTTCTTTGCAATACAGACAGATGGCAGCTTCCTTGAAGCAAGAAACATCACCAATCTTATAAACCAGGCAGGTTACGTAGCTGTAATGGCTATCGGTATGACCATCATACTTATCATCTGCCATATCGATCTTTCGGTTGGATACGTTGCCGGCTTCTCAGGAGCAGTCGCAGCGATCCTTATGACAAAGTATCATGTAAACGAGTGGCTGGCTATCGTTATAGTTCTTGCACTTGGACTCCTTATAGGCTTCTATCAGGGCCTTCTCGTAACTAAAGTCGGTGTTCCGGCCTTCGTTACAACACTTGCCGGAATGTTCATATTCCGTGGACTTCTCAGCCTTTCACTTCAGGATACAGGTACTATCATTATTCCAAATGAAGGCTTCAAGTCACTTTCAAACGGTTTCATTCCTGACCTTACAAAGGGAGGAAGCCTCCACGTACTGACACTTATAATCGGCGGACTTCTGGTCCTTGCAATGATCTACTCTGATACCAAGACCAGAAAGAACAAGGTTAAATACAACTTTGAGGTTCCATCGGTTCAGATATTCATCTTCAAGCAGATCGCAGTTTCAGCTGTTATCATGCTGGTTATGTACACACTTGCAAGCTACAATGGTATTCCTTGGACAGCAGTTATCGTAGGAATTGTTCTTCTCATCTACAACTTCATGCTTAACAAGACAACGCTCGGACGTGCCATCTATGGTATCGGCGGTAACGCTCAGGCAGCAGAGCTTTCAGGTATCAACGTTAAGAAGGTAACACTTTTCGCCTTCTGTTCAGTAAGCCTTATGGCTTCTCTCGGCGGTATCCTTTATACCTCAAGACTTCAGTCAGCAACACCGACAGCCGGTCTTGGCTTCGAGATGGATGCGATCGCATCTTGCTACATCGGTGGTGTAGCCGTTAGCGGTGGTGTAGGCCGTGTAACAAATACAATTATCGGTACACTCGTTATCATGTCTCTTACAAACGGAATGAACCTTATGGAGATAGACATTTCTTACCAGTACATCGTTAAGGGTCTGATCTTTATAGTAGCAGTTGCATTCGATGTAAGAAGCAGAAGAAAGAAATAATCAGATTCACAAAAAACCTTCCAAATATACCCCACGGCCGGATATGGACTCCTTCATATCCGGCTGTTTGTATTATCGGGGAAACTAAAGCCTTTACGAAAGCTAAAGGTATGGAGTGGGAAGAGTTTTCAGTGTGACAGATTCCTGCCAGCGAGCCTCTGGGCTCTCTTGGCATCCTTAACCTGATACATCTCCTTATCAGCAACCTTTATAGCTTCGATGATATTGAAATTGTCGTCAAGAACAGTATTAAATGCGCCACTGCTGGTCATTACCTGATATGGCAGCTTGGTTTCTTTGTTGAATTCAACGAGCAGGTCGTCAATCTTCTTAATGATGGCAGGAGCGTCGCATTCGCCGATGATGACTGCAAACAGCTCGTCACCGCCGAATCGTGCCGAGAAAGCGTGATCCGGACAGGCCGCTACAAGTGCTGTGGCAACCTCCGAGATGGCTCTGTCGCCTTCGGCATGACCAAAATTATCATTTATGTATTTCAGCCCGTCAAGGTCAGACATAATGACCGTGGCGGGTTTTCCTTTATTCTCCTTTATGGCCTTCTCGAAGGTGACGTTGAAGCCGATACGGTTGTAGAGGCTGGTAAGCGGATCATGAGTATACATGGAATCCATCTTGTCGAGAAGGTAGCGCTGGTACTGCATGTTAACAAAGCCGCCGATACCCATATTGAGAGCGGTCGTTACGCTTGCAGCCTTCGAGTAGTTTGTGATCATGTAATCTCTGTAGAAGAAACAGGTGAAGCCCATAGGCTTGTTCATATAATCAAGAGCGATGAAGATGAGTGGAAAGCCTGTATTAAGGAGCTCTATCATACGCTCCCTATAGTTTCCTGCAAATACAGATTCCTTCTCATTCACGGTCTTATCATAGAAAAGTTTTCTCGGAAGAGGCTGCCTGTCGAAACGGTGTTCCTCCGCAAAGTCTGCATCGTTCAGGATGCGTAGATCCTTCTTCTCGGTTTCCGGTGTCGAAAAATAGTATTTTTCCGTATTGAACATCTTCCAGTCGACAACATTAAGTATATGCTTTGTCTTATGATTATGGATGCTCGTAGCCATATCCCAAGGGGTCAGGCTTGTTTCCATGCTTGATGAGATGTTGTAAAGAATCCTTATATCGTCCTGATGTCTGTAGAAGCTGTCATTGAAGCGTGAAAGGATAGTCTGCCCGTGCCAGGTCTTGTCAGGACAGCCGCAGGACTCGTTCGGCATAAGATAAGGAACGATATACTCGTCGGAAGCTTCCTCGCCGTTTATGATCTTCTTTACTGCACGGGCGGTTGCCTCGGAAAGATGTACGGTGTCGCAGCTGACTGAAGATATCTTAGGCGTTGCAAAGAATATCTCATCAAAGCCGTCAAAGCCCGAAACTATAATATCCTTAGGGATTGAATAGCCGGCACTCTTCAGAACATCTGAAACGTTGAGAGCCATGATATCATTGGCACAGATGATTGCGTCCGGAAGGTGATCGCGCTTAAGAAGCTTGAGAGTCGCCTCGATAGTCGGGTCGGCCCAGAAATCGCCGTAGCTGATCCTGCTGTCGTCGCAAGGTATATTATTCTCGGCAAGAACCTTCTTGAATATATCTATACGCTGGTCAGAAAAGTAGTTGTTCGGAAGACCGGCCATCATATGCGGATCCTTAGCGTGATGATCCTCGATGATATGTCTTACCATGGCTTCAAAGCCCTGTGCGTAATCAAAATTGATACAGGTGGTGCCCTCATAATGACCGTCGATAACGATCACCGGAACATCATATTCCCTGGATCTGTTTATGATATTCGTGGCGATAGTGTGGCTCTTGATCTTTTCGTCCATGATCATGACGCAGTCAAGCTCGTCATAAGGCATGATGTCGTAGATGTAGGTCTCGGCCGGTTTAAGGCCCTCGTCCCAATATATGTCTGAATTAATGGTGAATACCAGAAGGGTGCAGTTTTCCTCCTTCAGATGCTCGTTAAGATTCTTGATGAATCCGTGAATCTGAGGGTCGTAAATCCTTGATGTACATAGTGCTGCAAGTTTTTTGCCGTTGATCATACTGCTTCCCCTAAAAATCAAACCAAATATACGCCCTCTCAAAAATAGAGTCCGGACGAATCAAAACACCCCAAATAATAAAGAATTACAAAGAAATTATATCACTTTAAAAAACGTGAAACAAGAAAAAACTAAATAGTACAAAATTGCAAAAATGTATGATATAATACAGGAGCGATATTGTCATCGCAGACCGGTAATATCTAAAGAAGTTTTATTCATATACAGGGGTTGGTGATTATATGAAGATTATGGGGAACTACTTAAAGATGAGTCACGGGAGCAGAAGCATAAGGCGTACGTTATGCTTTGTTCTTGCGGCTTTTTTGTTTTTTGGGGGAATTATTACAGGAGTATTTGCGGCTTCTAAGGGCTCTTATGTAACAGCTGAAAGAACTACGGAGGAAGACGAGGAGATATCCGTTGACCCTACAAGTAAGGGCGAGGGCTATTCCGCTGTCCTGTACAACAACATGAACGGTCTGCCGACCTCTGAGGCGAATGCGATCGCCGAGACCGATGAAGGCTTTATCTGGATAGGAAGCTACAGTGGTCTTATCAGATATGATGGAAATACATTCGAGAGAATCGATTCGACAACAGGTATCACCAGTGTTGTTAGTCTCTGTGTTGACAGCAAGAACAGGCTGTGGATAGGAACGAACGACAATGGTGTTGCCGTTATGGAGAAGGGTGAATACAAGCACTACAGCGACGTTGAGGGGCTGAAATCTTCCTCGATCCGTTCGATAGCTGAGGATCCTGAAGGAAATGTTTTTATAGCTACTACCCACGGACTCGGAATGGTGGATGCTGATCTTGTGCTTCATCCACTGGATGAGCCTCAGATCAACGAGGAATATATCTGCGAGCTCCGCAGAGGTGTGGACGGTGTCATCTACGGCGAGACGATGGACGGAGACATCTTTACAATCGAGAACCAGAGGCTTACAGGCTTCTATGACAGCGAGAGACTTGGCATATACGGTGTTTATACCGTACTTCCGGACGAAGATAATCCGGGCTATGTTTATATCGGAACCAATGATTCGAAGGTTTATTACGGCAAGCTTAACGGTGGTATCGACCAGATGAATATGTATCAGGTTTCTCCGCTTACGGTTATCAAGTCTATGGAGAAGATAGGCGGTCAGGTTTGGATATGCTCGGATAACGGTATCGGAATCCTGGAGAACGGCAATCTGAAGATAGTAGAGAAGGTGCCGATGGATAACTCTATCGACCATATGATGGTTGATTACGAAGGCAATCTCTGGTTCACATCTTCAAGACAGGGCGTCATGAAGATTGTTCCGAACCAGTTTACGGACATATTCGAGTGGTATGAGCTGGATGCGAGAGTTGTAAATTCAACCTGCGTGGCAAACGGAAAGCTCTTTATCGGAAGCGATAACGGTCTTGTTGTTCTCGGAAACAAGGATGTTATAGAATCACTTCCGATCACAAAGGTTTATTCAAAGCGAGATACCTTGAAAAATACAAATGATCTCATCGCCTTCTTGAATGGCGTGAGAATAAGATCGGTCATCAAGGGCAGTGACGGACATGTATGGTTCTCGACCTACAGTGACCGCGGACTTGTTGAGTATTTTGATAATACGATAAGATGCTACACTGTTGAGGACGGACTCCCTTCTGACCGTGTCAGGACGGTAAGCATGCGTCAGGATGGTACGGTCATGGCAGTCTGCAGCGGCGGTCTTGCATACATTAAGGACGGCAAGGTAACAGAGAAGTTCGACGCCAGCTCAGGACTTACAAATACAGAGCTTCTGACAGTTGTAGAAGCGAAAAACGGCGATGTTATCTTAGGCTCCGACGGAGACGGTATCTATATCATAAACGGTAACAGCATAAAGAATCTGGGCAAGGAAGACGGACTTGGCTCTGAGGTTGTTATGCGTGTCAAGAAGGACAAGACAAGGGATATTTACTGGATCATCACAAGCAACTCCATCGCTTATATGACTTCGGACTATAAGATAACTACTATCCAGAAGTTCCCTTATTCAAATAACTTTGATCTCTACGAGAACAGTATAGGCGAGATCTGGATCCTCAGTAGTAACGGTATCTATGTTACAACGGTTGATGAGCTTATCGCAAACGGCGAGATCAGCACTGTATTTTACAGTATGGACAATGGCCTTCCTTGTGTTTCAACAGCCAATTCCTACAGTGATATTACGGATGAAGGTGTGCTGTACATTTCAGGAACCACCGGTGTTGCAAAGGTAAATATCGAGACGCCGTTTGAAGATGTCAGCGAGCTGAAGATGGCGGTTCCGTACGTGGACATTGACGGTAAGACACTTTGTCCGGATGAGAAGGGACGATTCGTTATTCCGGCAGGAACCAGAAGACTTACTATTTACAGCTACGTTTATTCATATTCGCTGCTGAATCCAAAGGTTACCTACTATCTTGAAGGCTTTGATAACGACAAGGTTACAGTCAGCAGGAAGGCTCTTGAGCCGGTTGCCTACACAAATCTGGACGGTGGTACCTATACCTTTAAGATGCAGCTGCAGGATTCCATGGGGCACGGCTACAACGAGCTGAACATAACCATCATCAAGAAGAAGGCCTTCTACGAGAAGGTATGGTTCAAGACACTTGTTGTAATTTTGGGCTTCATACTTGTTACAGGAATCGTTATTTTCTTCGTTAAGCGTAAGACCAAGTCTCTCATGAAGAAACAGAGAGAACAGAAACTCTTCATCAGAGAGATGATAGAGGCTTTCGCGAAGACTATCGATATGAAGGATAAATACACCAACGGTCACTCCACGAGGGTTGCCGAATATACGGCGATGCTCACGAGGGAGCTTGGATATGATGAGGAGACGGTCGAGAATTATTACAACATCGCACTGCTCCACGATATCGGTAAGATATCCATACCGCCGGAGGTGCTTAATAAACCGGGCAAGCTGACTGATGAAGAGTTCAAGATCATCAAGTCGCATTCGCTGCAGGGCTACAGGGTTCTTAAGGACATCAGTATCATGCCTGAGCTTGCTATCGGTGCCGGAGCTCATCACGAGAGACCTGACGGTAAGGGATATCCTAAGGGACTTAAGGGTGACGAGGTTCCGCGAGTTGCGCAGATAATCGGTGTCGCAGATACATTTGACGCCATGTATTCAGATCGTCCTTATCGTAAGAGGATGAACTTCGATAAGGCAGTTTCTATCATCAAGGAGGTTTCGGGAACACAGCTATACAGCGATGTTGTTGATGCATTCCTGAGACTTGTCGATAAGGGAGAGTTCAGAGCTCCTGACGATAACGGCGGTGGATCTACAGAGGATATCAATAATATCCACAAGAAGTTCGATGGACAGAAGCCTGATGATCAGAAGAAAGATGATGGACAGAAGCCGGATGGTCAGAAGAAGGATGACGGGGAAAGCAGTAAATGATGGATGATAAAAATGTATTAAGTAAAATAGCACAGGCTCTTCTGGTCGATTACTCAAGTGTGTATTTTGTGGATGCAGTCACAAGGCATTATAAGTGGTACTCCATAGATACAGGCTACAAGGCTTTAAAGATCGAACCGGAGGGCGATGATTTCTTTAAGAATGTTTCAAGGGATGCCAGGGATGTCATTTATCCTGAAGATAAGGATCTGGTTGTCAGCTTCCTTAGCGAAGATAATCTGCTCCGGAGGATAAGAACCGGTGCAATGAACGATATCACTTACAGGCTTATCATGAACGGCAGGCCTGTATACCATAACATGAGACTCATTAAGGGCGTTGGCGAAGAAAATGATTATTTCGTTGTCGGTGTCCGCAATGTTGATGCACAGATCCAGGCGGAAAGGGAGAAGGCTGCCTATAACCAGATAGCAGAGAGTCTCGCAAACCACTATGATACTATTTACTATGTTGATATCGAGACGGATCATTATACCGAGTTTTCTTCTACCGACCGTTACAAGACTATGGGAATACCAATAAAGGGTGATGATTTCTTCGGTGAGGCCAGAAGAAATATTAACAGAGTTGTTCATCCGGAAGACAGGGATAGGGTTCTGGAGGTTCACACAAAAGAGAATGCTCTGAATATAATGAAAAATAAGAGCATCAATACCATGACATATAAGCTTATCGTAGGCGATGATATAGTTAATGTCCGCAATTCGATGATCTGGGCAAAAGACAGGAAGCATCTTATCATCGGTATTGAAAGTATAGATGACGAGGTTGAGGCTGCCAGGATGCTTCGTGAAGCAGAACAGAAGAATCAGATATTCTCACAGGTTGCGCAGAGTCTTGCGGAGCATTATGAGACTATTTTCTACGTGGACGTTGAGACTGACAGATATCAGGAATTCTCATCGGATGATATTTACAGTAAGCTTGATGTAAATCTTTCCGGTAATGATTTCTTTGAGGATACGAAGAGAAATACAGCTGCGATCGTACATCCGGATGACAGGGAGAAGATGCTGAAGTTCCTCAGTAAGGAAAGACTCGGAAAGGAGCTGAAGAAGGGCACGGGCCAGACAATAGATTACAGACTTGTCATGGAGGATGGAAGCGACAGATATACAAGACTTTCGATAATTCTTTCAAATGACGGTACACACGCCATCTTCGGTGTTGAAAATATAGACGAAGAGGTGAAGAAGGAGCTTAAGCAGAAGGAGATAGAGAAGGAGAGACTTACCTATAACCAGATTGCTCTTTCGCTCGCGAACCGTTATATTGCGATCTACTACATCGACACGGAAACTCTTCATTACACGGAATTCTCTTGTGCAAATAACGAAAGAGAACTGACAGTGCATGTTGAGGGCGACGACTTCTTTACGGATTTCGCCGAGGAGGTAAGGACCAAGGTTGTTCCTGAGGACAGAGGAATGTTTGACCTGTCTCTTGATATGAACAAGCTGAATGAGATCCGCGAAAATGATGACATCCTGCAGTTCACGTACAGAATATTCAGAAACAGTGCGCCTGTTTATATGAGCTATAAGGGTACGTGGGCTTCGGACAACAGACATTTCATAGTCGGTATTTCAAATATCGATTATCAGAAGAGGAAGGAAAAGGAATTCATGCAGGCACTTCTTTCTGCAAAGGAACAGGCAGAAAGGGACGGTCTGACGGGCGTTAAGAATATGACTGCGTACCAGAGGATGGAGGATAGCCTGCAGCAGGCCATGAATCATGGTGAGCAGGAGCCTTTCGCTATCGTTGTATGTGATGTGAACGGACTTAAGCAGATAAATGATACCTATGGACACAAGGCCGGTGATGATTACATCAGAGAGGCCTGCACCATTGTATGTTCGTCCTTCCAGCACAGTCCTGTGTTCCGTATTGGCGGCGACGAGTTCTGCGCCGTACTGAAGGGCGATGATTTCGATAACAGAAATATGCTCATGGACGGACTCAGGGAACGAATGCTCGTTAATAACAGCGGTGGCGGAATTGTGCTAGCGTCGGGAATATCTGTATTTGATGCTAAGAGTGATAAGTTTGTTTCGCAGATATTCCAGAGGGCGGACGCTCTGATGTACGAAAATAAGAGGCAGCTTAAGGAACACTTATAAGATAATGGAAACTGAGAAGGCGGTTAATAAGGATAAAACCAATAAGAATACGGCAAAAGGCTCCGATTATGCCGGCTGGACTATGCTCAGCCGGGTGCGTCCGGAGCTTTTTGGCTGTGCAATGATAGGGATAGTGATATTTCATCTCTGCGAGGATATTTTGGTAAACGTTAAGAAGGGTGGCTCGGGCTACAAGTTTGCCAGATTGTACGAGATACTTATCGGCAGCTCGGGAGTGGAAATATTTGTTATCCTGTCAGGAGTCGGACTCTGCTTTGCGATGCATAAGAATGGAAATATTCGTCAGTTTTACAGAAAGAGGCTGATAAGGATAGTTCCGGGCTATATCATATGCGGCGGTGTTTTGGTTATAGGTCGGCATCTGGTGATAGGCAAGGGAAGCGTGTCTGATGCTTTGAGGGAATTCTTCTTTATTTCCTTCGTTAAGGAGGGCGTCAGAACATTATGGTTTGTGCTCTTTATCATCGCAATGTACTTTATATATCCGATGCTGTTCCGGGCGTTTAAATACGCGGATGGTAAGGAAAAAAGCCGCAGGGAGAGAAGAAATAAGGCAATTATTGCAGCAGCGATCATCATTGTGATGTACCTTCTGCTGTATTTGCTGAAGAAGAAGGCACCGGTGTTTTATGCGAATACAGAAATAGCGCTGACAAGAGTACCTATCTTTGTGTATGGTGCCTACCTTGGGGAGAAGGTCTACAGGAAGAAGATGATCTCGATCTGGGATTTCCTGATTCCAGTGGCCGGCGTGATACTGAAGATGATCAACTCGGTGGACAGAGCGGATGGACATACCGAAAAGAACTGGTGGTTTGATGGAAGACTGATCGTATTTCTGTATTCTGTTGCGATCATTCTTGTTCTTGCGATGGTGCTCGACATGCTGAGAGCCGGAGATCATATGAGATTCCTCCGCGGCTTCCTCAGACTTATCGGAAAATACTCCCTTGAAATATATATGACGCATGTGGTCATCCGCGCGCTGATGCTGAAGAAGATTGGCTTTAAGGAATATATGTCAAAATACTGGATGTATCTCCTAACGGTTGTGGCTGCGGTAATCGTGGTGAGACTACTCACAGATGCAGTGGTGAGACTCGTTGGAGGAAGTAACAGAAAGGCCGTGAAGACCTCTGAAAAAGCTTCCGGCAAAGCTGCGCAAAAATAACCGTAATATTTTGGTGGTTGTTTTGCCGGATATTATTGACATACGGAAAGCCGGAATGTATAATCGGGCTGAAATAAATAAAGTGGGAGCTTGCTAATGAGCGGGCTGAGAGGAGGCTTCCTTGCCTCGACCGGTAACCTGATTTGGGTAATGCCAACGTAGGGATGACATAAGATTTTTTGTGGCGGAATCCCTTTGGTTCCGCCTTTGTTGCGTTTCTACGAGCGGTGCATACAAATTGAAAAGCGGTTTATGAGTGCACCGCGACAAGACACTACCACAAGCGTAGTATGAAAGGAGATAATAATGAGACAGTATCTTGAAAACGTAAGAGCAAAATCACCACTGGTGCATAATATCACTAATTATGTAACGGTGAACGATGTGGCAAATGTGATCCTCGCAATCGGAGCAAGTCCGATCATGTCGGATGATGAGGAGGATGCACCGGATATCACAGCTATCTGTGGAGGACTGAATATCAATATCGGTACTTTGAATAAGAGGACTATTCCGGGAATGTTCCTGGCAGGTAAGAGGGCAAATGAACTTGGACATGTAGTCCTTCTGGATCCGGTCGGAGCAGGCGCTTCAAAGCTTAGAACCGAGACAGCAAACAACCTCATCAAGGAAGTTAAGTTTGATGTCGTAAGAGGAAATATTTCCGAGATCAAAACTCTCTACTATGGCAGCGGAAGCACCAAGGGAGTTGATGCAGATGTTGCAGATAAGGTAACTGATGAGACTCTTGACAGTGCAGTAAGCTTTGTTAAGGCACTGGCTGAGAAGCTTGATACTATCATCGCTGTTACAGGTGCAATCGATCTTGTGGCTGATAAGGACAAGTGCTATGTGATCAGAAACGGACGCGCTGAAATGGGCAGCATCACAGGAACAGGCTGTCAGCTTTCAGGCCTTATGACTGCATTTATTGTAGCAAATCCTGAGGACAAGCTGGGAGCTGCTGCAGCGGCTGTATGCACTATGGGTGCGGCAGGCGAGATCGCGTGGGAGAGAATGCAGCCGGGTGACGGCAACTCAACCTACCGCAACCGCATCATCGACGCAATCTACAATATGGACGGCGCTACGCTTGAGAAGTACGCAAAGTACGCAATTATCTAAGTATTATTATACATTATAGGAGGGCGCGAAGATGTGTACTTTTGAGACCGTTTTGGGTCTCGGTGCTTAGCGATTCACAAGCATTGCGCAGTGAGAGCTTAGCATCCGCTAGGGGCGCCCAAACCGTGCGAGAGCAGAGTCGAAAAAGTATACATCTTCGCGCGTAGAGGATAGAGGAAAAGAATATGAAAGATCAATTGAGAGAATCTATGCTGGTGTATGCGGTGACTGATCGCCACTGGCTGAAGGATGGCGAGACTCTTACAGAAAAAACAGAAGAGGCTCTGAAGGGTGGAGCAACCTTTGTGCAGCTTCGCGAGAAGGAAGCTGACAGAGAGACGATACTCAGCCTGGGCAGAGAACTGAAGGAGCTTTGTGAGAAATACAAGGTACCTTTCGTTCTGGATGACGATGTGGCACTTGCAGAGGAACTTGACGCGGACGGCGTTCATGTCGGACAGAGCGACAGACCGGCCAGTGAGGTGAGACGTCTCATCGGACCGGATAAAATACTCGGCGTTTCGGCGCAGACTGTTGAGCAGGCACTTCAGGCTGAGAAGGATGGCGCGGATTATCTGGGAGTCGGAGCTGTATTTGCAACAGGCTCGAAGGATGATGCGGACGACGTCAGTCACGATACCCTTGAGGCTATTTGCAGGGCGGTTAAAATACCGGTGGTTGCGATCGGCGGAATCTCAAAGAATAACATACTGCAGCTGAAGGGACGCGGACTTGCGGGAGTTGCTGTGATCAGTGCAATCTATGCTCAGGAAGACATTACAGCGGCGACAGCTGAACTGAAGAAGCTGACGGAAGAAATTGTTGAGAAATAAACGATTAATCAGCATGATCCGTGATAAATGAACAGGTTTGTTGATCTATTTAAAGAGAACGATAAAACCCGATGATAAATCGGATAATAGCAGCGGAACACCGGGGGCACCACCTTGTTTCGCTATACAAAATTAATGCGAAGGAGAAAAAGAAATGAGAACAGCATTAACAATCGCTGGAAGTGATTCCAGCGGAGGCGCCGGCATACAGGCAGATCTTAAGACAATGATAGCGAACAATGTTTATGGCATGAGTGCTATCACGGCTCTGACTGCGCAGAATACAACCGGCGTATCAGCAGTAATGGAGGTAACTCCGGATTTCCTCGAGCAGGAGATCGACATGGTATTTACGGATATATTTCCGGACAGTGTGAAGATCGGAATGGTTTCCGCAAGCAGCCTGATCAAGGTCATTGCGGCTAAGCTCGTGCAGTATAACGCTAAAAATATAGTCGTTGATACCGTGATGGTGGCAACCAGCGGCGCGAAGCTTATCAGTGATGATGCGATAGAAACACTGAAGGAGGAGCTGATCCCTCTTGCGACAGTGATCACGCCAAATATCCCAGAGGCTGAGGTCCTTTCGGGAATGACGATAAATACAGAAGATGACATGATGAAGGCGGCTGAGCTGATCGGAAAAAGCTTCAAAGTTGCTGTACTTCTGAAGGGTGGTCACAACGTAAATGATGCAACGGATATCCTTTATGATAATGGCGAATTCACATTCTTCAGAGGCCGCAGGATCAACAATCCTAATACACATGGAACCGGCTGCACACTTTCAAGTGCCATCGCTTCAAATCTGGCGAAGGGCTATGAACTGAAGACTGCTGTGAGAAGAGCGAAGGAATATATCTCCGGCGCACTTGCGGCAGGACTTGATCTCGGACACGGCAGCGGACCGCTTGATCACGGTTTTAACATTCCGGAGTTCACGGTGGGCAGTGAATCAGCTGGCGAACAGAATGATGCAGCTGACGTTAATCCTGAAAATACAGCTCAGGAGGTCGGCCATGGAGAATAAGAAGACCGGTCTGTATGCAAACGGACTTGTATGGTTTGGAGCGGGCGTTTCGATCGCAGAGATACTTACAGGTATGGCTCTGGCTCCCCTTGGAATGGAAAAAGGAATATATGCGATACTTCTCGGACACGTTATAGGCTGTGTGCTGCTGTTTCTTGCAGGCGTAATCGGCGGTAAGACCGGGAAGAGTTCGATGGAGACGGTTAAGATATCCTTCGGAAAATACGGAAGTATATTTTTTGCGATACTCAATGTTATCCAGCTTGTGGGATGGACAGGCATAATGATATATGACGGAGCACTTTCGGCAAACGGTATCAAGGATATTGGTGTCTGGATCTGGTGCCTCGTTATCGGCGGTCTGATCCTTATCTGGATCCTTATCGGACTTACCAAGCTTGGAATAATAAATACAATAGCAATGCTGGCTCTCTTCGTACTGACGATCATTCTCTCGGTTATCATCTTTAAGGATAACGGCAGAAATATTTCTGCAGAGGATCTCAGCTTCGGTGCGGCTGTTGAGCTTTCGGTGGCAATGCCGCTTTCATGGCTGCCACTTATCTCTGACTACACAAGAAATGCAGAGAAGCCGGTCAAGGCTTCGGCAGTCAGCGCACTTGTCTATGGACTAGTCAGCTGCTGGATGTATGTGATCGGAATGGGTGCGTCACTCTTCACAGTAGAATCAGACATCGCAAATGTTATGGTGAAGGCAGGGCTCGGGATCGCCGGACTTCTGATAATCGTATTTTCAACTGTTACCACGACCTTCCTGGATGCATATTCGGGCGGTGTTTCGACAGGAACCATATTCACCAAGATTTCGGAAAAATGGGCAGCTGTGGCTGTTGCAGTGATCGGAACGGCGGGCGCGATCATCTTCCCGATGGACGATATTACGGACTTCCTCTATCTGATCGGCTCTGTATTTGCGCCGATGATAGCTATTCAGATCGCGGACTATTTTGTGATGAAGAAGGACAGCACGGCGAAGGCTCTCGATGTAGTAAGCTTTGCAGTGTGGGTTGTGGGCTTCATCATCTACAGAATTCTGATGAAGGTTGATATGCCTGTCGGAAATACATTTCCATGCATGATCATCACGGCTGTGCTTGAACTGATCGTGATAAAAACAGTACTTACGATACGTAAAAAATGACCGATTTTGGAAGGGCTGAAGGACTCGTTCAGCAGGCTCTAAAGCACCCGTGGTAAAAGTGCACAAGAACTAATATGACTATATGATAAAACTCACGAAATTGTATTTTCTGGCAATTTCGCTCTTACAAAAAAACGCCGAAAGTGTTATATTTTTAATGTAGGCGTTTGCAGTTCCCATTGACAACTATTGATTGTATTTTTTTGTAAGATGGGTGATAAAATGTTTGAAGTAGGAGACTACATTGTTTACGGAAGTAATGGTGTATGTGAGGTTAAAAGTGTAGGTCCTATTGATTGCCCGGGAGTTTCGAGTGACAAGCTTTATTACACGCTTCGTCCGTTATACATCAGAGACAGCAGCGTTTTTACTCCGGTAGACAACGAAAAAGTCATCATGAGAGGAGTAATGACAAAGGCTGAAGCAGAGGCATTTGTTGACGGTATCAATGACATCGATGCTCTTCCGATAAGTGATGAGAGGAAGAGAGAGCTGGAGTACAAGAAGACCGTAAATACATGTGACCCTGTCGAGCTTGTCAGGATCATCAAAACGATAAGTGACAGAATGAACCAGAGGCAATCGGAAGGCAAGAAAATGACGGCTGCCGATATGAAATACATCCACATCGCAGAAGAGAGCCTATGCGGGGAACTTGCAATCTCTTTGGATATGGATAAAGATGAGGTAAAGAATTATATTGCAACCAGGGTGGATGACAATTTACACATCGCCTGAATCGAGTGGCTGGTAGTAATGAAAAGACGCGGAGCATTTGCTCCGCGTTTTTTTGTCCGGAGGTTGTACAATATGATCGGTGACGTGGTTTTGTTTCTGTGGGATGATATATTATCCCCGCGGGCTGCAGTAAATAATTGTCTGAAGTATACGGATATGCTATGATAATAAGCAGGTTTTAATGTATAATACAGAGAGTGGATCGAAATATGGTTGCTAAGAATGAAATATATGATGTGAAAATTGAAGATATAGGTACTGAGGGGCAGGGAATAGGCCATATAGACGGTGAGGCTGTATTTGTTAAGGATGCGCTGCCGGGAGACTTTGCAAAGGTGAAGATCATCAAGGCCAAGAAGAACCTTGCTTACGGAAGACTTATGGAAGTGCTTAAGCCTTCGGAGAGCAGGATAGAGCCTCGCTGCGAGGTGGCAAGGGCCTGCGGCGGCTGCACTCTGCAGCATATGGATTACAATGCACAGCTTGAGTATAAGTGGAATAAGGTTAAGGAGCTCCTGAAGAGAGTCGGCGGCGTGGATGAGCCGGAGAGGCTGATGGAATATGTCGGTACGGATGGAACGGTTCATACGGAGCCTGAAGACGACTGTGCAGGTGTTGAATGTGCGGAGGCGGATGATAACGGAGATGTAAATCAGCAGAAGCTGGCGTATGGTCTGGAATATCCGTACAATTACCGAAATAAGATGCAATTTCCGGTGGGACTTGATAAGGAAGGCAAGGCTGTGCTCGGTTTCTATGCGGGCCGTACGCATTCGATCATTCCACTGACGGACTGCGTGATCGGCCATCCCGTAAATAAATACATCATCAAAGCAGTAAAAGAATATATTGATAAATATAAGATCAGTGTTTATGACGAGGAGAAGCATGTAGGGCTCATCAGGCATATTCTTACAAGAGTTGGCTTCCATACAAATGAACTGATGGTATGTCTTGTTATAAACGGTGAGAAGCTTCTGCACGCGGAAGAGCTGTATGAGGCGTTGTTTAAAGCGGTAGAGGAATATAATACTGATACAAAAAAGGATATCGTCTTCAGATCTTTTATGATAAATATCAACAAGGACAAGACCAACAGGATCCTCGGCTTTTCTTCTAAGGTATTGAAGGGAGAAGCCTTTATTTCCGACTATATCGGAGATATCAGGTTTAATATTTCACCGGAGTCCTTCTTCCAGGTGAATCCGGAGATGACGGAGAAGCTGTACGGAAAGGCTCTCGAATATGCAGGGCTTTCAGGTGGAGAGACCGTCTGGGATATGTACTGTGGTATCGGAACGATCTCACTGTTCCTGGCAAGGAAGGCGGCGAAGGTTTACGGTGTTGAGATAGTGCCGCAGGCTATAGAGGATGCAGAGAATAACGCGAAGCTAAACGGACTTTCAAATGCAGAATTCTTCGTTGGTAAAGCAGAGGAAATTGTGCCGGAGCTTTATGATAAGGATGCAGATACTTACCGTGCAGATGTGGTTGTTGTTGACCCGCCGAGAAAGGGCTGCGACGAGAAACTCCTTCAGACGATCGTGGAGATGGCTCCGAAGAGACTTGTTTACGTTTCCTGTGACCCGGCAACTCTGGCACGAGATATAAAATATCTTGCTGAGAACGGTTTTACACTTGAGAAAGTGGCTGTATTTGACCAGTTTTCACATGGGGTTCATGTCGAGACTGTAGTATTGATGTCACGCTAAGCTATTTCCATACCTGATAAGATTGATAAAAACTCGAAAAAATGATAGAATATTTAATGTATACGCTGACTAATTTTGAGGGTAAAAAGTATGGGAATTGCCGATTATTTCTTGAATAATTATGTGATGATCTACGAGCTGCTGGGACTTCTCATCATGCTTGAGATTAGTGTGCACATTTCCGACAGAGACAGGAGACTGTCTCTTCTTATCATTCTCCTGCTGACGCTCGAATCAGTCTTTTTTTATATTGAAAAGTACACCCAGACCTTTACAAGACTGAGCATAGCCAGGCCGATGCTGACGGCAAGCTTATATACGATATATCCGATCATACTGATCATCGAGATGATGATATTCAGCCCGAGAAAGATTTCCGGAAGCAAGCTTGCTTTGATCCTTTTGCCTGAGATATTCAGTGTTCCGATATATTTTTCATCACACTGGACACATACGGTATGCTGGTACTCCCAGGACAATCATTATCAGGGCGGATTCCTGCCTGATTGGCCGTATATCGTATTTGCGTTCTACCTTGTTGTATTTGTTATAAATACCCTTGTGCTGGCCAAGGATTACTCAAAAACGAATAAGTTCATAGTACTGTTCCTGATCATTGGGTCGGTTATGGGTGTTGTTTATTATATTCATTTTGAATATGAGAGGGATTACAGTGAGCTGTTTGCGACAGCCATACTTTTGTTCTTCATCTACAAATACATCAATATGGCCAGAATAGATCCACTGACCTCGCTTCTTAACAGACAGAGCTATTATAGGGATATAAGATTAAAAAAATCAGTGATAACCGGTGTGGTATCAGCTGATATGAATGAATTGAAATATATAAATGATCATCAGGGACATGAGGTCGGAGATAAGGCGCTTAAACTCATTTCCGATATCATTGCATCAAACTGCGGTAAAAAGGGAGTTGTTTACAGGGTTGGCGGAGATGAGTTCGTCATACTGTTCTTTGATTCTGATAATGATGAGGCTATGAAGCGTATCAGTATGATACGTCAGAAGCTGGCAGAGACGCCGTATACTGTAGCTTTTGGCTATGCTGAAAAGAAACTGATCGATTCGGTTGAAGAAGCTCTTGTTGTAGCTGATAAGAGAATGTTCGAAGATAAGATCGCTATTAAAAAGGCAAAGCAGGCGCAGGGCGTTGAGGTTCATATGAGAGAGTGATCCGGCTCCTGCTCCTGATTTACAAGGTCTGCAAGCTTCTTTGAATAGAAGAAGTCGTGTATCATCTGGTCGTATTCAACCCACATAGGAAGGGTCTTGCAGAAATCCTTCCTGTCACAATCATAATTCTTATTGGAAAGACAAGCTACAGGAGACATGGAACCTTCCATGTCTTCTATTATTTCACCGACTGTATATTCGGTGACCGGACGGGTGAGCTTGTAGCCGCCACCCTTGCCGCTGGCACCTGTCACAAGGCCTGCAGCAACCATATCCTTCATAATGATCTCCAGATATTTCTTGGAAATATCCTGTCTTGCAGCGATATCCTTAAGCGGGATATAGCTGCCGGTTTCATGCTCAGCCAGGTCGATCATAACTCTGATCGCATATCTTCCTCTCGTTGATATCATATTTATTCTCCTGTTTTATCGTTCTTAGTCTGAGGGCTGTGGTATTTGCCGTCAAACATCTTTTCCATCAGCTTGGAACCTCTGTTAAACATGGTCTTGACCTTCTTATAGCCGTACTGTTCTATCAAGGTCTGCGTCTCTGAGTAGAGATTGGTTCCAAGACCGAGCTTGTCGCCCTCGATAGTGCCTCCCAGGGCAGCCACTACTGTAGGGAACAGATCTATGGTAGAATACTTTCTTACGGCATTTGCATCCGCAGGCGTTGCAGCGGAATTGATGATGCAGGTAAATACCTTCTGATGATATTTCTTAGGTACCTTGTCACAGAAATCGGTGTCCATGGTAGGGTGGTCACCGGTGATGACAATGGTTGTATTTTCGTAGAAATCCTGCTCCTGAACCCATTCTACAAAGCTTGCGACTGTTTCGGAAGAACAGTGCAGAACGTTTGCGTACTGGTTCTTGCCGAAGGTGTCCTTGCACTTTGAGCAGACATAACCGTCCTCACAGTGAGTATCCATGGTCTGGATGACAAGCTGGAACGGCTGGTCCCCTGCAGAAAGCTCGGTAAGCTCGGCTCTTGCGAATTCGAAAAGCTTATCGTCCTCGAAGCCCCACCATTCATGGTAATCCTCCGGAATAAGTCCGGCTTTCTTCGCATATGGATAATCATGGATCTCAAAGTTGCCGTGAGATCTATAATACAGGTCGCAGCCGCCGAATTCAGCGTTTGACCCCATAAGAAGTACGTTCTTATAGCCTTCGGCTTCGAGCATATCACCAAGGGTTATGACTCCCGGGAAGAAGTCTTTCTTGGCAATCATACCATTGTGACCGAGAGGCGTCTTAAGCGGAAGACCGCTGGTGGTTCCGAAAATGGCACCCATGGTCCATTCCGTACAAGGAAGGGCTGTTCCGCCATTTGCGATACCGCTGTTTCCGGAGAAGTCTTCATATTCTTTGCCGAGAGCTGTGAGCTCCGGAATATAGTTTTCTTTAAAAGCACCACCGTTTTCTTTATCCATGAAGGTCATTTCCATGGATTCCATATAAATATAGATAAGATTACGTTTCTCCTGCGGGAAGGTTACGGTAACTGTGCCCGGATCGACGTATTCATCTTTGATAAATGATGTATATACGAAGTGGCTCTGTATCATTTCTTTAACATGGAAGCCGAAGTATGCAAGAACAAGACCTGTAACAAGTATAAGTGATGTTGCTATCTGGTAGGTGCGATATACGACCCTTCCGGTCTTGCCGCGCTTTCTTGTCTTCATAAAGAGGATGACCGATGGAACCAGTATGATTATGGCACTGCCGGCGCCGACAAGTACTGCGCTGCGGACAACCTCTGCGTTCGTTCCCTTCAGTGAGGTCTTCAGGTGCCAGAGTATTTCGTCCATGAATACTCTCTTAAAGCTTGAGAGTGCCCAGATGACAAGGGCGGTCAGGATGATGGATATAATAAAGAAGAAGAGCAGAAGTGCTATCTTCCAGATTGGAATGACCTGTGGTTTCTCGCGCTTTGCCTTTTTCTTCTTAGGCTTTTTTATTGTTAATTCAGACATGATATGTATTTTCCTTTATGTGATTATTTTAAGTGTTAGGACCGGTAATGCATGGATGCCTGACACGGTATTTACAATTGCCTATTATACTGTAGATTTATAGGTTAATCAATGGATATAGTATTAAGGTCTTATTAAAATAACATTAGAGGTGGACGCTATACCAATGAGGTGGTATAAGCAAAAACTATAGAAGAGAGGTTTCGGTTATAGCTAGTTATTGATAACAGCTATAACTGTTATAATCAAAACCTATTGACATGGTAGGTTGATGATGTTATCATGGCACCATGATAAACGAAGGGAGGACAAATACATGAAGAACAGATTATCCTACGAAGCATATATGTGTATGTGTTGCAATCGAATGTATAACTCCCGGACATTAAATATGGCGGGCGCGAAAGAAGATCTCATGCGCTTTATAACTGATCGATGTTGTCAGTAGTTGATATTTAACATATGCCATTTGTCCGGGAGCTGAAAAGAGAAAGGCTCCATTTTTTATGCTTACGGCTGAAGACGAGCAGGACCGGAGCAGAGAAGCCGGGCAGAGATCATATAAATAGTTTTGATAAAAGATTTGAAAAAGAAAGGAATCCCACAGGGATAAAAAAGGTGAAAAATATGAGCGATTTAAGATTTGAAACATTACAGTTACACGTTGGACAGGAGCAGGCAGACCCGGCAACAGACAGCCGCGCAGTTCCTATTTATCAGACAACTTCTTACGTTTTCCATAACAGCAAGCATGCAGCAGATCGTTTCGGACTCGCTGATGCAGGAAATATCTACGGTAGACTTACTAACTCAACACAGGACGTTCTCGAGAAGAGAATAGCAGCTCTTGAAGGCGGAAGCGCAGCACTTGCACTTGCATCCGGAGCAGCAGCTATTACTTATACTATAGAAGCACTTGCAGCAAACGGCGGACACATCGTAGCACAGAAGACTATCTACGGCGGAAGCTACAACCTTCTGGCTCACACACTTCCACAGTACGGAATCGAGACAACCTTCGTTGACGCACATAACCTCGCAGAGGTTGAGGGAGCTATCAAGGAAAATACAAGAGCCATCTACCTTGAGACTCTTGGCAATCCAAACAGTGATATCCCTGATATCGATGCAATCGCTGATATTGCTCATAAGCACGGACTTCCACTTGTTATCGACAATACCTTTGGTACACCATATCTCATCAGACCGATCGAGCACGGCGCAGACATCGTAGTTCATTCAGCAACAAAGTTCATCGGCGGTCATGGTACAACACTCGGCGGTATCATCGTTGAGGCAGGTAAGTTTGACTGGAAGGCAAGCGGCAAATATCCTAACATCGCAGCTCCAAACCCAAGCTATCACGGCGTTTCATTCTACGATGTAGTGGGTCCTGCAGCATTTGTTACATATATCCGTGCAATCCTCCTTCGTGATACAGGAGCTACAATATCTCCATTCAATGCATTTCTGCTCCTTCAGGGCGTTGAGACACTTTCTCTCCGTCTTGAGAGACATGCAGAAAACACAAAGAAAGTCGTTGAATTCCTTAAGAATCATCCACAGGTAGAGAAGGTTAACCATCCTTCACTTCCTGATCATCCGGATCATGCGCTTTATGAGAAGTATTTCCCAAATGGCGGAGCTTCAATCTTTACATTCGATGTTAAGGGTGGAAAGGAAGAAGCATGGAGATTCATCGATGGTCTGAAGATCTTCTCCCTCCTTGCAAACGTAGCTGATGTTAAGAGCCTGGTAATTCATCCGGCTTCAACAACCCATTCACAGCTTTCAGATGCAGAGCTTGCTGATCAGGGTATCAACCAGAATACTATCCGTCTCTCAATCGGAACAGAGCATATAGATGATATCATTGCAGACCTTGAAGCAGGTTTCGCAGCTATCTAATAAATGAAAAACAGTCGAGGCTGCTCATTCGCAGCCGGCGGCGGATCATACATACTTGGTAATTATAAAATCATATTTAGAAGGAATAAAAAAGAAAGAAGGTAATTATTATGTCTAACATTTACAAAGGAACACTTGGTCTTATAGGAAATACACCACTCGTTGAAGTGACAAATATTGAGAAGGAGCTTGGCCTCGAGGCTACAGTTCTTGTTAAGCTTGAGTATTTTAACCCGGCAGGAAGCGTTAAGGATCGTATCGCGAAGGCGATGATCGAGGACGCTGAGGCAAAGGGACTTCTTAAGGAAGGCTCAGTTATCATCGAGCCTACATCAGGAAATACAGGTATCGGTCTTGCTTCTATCGCAGCAGCCAAGGGCTATCGTATAATCCTCACGATGCCTGAGACCATGAGCGTTGAGAGAAGAAACATCCTCAAGGCTTACGGCGCAGAGCTTGTTCTTACAGAGGGCCCGAAGGGTATGAAGGGCGCTATCGCCAAGGCTGAGGAGCTTGCTAAGGAGATCCCTAACAGCTTCATTCCTGGACAGTTCGTTAACCCTGCAAACCCTGCAGTTCACAAGGCTACAACTGGTCCTGAGATCTGGAAGGATACAGACGGAAATGTTGATATCTTCATCGCAGGCGTTGGTACAGGCGGAACTGTAACAGGTACAGGCGAGTATCTTAAGGAGCAGAATCCAAATGTCAAGGTTGTTGCTCTTGAGCCAGAGGATTCTCCGGTTCTTTCAGAGGGCAGAGCTGGTGCTCACAAGATTCAGGGAATAGGCGCAGGTTTCGTTCCTGACGTTCTGAATACAGGTGTATTTGATGAGGTATTTAAGGCTCCTAACCAGGCTGCTTTTGAGACAGCTAAGCTTCTTGCCAAGAAGGAAGGTATCTCAGTTGGTATTTCTTCCGGAGCAGCTCTCTACGGCGCTATCGAGCTTGCCAAGAGACCTGAAAATAAGGGTAAGGTTATCGTTGCACTTCTTCCTGACAGCGGTGACAGATATTACTCAACTGCACTCTTCACAGAGTAATTACAGAGTGACAGGACATTCTTTACAGTAAAATATATCCGCTCATCTGCGGCAAACAGAACAATACCCGCTTCATTCGCGGGAAATAAAAATACTGTCGGTTCATACCGGGCTCGGTGTGAAGATCGGCGGTATTTTTATGTGGCAAACCGCTGATTTTGACGTGAGCTGATTGGGCAAAGGGCCGAAAAATGGCTTAAAGACTAAGAAAAAACTTGCATGTCAGCATGAAATGCAATATACTACCGAATGTTTATTACATAATAATATGCAGCTCCATATGATGCTGCGGGACATCACATGAAAGAGGTAAGATGTAAAAATGGAAAAGATCAAAGCATTTCTAAAGAGGAAAGACATTGAGTTCTCCCTCAAAAGGTACGGTATTGACGCTCTTGGAGCTATGGCACAGGGACTTTTCTGCTCGCTCCTTATCGGAACGATCATCAATACTATCGGAAGCCAGTTTGAGATTGACTGTCTGACCAAGCCTGTTGCGACAATCGCAGGTGTTGACTACACAGTCGGTGGACTTGCAATGGCAATGAGCGGTGCTGCAATGGCGCTTGCAATAGCTTATGCACTTAAGTGCCCGCCACTTGTTATGTTCTCGATGATCACAGTCGGTTTTGCCGCAAATGCTCTGGGTGGAGCCGGTGGACCTTTAGCAGTGCTTTTCATCGCTATAATCACAGCTGAGATCGGTAAGGCAGTTTCTAAGGAGACAAAGATAGATATCCTTGTTACTCCGCTTGTAACTATAGGTGTGGGCGTATTTCTCTCATGGCTTATCGCTCCTCCGATCGGTAAGGGCGCAAATGCAGTAGGCGACCTTATCATGTGGGCTACAGACCTTCAGCCACTTCTTATGGGTATCTGTGTATCAGTTATCGTTGGTATGGCTCTTACACTTCCTATCTCATCTGCAGCTATCTGTGCGGCTCTCGGCCTTACAGGACTTGCAGGCGGCGCTGCTGTTGCAGGCTGCTCAGCTCAGATGATCGGCTTCGCTGTTATTTCCTTCAAGGAAAATAAGTGGGGCGGACTTGTTTCACAGGGAATCGGAACTTCTATGCTCCAGATGCCAAATATCGTTAAGAATCCACGTATCTGGATAGCTCCTACACTCGCTTCTGCGATCACAGGACCTATCGCAACATGTATCTTCCATCTTAAGATGAACGGTGCCGCTATTTCTTCAGGAATGGGTACCTGCGGACTTGTTGGACAGATCGGTGTTTATACAGGATGGTCAAATGACGTAAATGCAGGTCTTAAGAGCTCTATCACTGCATTTGACTGGACAGGACTTATACTTATTTCCTTCGTCCTTCCTGCAATCCTTTCACTTCTTATCCACTTTGGTGTTAAGAAGCTCGGATGGGTTAAGGATGGCGATATGAAGCTTGACTAATTGACAGCCGGAGCGGATGAATGACTAAGGAGTCAGGGTTGTGCTGATTACAGAGGTATGATAAGTGGCTGCTAAACGTAAAAACGATCATAAAAGACTTATAATAATATTGATCATAATAACGCTGGTATTTATCTGGGGCAACTCAATGATACCCGGGAAGCTGTCATCGGATATGACGGACTGGCTGAAGGGCGTGCTTTCCAAGCTGTTTCCTTTCATGAAGGGCGAGGAACAGGCCTCAAGCGGGCATCTTCTCAGAAAATGCATGCATTTCACGGAATATATGATCCTCGGCATAGAGATGACGTGCCTGAAGAATGCGAGTCGAAAGCTTGATAACCACGGAGTGCTTCTGATGGGACTTCTGGCAGCCATGATAGATGAGACAATTCAGCTGTTTACGCCGGGAAGAGCGGGCATGTTACAGGATGTCTGGCTAGATTCAGCAGGCTTTTTAACCGGATTCGTGATCGTGACCTTTATTCGTAAAATACGGGCATGAAAAAGGCCGGAAAATGACGGAAATTAGCCAAAAAATCAAAGTTTTACTTGACAAAATGACCTTTTTTCATTATAAATGTATATGGACGTTGGTTCATTTATCAACTTGGGGTTCCAAGTATTTTATATTGAGGAGGATATTTAAATGAACAAGACAGAATTAGTTGCAGCAATCGCTGAAAAGGCTGAAATTAAGAAGGTAGATGCAGAGAAGGCACTTAAGGCTTTCACAGATGTAGTAGCTGCAGAGCTTAAGAAGGGTGAGAAGGTTCAGTTAGTTGGCTTCGGTACATTCGATGTACTTAAGAGACCTGCTAGACAGGGACGTAACCCAAGAACAGGTAAGTCTATGAAGATCAAGGCTTCTAAGGCTCCTAAGTTCAAAGCTGGTAAGGCATTAAAGGATGCTATCAACTAATCATAGATAACACGCTTTATGAAGGATGCAGCATGCGAATGCTGCATCCTTTGTTATATACACGTCTGCCGAAAGGAAGATACTGCCTGACGGGCGGAAGATAAGGGGTCGGGCGTTGTGCCCGGACAGAAAGGATAATTATGAGACTGGACAAGTATTTAAAGGTTTCGCGACTTATTAAGAGAAGAACCATCGCGAACGAGGCCTGCGATGCAGGAAGAGTAAGTGTGAACGGCAAGGTGGTAAGAGCTTCCTATGACGTTAAGGTCGGCGATGTGATAGAGATAGGCTTCGGCGACAAGTCAGTTAAGGCTGAGGTAACAGCCATTATGGACACCACAAAGAAGGAAAATGCCGCAGAAATGTTCAAATACCTGTAGAAATATGATTTTTCCGGCGAAAAATCGCAAAAATATAAGCTAAAATACATAAATTGGTATTGAAAATATTATGTAAAGTTGGTATTATGGATTTGTGTTCATTTCTAAAAAACTATGGTTGTGGGGTCGTATGAGCAGACAGAGAGTTATTTCACAGGCAAAAAGAGATAGAATAAGACATAAGCAGCAGACCAGAAGTATTCAGGCGCAGCACAGGGAATACCGCAATATGAGAAGGGGTAAGAAGCAGTCTAAGCTTGGACTCCTGCTTGTTATCGCGGCGCTTTTGGTTGTTACAACCGTTACGACCATCAGAGCTTATGATCTTCATGTTAAGTCGCAGGAGCTGACGATAACAGAGAAGCAGCTTGAGACCGAGCTTACGAATGTTAAGCAGAAGAAGACAGATCTTGAGCAGCAGCAGAAGTACATGAAGACCAGGAAATATATTGAGGATGAAGCAAAAGATAAACTTGGACTTGTTTATCCGGACGAGATAGTGATAAAACCACGTGAAGATTAAGAGCGGTTAACAAACTTGGGTTAACTGCTCTTTTTTGCGTAGATAATGAGCCGATAGGCGAGGGGTGGCGTGCCGTACCTACGCAGTAAAGATAATAATTAGAGCGGATCATATGGAATACAGCAGATTTGTAGAAAAGGCAAGAAAATACATGATTGAGAACGATCTTATCGCCAGGGGCGACGGAATAGTCGTAGGACTTTCCGGCGGTGCTGATTCGATGAGCCTTCTTCTGATGCTTAACAGCCTTAAGAAGGAGTTTGATCTGAGTCTTGTGGCTGTGCACATTAATCATATGATAAGAGGCGCTGAAGCGGACAGGGATGAAGGTTTCGTAAGAGAGAGCTGCGAGAGGCTTGGTGTCGAGCTTGTGACCTTTAGGAAGGACATCCCTGCGCTCGCGAAGGAAAAAGGACTGACTGAGGAAGAAGCCGGTCGCCTTATGCGTTATGAGCTCTTTGAAGAGGTAAGGCAGGACAGGCAGTTCACGAAGATAGCTGTTGCTCATAACAGTGACGATCTTGCGGAGACGGTTGTATTTAATATGGCCAGAGGAAGCAGTATAAGGGGCCTTGCGGGGATCCAGGCTAGAAGAGGCTGTATCATAAGGCCGCTTCTTGGAACGAGCAGGCGTGAGATCGAGGCCTATCTTGCGGAGCTGGGGCAGGACTATGTGACCGATTCGACAAATAACGAGACCGAATATTCGAGAAACCTCATCAGGCATGAAATACTGCCGAGGATGGCTGAGCTGAATGCCGGCGCGAAGGAGCATATGATCGAGGCGGCTGAGGATCTGAGTGAGCTGTATGGATATATTGCAGCTGAGGCAGTGAGGGTGGAACTTCGATGTGAGAAGGTTGATAGATCGAAAAACAGCTGCAATTCAGTGACAGTGGATGATAATGCTAATGCTGAAAAGAAGTGTGATATATTTGTGGGGACTTCGGAAAATGGTAGTATTGATACAGCTGTCAGTAGTGTAAGACTAAAAATAGATGATCTTGAGGGTAAGCTCCGTCTGGTGCGGTATGAGGTGTATTTACGGGCGCTGGAGAAGCTTGCGGGCAGGCGTAAGGACATCACGAGGCAGCATTTAAGCCTGATCGACGGGTTGAGAAGCCTCGAGAGCGGTAAGCAGCTTGATATGCCTTACGACATATGCGTCAGGAGAAGCTACGGCGAGATTGTATTTGAGAAGAAAGCTGACGGCACGGAGGCTGTTAGGATATTTGTGGACGGTGAAGGTGATTACAGCTTCGGCGCGGGCGTATTTTCCATAAGGATCTGTGAATATACAGAAAATACAGCTATTCCGCGGGAAGATTTCATAAAAATGTTTGATTATGACAGGATTTGTGGTAAGCTTTGTTTCAGGTATCCTGAGCAGGGAGACTATATCAGAGTGACTGCGGACGGCAGCAAGAAGCTGTCGAGGCTGTTTACGGATATGAAGATGGACCGAGAGGAGAGAAAGAGGGTTCCGGTGCTTTCCTCCGAGAATGAGGTCATCTGGGCTGTCGGATGCAGGATAAGCGAGGCCTTCAAAGTGAAGGAGTCGACGAAAAAGGTTATGATCGTAGAATATAAAGAACAACCGGAGGGAAAAAGATGAATAATAAATTCGAAGTAATGATAAGCCAGGAAGAACTTGAAGTACGCATAAAGGAGATGGCCGCAGAGCTTGATAAGGAATATGAAGGCAAGACGGTGCATCTTATAGGCATCCTTAAAGGAAGCGTTATGTTTCTGAGCGAGCTCGCAAAGAACATGAAGTCTGAGGTGACTATGGATTTTATTTCCGTTTCAAGCTATGGAGATGGTACGAGCTCTTCGGGAATAGTACGACTCAACAAGGATCTTGATGAGACAATTGAAGGCAGGGATGTTGTGATAGTAGAGGATATCGTTGATTCGGGAAGGACACTTTCTTATGTTAGAAGGCTGTTTGAGGACAGAAAGCCGAAGAGCCTTAAGATCATCACACTGCTCGATAAGCCGGACAGAAGGGTTGTTGAGTGTAAGGTTGAGATGTCCGGGTTCGTTATTCCTGACAAATATATAGTAGGTTTCGGACTTGATTATGCTCAGAAATACCGCAATCTGCCTTATATTGCGGTGATTGAATAATGAAATAGATTACACATAAATATGCTCGCGAAGGTGTATTTTGCTACAACTGAGTAAGTATAATTATGCGTATATATGAGTATATATATACATAAAAAAGGAGTACATCGATAAATGAAGAAAGGCGCATACAGAGGACTTGGCATATATTTCGTCCTTCTGCTGATCGGAATAGTGATTTACTACGTTATTTCCAACAGCGGGGCGGATATTTACACGGCCTATACAAATGATAATCTGAAGGCGGAGCTGAAGAAGGGGATGATCGACGAGGTTGAGATCGCCCAGAACAGCGAGATACCGACCGGTAAGGTATATGTAACGTATACCGACGGTTCGCAGATAGTTTTCTACACGTCGGATGTCAAGGACACGCAGAAGGTCTGCAAGGACTACGAGGATTCGATCACAATAAAACTTGATGATGTTGAGAGGCCGACGCTTTTCCAGAGGCTGGCACCGTATATATTTGCGGTGATCCTGGCACTGATCATCCTGATGGTGATCATGGGGCAGAGCGTTTCCGGCGGTGGCAACCAGAAGCTGATGAACTTCGGCAACAGCCGTGCCAAGAAGGATGTTCACACAGGCATCAAGTTCAAGGATGTTGCGGGACTTGTGGAGGAGAAGGAGGATCTTGCGGAGGTCGTTGATTTCCTGAAGCATCCTGCAAAATACAACGATATGGGCGCGCGCATCCCTAAGGGTATACTTCTTGTAGGCCCTCCGGGAACAGGTAAGACACTTCTTGCGAAGGCGGTTTCGGGCGAGGCGGACGTTCCGTTCTTCTCTATTTCCGGTTCTGATTTCGTTGAGATGTTTGTAGGCGTTGGTGCGAGCCGTGTAAGAGACCTCTTCAATGAGGCGAAGAAGAACGCACCATGTATGGTATTTATTGATGAGATCGATGCTGTTGCGAGAAGAAGAGGTACAGGTCTCGGCGGCGGCCACGACGAGAGAGAGCAGACACTTAACCAGCTCCTTGTTGAGATGGATGGTTTCGGCGTGAACCAGGGCATCATCGTGCTTGCAGCAACAAACCGAGTTGATATACTTGACCCTGCGATCCTTCGTCCGGGACGTTTCGACCGTAAGGTTACTGTCCACAGACCTGACGTTAAGGGTCGTGAGGAGATCCTCAAGGTTCATACAAGAAATAAGAGGCTTGGCGATGACGTGGATCTTCACGAGATCGCAAGGACAACCTCAGGCTTCGCTGGAGCGGATCTGGAGAACCTTATGAACGAGTCTGCGATCGCAGCGGCTAAGGATAACAGACAGTTCATCACGAAGAGTGATGTGGATAAATCATTTATCAAGGTTGGTATCGGTACAGAGAAGCGTTCAAGGCTTGTTCCTGAGAAGGAAAGAAAGATCACGGCTTATCATGAGACAGGCCATGCGATACTTTTCCATGAGCTTTCAGAGGTTGGACCGGTGCATACGGTTTCGATCATCCCAACCGGTGTCGGAGCAGCGGGCTACACCATGCCGCTTCCGGAAAATGATAACGTATTTAATACAAGAAAGAAGATGCTTCAGTCGATCATGGTTGATTTCGGCGGAAGGATCGCTGAGGAGCTGATATTTGATGATATCACGACCGGCGCGTCGCAGGATATCAAGCAGGCTTCCCAGACAGCCAGAGAGATGGTCATCAAATACGGTTTCTCTGAGAAGGTCGGACCTATCAATTATGAAACAAATGAAGATGACGAGGTATTCCTTGGAAGAGACCTCGGACACGCCAGAAGCTACGGAGAGGCTGTTGCAGCCGATATCGATGCTGAGGTGAAGAGAATCATTGATGAGTGCTATAAGGCGGCTAAGGCTATTATAGTGAAGAATATGAACGTGCTTCATAAGTGCTCAGAGCTCCTGCTTGAGAAGGAGAAGATCACGGGCAGCGAATTTGAAGCGTTGTTTGCGGAATAAAATGTTCATGTTTCGCCGGACAATACTTTATGGAAGTAATGTCCGGCGATGCTATTTTTGGATGAATGGAAAATATTAAGACTTTATGAAGTCTGCACAATTTCGTTCTGATTTAAAAATTTTTTCGAGGGGATTTTTGTGCATATTTTCTATTACAGAGCTATAAAGTGAACAATATGCACAAGAAATTGTGCACTTTTCTTTACATAAAATACCCTCTTCGTCATGTTGCACAAAAAAGAGGTTAAAAAAAACTGTTTTTTGTGAACACTTTTGCACCGTTTTGAATATAATAACACTTGTAACCCCCCAATACATTATATAGTTTTTTGCTACACCCCATAAGTAACAAAATACCTTCTCCAAAAGAGCTTGCCGCAAGAACGGCAGGCTCTTTTACCGTTTAGGGGACAGTTTGTACGTTTTAGAGGTAAAAGGAAATGTCGATGTTTACAGAGCTTGTAGTAGGTAACGAGGAGAGTTTTAGATGGATAAACTGCAGTTTATAGAAGATAGATCGACCGGAATAGAAGTGGTGAGTATGGAGCATGTGAGTATCGCGTATCCACCGCATACGCATGCCGGGCACTATGTGTTTGGGATTGTCACGGAAGGTAAAATACAGATTCACATAGCTGATATGGAATATGAGTGCTCGGAGGGCGAATACTTTTCGGTGCAGCCTGACGTCAGGCATTCGATCGAACCGGTATCGGATTATTATTCGATGATCACAACCTGCATCCCGCGGGACGACGATATTTCGAAGGAGCTTGATGTCATCAAGAGAGAAATAATAGGTAATCCGGAGCTTGAGCTCAGTATAGAGCAGCTGTCCAAAAAGGTAAATATCAGTTCGTATCACATGATCCGCAAGTTCTCTGACGAGAATGGCCTGACGCCGCATAAGTTTCAGATGCAGTGCAGGGTCAGAAAGGCGCAGCAGCTCCTGCGGCAGGGATATAAAGTAGTGGATGTTGCCCATATGGTTGGCTTCTGCGATCAGAGCCATCTGGACAGGGTATTTAAAAAGCAGGTTGGAATAACTCCGGAAGAATTCATCAACTCCGCAATTTTATCCAATGCCGGAGACTGATACTCTGATATGATCGTCCTATCAAATAAAAGAAAGGATGATCGTTATGGAAAACAAAGTATTTGAAGCATTCAATGAAGGAAGATTTGAGGCGCCGGGAGGAAATGTACAGTTTAAGGACGTTCCGTGGTCAAAGCATCCGACCTTCGAGGGCGTAGAGTTAAAGCACATAGTTACATCTAAGCAGACAGGCGGTGCATATAGTTATCATCTGGTAAGGATCGCACCGGGTAAGAGCATCCTTGACCATATCCACGATCCGCAGCTGGAAACGCACGAGGTTATCGCCGGCAAGGGAATATGCATAAATGACGGACAGAAGATAGAGTATGTGCCGGGAGTTATTTCGGTTATGCCGACTAAGGTTCACCACGAGGTTCATGCGGGCGAGGAAGGACTGTTTTTATTCGCGAAGTTTATGCCTGCGCTGTGCTAGTAAAGTAAAATGTGCTGTGCCAATATGGTGAAGAATGTTGTGTTAATACTGTAAAGAATGCTGCATAAATATAGTAAGTGGTTAGGGGCCTGTTGCCGGAAGGCAGCGGGCTCTTTTAAATTGGTAGAAGTTAAAAATTCACATTACGGGTCCTTTTTAAATTCCTACTTGACGGCTAATTCAAATTAGCCTATAATAAAGCTAATTCAAATTAGCCAGACGACAACTTATAAGAATAAGCCATAGGAGGCGGGCATGGATACTAAGAAAAAAATACTGGATGTGGCGTTAACGCTGTTTTCAGAAAAAGGATATGGAAATGTATTTGTCGGGCAGATCGCAGAGGGCGTTGGGATCAAGGCACCGTCCCTGTATAAACATTACAAAAGTAAGCAGGATATATTTGATGCTATTCTGCAGGAGATGCGCAATAGATATGATAAAGAAGCGGCCAACCTGAATGTTAACGGCGCTGATTTTCAAATTGATTCTGAAGTTTACAAGAATATTTCTGATGATGAGCTTGTTAAGATCGGTACAGGGCTATTTTCCTTCTTTATTCATGACGAATATGAATGTAAATTCAGGAAGATGCTCACGCTGGAGCAGTTTTCAGATAAGGAACTTTCGAAGATGCTTTCAGACCAGTATTTTAACGAGCCTTTAAAATACCAGAGCGGACTGTTCAGCCTTCTCATCATGCAGGGATGTATGAAAAGTGAGGATACGGATATTATGGCACTGCAGTTCTTTTCACCGATATATCTGCTGATGACGGTATGCGACAGGGAGCCGGAGAGAGAGGCAGAGGCGCTGCAGATGCTCGATAAGCATATCCGCCAGTTCTGCAGATTGTATAAGGGAGAAAACACATTCACCGGTTCGCCGGATTATGCAAAGGAGTAAACGTATGAAGATAGTTGTGATAAATGGACAGAATCATAAGGGTAGCACCTATAACGTTGGAAAGATGCTGGCAGAAAAGATCGGCAGGCCGGAGGATATAGTAGAATTCTTCCTGCCGAGGGACCTGAATCATTTTTGCGCAGGATGTTTTACATGTGTAGAGGATGATACAAAATGCCCGTATTTTGAGGAGAAGAGCAGGATAATGACAGCGGTTGAGGCGGCAGATGTACTTGTATTTACGACGCCGACCTACTGTATGAGGGCGTCTGCGCCTATGAAGAGCTTTATCGATCTGACCTTTAATTACTGGATGTCGCACAAGCCAAGAAAATGCATGTTCAGTAAAAAGGCTGTAGTTGTATCGACTGCTGCGGGAAGCGGTTCAAAGAAGGCGGTTAAAGACGTAAAGACCGCCATGTTTTACTGGGGTGTCCCGTACACTCTGACCTACGGCGTGAACGTCCAGGCTAAGAACTGGAACGGCGTCAAGGACAAGAAGAAAGCGAAGATCGAGAAAGCAACCACAAGACTTGCAAATAAAGTATTGAGGAAAAAGCGAGTGAAGCCGGGCTTCAAAACTAAAGCGATGTTTGGGTTGATGAGGATGCTCCAGAAGGCTAATCTTGGCTCGGGTGAAGCTGAAAAAGCTTATTGGGAGAAGAACGGCTGGCTGGAGAAGGGACGACCTTGGAGATAGAGTAGACTTTGGAGGTCTGAAAGATCTGAGGGATAGGAATGATCTTGGAGATTAGTCTGGACCTTGGAGATAGGAGACACGGAATGAAGGAACAATTTGACATTCAGACATATATGACAAAGGGCGTGGAGAGGATCGTCGCAGATGCTCTGAAGGCCACGTTCAGGAATCCTAAAGAGAGTGCTTTCATGATGAGGTTTGCCAAGGCGAGTAAGAAGGCATCAAGAAAGAGAGCGGCAATGGAGAAGACCGGAGAGCATATTCCTCCATTTCTTATCGCCAGCATTACCAGCAGCTGCAACCTTCACTGCGCCGGCTGTTATTCAAGAAACAGTCACGCTACGTCGGACGGAAGTCCGATTGAGCAGCTTAGTGACGAGGAGTGGCTCGTGCTCTTTAGAGAAGCCGATGAATTGGGCGTGAGCTTCATCCTTCTGGCAGGTGGGGAGCCGATGCTCCGGAGAGGTGTGATAGAAGCTGCCGGTCGTATGACAAATATTGTATTTCCGATATTTACAAATGGAACCTATATGGATCAGCGGTATTTTGACCTGCTTGACAGGTGTCGCAATCTGATTCCGGTAATGAGTATCGAAGGCGGTAAGGATACGACTGATTCCCGCCGCGGCGAGGGAGTTTATGATAAGCTGATCGCAAATATGGATGCGTGCAAAAAGCGTGGGTTGATATTTGGTGCGTCGGTTACGGTAACAACCGAGAATATAAAGGAAGTGACATCGGATGAGTTTGTTGCTTCGCTTGCGGATCGTGGCTGCAAGCTCGTGATTTATGTGGAATATGTTCCGGTGACCGAGGAAACGGCCAATCTTGCGCCGGGTGATAAGGAGAGAGAATACCTTCACAGCGAGATTGAACGGCTCAGGGGTGAAAGGGAGGAGATGGTCTTCGTATCATTCCCGGGTGACGAGAAAAGTTCGGGCGGCTGCATAGCGGCAGGCCGTGGCTTCTTCCACATCAATTCACACGGCGGAGCAGAGCCTTGTCCTTTTTCGCCATATTCTGATATCAACGTTAAAGATACGTCACTTAGAGAGGCGGTCAACTCTCCTCTGTTCAGAGAACTGAGAGACGGCGGATATCTGCTCGAGGACCATGCAGGGGGATGCGTCCTGTTCGAAAAGCGCGAGCAGGTGGAGAAGATCGTAAGCTGAAGGTGATCTTATTCAAAAAGAGAAAGTGAACCAATGACCGATAGCTGCTTGTATGCTCTACAGATGATTTGTAGAATAATCGTATTGACAAAACACTACACAAGAGTTAATATGCACATATGAACAGATAAACATATATAGTTTTGGAATAGGAGTGCATATGGCGATTGCAAATTCATCAAAAAAGTATTTAAAAGAAACATACATGCTTGATTATA
>JAEEGF010958079.1_pt1 | contig 85812 bp, 80 predicted proteins | sample 9134171 | NCBI WGS metagenome assembly JAEEGF01 (sample SAMN16246542, study PRJNA631951) | gut metagenome | biome: gut microbiome; feature: rumen; material: AP-attached | host: Bos | place: Iran: Karaj | collected 2018-10 | reverse complement strand
TATTGCAGTGGGGTCCCCCCTCTTCCCATTCCGAACAGAGAAGTTAAGCCCACCTGCGCCGATGGTACTGCAATGCAATGCGGGAGAGTAGGAAGCCGCCGTCTTTTTTCAAGAAGAGCCTCGAGAATACAATATTCTCGGGGCTTTTTCGTTATAAGAGTATAATTAAAATCCATATAAATAGGGATTGTGTAGTTACCGTTATTTCTGTAATTTTGCAGTCGCTGTTTTAAAGTGAATTCTTTATTAATTAATAAGTTTTTGGAAGTAGACAATATAAGTGGTACTATATGGAGTCAGAAATCATTAGCAAGTACAATCGTCCGGTGCCTAGATACACAAGTTATCCGCCGGCAAATTTTTTTAGGTCGTATGTTGCGCAGGACTATATAAAAGGTGTAGAGCAATCTAATTTTGCCCGCCAGAATCAAATATCGTTCTATTTGCATATTCCCTTCTGTAAGCACTTATGTCATTATTGTGGCTGTAATTCTTATCCTCAGGCTAAATCTGATGTGGTGAGAGCTTATGTTGATGCACTCCATCACGAGATTGATATGGTGGTTAGCCATATCAAGGGCAATAGGATGATCTCGCAAATTCATTATGGTGGTGGTAGTCCTACCTCACTACCTATTTCAGTGATTCGCGAATTGAATGATCATCTTCTGTCGATAGCTCCAACTATAGAGAAGCCTGAGATCGCTATAGAATGTCATCCAGGCTATCTTTCTGAGGACGACTGGACTCAACTTGCTGACTGTGGTTTTACACGTTACAGTTTAGGTATACAGGATTTGCGTTCCGACGTGCTTAAGGTAGTCAATCGCAGGCCATCTTTAATACCTATATCTGATATTCTTAGTATTATCCGAGCTTCGGGAGCGACTGTGAATATGGATTTCCTTTATGGCTTGCCTTTGCAAACAGCTGATTCTTTCAGAGAGACTATAGAAAAAGCCTCTGAATGTCGTCCGAATCGCTTGGTAACCTTTTCGTATGCGCATTTGCCACGTCTGTTCCCACGCCAGCAGATATTGGATAAAGTTGGCTTGCCTGCTGATAGCGAGAAGAGTCGCATGTATGATGTGGCTTACGATGTGCTTACTTCTGCGGGGTATAAACCTATCGGATTAGATCACTTTGTCTTGCCCGAAGACGAGTTGTTTGTTGCTTTGGAAAAGGGTCAATTACATCGTAACTTCCAAGGTTATTGTACACGCCGAACTACGGCCCAGGTTTATGCCTTTGGTGTTACGGCAATCAGTCAGTTGGATGATGCCTATGCGCAGAATGGGCGTGATATTAGTGAGTATATTGCTTCTATTAATTCCGGTAATCTTTATACACAACGTGGTTATCAGTTATCGCACCAGGAAAAGTTAGTACGTGAGGTTATAGAGGCACTGATGTGTAACTATTCGCTTTGTTGGAGTGAATTAGCTTCACGCCTAGATGTAAGTGTAGATGAACTACGCCAAGCATGTGGTTATGTGGAGTCTCAGTTTGTGGAGATGCAGAAAGATGGCTTATTACAGTTTGATGATGATCAAATTGTAGTAAATACCGGTGGCAGACCATTTGTGCGTTGTGTTGCTGCTGCACTAGACCCGTTGATGGCAAATACAAAAAGAAATTTTTCTAAACCGATTTAATTCGAATGCAAGAAAGAGATATTGTAATTATTGGCGCAGGATTGACAGGACTTAGTACTGCCTTCAATTTTAAACAAAAGGGCCGCGATGTTTTGGTACTTGAAAAGGAAAAGCGTGTTGGTGGCCAAATACAGACTCATTGTGAAGATGGTTTTACTTTTGAAAGCGGACCAAACACCGGTGTCGTTTCGTTTCCAGAGGTAGCTGAGTTGTTCCAGGCTTTAAGCAATCGCTGTAAAATGGAAGTAGCGCGTGAGTCGTCGAAGTGCAGGTTGATATGGAAGGGGAATAAGTTTCATGCTTTACCTTCTGGCTTGATAAGCGCGGTCACCACGCCACTTTTTACACTGAAGGATAAGTTCCGTGTTTTGGGAGAACCTTGGCGTCAACCAGGTAATAATCCAGATGAGTCTGTCGGCTCGTTGGCTCAACGTCGTTTGGGACGGTCGTTTTTTGAATATGCTGTTGACCCGTTTCTCTCAGGTGTTTATGCTGGCGATCCGATGAAACTTTGCACACGTTATGCCTTGCCAAAGCTTTATAATCTTGAAGCTAATTATGGTAGTTTTGTTCGTGGTGCTATAGCCAAAGCCAAGGAGCCCAAGGCAGATCGTGATCGTTTGGCTACTAAGAAGGTTTTTTCGGCTGTAGGTGGCTTACAGCAGTTGGTTAAGGCTTTGGCAAAGGATATTGATATTATAAAGAATGCTTTGGATATTCGTATTAGTCCAGATGGCGAGGGCTGGTGGCATGTTACTTACGATGGTGGAGATATCCGTTGTCATCATGTGATAACTACTGTGGGTGCTTATGCCTTGCAAGAACTGTTGCCTTTTATTTCAGAAGAAGAACTGGCGCCTATTAGTCGATTGGTTTATGCGCCTGTCATTCAGGTCTGTGTGGGCGTTCGAAATGCCGGTGCTTTACGTATGCCTGCTTTTGGTGGACTGGTGCCGAGTAAGGAGAATAAGCAAGTTCTTGGAATCTTATTCCCCTCAGAATGTTTCGAAGGTAGAGCTCCAGAAGGTGGTGCACTTTATTCTTACTTTATGGGTGGAGTTCGTCATGCCGCATATATGCAGAAAAGTGATGAGGAAATCCGACAGATGGTTCTTGAAGCTTTCCATCAGATGCTGAAATATCCTGCGGAAATGGAACCGGATATGATTCGTATCTTCCGACACGAGCGTGCTATCCCTCAGTATTACGCTGACAGTGGAGAGCGCCTTCAGGCTGTAGAAAGTCTTCAGAAACGTTATCCAGGACTAGTATTGGCGGGAAATCTCCGTGACGGAATAGGGATGGGTAACCGCATTTGTCAGGCTGCCAAGATCGCAGCCTCGCTATAAACAAAAATAAGAGGATTGACAATTATCAATCCTCTTATTTTTGTTTTGAGCCTCTTGTCGGATTCGAACCAACGACCCCGAGATTACAAATCACGTGCTCTGGCCAACTGAGCTAAAGAGGCGGGGTGGGTAAGCGATCTGTATCGCGCCGCTACAACCTAATACCCTTGCTGCGTTCCCACCCTGGGGGATTCAAAGGGAGCTGGCCGTACAGGACTTACCCGTGTCATTTTAAAGAACTATTTGCTTGAAAGCGGGTGCAAAGGTAATCATTTAAATTAAGAAATAAGAAATAAGAAATAAGAAAAATGTAGATTTTAACTATTTTTTTAGAGAAAGCCCCTTTTATGTGCAGGAAAATGCGTATTTTTGCACCCACAATAAGGTAATTGTTAAAAGATGACTGCAGCAGAATATGTACAATTAAAAGCTTATGCGCGTCAGGATGGTTTTTTCCTGGCAATTCTTTGGATTGCCAGTTTTATTAGCTACATAGTTGGACTGTCTAACCAAATACTGGCTATGGCAGCAATGCTGCTAGCAATGATGACTCCGTTCTTTGTAGCCAGTCGCTTGCGTAAATTCCGTGACGAGGGTAGAGAAGGCTTTATCTCTTTTCGTCGTAGCTATGCTTATACCATTTTTGTATTCTTCTATGGTGCTGTTCTTTTGGCTGTAGCTCATTATCTTTATTTCGCTTTTTTGGATGAGGGCTATTTGGTCAATTCGTTTGCCAAGATGATGAATACTGATGAGGGTCGTACTATGTTGGAGCAGTATGGGCTGTCCAAAGTAGTTGATGATAGTCTTGCAGAGATGGCTATGACGCGTCCAATTGACTATGCATTGAATTTTCTCACAATTAATATTACTTTGGGATTTATATTAGGTGTGCCCATTGGTTTGATTATGCAGAAAAGGAAAATTGATGATTTGAAAGATTGAAGTTATGGATATATCTGTAGTTATACCTCTTTATAATGAGGAAGAGTCTATCCCTGAGCTTTACGCTTGGATAGAGCGTGTGATGAAGGCAAACAATTTTAGCTACGAGGTGATTTTTATTAACGATGGGTCTACTGATAGCTCGTGGAAAATAATTTCGGAGTTGCATCAGCAGCAGCCTGACATTGTTAAAGGTATCAAGTTTCGTCGTAACTATGGCAAAAGTCCAGCCTTGTATTGTGGATTCGAGCAGGCTCAAGGCAATGTGGTGATTACTATGGACGCCGACCTTCAGGATTCGCCTGATGAAATTCCAGAACTCTATCGTATGATAAATGAAGAGGGCTACGACTTGGTGAGTGGTTATAAGCAAAAACGCTATGATCCCATCTCGAAGACTCTGCCAACTAAGCTGTTTAATGCTACTGCACGTAAGATTAGTGGTATTAAGAATTTGCACGACTTTAACTGCGGTTTGAAGGCTTACCGTAAGGTGGTTGTAAAGAATATCGAGGTTTATGGAGAGATGCATCGCTATATCCCTTACCTGGCTAAGAATGCTGGTTTCGACAAAATTGGTGAGAAAGTAGTCCAGCATCAGGCTCGTAAGTATGGCTCTTCGAAGTTTATGGGCCTGAACCGTTTTGTGAATGGCTATCTCGACTTGCTGACACTTTGGTTCCTGAGTACATTCGGCAAGAAACCTATGCATGTGTTTGGTTTTCTGGGAACAGTGATGTTCTTTATTGGCTTCGTGGCAGCTGTATGGATTGGTGCTGACAAACTCTGGTGCCTTGCTAATCATATCCCCCAGCGACTTGTAACTGATTCTCCGTTCTTTTACATCGCTTTGACAATGATGCTGTTGGGTACACAGTTGTTCTTGACAGGATTCTTAGGTGACCTGATCAGCCGCTCGTCAAGCGGACGTAATGATTATCAGATAGAAGAGAAGATTTAATATGATAAAGCGTATTGTATATCTGTGTCTTACGTTCATGCTAGTAGCTTGTTCGTCAGTTGATTGCCCTGTAAATAATACGGTGGCAACCTTGTATCAGATACGTAACAGTGATGGAATAGCGATGATACTAACCGACACGTTGACCGTTCTGTCGACGCGTGCTGATGGAAAGGATACGATCATATTTAATAAGGGTATATCTGTTAGTGAGTTCTCTCTGCCCATAAGTTATTCGCATCCGGAGGATGTGTTGGTATTCCAGTTCAGTAACAATGAAAGTGACTTGCATGTTAATGATACCATTTGGGTTAAGAAGAACGACTATCCTCATTTTGAATCAGTAGATTGTAACACGGCTTATTTCCACACTCTGACGGAAGTGAAGTTCACTCATAACTATATCGACTCAATAGTGATTAATAATCCATCAGTGACTTATGACTCTCAGACGGTTCATTTCTACCTTTATACTAAGAGCAACGATTAGTACCTTTGTGCTCTCATTATCATTACCGGTACAGGCACAGAAGTTTTTCTCATTTCAGAAAGATTCTATTCCTGTGTTCCGTGGTTTCGCTTTGTCGTTTGATTTGGTGGGCGCGGGTATGATGGCGTTCGCTGATTGCGGTCAGTATGAAGGTGCTCTTCGTATCAATCTGCACGATGAGTGGTTTCCCATTATTGAAGCTGGTTTAGGACGTGCAAATCATGATGATGACGTCACGCATGTTCACTATCGCACTTCAGCTCCTTATATAAGGCTGGGTATAGACAAAAACCTGCTTAAGGATAAACATGGCGCCAACCGCTTGTATGGTGGTTTTCGCTATGCATTCACATCATATAAAGTTGATATATCGCGCCCGAATTTCCCTGATCCCGTTTGGTTATGGGATACGGGCTTTGATGTGCAATCGGCGCCATGTAACCAGCATTGGTTGGAGGCTGTGGTTGGCGTAGATGCAAAAATATTCGGACCACTGCATCTGGGTTGGAGCTTGCGATACAAACGTCGTATCGCACACAAAGAGAAAGGTGGTTTTGGTAATACATGGTATGTGCCAGGTTTTGGCAACTTCGGGGATACCCGTTTGGGCGGAACTTTCAATGTGATAATTGATATTTAAATAAATGCAGCGGGTAAAGAATAAAAAAATGGTGTGGCAGGTACCTTTCTTGGTACTGCTGATTGTTGGTACATGGCTGATTATTCGTCAACAGCAGAATATCCCCTATCAGAAGAGCGCCGATAAGGTCTTTGGTACGTTCTATCATGCTGTTTATCAATGCGATTCCGATTTAACATATAGTATCAATGCTGAACTATCCAAGGTAGATGGATCATTATCACCATTTAATCCTGCGTCAGTTATTACAGCTGTAAATCAGAACCAGAACGTAAAACTTGATGATATGTTCATAGATGTGTATAATTTGGCTATGAAGATATCACAAGAAACAGATGGTGCTTTTGATATTACCGTAGCTCCATTGGTTAATGCATGGGGGTTTGGATTCAAGAATGGTTTTGAGCCATCTCGACAGCAGGTAGATAGCCTGATGCAGGTGATTGGCTATCAGAAAGTATCCCTCGAGCATGGTAGGATTCATAAGAAAGATGATAGGATAATGCTCGATTGTTCGGCTATCGCTAAGGGCTATGGGACAGATGCTGTTGCCCGGTTACTGCGTAGTAAGGGAATTAATAATTTTATGATAGAGATCGGTGGTGAGATAGTAACAAGTGGAATGAACTCAGAAGATAAACCCTGGCGCGTTGGCATCTCGAAACCTACAGACGATCCTACGGGGGCAGAGGCAGGTGTACAGGGGATAGTTGTTATAACCGATAAGGCGATGGCAACGAGTGGAAATTACCGAAATTTTTACTATAAAGGTGGAAAAAAATATGCTCACACCATCGATCCAAAGACAGGTTATCCAGTTCAACACAGTATTCTCTCTGCAACCGTATTCGCCAATAGTTGTGCTGTGGCTGATGCCTATGCTACCTCGTTTATGGTGATGGGACTGGAGAAGGCGCAGCTTTTACTGGAGAAACATTCTGAACTGATGGCTTATATCATCTATAGTGATGAGCAGGGAAAAAATGCTGTGTGGTATTCACCTGCCCTAGAAAGTAAAATCCAAAAATAAGATTCCATGGCTATACTCCAGTTGTATGATAAGCTGTTACAATTCCCTTTGTTCCAGGGGATGAGCCGCGACGATCTGGAGATTGTAGCTGGTCACACTCGTTTTGGTTTTATGAAACTGAGTGCTGGTAAGGTGGTTGCTAAATCGGGCGATCCTTGTAATCAACTTCATTTCCTCATAAATGGCACTATGAAGGTACGAACTTATGCTGATGACTATGGCTATTCTATAGAAGAGCAAATGGTTGCACCTCATATCTTTCAACTTGAGTCAATATTTGGGTATTACCAGCATTATACGCATGACTTTATATCCCAAACTGATGTGAATTTCATAACTATAGATAAAGAAGAGGTTGTGAGATTAACTGAAAATTTTCTGGTTTTCCGGTTGAATATTATGAATCATCTCGCTACTCAGGCTCAGAAGCAGATGCGCCAGGTCTGGAATCGTCCACTAAAGACATTAGAAGCCCGTGTCGTTCGCTTCCTTGTGCATCATTCTACCTATCCGGCCGGGCATAAAGTATACAATATCCTGATGACCCGGCTTGCTGATGAGGTGAATGACAGTCGACTGAATGTTTCGCGTGTCTTGAATGAAATGCAGCATCAGGGGTTGATAATGCTTAGCAGAGGGAAAATAGAAGTTCCACAACTTGAACGGCTACTTTATAGTCAGTAGTAATGGCTATTTTGCTTGTTTTCATTTTTTTTATCTATAGTTTTACCCAAGTATGGGAATTTTGTCGTAACTTTGCAATCAAAATATGTTAGTATGATGATAAACGAAAGCAAAGAGAGAAAAAATCCGTTTTTCGAACCTTATAATACACCCCGCAGCACAGCCCCTTTCGATCGAATCCGTATAGAGGACTATGAAGAGGCTATGCTGGAAGGAATCCGGCGCGACAATGAACAGATAGAAAAGATAATCAACAATCCTGCTAAGCCAACTTTCGATAATACCATTATCAGCGTTGACGATGAGAAGGATAAAGATGGTTATTACGATTTGTTGGGGCGTGTGTCTACAGTTTTCTTTAATATGCTCTCTGCTGAGACTAACGATGCTATGGATGCTTTGGCTCAGAAGATGAGCCCCATTCTTACTAAGCATTCTAACGATATCCGTTTAAACGAACGTTTATTCGAGCGTATAAAGTATGTGCACCAACATCATCGTAAGTTAACCCCTGAGGAGAAGATGCTGCTTGATAACTGCTACGATGGATTTGTGCGTAGTGGTGCTTTGCTCGATGCAGCAGGAAAGGAGCGTTTGCGCCAGCTTACAGAAGAAGCATCGATGTTAGGATTACAGTTCTCACAAAATCTGCTTAAGGAGAATAAGGCCTTTACGCTTCATGTTACTGACGAGGCTCAACTTGACGGTCTGCCAGAAACAGCCCGTGAGGCAGCTGCTTTGGCAGCCAAAGAACAAAATAAGAAGGGATGGGTGTTTACGCTTGATTTCCCCTCGTATTCACCGTTCATGACCTACTCAACCCAGCGTGAGTTGCGACGCCAGTTATATATGGCTAAGAACACTGAGTGTGTCCACAATAATACAGAGAATAATCTTGAGATATGTAAACGTCTCATTAATTTGCGCCGTGAATTGGCTCAATTATTGGGGTATAAAACATATGCCGACTATGTACTTAAGCATCGTATGGCTGGTAATGTACGCAATGTATATAGGCTACTCAACGATTTGATTGTGGCTTACAAACCAACAGCAGTTAAAGAGGTTAAAGCTATTGAGAAAATGGCACGCGAGTTGGAAGGTAAGGACTTTAAGTTGGAGCCATGGGATTTCTCGTATTATTCGCACAAACTGCAGTTGAAGAAGTTTAATCTCGATGCCGAGATGTTGCGTCCCTATTTCGAACTCACTAAGGTCATCGATGGCGTATTTGGATTGGCTAATCGCCTGTACGGCATTACTTTTAAAGAAAATAAAGATATTCCAGTATATCATCCTGATGTAAAGGCTTATGAAGTCTATGATAAGGATGGTTCATATCTCGCTGTGTTTTATGCCGATTTTCATCCTCGGAATGGAAAGCAGGGGGGGGCTTGGATGACAGAATATCAGGGGCAATGGATTACTAAAGATGGCGAAAATGTGCGTCCGCATGTCAGTGTGGTGATGAATTTCACTAAGCCTACAGCAGACAAACCTGCTTTGCTAACGCTTGGCGAGGTGGAAACTTTTTTGCATGAGTTTGGTCATTCGTTGCATGGTATGTTCGCCAACACGCGTTTTGAGAGTCTTAGTGGTACAAATGTGTGGTGGGATTTCGTGGAATTGCCATCTCAGTTCATGGAGAATTTTTCAATCGAGAAGGAATTCTTAAGTACCTTCGCCACTCACTATCAGACGAACGAACCTATTCCTGATGATCTTATTGAACGTATTGTTAAGAGTCGTAACTTCAATGCTGCTTATGCTTGTATGCGCCAGGTTAGTTTCGGATTGCTTGATATGGCCTATTATACACAGAGTAAAGAGTTTACGGCAGACATCATCGCGTTCGAGAAGAAAGCATGGGAGAAGGCTATGGTGCAACCTCAGTTACCTGATACGTGTATGACGGCTCAGTTCTCGCATATTATGTCAGGTGGCTATGCTGCTGGCTATTATAGTTATAAATGGGCAGAGGTGCTTGATGCCGATGCTTTTAGTGTCTTTAAGAAACATGGCATCTTTAATCAAAAGGTAGCTAGCAGTTTCCGCGAGAATATTCTATCGAAAGGAGGAACAGAGAATCCTATGATTTTATATAAACGGTTCAAGGGTGGTGAACCCACCATTGACGCATTACTTAGAAGAAATGGCATCAAACGACAAACAAAGTAAACTGGATGTACGCTATTTGCGTATGGCACGTATCTGGGCAGAGAATTCTTACTGCAAGCGTCGTCAGGTGGGCGCATTGGTAGTTAAGGATAAGATGATCATCAGCGATGGTTACAATGGAACACCCAGCGGTTTTGAGAATGTCTGTGAAGACGACAGTAATGTTACCAAACCGTATGTGTTACATGCTGAGGCAAATGCTATCACCAAGTTGGCTCGAAGTAATAATAACAGCGATGGTGCTACAATCTATATTACGGCTTCGCCTTGTATAGAGTGTGCTAAGTTGATTATTCAGGCTGGTATCAAGCGTGTTGTCTATGGTGAGAAATATCGTCTCACGGATGGTATTGATCTCTTGGAACGGGCTGGTATTGAGGTTATCTATATAGGATTAGAAGACTTAGAGAAATGAGTAAGAACAGAACAAGTAGGTTCATGCCCTTATTGATGGCAGTATGTGTGGTTGTCGGTATTGTGATTGGCACTTTTTATGCTAACCACTTTTCAGGTAATCGTTTGAATATCATTAACTCGAGTGGAAATAAGTTGAACAACTTGCTCCATATTATCAATGATCAGTATGTGGATACAGTTAATATCAACGAGTTGGTTGAAAAGGCCATGCCTCAGATATTGGCTGAACTTGATCCTCATTCGGTCTATATCAGTGCACGTGATGGTGAAATTGCCAACGATGATTTGCGTGGTTCGTTCTTTGGCATTGGTATTGAATTTACTATCCGTCAGGATACCATTCGTGTGCAGAATGTGATAAGTAATGGTCCTGCTGAGCGAGCAGGGGTTTTGGCTGGCGATAAGATCGTAGAGGTGGATGACTCAGTGTTTGTGGGTAAGAAAGTTACTAACGAGGAGGCGATGCACCGTTTGAAAGGTCCAAAGGATACGAAGGTTAAGCTGGGAATAATTCGGTATGGCGAGAAAAAAGTTCATCACATAACTATAACTCGTGGCGAGATCCCTACCAAGAGTGTTACTGCTTGTTATATGCTTGATAACGAATGTGGCTATATCAAGATTCGTAATTTTGGCGAAAATACCTATCCAGAATTATTGATAGCATTAGCTAAACTCTCTCAACAGAATTTCAGTAACCTGGTAATTGACTTACGTGGCAATACAGGTGGTTATTTGGAGTCGGCAGTGCAGATAGCTAATGAGTTCTTGTCGCGTGGACAACTCATAGTATATACTCAGGGACGTGCTTTCCCTCGTCAAGATTATCATGCTGACGGGCGTGGCTCTTATCAACGTTTGCCATTGGTCGTATTGGTCGATGAAAGTTCTGCTTCTGCCTCAGAAATTTTGGCAGGGGCCATTCAGGATAACGATCGTGGAACGATTATTGGTCGTCGTTCATTTGGAAAAGGATTGGTTCAGAAACCTATGGAGTTCAGTGACCACTCTATGATTCGACTTACTATAGCCCGTTATTATACCCCTTCAGGACGCTGTATTCAGAAACCTTATAATAATGGAAATCATTATGATGATGATTGGCTGACGCGCTATCAGCATGGTGAGTTCTTCTCGAAGGACAGTATTAAGAATAACGGTCCGCAGTACCATACCAATATAGGTCGTATTGTTTATGGTGGTGGTGGTATTACCCCTGATATCTTTATTCCAGAGGATACACTTGGAATTACATCTTATTATAAGGAAGCAGCCATGTCGGGACTTATCCTGCAGTTTGCTTTTACTTATACTGATGATAATCGTAGTAAACTTGCTGCTAAGAGGGATATAAAAGAGATGGAGACCTACCTGAAACGGCAGGGTATTGTTGAACAGTTTGTTGCTTTTGCAGATAGAAATGGTTTGAAACGCCGTAATTTGATGATACAAAAGTCGCACAAGTTGTTAGAGCGCTTTGTGGTGAGTCGTATTATCTATAATATCCATAATGAACAGGCATGGACAGAATATCTTAATCAAAGCGATCCTGTGATTATAGAGACATTGCGGCTGTTCCATTCTGAGGGTGCATTTCCTAAGAGACCTGTTGCTCCGGGCAAATGAAGATTGTTTTATGACAAAAAAAGAACTCAGATTACTGGTTCGCCAACAAATGCGACAGTTCACTCAACAGCAAATGAGTGAACTGTCGTTACCTATCATAGCACGTATCAGGGCCCATCTTCTGCATGCTCAGACTATTGTGGCTTATTACTCTCTGGCAGACGAGGTCGATACACATCAACTTGTAGATACTTTATTGTCTGAGGGTAAGGAAGTGTATCTACCTAGGGTGATTAGTGACACTGAGATGGTGTTGTGCCGTTATACTGGGCCTGAAAGTCTCCAGTCAGGCGCATATGGTATTATGGAACCTGTGGGTGATCCAATATCTGAGAGAACAACAATTGATGTGATATTGGTGCCGGGTGTAGCTTTTGATGCGGAAGGACATCGGTTAGGGAGAGGAAAAGGTTATTATGATCGTTTCTTAGGGGCGTTACCCATGCCTCGTCCAAAACTGATTGGTATTTGCTTTGACTTTCAAAAAGTGGGCTACGTTCCAATAGATTTATGTGATGTAGCTGTTGATGTGGTGATTTAATTGAATCGTATGTCTGCAATCACTTGACTACCCACATGGTCGTTGAGCTTCCTAATTAATTCGCCTCTCATCATCGAGAGATCTGCTCTTAGTGCAGGATTTGTTAAATGTACAAACAGTGTTTGGTTCCTGATATATAGTCCGTCTGTGTAGTTGGCAACCATTTCGCCTGCTACTTTTGGCCATGAATCTATAAGCCGTTTCTGTAGCAGAGGTGTTTCTAACCCCTGCTTTCTTAGATTCTTTAGAATCAAATCGGTAATGCTATGTACGTCGCGTTTAAACATCTTTTCTATATTCGGATATATTACCATTTTCTACATGAAAAAGTTTGTAATCCAGGGAAGATTTGCTGAGTATCAAATCCAAATGGTCACGATTAGTATCGGTAATGAATATTTGGCCATACTCATTGCCGGCTACCAGTTTTACAATTTGTTCCACACGTTGTGCATCAAGTTTGTCGAAGATGTCGTCAAGCAGTAGAATGGGGATGTTTCCTGAGTTCGTTCGTTTTAAGAAGTCGAATTGTGCTAATTTCAAGGCAATGACAAATGTCTTGTTTTGCCCTTGGCTGCCTTCCCGTTTCATCAAATGGCCTCCTAATGTGATTTCAAGATCATCGCGATGTATACCGTGAAGTGAGTAGCCAATAGCACGGTCTTTGAAACGGTCGCGTTGTATCACTTCCAGGAGTGGGCCACGCTGACAGTGCGAGATGTAATTTAATCCAACCTGCTCTCTGTTTTCTGTAATCGTTTCATGTATGCGTTGGAAGATCGGGGTTAGTTCTTCTACAAAAGCCATTCTGCTTTGATAGATGCGTTCGCCCTCATTTGCCATCTGTTCTTCAAACAGACTAATTACATCTATGTTGGGCTCCTCTTCTTGCTTCAGCATGGAGTTCCGCTGCTGTAATGCCTTGTTGTAGCGGTTTATGGCTTCCATATAACCATGGTCGTATTGTGAGATAACCATGTCCATCAGGCGACGGCGTTCTTCACTACCGCCTTCAATGAGTAGTGTGTCAGATGGTGACACAACAACGAGGGGAATCAGCCCAATATGTTCTGAAAGTCGACGGTATTCTTTTTTGTTGCGTTTGAAATGCTTTTTTGTGCCACGCTTCATGCCACAATATATGTGTAGGTCATCCTTGTAGACTCCTTCTAAAACAAAGAAATCTGCGCCATGCTTAATCACTTGTGAGTCGATCGGATTATTGGCTGAGTGACAGAACGAAAGATAGTATATTGCATCGAGCACATTCGTTTTTCCTACACCATTCTGTCCAATGAAACAGTTGATTTTTTCGGAAAAATCCACTGTCGCCTCTGTGATATTTTTGTAGTTGAAGACCGATAACTTTTTTAAAATCATAGTGCAAAGGTAGTGTTTTTTAGCCATTGTCGTTAAGGATTAACACAGATTAATAAATATTTTCCGTAAAATGATATAAAATGTGTGGCTTTTTTAGTAACTTTGCACCCGATTTTTGGAAAATTAAAATTATAAATATAATGGCAAATACAACAAATCAACAACAGACTGTTCAGACAACTGAGCAGAGCTTGACTCAGAGTGAAGCCTTCTTCTTGAAGTATAAGAAGGCAGTTATGGCAGCCGTTGCTGCTGTCGTAGTTATCGTAGCAGGTGTATTCCTTTATAAGACCTACGTAAGTGGTCCTAATGAGGTGAAGGCAAGCACTGCTATTGCAAAAGGACAGGAGTTATTTATGGCTGGCGATTATCAGAAGGCTTTGAATGGTGACAGCACCAACTTCAAAGGTTTTGCTAAGTTAGCTGATGAGTTTAGTAGCACAGCTGCTGGTAACTTGGCAAATCTTTATGCTGGTCTTTGCAGTGCTAAACTTAACAAATGGGAGGATGCTGCTAAATATCTCGAGTCTTTCGATGGTGCAGACGATCAGATGATTTCTCCAGCTGCAGAGGGTGCTTTGGGTAATGCTTACGCTCATTTGAATAAACTCGATAAGGCTGTTTCTCACCTGAAAAAAGCTGCAGAGAAAGCTGATAATAATTCTCTATCTCCAACATTCCTGATTCAGGCTGGTGAGATCCTTGAGAGTCAGGGTAAGAATGATGAGGCCTTGAAACTGTATCAGGAGGTTAAGGAGAAGTACTTCAACTCAATGGCTTATCAAACTATTGATGGCTATATTGAGCGTGTTTCATCTAAATAATCTCAGATGGCTACCAAAAATTTATCGGAATACGATATTACCACAGTTCCCGATGCTTCGAATATGATTTTCGGAGTTGTTGTGGCAGAGTGGAACCCTGAAATAACTGGCGCCTTGCTTGACGGCTGTGTATCCACACTCGAAAAGCATGGCGCTTTGCCTGAAAATATCCATGTTAAGACTGTACCTGGTAGTTTTGAACTGATTTATGGTGCTCACCAGATGACACTTAATGATGGTTATGATGCGGTGATTATCTTGGGAAGTGTAATTCGTGGTGAAACACCTCACTTCGATTATATCTGCCAGGGAGTTACCGAGGGCGTTGCACGTCTTAATGCTACGAGCAATATTCCTGTCGTTTACGGATTGCTTACTACAAACGATATGCAGCAAGCTCTGGATCGAGCTGGTGGACGCTTAGGCAATAAGGGTGACGAATGTGCTGTTGTAGCTATTAAAATGGCAAAATTCTAATCAATAACTAATTCATCATGAAAAAGGTAATTGTTCTTCTCTTAAGCTTTAGCTTAGGTTTTGGCATTATTTGTGCGCAAGAAACTAGTAAAAGTGAACTCCATCAACGTGCTGAGAGCGATTCTGAAAAAGGAAATGTGGCAAGTGCACGTTTTCATTATATTCGTGCTTTCGAAGATTATGTACGTAAAGGAAAACTGAAGGCTGGTATGGAGTGCGCAACGCGTGGTTCATATTTCTATTATAGAGAGAATTACTGGAAAGAGGCATTCGACTTATTGCGTCGTGCAGACCAGGAAGTTGATGCCCATGCTAAAAATGCAAAGGAGAAGGCTGCCCTTCATTATATCATTACCAAGGAGCGCTTGACAATGTATATCAAGCTCCGTAAGGGCGATAGTGCTAAGGATCAGATTGATATAATGGATAATCAGGTAACTTATGCTGCTGATGAAACTCTGAAGAACGATTTGCTTTATAATAAAGCAGTCTATTATTATTCTTTTGGTCAGAATGCTCAGGGTAATGCTGTGTTCAAGGAAATGGCCAGTAAGCTTACTGCGCAGAAGGAATACGACAAGGTGGATGGCGTTTACCAAACACTAATATCGAATGCTCGTCGTAGTGGAAATGCTAATATGGTAGCTCAATCGTATAGTAACTATTTGGCATGGAAGGACTCTGTAAATGCTTTGAAGCTGGCAGATCAAACAGGGGCATTGAAAAAGCAGATTGCTGATAACGAAAAGATGATTGATGAGCAGGATAGTTCGCTTACTGCTCGTCAGGCTATTATCATTGGCCTTTGTGTATTGGCAGCAGCATTAGCAGCATCATTGGTTCTTGGAGGCGTTGTACTCATGCGTTATATCCTGCTGACTCGTAAGCAGAAAAAAAGCATTAGCTTGGCTAACGATAATAACGCACTGAAGGCAAAGTTTATTAGTAATATTTCTGCTCAGTTGAATCCTACACTTCACAAACTTGATGAGACAATTCCTGAGGTGAAAGCATTACTTCTGTTCTCTCAGCATATTTCAACCCTATCTGATTTGGAGAATTCCATGGATGAAGAAGTAGAGTTGGAGGAAGTGCAACTAGCATCGTTCTGCGAAGATTTGATGGGTGAAATTCGTGGTAAGGTTAAGGATAGTGTTACACTAAAGGTCAACGTGCCCAATATGGGTGCTAAACTGAATAAAGCATATGTATCGCATATTCTTCTACATCTGTTGAATAATGCAGTATTCTATACCCCAGAGGATGGTACTATATGGTTAGAGTACAAGAAACGTGGTGCTCATGTCCATCAGTTCCTTGTATCCAATACCGGTGAGGCTATTCCTGAGGATAAACGTGACGATGTATTTAAACCATTTACCGAGGTGAAGGATTTCACTGAGGGTGATGGTCTTGGATTGCCTATCTGCAAACAGATGGCACTAAAGATGAAAGGCGATCTCGATCTTGATACTGAGTTCACTAAGGGTACTCGTTTCGTACTGTTGTTACATTCTTAAGTATACAACTACACCTTTTATAACTTTACAGTTGATATGTCCACCAGCCCATTGACTATTGCATAGATGGTCAATCCGGCTGGTGAATGTATTTGTAGCTTACGGGCTATGTTACGGCGATGTGTAATGACAGTGTTAATGGAGATACACAGGTGATCGGCAATCTCTTTATTCGACATGCCTTGTACCAATGAGATAATAACGTCTTTCTCGCGGTCGCTTAGTGCATCAGGATTCTGTGCTGTAGCATTACCAAACACCATCCCCGAAATGTTGCGGGTTACGTCCTGCTGCTTTGTTATCTGCTCTAGTCGACGAATGGCTGGTACAAATATGTGGTCTTCTACCTCGGCATGCTGACGTAGCCACACCTCGTTTTCGTATATGTCATGTAAGGTTGCCGTGAGTTGGTTGTTATGCAGTCCGTCTTGTGGCAAGTATTTTATGATAAGCAGCTTCAGTTCGCGCAGTTTCTTATCTGCAGAACCATGGTGTTTCGAGAAGGTCTCAACATTGTAATCATTGGCAGGTTGTCTGTCGATTAACGATTGAACATACGGAAAGAGTGTTTTTTGCTCATACTGCATATGTCGACGTATCTCATGCGCATACTCATCATAGAATCGGAGAATAAGGCGTCCCAAAGAGTCATTTTCATCAAGACTCTCCGAAAGTTCTCTGCGTATATAAGGCAACTGGAACTCTAAGAAATAGGCATGACTGGCCTCTAGATAGTGAAGAAGGGTAGGTACACTCAACTGCTCATCAGCCTCAAACTCGCCGTATCCGTTGATATTGTAATTAACTACTGCAAGGAATGTGTAGGTGTCCACATGATTGTCCTCACAGGTTTCGCGTACTGTTTTATCTCCAAATCCAAGATTAATACCGAAACTACCAAGACTTTGCAAAAGGTCGTAATTATCACGGATGAGTGAAATCATTTTGTCGTCCGCCTCATACATTTTCTGATTCTTCATAATTTCTTCTATCTACCTATTAATGATTACGGGTGCAAAATTACGACTAATTTTTGAGTTTTGCAATAATTATAAATGAGTATTTTTTACTTTTGAAGTTTTTATTTAGTGCTTTTTTAACGCTATTTCATTATTTTTAGGTATTGCGTATTATGGCTAATCCTGCTACCTTTGCAGCCGAATTGATAATTATTGAGTTACTAATGAATAAGATTGTTAAGTTTTCAGTGTGCTGTATGTCGCTAGTTTTTGCTGTTGAGGCCAGCGCACAAGTAAATGCTGCCGACAGCGTGATGCAGCACGTTAAGGGCAACAAGTTTAGCGTGGGAGGCTACGGAGAAGTAGCTTACTCACGCAATTTCTTTAGCGATCACGTAAGTCGCTATAGTCAGCCTGATGCTCATAAGAATGACCCAAGCCATGGACGTTTTGATATTCCTCATGCAGTTCTTTATATAGGATATGATTTCGGCAAAGGTTGGTCGTTTGGATCAGAGATTGAGTTTGAACATGGTGGCGCAGGTCTTGCCTATGAAAAGGAAGATGAGGAAGGAGGCGAGTGGGAACAGGAAACCGAGAAAGGTGGTGAGGTTGAGCTTGAGCAGTTTTGGATTCAGAAGTCCTTTTCGCGATCTGCTAACTTGCGTTTTGGACATATTGTGGTGCCTGTAGGATTAAACAATGCGCATCATGAGCCGCTTAACTTCTTTACCGTTTATCGTCCTGAGGGTGAGAATACCATTATGCCTAGTACATGGCATCAAACAGGTGTTTCTTTCTTTGGACGTTATAAGGCATTTCGTTACGAAGTGCAGCTGTTGTCAGGTTTGAATGCAGACAATTTTACTAATGTGAACTGGATCAAAAAAGGTACTGTTAATCCTCTTGAATTTGAGGTCGCAAATAAATATGGTGTAGCCCTGCGTATGGATAACTATTCTGTTCCAGGACTTCGCATAGGTTTGAGCGGCTATTATGGAGAGAGTATAGGAAACAGTTTTCCACGTAATGCTAATGGTGTAGATTCTGAATATAAGGGCCAGGTGCTCATAGGAGCTATAGACTTTACTTACAATAACCATAACTGGATTATCCGTGGTCAGGCAGATTATGGTTATCTGGGTGATGCTGAGCAACTGAAGTATATTTATAATCGTACCAACAAAAAATCTCCTTATCACCATTCTGCTTTTGTGAGCAAGAATGCCTATGCAGTAGGTATTGAGGCTGGTTATGATGTTTTCTCGCAAGTGAGCTGCATGCGTTCCGACGAACAGAAACTCTATGTGTTTGGTCGTTACGAGCAGTACAACCCCTATGCAAGCAACACCAAAAGTACTGCCTATGACTATACCGAGGTAAAGCGTATGGCTTTTGGCGTGAACTACTTCCCTGTGCCTGAGATTGCAATTAAAGCCGAGTATTCTAACCGTTTGTTGAAGAGCATGTATAACAATGAGCCTTCTATCAGTATCGGAGTGGCTTACGAAGGCTTCTTTCTCTAAACCCAAATCTTGAAGGTTATAAAATAGCATATAATTTTATTCATAATAATTACTTATAAAAATGAAAAAGATATTTATTCTGTCAGCAGCATACCTGATGGGTGCACTGACGTTAACTTCATGTGACAGTGATGATGATAACAAAGGTGCTGAAACAGATTTTAATGTGACCGAGACCCAACCAGTTGTCGATGAAGATAGCTATAGTCTTAACACAACAGTTGCTAACTACAAGGTGAAGAGTTTTGGTGAGAGTGCTGTTGATGATTGTGCAGATGTGGTTAACGAACTGGAGGCTGCTAACACTCTCATCGGTAGTGCGAAACTGTCAGAGAGTCAGGAGGCTTATCTGCGTGAAGTTCTTAAGAATCTTGTTAGCAATGTTATTGTGCCTACTTATACTAAGTTGGCAGATAACACTGAGGCGCTCGAGAATACTTTAAAGGGGCTTTCTACAAGTTCTATCACTCAGGCACAGATTGATGAAGCTTGCAAGGACTTCAAGGCTGCTCGTATGTATTGGGAACAGAGTGAGGCGTTCCTGGGTGGGGCCGCTTCTGATTTTGATGTTGATCCAACTATTGACTCATGGCCTCTGAACCGTTCACTGCTGCTCAATTACTTTAATAATGGTATGAATGATGAGATGTTAGACGATGCAACAATCTTAGGCTTTCATGCTCTTGAGTTCATTTTGTTCCGCGATGGTCAACCTCGTAAAGTGGCAGAACTGAAGAATTTTGATACCTATAAGAATTTTGAAAAAGTATCTGGCGAGAAGGAATTAGCATATGCTCAGACTATTTGTACCCTGCTTAAGCAGCGTACCTTCCAATTGCAGTGTGCTTGGGACGGTGGAAAGGATGCTGCTCGCCTGGCAGTGGTGAAGGCTGCAAAGTTGCCTTATCAAACAGAGAAGGGACTTTCTTATGGCGACAACCTGATTAATGCTGGCGTATCTGGAAGCAACAGCTCATTTCCAACTTTGAAAGACGCTATTGCACAAGTACTCTCTGACGATGAAGGCAGCTGCTTGGCTATAGCTAATGAGGTAGGTACAGCAAAGATTGCTAACCCCTTCTCTGCAGGCGATGTGTCATATGTAGAGTCGCCTTATAGTTACAACTCGATTACCGACTTCCGGGATAACATCCGTTCTATCCGCAACGTTTGGCTCGGTTCTACTGATAAAAGCGCCAATAAGTATAGTTTTCATACCTTCTTTGCCAGTGTGAAGAAAGATGCTGTTAATCAGAAGGTCGAGAATTCTTACGTGGCTGCAATTGCTGATATCAGTAACATGCCTTCTCCATTTGTGAAGTACTGCTGTACCATTTGGAACATCGCCTTCGAGGACGATGAGGACTGGGAAGTGGACGAGTAATAAATTAAATATATAACTATGACAAGTACTTTGAATTTTGCAAGTTTTTCCTTGGCTGCGCTGATGGCGGTGTCTTTGCTGACAGCTTGTTCAGACGATAATACAAAGTCGTTGGGCGAACTGGAAAATGAGGATCAGTCCTTTGGTAAAGCCGTTGGTAACTTTACGGCCGACGAGTGGTTTCCTGGTGGACAACTAGGAACCACAGAGAAGGCCAGTTATTCTGCCCCCACACCGGTTGTTGAACAGATGGCGGACATGATGGAGGACTTCAATGTTGGTGAAGGTTTCTTCGAAAAACTCTATACCTTTGAGCAGGAACCCCGTAAAGGCTTGGGACCAGCCTGGGTGCGTAACTCTTGTATCGCCTGTCACCCCAGCTATGGTCATGGCAAGCGGCAGGAGGCATATCGGGCTAATCAGATTGGTAATGGCTATCTGCTGGTCATCTATCATCCCGAAACCAATGCTTATATCTCAGAAGTTACAGGCATGCCGCAAACGCAGGCTATGGCGCCCTTCAAGGCTCCTATCGATGAGAACCAGATCGAGATTGAGTGGAAAAAGGTCACTGCTATGGAGAGTGGTTTGTCGATGACCTTCCCCGATGGTGAAAGTTATTCGCTTATCTATCCCGAGGTACGTATTCCGCAGTCGGCCTTTAATACGAATCCTAAGCCTACCGATTATGCTGTTCGCTTAGAGTCGACCATCGGTGTCTATGGTACAGCCCTGCTGGATGCCATCGATGATGCTGATATTGAGGCGCAGTGGGCTAAGGAGGCAAAACACGCTACACTGAATCCTGCTATGTGGGATCAGGAGAGTAATACATTTAAAGCTAATGCTTATTATTCTGCACCTTATAACGATACTGGTGCTCATCATGGTTCGCATGGTCCGCTCAAGCGTTTTACCTATGCCATGACACGTGGCTCGCTGCAAGATGGCGCTGGTTCTAATGCCATCTGGAATATTACCAATGTGACTCGTTCCGACCGCCACTGGCTCTATTCTACCGCAGCCTGGGCGAAGGCGCAGAGTGAGGATCCCGAGGTGATTAGCTACATTAAGCAACACGGTTCTTCGCCCACTAGTATGTTATATCCCTATTATGCTGATGGTAGCGAAGAGGGTATTGCTACGCGTGTGCACGAAATCCTGAGTTGTACCTCTATTGGGAGTAAAGATACTTTTGAGAAATATTTATTGAAAGGTGCACCTTATCACGGAAATGAGGAGATGAGCGATAAACAATATTATCAGTTTATGGTATGGCATCGTGGATTGGCCGTACCTGCCGCTCGAAACTTGAATGATGCCGATGTGCAGCGTGGTAAGGAACTCTTTAGCGAGATTGGCTGTGCTAACTGTCATCGCCCCTCATGGAAGACCGGTTCCGACAATATGTGGATTGATGCTAGCATCAAGTCGTATGCTAAGTCTGTTGGCAGGGATGTCAGCAGCATGCTGCCCAAGTATGCTAACCAGACAATTTGGCCATACACCGACATGGTTCAGCACAGATTATTCATGGCAAATGATATTCGTACAGGTTGGTGTCGTACAACGCCTTTGTGGGGGCGTGGTCTAAGCCGTCGACTTACTGGAGCCGATGACCGTTTGCATGACTGTCGCGCACGTGGCGTCGTTGAAGCTATCATGTGGCATGGTTATTCTAAAAAGAGTGATGCATATCGTCCTGTAGAGAAGTTTTACAATCTGCCTAAGACTGATCGTGATGCTATTGTGAAATTCATAGAATCTATTTAAACGATGTGCAATATAGGCTTGTTTATTTTTAGATATTTCTTTGTGCTGGCCTTGCTATTTTTGGCAGGGTCAGCATCTGTTTCTGCCCAGCAAATAGTGGTTCCTCGCCAGCAGGCTATCCACTTTTGTCACTTGTTGCTTAATGATGGTAGTCGCATATCGTCACTCAGTAGTTATGCTCGTCAGTTGATGCATGCTGAGGACTCGCTTACAATAGAACAGATCTTTGCAGGTTTCGTTTTACAGGATGGCAATTGGCAGGGGATGCGTTTTTTTCCACATCATACTGTTGACGGGGTGATGTGGTATAGTGCTGCGGATGAATTACCCACTTCTATGGACATGGAACATCAGAAATATATCCATGAGGTATTTCCCCGTATTATTGCTCAGGCAGAGGCTGGTAACTGGAATAGCTTTGATGCGTATGTAGACAAAATGTTACAGTATCAGTGTCAGTTTGGCGGTGAACAGGCAGCCAGTGCAGTTTGGCCTTCTCAGCTTGTTTATATAGGATTTGTTTTTTTTGTCTTTGTGCTTTTTTCTCGTTTTTTATTCGTATCTTTGCTGCATAAAAAATAAAATAATGAAGAAACTGGAACCATCTCTAATTAAATCTAATCAGGCTTGTGCTCAAGTTTTCTGTTTTGATAATGGTAGCGACGTTTGCGAATATCATGCCGTCATTCATGTCGTGGATGAGCGTCTATCGTTTTCCCAGCAACTTGAAGCAGTATTGAACACCTACGAAGAGGTGTTCTCAAGGATTATTGACTCCCAAGTAGTTTTTAAACGTTATTTTTTGAGTGATGCAGCAAATCAGGCAGATGATATTATTGTGGCTGATGTGAGTGATTGTGCTAAAAGTATTGTGCAGCAGCCGCCCCTTAATGGCACGAAGGTGGCATTGTGGGTGTGGTTTATGTCGGGGGTACAGACGGGTATTACCCATAGTGGACTCTATGAGGTGCGTCACGGTCAGTTCCGGCACTTGTTCAATGCCTCAGCTCACAATCTGGCAGCCAATTCCGAATACCAGATGCGCTTGCTTTTTAATGAGTATATTATGCAACTTGCTGAGGAAGGGTGTACTCTGGCAGATAACTGTTTGCGTACATGGTTGTATGTCAACGATATTGATTTGAACTATGGTGGGGTGGTAAGAGCTCGTAATCAAGTGTTCTATACCCAAGGACTTACCGTCAATACACATTTTATTGCTTCTACAGGTATTGGTGCCCGTCAGCAGGATCCTAATGTCCTGGCTCAGATGGATAATTATGCTGTTGCTGGTGTTCAACCTGAGCAGATCCACTATCTCTATGCGCCGAGTCATCTTAATCGTACTAGCGATTATGGTGTGTCTTTTGAACGTGGCACTTGTGTCGACTATGCAGATCGTCGCCATGTGTTCATCTCTGGTACAGCTTCTATCAATAATAAAGGCGAGGTGATGTTTCCTAAGGATATTGAACGGCAAACGCGACGTATGTGGGAAAATGTGGAGGCTCTGCTGGCAGAGGCAGAGTGTTCTTTTGACAATGTGGCCTACATGATTGTCTATCTGCGTGATGTTGCCGACTATGCATTGGTTAATGCTTTGTTTACAGAGCGTTTCCCGGATACCCCCTGCATTATCGTTCATGCGCCAGTATGCCGCCCTGGTTGGTTGGTGGAGATGGAGTGCATGGCTGTGAAAAAAGTTAATTTCATCGACCAACCACATTTTTAGTTAAAAAGTAGGAAATGGGAAAAAGACAGACTTGTATAAACGAGCCTGTTTTTTTATGTCCCCTCTATAGAGGGGAGAATAATTAAAACCAATAATAAAAAAATAGTTTCCTTAAAAAACAATAACTAAGTTAATATGTTTAGTATTTAATACATATCTTTGTTCCGCAAAAAGGAAAAATAGTTTTTCAGGGTTAACAAAACAAAAACAGGTTACTAATGAGATTTAAGCAATTGTTACGGATGCGTGCGCTATTATTTGTAATGGCATTCCTTTTGTTCTCTTCATGTGAGAAGACTTTTGAGTACAAAATCCAAGATGATGTACTCTATAATTATCTACAACCAACTCAGGTTGACAACATGGCAAAGCGAGGTGACAGCCTGTATAATGCAGGTCATATTAGCGAACTGAGTCGCAAGTTCTTCCAGGCTTATCCACTTTGCAACAAGTATCACCAGTTCAACGATGCAGTTCCTCTGTTTCGTGAAATTCTTAAAGAAGGCAGTGAAGATTCATTAGAACGCCTATTTCAGATTTGTGCCGCTTCTGAGTTGACAATGATTCTTCGTTATCAAGGACATGTGGAGAATGCGATGTTGACAGCAATTGATGCTACACAGCGCTTTTCTCTTCAGGAAGCAATGACCGACCAGATGGCACTCGAGAGCTATATACGTCTTGGTGTGTTTGTTGGTGATGGATTGGTATCGACTGGAAATTATGACGATGCCGATAGTCAATTCCTTCGTTTCTATGATATATCGAATGAGATGAAACAGGGCGTTATGCGTTTGGCAGAGTGGTATCCGCGCCACTTTGAATTGTTTCAGATTATCACTCGTTCTTATATTGTGAATGCTCAGTATGAACGAGCGATGCCTTGGATCGAACGTTGTGAGGAAGCCGTTGAGGCTTACTACAAGTCACCAGAGTTTAAGGAGATGCCTCATTCAACCACATCGTATGTTGAAGGCTATCTGGCAAGTGCATTGATTTGTAAGGCGGTGGCTTTAGAGCATATCGGCAAGCCAGAGGAAGCCAAGGAGGCCTATCACCAGTATCTGAAGAGCGACATGGCTCACACCATTTTGGGTAAGTTGAACCGTGCATTTTACTTATCAGCAAGTCATCACTATAAAGAGGCTGCCGATGCCTTCCAAACACTCGATAACTACTTGAATATGTATAGTCCAAGTATTTCGCTTGATTGGATTCATGAGTTCTATCTGCCTAAGTTTGAAGCTAATCTGCACGCAGGTCGCCGTGACTCCGCATTTGTTCAGGCCGAGCAGATTTGTGAATCGCTTGACTCTACTCTGACCACCTATATGCACGATGAGGGAAGCAAGTTGGCTACCATCTATGCTTCGCTCAAGAAAGAAGAGAAAATCATCGAGCAGGAAGAACATATCATCAAGCAGCGTACACTCGGACTATCGGGATTTATTGTTCTGATGCTAGGCTTTTTTGGCTCATACACAGTTCGTACAAAACGACATGCTCGTCGTTTGGCTGAGGTTAAGGCCGAACAGGAACGCATTGAAAACGAGTTGAGTATTGCGCGTGATATTCAGATGAGTATGGTTCCACATAGTTTTCCTAAACATAGTGGCATTGATATGTATGCCCTCATGGAACCTGCTAAGGAAGTGGGTGGCGATTTGTATGGCTATGTGTTTAATAAGAGCCAACTATATTTTGCTGTTGGTGATGTGAGTGGAAAGGGTATCCCAGCATCGCTATTTATGGCAAAGGTAACCCGTCTGTTTCACACTTTAGCTGATGAAGGTCTGACGCCTGCTCAAATTTGTACGATCATGAACAAAGAACTCTCTGGCGAAGACAATGTGAATGGTATGTTTGTAACCATGTATATTGGTATGCTTAATCTTGAAACAGGTCATCTGAACTTCTGTAATGCAGGTCATAATCCTCCCATTATTGGTTGTGGTGATCCTAATGCTCATTTCTTGGAAGTTGAGCCTAATGCTCCTATTGGTCTTTGGCCATATTTGGAATATGTGGGTGAGGAGATTGACACAATCAAAGGTAGCACTTTGCTTGTGTATAGTGATGGTCTGAATGAAGCCGAGAATATCTTGTTAGAGCAGTTCGGTGACGATCGTTTGATGAATATCTTGACCAATAACAGTTTTGTGTCATCACAACATATTGTGAATAGCTTAAAAAGCGAGGTTGAGAACCATCGACAGGATGCATCTCCAAACGACGACTTGACGATGTTCTGTCTGCGTGTAGATTAACTAAATTGATATCTGTTCTGATGCAGACTACCTATTCTTTATAGGCTGCCAATTTGCTAAGGCAATATTGGCGGAAGTCATTCCAATGATAGTAGGGGGCACAATCTGTCTTAATTGGCAGTGTGGCCTCTACTTCATTTAGCAATACTTTGAAGAGTACATCGTGATCTTTGGTATTACTGCGGTAGAATATAAACTGTAGGTTACTGCCCATTGGAAAGACGCTGCTGCTCCACCAACCGCGTTCTTCCAACTCATTGAGATTACTGGTAGATAGTCCGTAACCGTTAACTCCTATTAGGCATACTAGAGGTAGTAGTACCGTTTCGTGACCAAAGCGCAGTTGGGCGCCTGGGGCAGGTAGCTTGATACAGCTGTCAGCATCAGCAATGAGTTGTCGTAGCAGGTGACGCTGTGAGTAGGGCTGTCGTCCGCCATTCAATTTGCAGGAGCCATACTGTATGTACCAAAGGGCATTGTCTATTTTCCACATGCGGTAGTACTCGTCTGTATTGAAAAGCTTGATAAGGTGAGGATTACGGTTATAACTGATGTTGGCTTGGAATAGAGCCATCTTCATGAGATAATAGTTGAAATATTCTTCGTCAATAAATTCCTTTACAATATCTGGGTTCTTGAAGATTAGCTCCATCAGACGACTGTTTCCCATCAGTGGCTTGGTGAAAGCATTATAGGCATTTTTTGCCTCTGGTGTCATATAGTTCTTACGCAGCTTTTTATCTTGGAAGTTCATATAGCATTGCGTGCGTTGAGATGCCTGCATGCTTATTATTAGTTTAGGACATACTTGTAGCATCTCTGCTGCTGCAGACCCCATTGACTCAATGCATCGCGGAACAGTAGTACTTATGGCGGTTACCTTAGCACCGGTATGTAGTACTTCTGGGAAACGTTCTACCATACGCCGCCCAATATCTTGCATTTGGCGTTTGCCATACCCTGTAAGCTCGCCCCAACGGTTCTCGGTGTCGCGCATAATCTTGTTCATCTCGTGGAGAACTCGGCGTCCTTCTGCTGTTAGCTCGTCAAGACTATCGGCTCGTAGCATCATCATGTAGGGCGTATCGTAGCCAATGCGATTGCTGATGTAGCGCGAGCCGTGGCGGCCGTAATGCGATATGTAGAAAGGTTTCTTATCCTTTGGCGCTGGTGTAAGTATGGCGTTAATGGAGTCTGGATAAGTATCATAGTTACAGGAGGCATATGTAGGATGTTTCTCAATAATCTCTCTAACTTGTTGAGCCGAGAGTCTGAGCAACGGACTACTGATAAGCAGGATGACTATCGTTGCGATATGTGTGATGTGCTTTCTCATCTTTTTTGAACATTAAAATTAAACCTACGGTTTTCGTATCGATAAAGTTTGCGCAGATAATAGCGTTTAACATCATTCCAATGGTAGTAGGGGGCGCAGTCTGTCTTGATGGGCAGTCGTGTTTCATGCCCATTGAGGAGTACTTTTATAAGCACATCGCGATCATCGATGCTGCTACGGTAGTGTATCATCTCAATGCTACCTCCTAGAGGCGCTATTCGATAATTTACCCATCCGTAGGCTTCAAGTGAGTCAAGATTGTCGGTATGCAAACCATAGTCGTCTAGTTCCATAAGACATGACAGACTCATCACAACATTGGCATTTGTATAGCGTAGGTGCATCATGGGATTACGACGTTTAAGTACGCTGTCTCCCATGTGAATCATATTGCGAAGTACCGAACGCTGTAGGTAGGGTTGATAGCCGCCATTGAGGGTACAGCCTCCGTAGTTGATGTAGTGCCAGGCATTTTGCTTCCGCCAATGCTGGTGTATCTCTTCTGGAGTGAACAAATTCCATAGCGTCATCGAGCCAACAAGATTGGTGTTCTGCACGTTACCTGCCAGAATAAACAACTGTCTGGAGAGTTTTGTGGCGTCAATATTGTTGAGTACATAACTCTGATCATTAAATAGCGATAACATCAAACGGCCGTCGGTCGAATTTAGCATAGAGAAACGATTGTAATTGATTTGTGTGATAGAGTCAACTCTTTGACTTGTTAGTTCTTCGTCAGAAGGAGCCATGAACCGCATTTCTTGCAGAGATGATTTGCTGCGAATAAGAATAGGCTGTTTCATAGAAGATAGTTGTAGAAGACCTTCTTGCATGGTCATAATGCAGCGATTTTCAACAATGCTCCGTACACTATAATAACCATTGTCTGTAAACACTTCAGGAAAACGTTTTATCATCTGTTCAACGAGTTCGCGGCTCTGGTGGGCACCAGTTGTGGTAAGCTCTCCACAACGATTATGAGCATCTCGTTTTAACAATCCTACTTTGCGCAGCACTTCCTGACCTAACTTGGTCAGTTTCCCTAATTTGTTGGCTTTGGCAAGGGTGAGATAGGTTTCAGAGTAATAATCCCCCTTGTCGAGATAGTACGAACCTGGGCAGCCATAGTGATTAATGTAGAATGGTTTCTTGCCGTTGGGAGCTGGGGTGTCCTTTGGCATTTTACCTGCTTGGCGAGCATAAAACATGCCTGCCGCACGATTAGGGTCAGCTTGCAACTCCTCGTAGACAGATTGTGCATTGACGCCTACGGTAGTCATGACTGTTGCTGCAATGATGGTAATTTTTGTCTTCATATCAACTAGGAATAATTGACAATCTGTTTGCAAAAATACGTTTTTTTTGTGAAACGACCAAATTTTTTTGTAACTTTGCAGCCATATGGAAAATAAAAAAAAATACCGGGATTTATTTGTCGACTTTGACGACACACTTTACGATACTCACGGCAATGCTGTGATAGCTCTTGACGAGACGTTTGAGGCATTTGGATTAGAACGCTATTTTAGTGACCGTCATTTGTTCTTCGATGCCTATTGGAAAGCCAATATTGACCTTTGGGAACGCTATGCTCAGGGAGCGATTACCCGTGATTATCTGATCGTGGAACGATTCCGCCGTCCGTTGAGTGAGGGGCATGGCATACTGGTAACCAATCAGCTTTGTATGGAAATGAGCGATAAGTTTTTGGATTATTGTAGTATGAAACCAGGCACTGTGGATGGCGCGCATGATCTGATGGACTATTTGCGTAGTATGGGGTATCGCATGCACATGACGAGTAATGGATTTCATGAGGTACAGTATAAGAAACTGAAAGCGTGTGGGTTAAATGACTATTTCGACACAATAGTACTTAGTGAGGATGCTGGTGCTAACAAACCCTCTAAGGCGTTCTTTGATTATGCGTTTGAGAAAACAGGAGCAAAGCCGGAGACTACGCTGATGATAGGCGATAATATGATGACCGATATGCAGGGAGCTATGGATGCCGGTATGGATACGCTACTGTTTAATCGATGGGATTACGATATAAAAAGTGGAGACCCGAAGGCCCCCACTTTCGTTGTATCTAAGTTGCTTGACGTGAAGCAAATCCTCTAATGCTTATTTTGCATAAGCAACCGAGCGTGTCTCACGGATTACAGTGATCTTAACCTGACCAGGATAGGTCATCTCGTTTTGAATCTTAGTGGCAATATCTGTGCTGAGGGCTTCGCTCTCAGCATCGTTCATCTTGTCTGCACCAACGATTACACGAAGTTCACGTCCAGCCTGGATGGCATAGGTCTTCGTTACGCCAGGATAGCTCATAGCAATAGCCTCGAGGTCGTTCAAACGCTTGATATAGGCTTCAACAATTTCGCGACGTGCACCAGGACGAGCACCAGAAATCGCATCGCACACCTGAACGATAGGAGCCAACAAAGTCTGCATCTCCATCTCGTCGTGGTGAGCACCGATTGCATTGCAGATGTCGGGCTTCTCCTTGAATTTCTCAGCTATTTTTGCACCATAGATGGCGTGTGGTAATTCGCTTTCCTCATCGGGGACTTTACCAATGTCATGCAACAATCCTGCACGCTTAGCCTTCTTGGGGTTCAGTCCTAATTCTGATGCCATGACTGCACAGAGGTTGGCGGTTTCACGGGCATGCTGAAGCAGGTTCTGACCATATGATGAGCGGTACTTCATCTTACCAATGATGCGAATGAGTTCTGGGTGTAAACCATGAACACCAAGATCGATAGCGGTACGCTTACCTGTCTCGATGATTTCGTTGTCAAGCTGTTTCTTGACCTTGGCAACAACTTCCTCTATTCGTGCGGGGTGAATACGACCATCGCTCACCAATTGGTGGAGTGCTAGACGGCAAACTTCGCGTCGAACAGGGTCAAAACCAGAGATGACGATAGCTTCAGGTGTGTCGTCGACTACAATTTCAACACCTGCAGCCGCCTCGAGTGCGCGTATGTTACGGCCCTCACGACCGATAATACGGCCCTTTACCTCGTCGTTCTCAATGTGGAACACGCTGACAGAGTTCTCAATGGCAGTTTCTGTAGCTACACGCTGGATGGTTTGAATAACGATTTTCTTGGCTTGAGCATTTGCGTTGAGCTTTGCTTCGTCCATAATCTCATTAATATAGCTGGCTGCAGCTGTCTTTGCCTCGTCTTTCATTGACTCTACAAGTCGGTTCTTGGCTTCTTCTGCACTTAGACCAGAAACTTCTTCAAGTTTCTCGCGTTCCTTAAGCTGCATCTTCTCCAACTCTTCTGACTTGATGGAAAGCAACTTCTTTTCGTTGTCAATACGCTGCTGCATGTTGTCGAGTTCGTTCTTGCGGCGACCGAGTTCCTCTTGGCGCTGGTTGAGCGAGATTTCGCGCTGCTTTAGTTTGTTCTCACTCTGCTGGATGTGCTGGTTGCGCTGCTGCACTTCCTTCTCCAATTCGCTTTTCTTGTTGATGAACTTCTCTTTAACTTCGAGCAGTTTTTTCTCCTTGATGACATCTGCCTGTTTGGTGGCAGTATCAATCATTTCATTGTATTTCCCCTTTAGTACATAGCGGAATACAAGGTATCCGCAGACTCCTCCTAATGCGAGGGCGCCTGCAGCGATCAGTAGTACGAAAATTAATTCCATAAAAATCTATGTTAATAAAAATGATATTCTCACTTAAGTACCTCTTCTATTTCAGAAGTTAACTTAGTGAGAATCGTATTATACGGATCAGTGTCGTTTTTGCCACGCTCACGCTCAAACATCAAGGCAATGTCGATAAGCGTCATCAGCGCTATCGTGTGCTCGCCTTTCTTCCCCTTATAAGCCTGAGAATAGGCATTATAACGGTCTGTGATGAGTTTGGCTGCCTTACGATAATATTCCTCATCGGAACGTTTGATTGTTACTTCAATCTCCTCATCGTAGACGTGCAACCTGATATGTAGTCTCTCGCTATTCACTTCTGTCATTGTGGGCACTATATTGTTATTTCTCGTCGCTCAGAATGGCTATGCATTTGTTGACATCCTTAATCATCTTCTGTATGCGATTCTTCGCAACGTCTAAATCTCCATCGGAAATCTCCAGCATTTTTGCCATCTTCAGTGAATTGTAGTCATTGGCAGCCTGAGTCAACTTAGCTTGCAGGTTTTCAATTTCCTGCTTGTTCGTGTTTATTTGCGCGCGTAAGGCCTCATTCTCCTCCTTCAGTTCCTTGAAGTGGTAAATCATTTGCCTGACACGCGTTTCGAACGCTAGTATTGTTTCCTCATTTGCAGCCATGATATAACTATTTGGTGTACAAAGTTATATAAATTATCCTTTAAAGAATAGCCTTACTGCTATAATTTAAGATATTTTAAAACTTACTTCTCGTCCTGTGCAGGTTTTGGTTCTTTCTTGGCTAGCATTACTACCTTGAAGACGAAGTCTGTAATCCATTTCTGTGAAAAACCTAAGCGTCGGTTGTACTCTCTAACGGCCACTACGCTCTTAAGCACCGAAGGGTCGGTAAAGTTGTTCTTATTGAAGATGTCGTTCACAGTCTTCTCAGTCATGGTGTAGATAGCTTTCTTCATGAACCCGGGCAGACGCAGTTTAAACTTCATGAGGTTTCCTGTAAGCATCATGATATCCTGTGTGAACCCTTGGAATTGCAGTAGATAGGTCTGTGCGTCTTGTACTTTCTTACAGCGTTTGCGCAGGCTTGAATCGATTTCCTTGAAAAACTCATCGTCCATGCCATACATGTTCTTGAGCATGTTTTTGCAACGGCTACGTTCTCCTACACCCAATTTGTTATTTACTGTGGCTACTTTGAGCGTTGTTTTGAACACGCGAAGGTCCGGCAGGGCTGCCAGGTTTGTAATGCCCAGATCGGCAGCCATAGCGGCTTGGAAGTAAACACGGATGAGTGTCATGAAATCCTCCATGCCGCCAACCTTTTGTTCTTCCTTATTTCCAAATAATTTATTCCAAAATGCCATAAAAATCTTAATTTAAATTTAAATCGTCGGCAAAGGTAATGATTTTTTGTGAAAATATGGCATTTCCTGTCTATTATTTCTTATCTTTGCAGCATATTTAAAGTTTCGAATTATGAAAGGAATAGTTTTAGCAGGTGGTTCGGGTACACGCCTTTATCCGATTACCAAGGGTATCAGCAAGCAGCTGATTCCAATATTTGATAAACCGATGATTTATTATCCTATTTCGGTGTTGATGCTTGCGGGTATTCGGGAGATACTGATTATTTCGACTCCATATGATTTGCCGGGGTTTAAGCGTCTTCTAGGGAATGGCGCTGATCTTGGTGTGCGTTTCGAGTATGCAGAACAACCATCGCCGGATGGTCTGGCTCAGGCCTTCATCATTGGTGAGCAGTTTATTGGTGATGATAGTGTCTGCTTGGTTCTTGGTGATAATATTTTCTATGGTTCAGGCTTTACAGGTTTGTTGAGGCAGAGTGTTGAGAATGCAGAACAATATGGTCAGGCCACAGTATTCGGGTATTATGTCAACGATCCTGAGCGCTATGGTGTTGCAGAGTTTGATAACCAGGGCAACTGCTTGAGCATTGAGGAGAAACCAACTGTCCCTAAGTCCAACTATGCCGTTGTGGGCTTGTATTTCTATCCCAATAGTGTGGTTGATATTGCAAAGCATATTAAACCATCGGCACGTGGCGAGTTAGAGATTACAACTGTTAACCAGGCATATCTGGAACAACAGAAATTGAAGGTTAAAACATTACAGCGTGGATTTGCCTGGCTTGATACGGGCACCCACGACTCATTGTCGGAGGCTTCTACCTTTATTGAAGTCATCGAGAAACGCCAGGGACTGAAAGTGGCATGCTTGGAAGAGATTGCTTTCAAGCGTGGCTGGATCAGTCAGGAACAACTGACAGCGATAGCTCAGCCCATGGCAAAGAATGAGTATGGTAAATACCTTTTAAACCTCCTTCGCTGAGAAAGCTGCTATGGCGTTGGTTAAGGCTGCGGGGTTTCCCATATCGTACATGCGTCCGCGCAACCTTACACCAACCATTCCGCTTCGTTTTCGCACGGCCTCGAGTGCTGATGTAAGCTCAATCTCTGTTTGGTGATCGCCTTGTATTTCACGTTCCATAATGTCTATGTGTAATTGCGAGAATACCTCTGGCGTAAGGATATACTGCCCGAAAACACTATAGTATTCCTTCTCACCTTTCTTATTGCGCGTAGCGAGATATTCTTCGGCGTAGCTTGCCTTGGGTTTCTCTTGCATTGCGCTCACATTGAGTATGCTTTCATCTTTATCTTCCCATACACCATGCAGGATACCGTATCGACTCACCTCTGAGAGTGGGATGGGGTGTATACTAACCATTAAACAGTTGCATCGTTCGTAGTCTTCTATCATTTGTAGGGCGCAAGGTTTGTTCGAGTTGGTGCGATATAGGGTGTCGCCGAGTAATAGTAGGACGGGCTCGTTGCCAGCAAATTGTGCAGCCTGATAGACTGCGTGTCCAAATCCGCGTTTCTCGTGTTGGTATACGTAGTGCAGTTTCTTGCCTATATCTAATATGTGGTTCTCGTACTCCTGCGCTTCGGGGTTCAGCTTCCTCAGGTGTTCTTCCGAGAGTGATTTCTCGAAAAAGTCTGTATACTGTTGGCGTTCTTCTTCTGATCCCAGAACGAGGCATATCTCCTCGATACCGCTCTGTATCAGTTCTTCAAGGAGTATAAGGATGACTGGTCGAACCATGCCGTCTGGACAAGGGATGGGGAAGAAATCTTTCTTGATGACACGTGTTGATGGATAAAGGCGGGTTCCGAAACCAGCAACCGGGATGATGGCGCGCCTTACGGTGTGAACAGGTTTAAGCGTGAGTGTGTAGGCTTTCATGTTGTGGGAGTTCAGGTAGTTGGCCAACTGCTGCTGGTCGGCTTCGCTACGAGCTAGGAATTGTACAGAACCGTCACCATGAGATCCTACACCCTTTCCGCCCCAGACCCATTGTTGAATATTGGGGTCTTCCAGTACAGCGTGTAGTTTAGGTGCCCATAGTGCATGCGACATGGGGGCCACCTTGTCATCGAACAGCTTCTCGGCTTCAGTCATTAGTTTTCCCAATGCCTCGGCATTGCCTTGTGCCATGTATTTAATAGCACGGTCTACTATCTCGAGGTTTTGCTGTCCCAAAGCGTCGTGCTCGGCTCGTTCGGCATCGCTGTTGGGGAAGGGGTATGCTTTGTTTAGGTCCGACAGAATCTTGATGGTGTCTTTCTCGGCGCAGAGGTCGGCAAACACCCAATATAGTGGCTTCTTTACATTAAGTGAGCGCACCTCGATTTCGTCGCCGTCGAATGTCATGAGGTTGGGTTTTACACCAAATGCACATGCTTGGTCAAGACGTCCACAACGACTGCTTGTCCTCAATTCTCCTAAATAGGCGATATTCATTTCGCCTAGTGTGTTGAGGTTGAGGCTATATAGTTGGTTGAATGCGCGGGCTACCAGCACACAGATGGCCGCTGATGATGAAAGTCCACTCTTCATGGGCAGGGTCATGTGGGTGATGTGGATGCGAACACCGCCTACTTTGTACCACTCGAGCATATAAGAAGCGACACCAGCACAGTAGCAGAAGAAGGATCCACTTTTGGCGATACGCTTCAACTCTGTTTCATCCATTCGACAACTAAAATCCTGCCAAACATCTTTGATTTCGCTGGCAGTGCTATATAGTTCAAATGAACTTGATTTCTCTACTTCTGCATAGATGCCTTGCTCGATGCCAGTTACGATGGCAGCGCCAGGTTTGATGTCGGCATTCATGGTACGGTAGTGTCCTGCCCAGTCAGTATGTTCGCCAAACAGACACAGGCGTCCTGGTACGAATAGTTTCATATGTGATTCCCTTTTTAGGTTATTTTTTATTTGCAAAGATACTAAAAAATACGGCATGGTATAAAGTTTTTGGCTTTTTTTTTGGTGATGTGATAAAAAATGTCTATTTTTGCCGCAGATTATTAATCATTTCTAATATTATTGCCTATCGAAACAAGCTCTACTCAATTTTAACTACAGAAAAATGAGTACACTCAAAAGTATGACCGACGAATCGTTGGTTTTAGCTTACATTGATGGTAATAACAGAGCCTTCGACGAATTACTTTCGCGCAATGGAGATAAGGTGTTCACTTACATTATGTGTAATGTGAAGAATGAAGACTTGGCCAACGATCTGTTTCAGGAGACGTTCTTGAAGGTCGTTCACAAGTTACAGAACCGCCTGTATAGCAGTAGCGGCAAGTTCTTGTACTGGGTTATCCGTATCGCTCATAATGTCATGATAGATTATTTTCGTGCGCAGCATGTAAAAAAAGTGGTTGACGTTTCTGGCGATAAGGATCTTCGCTTGTCTGATCGCGAGACTTTTGTTGATATCAGTCGGGAGGCGGAATTGAGTAACAACCAGACACTGAAGGATGTGGTGATGCTTATGAACATGCTTCCAGCCGCTCAGCGTGAGGTGGTCTATATGCGCTTCTTCCAGAGTCTTTCTTTTAAGGAGATAGCAGAGGAGACCCATGTGAGCATCAATACTTCGCTTGGACGTATGCGGTATGCCCTGATAAACATGCGCCGCTTGTCGCGTGAGTATCAGGTACAACTTGTTCTCGAGTAGAAAGTATTACAGTCTGCGCAGCTGTTTAATGATTTCTTCGGGCTGCTGTGCTCCGAATACGTAACTACCGCTAACCAGAACATCCACGCCGGCAGCAACGAGGCGTGGTGCAGTTTCTCCCTGAACGCCTCCATCAACCTCAATGAGTGCTTTGCTTCCTTTCTCATTGATAAGTTGTCTCAGGCGTTTTACTTTGTCTATGGTGTTCTCGATGAATTTTTGTCCTCCGAATCCTGGGTTCACGCTCATGAGCAAAACCATATCTACATCGTTGATAATATCTTCGAGTACAGCGACGGGGGTGGCAGGGTTAAGTGTTACGCCCGCTTTCATGCCAGCATTGTGTATCTCTTGTATGGTGCGGTGCAGGTGTAGACAAGCCTCGTAGTGCACATTCATCATCATGGCGCCCAGCTTGGCTGTCTGTGCGATGTAGCGCTCTGGGTGTTCAATCATGTAGTGCACGTCGAGTGGCTTGGTACAGGCCTTGGCAACTGCTTCAAGTACCGGAAATCCGAATGAAATGTTTGGAACGAACGAGCCGTCCATCACGTCAAGGTGTAGCCAGTCGGCCTCACTGTGATTAATCATGTTGATGTCGCAATCGAGATGTAGGAAGTCGGCGGCGAGTAATGATGGTGAAACTAAAGCCATTTTTTTATCGTTTATCAGTTCAGGTTTGATGTTCCGCTGTTGTTACTACGATAGGTATATGCTACAAGCCTGATGATGTCGAGCGTTTTTTTACGCGGTTTGTACATCGGTTTGTTGCATGAGGTGTTGTCTTGAGTAAAAATCTTCATAGGCAATCATTTTTTTTAATTTGTCCTACTATAGTAACGCAGTTACACCTATTTTATTATATAGTTCTCGAAATTTTTAATGCCGTTGAGGAAATCGCGTCCGCTCATACGTTTCTTGCCAGCAAGCTGTAGTTCGTCAATCATGAGCAGCTCGTTGGCGGTGCTGATGCATGGTCTCCGGTCAATGATGGCTGTCGTACCCAGTGCAACGGCTGGCTGGTTGGTACGGCTGGTCTTAAATATTTTGAGTACGGTCTCTTTGCCATCTGGCGATACAAGTATGGTCCATGCACCAGGGTATGGCGACAGTCCGCGTACAAAGTCGTATATCTGCTTGGCTGACTGGTTCCAGTCAATCTGACAGGTCTCTTTGAATATCTTTGGTGCGGCATGCAGTTTTTGACCGGCGGTTACGAGTTGTTCCTGTGGAATACTTTCTGGCTGTCCGTCGGCAGCTATAATTCGGTCGAGGGTCTCCAAACAGATTTCTGCACCCAGGTGCATCAGTCCGTCGTACACGTACTCCACGTCGGCTGTCTCTGGGATGTCGAATGTCTTCTGCATGATGATACGACCAGTGTCAATATCGTGGTCGAGGAAGAACGTGGTGACACCAGTTTTTGTTTCACCATTGATTACCGCCCAGTTGATGGGGGCTGCGCCACGGTACTGTGGTAGTAGGGCTGCATGCACGTTGAAGGTTCCATACTGTGGCATATCCCATACTACCTCTGGCAGCATGCGGAAAGCTACTACCACCTGGAGGTTGGCCTTGTAGGCACGTAGCTGCTCAATAAAATCGGGATCTTTCATCTTGGCGGGCTGTAACACCGGCAGATGGTGTTCGAGTGCGTATTTCTTCACCTCCGAAGGTTGCATCTCTGTCTGATGGCGTCCTACGGGTTTGTCAGGCTGAGTCACTACGGCCACAACATTATAATTGTTGTCCACCAAAGCACGCAGCGTGTCAACGGCAAACTCGGGTGTACCCATGAATACTATTCTTAAATCTTCTTTCTTCATATTCGTTTTATTTTTTAATCCTCACTCATGTCGGCTACCATCTTACGATACATGGTGTAGATACGCTGGCGGGAGATGTAGCCTTTAAGTCGGTTGTCTACGTCAAGCACCGGCAGCCAGTTGGCACCGGTACGGTCAAAGGCTCGCATGACTTGTCGCATGGGCATGCCATCGTTGAGCAGAGCTTTAGGCTCTGTCATGAGCTGTGAAGCTTTGAAATGGTGGTATAGCTCGATTCTGAACACGACGTTTCTGATCTTCATGATGTCTATCTCTCCCAATAGCTTACCGCCTGCATCAAGCACGGGCAACACGGTTGAATGGCTGCGACTGATCTTGTTAACTATCTGGTAGAGTTCCATGTCGGGTTCTACACCAAGATAGTCACGTTCTATAACCGAGTCGAGATTCATCAGTGTGAGTACAGCATGGTCTGTGTGGTGTGTAAGCAGTTTTCCTTGTTTTGCTAGTCTTGATCCGTAGATGCTGTGAGGTTCGAAGATGCTGATGGTGATATAGGCGCATACACTGACAATCATGAGTGGCATGAACATGGAGTAGCCTCCAGTGAGTTCCGCAATGAGGAAGATGCCTGTCAGTGGTGCGTGCATCACGCCCGACATGACGCCTGCCATGCCCAACAGCGCGAAGTTCTTCTCAGGCACATAAACGCCTATTTCGTAGATGTTCCATAGTCGCGCAAAGAGGAAGCCGGTGAAGCAGCCAATGAAGAGTGATGGCGCGAATGTACCACCGCATCCGCCGGCACCGTTGGTTGCCGACGTAGCTACTACTTTGGTGAGTAGTACTAGTGCGATGTAGGGCAACAGCAGTGTGCCCTGTCCTGAGAACAGTGAGTTGTTAAGTATGTGGTTCCAGTCGTCGGGGGTCTGGCCGTTCAGCAGCAGGTTGATACTGCTGTATCCTTCGCCGTAGAGTGAAGGGAATAGGAAAATGAGCAGGCTGAGCATGGTGCCACCGATGGAGAGCTTGACATAGGGCTTGTCTTTGAAACGTGCAAAGACGTCTTCACACTTGCCCATCATGCGTATGAAGTAGAGCGAAACCATTCCTGCAAAGACACCCAGTCCCAAACATGCTGGAATCCTTTCTACGCTCCACTCGCTGTCGAGATGAAAGGTAAACAGCGACGAGTCACCACTGAAAATATAAGTGAATACGGTAGCTGTGACACAGGATACAAGTATGGGCAGCAGAGCTGACATGGTCATGTCGATCATGAGTACTTCAAGGGTGAACACCAATCCGGCTATAGGTGCTTTGAAGATGCCTGCAATGGCGCCTGCTGCACCACATCCCACAAGTGTCATCAGCATCTTACGGTCCAGGTGAAACAGTTGGCCCAGGTTGGAGCCTATGGCTGATCCTGTGAGCACGATAGGGGCCTCGGCACCTACTGATCCTCCGAATCCAATGGTGATAGCCGATGCGATGACACTCGACCAGCAGTTGTGCTTCTTGAGTCGCGACCGGTTCGATGAGATGGCATAGAGTATGCGCGTTATGCCGTGCGAGATATTATCCTTGACGATATAGCGCACAAAGAGAGAGGTGAGGTAGATGCCCACTACGGGGTAGACGAGGTACAACCAGTTGGCGCGCTCTGCAGCAAATGAACTGGTGAGCAGCATGACTATCTGGTTAATGATCCAGTGCAGCACAAATGCCGCCACGGCAGCAAAGAAGCCCACGAGCAATGCCAGGATAATCATGAACATCTTCTCGCTTACGTGCTCCACGCGCCAGTCGTGCAGGCGTTTAAGCCACTCCGGTCTTCTGTCAATAGTTGCTGCTTCCACTTTATTTCCTGATTACAGTTACTTCTCCGTTTTCTTTCAGTTTGATAATGCTTGAGGGGGTGTGTGGCTTATGCTCTTGTCGGCGGCTCCAGCACACATAGTCTACGGCCTCAAGGATGCGTGGATCGATGTCGCCGTAGTTCTGTGCGGCAGGCTCTCCACTGATGTTTGCCGATGTCGATACGATAGCCTTCTGAAATCGGTAGCATAGCTCCTTTGAGAATGGCTCGTATGTGATGCGGATGCCCAGACTGCCGTCTTCGGCAATGAGGTTGGGGGCCAGGTTGATAGCCCCATCGAGAATGAGTGTGGTGGGCTTGGCATCGGGGGCCTCTTTGAGACTGTCTATGAGCTGCCATGCAACATCCGGCACATTGCGGAAGTATCGCTGCATGCGAGCATCGCTGTCCACCAGACAGATGAGCGCCTTCGAGTCGTCGCGTTGTTTGATGTCGTATACGCGTTTCACTGCGTCGGCATTTGTGGCATCGCATCCTATGCCCCAAACGGTGTCGGTGGGGTAGAGTATCACACCACCTTTGCGCATGGTTTCAATAGCATTCTTGATATCTTCTTCTCTTGTCATAATACTTTAGAATTCTGATGTGAAATGGAATCTGATGTTTTCAAAGTCCTGCTGTGCCATACTCAGAACGTAACCGCTGTCGGCCAGGAATACATCACGGCCATCCTTATCCTTGGCCATGTACTGGTACTTGCGTTTCTTGAAGTTGTCGAGTTCCTGTGGGTCATCGCTCTCAATCCAGCAGGCTTTGTAAAGGTGTACGGGCTCCCAGCGGCATTTGGCGTTGTATTCGTTCTCTAGTCGGTACTGAATGACCTCAAACTGCAGCTGTCCTACGGTTCCAATAATCTTGCGGTTATTAAACTGGTTGACAAAGAGCTGTGCTACACCTTCGTCCATGAGCTGGTCGATGCCCTTCTGTAGCTGCTTGGCCTTCATGGGGTCGTCGTTTTCAATATACTTGAACAGTTCCGGACTGAAGGATGGCAGTCCGCGGAAATGTAGCTTCTCGCCCTCGGTCAGTGTGTCGCCTATCTTAAACATACCGCCTGTGTCGGGCAGACCTACAATATCGCCTGGCCATGCCTCGTCAATGGTGCTCTTGCGCTGTGCCATGAACTGGGTTGGACTTGAGAATCGCATGGTTTTCCCTTGTCGCACGTGCAGATAGGGTTGGTTGCGCTGGAACTTTCCAGAGCACACTTTACAGAAAGCAATACATGAACGGTGGTTGGGGTCGATATTTGCGGTAATCTTGAAGATGAATCCCGTGAATTTTGGCTCTTCTGGCATTACATCGCGCTCTTCAGCTTTGGTAGGGCGTGGACTGGGAGCTATCTGTACAAAGCAGTTGAGCAGTTCTTGCACACCAAAGTTGTTGAGTGCCGATCCGAAGAATACGGGTGCAACCTCAGCTTCGCGGTAGGTCTCTACGTTAAACTCAGGGTACACACCATCCACCAGCTCGAGGTCTTCGCGCAGTTTGGCGGCGTTGTCCTCACCCACGCGGCTGTCCAACTCCTCGCTGTCAATGTCAACGGCCACCTTGTCGGTCACACGCTGCTTGTCGGGTGTAAAGAGGTCGAGCTTCTGTTCATAGATGTTATACACACCTTTGAATTTTGCACCTTGGTTGATGGGCCACGATAGTGGGCGGACCTTGATCTCAAGTTCCTGCTCCAGTTCGTCGAGTAGGTCGAAGGGATCGCGTCCCTCACGGTCCATCTTGTTGATGAAGATGATGACAGGAGTCTTTCTCATGCGGCACACGGTCATGAGCTTACGTGTCTGTGTTTCCACGCCTTTGGCGCCATCAACGACAATGATGGCAGAGTCAACGGCGGTGAGTGTACGGAATGTGTCTTCGGCAAAATCCTGGTGTCCAGGGGTGTCGAGGATATTTACTTTATACTCTATGTTGGAACCTTCGGGGGTATAGTCGAATTCCATCACCGAGGTAGATACCGAGATACCACGTTGCTTCTCGATGTCCATCCAGTCGGATGTGGCGGTCTTCTTAATCTTGTTGTTCTTAACGGCTCCCGCCACTTGGATTTGTCCGCCGAAGAGCAGGAATTTTTCTGTCAGCGTGGTCTTACCCGCATCCGGGTGACTAATGATGGCGAATGTTCGCCTGCGTTCTATTTCTTGATTCATAAACTTAATTTTACGATGCATTCAGCCAACGATGTCTCCCAATAGGGAATTTCGATGGCATATGTGTTTTTGATTTTTGACTTGTCGAGCACGGAGTAGTGCGGACGTGCGGCAGGGGTAGGATACTCTTTGGTGTGCAGGGGCCGTACAGTGCATCCCTTGATGCCAGCCAGTCGGTGTATCGCTTTTGTGAAGTCGTACCATGAGATGACGCCTTCATTTGAGTAGTGAAAAACGCCTGGTTTGATACCTTGGTTAATGGCAGCAAAGATGGCTGTCGCCAAATCGCGTGCATAAGTGGGTGTACCTATCTGGTCGAAGATAACCCCCAACTCATGGCGTTCCTTGCCAAGTCTTATCATGGTCTTCACGAAATTGTTTCCGAACGTACTGTAAAGCCAGGCTGTTCGGATAATCATGCTGCGCTGACAAGCTGCCATTACGGCTTCTTCGCCTGCCAGTTTAGTGCGGCCATATACGCTGTTGGGGCATACAGGGTCTGCCTCTGTGTAGGGCAGGTGACTGGTGCCGTCAAACACATAGTCAGTAGAGATCTGTATGATCCATCCGCCTCGCTCATTGATGGCGGCGCCCAGCAGCCCAGGTGCCGTGGCGTTAAGTAGAGTACAGAGTTCCTGATCGGTCTCTGCTTTGTCAACTGCGGTAAAGGCTGCACAGTTCACGATACCGTCAATCTCGTTGTCGTTCACAAACTGCCTGATGGCCGTCTCATTAGTAATGTCGAGTTCAGCCACATCTGTATTAAAGTAGTTGTGCTGTTGGTATTCTTTCTCCAACAGCTGCAGCTCGTTACCAAGTTGTCCGTTACAACCTGTGATTAGAATATTCATTTATTCGAATTTCAGTCCTTCTTCTTTATCTTTCTTGTAATAATCCGAGAGCATACCGATGAAGGTGGTTATTTCCTTAACGGCGTGTGCGGTGTCAGGCGAAATGGGTTTCTTCTGCAGTCGCAGCAGCATTACACCATAGAGCGAATTGAAGCAGGTCTCTATCTCGTTCTCCTGTTTGTTGGCACCACGGTTTCGCAGTTCTACGATAAATGGCAGCACCTTATAGTAGGCGGTATTGTAGAATGGAAATTTGCTCGACTGGAGCAACTGTGTGTGGAGCTCAATAAGCATTTGCAGTGTTACTTTGTTTATCTGTAGGTGGCCTTGCTCACGGCATCCTTCCTGATTCATCATGCGTATCAGGTTACCAAACCAGTCGGTTTCCTCTTCCTTCTGCTCGTCGTTGTAGTCGAATCGCTCGATGTACTCATGCTTAATGCGTGTGAGTGAGCAGTCGAAAGCACGCACGGTGTCTTCCATCTGCCACATGTATAGCAGATATTCAGCAATGTTGGTCTTTCTTAGTTCGTTTGCTATAAACATATCTGTGTATTTATCCTAAAAAAATCTTATCAGATTGGTGGTCACGCCAAGGAGCATAGTGATGCTGCCTATGATCACGGCCACGCCTATCACCTTGTTAATGATCTTGATACCATTGGTGGTGAACTTGGTGCTTATCTGATCGATGAGCCATGTCAGTCCCCACCACCAGCAGAGTGCGCCTGCCACGATGCTTGCAAATCCCACAATCATTTCGAAGGGGTGGTTTGGCAGCACAAAGGCAAACTGTGCATACATCGCCAAAAAGAGCAGTATGATGAGCGGGTTGGAGAAAGTTACAAGAAAAGCCGTCCAACAGTTATACCATAACGTGCCTTGCTGCTTACCGCTTTGGTGCATGTTACGTGTAGGGTCACAATTATATGTGTACCAGCCAAAGCACAATAGCAGCAGGCTGCCGGCTATTTGTAGGTAAAAACGGTTCTGGTCGTTAGTGATGAAGTCCATGACGAATGCCATGCCGTAGCCTGCTATGGCAGCGTAGATGATGTCGCTGGCAGCTGCTCCCAATCCTGTGGCAAAGCCAAACCATCTGCCTTTGTTCATGGTGCGCTGTACGCATAATATGCCAACGGGCCCCATTGGCGCACTGGCGATGACTCCAATCATCATTCCTTTGAAGACGAAGTCTAATATATTTATCGGTATATGAATTGGCATAACGGGTGCAAAGGTACGAAATTTTTTCGGCTTTCGAATTGATTTTCGTCATTCTTTTGAAAAATAAAGGTTAATTTCCGTAAAAAGTCAAGGGTTCTGCTTCTTTTTTATTAATTTTGTGCCTTGAAATTCGAAATTATCTTATAACGACTAATAAACTTATTATAATTATGAACGAACAAAACGCAGGTATCAAGCCCTACGTAATAGGCTTAGACTTAGGTGGTACAAACTCAGTTTTTGGTATTGTTGATGCACGTGGCGAAATCAAGGCTACTACGGCAATTAAGACAGGTAACTATACGAATGTCGAGGATTATGTGGATGCTTCTGTTGAGGCTCTTCAGATCATCATCGACCAGTGTGGTGGTATCGATAAGATCAAGGCCATGGGTATTGGTGCTCCTAATGGTAATTTCTATAACGGTACGATCGAGTTTGCGCCCAATCTGCCTTGGGCTCACGATGGGGTGGTGCCCTTGGCTCAGATGTTCAGCGATCGCCTGAATGGCATCCCTGTCGCACTTACCAACGATGCCAACGCAGCAGCTATCGGTGAGATGGTATATGGTGTGGCTCGTGGCATGAAGAACTTCATCGTCATCACCCTTGGAACAGGTGTGGGCTCAGGTATTGTAGTCAACGGCCAGTTGCTTTATGGTCATGATGGTTTTGCCGGTGAGTTAGGACATGTCACCATGGTTCGCGGTGAAGAGGGTCGTAGCTGTGGTTGCGGTCGTACGGGTTGTCTTGAGGCTTACTGTTCAGCTACAGGCGTGGCTCGTACAGCACGCGAATTGCTTGCCAAGACCGATCGCCCATCATTGTTGCGTGAGATGAATCCAGAGGAGATCACTTCGCTCGATGTGTCGATTGCTGCTGGTAAGGGCGATGAGTTGGCCAAGGAAATCTACGAGTTCACAGGAAAGATGCTGGGTGAGGCTTGCGCCGACTTTGCAGCTTTCTCATCGCCTGAGGCATTTATCTTCTTTGGCGGCATGGTGAAGGCTGGTGAACTGATTATGAAGCCTATCCGTGAGGAATATGATGCTCATGTGTTGAAGATTTTCAAGGGTAAGGCTAAGTTCCTTGTCAGTGGACTTGACGGTGCTAGTGCAGCTGTACTCGGTGCTAGTGCCATTGGTTGGGAAGTTTGATTTGTATATAAATATAGGTCTATCCTCAAGCTTGCATTCCTGCTTGCTTGAGGACTTTTTTTATGGTGAAAATAACCCATGTAAAGTTTGGCGGTCTCAGTTTTTTTGTGTACTTTTGCAAACATAAAAGCAACAGAATATATGCAGAAACTTTTGGAACTCTATAAGCAGTGGAGGGGTGATGAGCCATCCAATGTGCAGCAGATAGCGGGCGGGGGTAGCAATCGTACCTACTTCCGACTTACTGACCACGATGGGCAGAGCGTGATTGGTGTGATTGGAACCAGCCGCGATGAAAACCATGCCTTTATCTATTTGGCAAATCACTTTGCAAACAGAAAATTGCATGTCCCTACTGTGCTCGCTGCCAGCGATGACCAGTTGCGGTACCTGCAGACGGATTTAGGTAGCATGTCGCTCTTTGATGCCATACATGGCGGGCGAGAGGCTGGTGGTCGTTATACCCTTAAGGAGCAGGAACTGCTGAGACGTACTATCCGTGAGTTGGCCAACGTACAGATGCGAGGCGCTGTGGGGCTGGATTTCTCCAATTGCTACCCACAGGCTGAGTTCAACCAGGATAGTGTGCTGTTTGATCTCAATTACTTTAAGTACTGCTTCCTCAAAGCTACTGAGCTCGATTTTCACGAACTGAAACTCGAAGCCGACTTTAGACTGATGGCTAAGGATCTTACTGCAGAGCAGGGCGACACCTTCCTGTATCGCGACTTTCAGGCGCGTAATGTGATGCTCGATCATGATGGTAACCCTTGGTTTATCGACTTCCAGGGTGGACGTAAGGGCCCCTTCTACTACGACGTGGCGTCGTTTCTTTGGCAGGCATCTGCCAAATACCCTCATAAACTGCGTCGTGAGTTGGTTTATGAGTACTATAATGCTCTGAAGAACTTCATGGAGGTGCCGCCAGTGCGTCACTTTGTGAGCCGTTTGGCGCTTTTCGTACTCTTCCGTACCCTCCAGGTGTTAGGTGCCTACGGGTTCCGTGGCTATTTTGAGCAGAAGAAGCATTTTATAGAGAGTATTCCGCCGGCCATACAGAACCTGCGTGAGTTGTTGGCGTCATCTACCCAGTTCCACTATCCCTATCTTATCGATATTCTTCGCCAGCTTACAGAGCTGCCGCAATTCCAGCAGATAGAGGCGGTGGCAAGCAGAGCCGATGGTTACAAGACCACCAGTCTGAATCCTTATAAAACACACCCGCAGGATGGACCTGCCACCTTTTCGAAATACGATGCGCAGGGGCCGCTTGTGGTTAAGGTGTTCAGCTTCTCCTATCGCAAGGGGATACCCGAAGACGATAGCGGTAATGGTGGCGGCTACGTGTTCGATTGTCGTAGCACCCATAATCCAGGACGTTATGAGCCATACAAACAACTCACAGGCCTGGATGAGCCAGTGATACGATTCCTTGAAGACGATGGTGAGATACTTACCTTCCTCGATTCAGTTTATAAGTTGGCTGATGCGCACGTGCGTCGTTATATCCAGCGTGGCTTCACCTCACTGATGTTCTCTTTTGGCTGTACCGGTGGTCAGCATCGTTCGGTCTATTCCGCTCAGCATCTGGCGGAACACATACATGAGAAGTTTGGCGTAGAGGTGCGCGTGGTGCATCGCGAACAAGGCATTAGTCAGGTCTTTGAATCGAAGGCGTAGGTAAGTTGCGGGGCTGAATAGAAAAAAAGAAGAGGAGCAGTTACAGCTCCTCTTCTTTTTCTTCTTCTTCATCCTTGAAGTCGGTAATGCCGGCCTCAATGAGGATGTTGTACCAAGTGATAAGTTTCTTGATGTGACTGTCCTTCACGCGGTCATGATCCCACTCGGGGAGCACCTTTGAGAAGTACTCGTGCAGTTCTGCACTTGAGGCCTTCTTTTCATTGATGCTGGCCTTCTTGCCGTTCTCGAGCTTCTTAAGGTTGTCAAGCACGTCCGTCAAGGGCACATCGTCGGTCTCGGTAAACATAGCGATGTCGCCAAGAGATGTGATGCGGTCTGTTGCAAAGGCGGGCAGGCGCTTGTGTGTTGCGTCGAGTGCCTCTACTATCAAGTTGTTGTTCCCTCTGGTTACCAGCTTGTACAGGCCTGGTTTACCAGCAATTGCTAAAATTGTTTGTTGCATTGTTCTATTACTTTATTTATTTGTTTGTCTATATCTGCCACACCGTCGTTAATAATGATGAAGTCGGCTTTACTGGCGACCTCATCTTGCGACAGTTGGCGGTTCATCCATTCTTCCACCTGTTGGCGGCCTATGTTGTCGCGTGCCATCACGCGTGCCACGCGAACTTCCTTGGGAGCTACCACTGCAATGACTTTATCTACCAGGGCCACAGCACCTGATTCGTACAGGATTGCACTCTCCATCCAGTCGAGGCCGCTGCTGCGGAATGCCTCGAATACGGCAGGATGCACTAGTGCGTCAATGGCTTTTGCGTTAACATCCGAAGCCAACAGGAAACGGGCAATGGCTGCTTTGTTGAGCTGTCCGTCAGGATTGTAGGTGTCAGCGCCTATCAGCGCTGTTAAGCCGGTACGAAGTTTTTCTGATGTGCGCATCAGTCGTTTGGCTTCGCTGTCACAGTCGAACACCTTGATGCCCTGTAGGCGTAAACGCTGGCATACGTAGCTTTTGCCGCTACCAATGCCGCCTGTGATACCTATTTTCATTCTGTCTCTGACTCTATGAGGTAGTCAACCATGCTTGTCTCCAAGCGTGCACGCGAGATGCCGCGAGGCACCGTCTTGAGGTAGATGTGACACTTCTCTTGTGGGTGTTGCATAATCTCGTTGTAATCGGCCACGACAGTAAAGTCTGTGGGACGAAGACTGCGGTACAAGCTTACGCCCGTTACAAATTTCACATTGACATGAGCGGGGAATGTGCGGAGTGCCTTGCCAGCAGGCATGTTGATGGCCTTGATGGGTACGCCCTCTATGCTTTCTTCGGTGAGTACATCAGTACAGAATGTTACGCGTACGCGTGCAGGTACCATTTTTACTCCCTTAATTTTCGCCAGCTCGCAGTTGGCGTGCAGCGTGTCACGGAAGTTCACGTAGTTGAGTGGTTCTGTATACACCACGTTGATGCTGTCGAGCTTCTCTTTTGAGGCATAGATGGTGACACTGTCAGGACGGTATGCCACACGTGAGATGAAAAACAACTCTTCGGGAATCACTCGGCCGGTCCACCTTACGGGTACCACTTTCTTGGCACCGTAGTTGTAGAAGAACTCCAGCTTCTCCGGTTTCATGCTGACGATACGTGAGCCGTTAGCCAGCTGTTGATATACCAGCCTCTGCAACTCCTGCTGTGAGATGACGCCGGTGCCGTTGCCCTTGGCATAGCCCCCGAAACCCACATGGAGTTTCTTCAGTACATCGCCATACATATACGTGAGCAGGGTAAAGCCCTTGTCGCGGATGGTAACGCGTACCGTGTCGATCTCGTCGCTGGTGAGTACCGCATTCTTGGGGATACCTGTGATGGATATCGGAATGGCAAACTCGCGCTCAAATACCTCGTTAAGCGTGGTCTGCAACCAGAAGATGCCTGAAAGTGCCAGGAAAAACGCAAACAGCAGCAACTCCTTGTTAGCACTGCTGAACAGGAGCTTGCGAAACAGGTGTGCTATTCTTCCCAGGTGGCGTTTCATGTCTCGTTATGTTGACAGTTATTTCTGAATGGTGCTGGCCATATCTTTGAAGACAGAACTCTTCTCTACTGTCACCACTACGTCGCGTGCAATCTTCACGTCAACTGTGTTCTTGGTCAGATCTACACTCTTTACGGTTCCGTGGATACCGCCGCCGGTAACAACTTCTGTGCCCTCAGTGAGCTCGTTCTGGAACTTCTGAATCTCCTTCTGCTTTTTCTGCTGAGGACGAATCATGAAAAACCACATGATAGCAAAGATGGCTACCATCATGATAATCATACTCATGCCACCTCCCTGTGCTGCCTGAGCAGCTAATACAATACTAGTCATTTTATTCTTTATTTGTTCTTGGGTTTATAATTATTCTTCTCCTTCTTGGGCTCGATAAACTTCATCATGCGACCGTTCTCTATGAGATTACGTGCAATGGCATCGAGCATACCGTTGATATAGCCGGCACTCTTGGGGGTAGAGTAGAACTTGGCTATCTCTACATACTCGTTGATGGTGACACTCAAGGGAATGTTCGGTTGGGTCATCATCTCGGCAATGGCAATCTGCATCAGGATGATGTCCATGTAGGCCAAACGCGAGAAATCCCAGTTGTGTGATGCCTCGCTCATGTAGCGCTGGTATTCATCGGCATTCATGATAGCTGCACGGAATACCTTGCGGGCAAAGTCCTGCTCGTCGTCGCTGGTCCACTCTGGCAGTAGCTCCTGTTTGGCGCCATTCTGCTCGTCGAACCGTTTGATGGTCTTCAGCACAAAGGTGTCTACGATGGTCTTGTCGTCGTTCCAATATAGACTGATATCTTCCAGAATGGCGTCAATCTCATCGTTGTTCTGAATCAGTGTGCGATATATCTTGCGCCAGAACTCTCGGTCCACAGCGTAGCAGTCCTCAGGGTTGTTCATGTACTCTTGGTACACATCGCTCTGCTCGATCTGCTCCAGCAGTGTGCCAACAAAGACTGCGTGCTCGTCCCAACCGGTCTTCTGGGTACTGATAAACTCATTCAACTGCTTGTTTTCTGCCAACTGAAGGGCAAATCGGTTAAGCACAAATCTTTGTGAAGGTTCTGGTGTTCCTTCGCGTCTTGCTCTCTGTACAAGTACCTCCATGCGGCGTCCTGCCTCCTTGTTAACGGCTACGATAAGGGCGAGCATGTAGTTGTAGAGGTCATAAGCTTTAGAGAGACTGAAAAAGAGCTCCTTCTCAGCCGAGTCGATGTTCTTGTTACCGTTTTGATAGTAAGCGTAGGTTAACTGAACAATCTTGATTCTAATAATTTCTCTGTTAATCATCTCACTTGATGTTTTTTTATACCTTTAATATGTTTATATGAAAAACGTGAATATTTCGCCTGCAAATTTAGTAATAAAAACGTAAATCTGCAAGAAAAATGCCGAAAATTGAGGTTTTTTAGCCAAATATTTGGTTGGTAATAAAAAAAGTCGTACCTTTGCACCGCTTTTTCGGCTTCGGCCGGTGATTCGTGTGATGGCGAATTAAGCGAAACATTATTTTAATAACTTAATTTAGAGTAACACATTTATTATGAAAGAAATTAGCGTAAGTGGCCAGAAGCGTGCCACAACTGGCAAGAAGGCTAGCAAGGAAATGCGTAAGGAAGGTCTTGTACCTTGTAACATGTACGGTGAGGCAAAGGGTGAGAACGGTCTGCCCGTTTCTATGTCTTTTGCTATTCCTGCTTCTCAGCTCCGTCGTGTTGTTTATTCACCCGATGTTTACGTTGTAAACCTGACTATCGATGGTGAGGCTCACAAGGCTGTGATGAAGGAGCTCCAGTTCCACCCCACAACAGATGCTCTGATGCACGTTGACTTCTACGAGGTTAATGAGGAGAAGCCCATCACTATCGGTATCCCCGTTAAGTTGGTTGGTCACGCTCAGGGTGTGCGCGATGGTGGTCGCTTGAGCCAGGCTGTTCGTACACTGAACGTTACAGCTCCTTACAAGCAGATTCCTGAGGTTCTTAATGTAGACGTTACAGAGCTGAAGCTCGGTAAGGCTATCAAGGTAGCTGAGCTGAATTTTGATGGTCTGCAGATTGCTACTCCTGCTCAGGTTGTAGTATGCTCAGTTAAGGCTACACGTGCTTCTCGTTCTGCTGCTGCACAGGCTGCCGAGTAATTATCTTATCTTGAATTGAATGGATAAGTACTTGATTGTAGGTCTGGGTAATATCGGCGACGAGTACGAGAACACCCGCCACAATACAGGCTTTATGGTATTGGATGCCTTTGCTAAGGCATCCAATATTCATTTTGATGATAAGCGATACGGATATGTGGCCGAGACGTCGCTCAAAGGCCGTAAGGTGATACTGCTCAAGCCGTCTACCTATATGAACTTGAGTGGTAATGCGGTGCGTTATTGGCTGAATAAGGAAAATATTGAACAGAGCCGATTGCTCGTTATCAGTGATGATGTGGCGCTGCCGCTGGGCGCTTTCAGATTGAAGGCTGGTGGCTCGAACGGTGGTCATAATGGCTTGGGTCATATCCAACAGCTGATAGGCCAGAACTATGCTCGTCTGCGTATGGGTATCGGTAATGACTTTCCCCGCGGCATGCAGGTCGACTGGGTGCTTGGAAAATATGATGAAGAGGATATGAAAACCCTTCAGCCCAGCATCGAAACCGCTTGCGAGATCATCAAGAGTTTTGTGTTGGCAGGTATTGATATTACCATGAACCAGTTTAACAAACTGGGTAAGAAATAGGATATGGAAGAGGCAAGAATAGACAAGTGGCTTTGGGCAGCGCGTATCTTCAAAACGCGTTCTATTGCTGCAGATGCTTGTAAGAACGGCCGTGTGACTATAGAGGGGGTTAACGTGAAGCCCTCCCGTATGGTGAAGGAGGGCGAGACGGTGAGCGTGCGCAAACCGCCCATCACTTACTCGTTTCGCATCTTGAAAACGATCGAACAGCGTGTGGGCGCTAAGTTGTTGCCCGAGATCTATGAGAATGTGACGGCCCCGGAGCAGTACGAACTGCTGGAGATGACTCGCATTAGTGGATTTGTAGATCGTGCGCGTGGCACCGGACGTCCCACAAAGAAGGACCGTCGTAGTCTCGATGCGTTTATCAACGACATGGAATAATAAAAGGATTCTTTTAAGTGAGGAGGCTATTATGACACTTATCAATATTGGATGGATAGTACTGGGTGTGGTGCTTGTGATATGGGGAGCCGACCGGCTTACTGATGGAGCTTCGAAACTGGCTCGTGGCATGCGTGTACCCGAAATAGTGATTGGTCTCACAATCGTGGCTGCCGGTACGTCGGCACCCGAGCTCTTTGTGAGTATGGTGTCAGCCCTGAAGGGAACTAGCGATCTGGCAGTGGGTAATGTGCTGGGATCAAATATCTTCAATACCTTGCTCATTGTGGGCTGTTCGGCTGCTGTGGCGCCTATCGCTGTGGCACCCAACACCGTGAAGAAGGATATCCCCTTTGCTATTGGTGCTTCGCTGCTCATGTTTATCTTGTGCTTCGATGATATGAACTCCCCTCACCTGTGGGGAAATATGATCAGCCGTGCCGACGGTCTGATACTGCTGTTAGGCTTCCTTGCCTTTATGTTTTATACCTTCCAGATGGCCCGCAAGGACGGATTGCTGACTAGTGACAGCGATTATCTGGGGGTTGAGCCTGTAAAAGAGCCGCGCGACTACTCACACCTATGGCAGAATCTGTTGTGGATCGGTATTGGCCTGGCTTGCCTCATTGGTGGCAGTAACCTCTTCGTGGATGGGGCCACTTATGTGGCCAACCGTTTCGGTATCCGACAGAGCGTGGTGGGACTCACCATCGTGGCTGGCGGTACTTCGCTGCCCGAACTGGCCACCAGCGTGGTGGCTGCCTACAAGGGACGCTCAGCTATCGCCATCGGTAATGTGATCGGCTCGAATGTATTCAATATCCTGTTGATTCTTGGTCTCACGGCTGTGGTTCATCCCATGCGTATCATGGGTATTACCATCGTCGATCTGATGACCATGCTATGCAGTATAGGATTGATGTGGATTTTTGCAATCACCAAGTATTACGTGTCACGCCGGGAGGGTGTGCTGCTCATCCTGGCATTTGTGGCCTATATGGGTTGGTTGCTATATTTGTTGTAAATGGAAAAGATGAAGGACAATCAGAAGATCAGTGTGCTGTTCATGATGTACGGCATTCTGTTTTGCGTTTGCCTTATTACGGCCAACGTGCTGGAAACAAAACAGATTTCTTTCGGACCAGCCAATATGACTGCCGGTCTGATTGTGTTTCCTGTGAGCTACATCATCAATGATGTGGTATGCGAGGTGTGGGGCTATCGCCGCACACGTCTGCTCATCTGGCTGGGTTTCGCCATGAACTTCATGTTTGTGGTCTTCGGAGCCATTGCCGACTGGATTCCCGGTGCGCCTTACTGGCATGGTGAGGAGGGATTCCATCAGATTTTTGGTTTGGCACCGCGTATTGCCGGTGCTTCGTTCCTGGCATTCCTCGCAGGTTCGTTTATGAATGCCTATGTGATGAGTCGTATGAAACTCAAATCGGATGGTAAGAACTTCTCGGCGCGTGCCGTGATGAGTACCGTTTGGGGCGAGCTTACCGACTCGGTCATCTTCTTCCCCTTGGCACTTGGGGGTGTGATCCCCTGGGAGGAGATGCCATCGCTCGTTATCACCCAGGTAACGTTGAAGACTGTTTATGAGATTATTGCATTGCCGCTCACTATCCGTGTGGTAAACTTCACCAAGAAGCACGACCACGAGGATGTGTTCGACCGCGATGTGGTATATAATGTTTTTAAGATTAAGGACTTATGAAAAGAGAACAAGAAGGCTTGCAGGCACTTGGTAAGAAGACCGAGTACCGTTCAGACTACGCCCCAGAGGTGTTGGAGACATTCATGAACAAGCATCCGGAGAACGACTATTGGGTGCAGTTCAACTGTCCGGAGTTTACATCGCTCTGTCCCATCACCGGACAGCCCGACTTTGCCGAGATCAAGATTATGTATATCCCGGGTGAGAAGATGGTGGAGTCCAAGAGCTTAAAACTCTATTTGTTCAGTTTCCGCAATCATGGTGATTTCCATGAGGACTGTGTGAATGTCATCATGAAGGACCTGGTGCGCCTGATGGATCCTAAGTATATCGAGGTCATCGGGTTGTTCACTCCCCGTGGTGGTATCAGTATTTATCCCTATGCCAACTACGGTCGTCCCGGCACCAAATACGAAAAGCTTGCCGAAGAGCGATTGTATAAACATTCATTTTAACATAGAGCCCTGCAAAAAAATATAAAATTTGCAGGGCTTTTTGCTGCTATGTGCAGAAAAAGTGGTATATTTGCATTCAAATTTTGAAAATTAGCTAAAAAAATATGGCAAAAAAGAAAATTCAATTCAGTCTCGTTTACCGAGACATGTGGCAGAGTTCAGGTAAGTTCCAGCCCCGCAAGGACCAGTTGGAGCGCATTGCCCCCGCCATTATTGATATGGGCTGTTTTGCCCGAGTAGAAACCAATGGTGGCGCCTTTGAGCAGGTGAACCTGATGGCTGGCGAGAACCCTAACCAGGCTGTTCGTGCTTTCTGTAAGCCTTTCAATGAGGTAGGTATTAAAACGCATATGCTGGACCGTGGTCTTAACGCGCTGCGCATGTATCCCGTGCCCGACGATGTTCGTGCCCTCATGTATAAGGTGAAGCACGCTCAGGGTGTGGATATCACCCGTATCTTCTGCGGACTCAACGATACTCGTAATATCATCCCTAGCATCAAGTGGGCTAAGGAGGGTGGCATGACCCCACAGGCAACCCTGTGTATCACCACATCGCCTGTTCACACAGTAGAGTACTATGCTGCCATTGCCGATGAGGTGATTGCCGCTGGTGCCGAGGAAATCTGCTTGAAGGATATGGCTGGTATTGGTCAGCCAGCTATGCTGGGTAAGCTCACCAAGGCCATCAAGACCAAGCATCCTGATATCATCATCCAGTATCATGGACACTCTGGTCCAGGTCTGTCAATGGCTTCTATCCTGGAGGTTTGTAACAATGGCGCCGATGTGATCGATACTGCTATCGAGCCTCTGTCGTGGGGTAAGGTACATCCAGATATCATCTCTGTTCGTTCAATGCTGAAGAACGAGGGCTTCGAGGTGGCCGATCTGGATATGAATGCCTATATGCAGGCTCGTAGCCTCACACAGGAGTTTATCGACGACTGGTTGGGCTGCTTTATCAACCCTGCCAACAAGCATATGTCTTCACTGCTGCTTGGTTGCGGTCTGCCTGGTGGCATGATGGGCTCAATGATGGCTGATCTTGGACCTATCCAGAAGATGATCAATAAGGAGCGTGAGAAGAAGGGCGAGAGCACACTCACCATGGACGATATGCTGGTTAAGCTGTTCAACGAGGTAGAGTACGTATGGCCAAAGGTTGGTTATCCCCCATTGGTAACTCCATTCTCTCAGTATACCAAGAACATTGCGCTGATGAATTTGCTCACCATGGAGCAGGGCAAGGGTCGTTATGTGATGATGGACGATGCTATCTGGGGTATGATTTTGGGTAAGAGTGGTAAGGTGCCCGGAGAGATTGCACCTGAACTGAAGGAACTGGCTGAGAAGAAGGGCCTGCAGTTCACCGATGCCGATCCTCACACCTTGCTGAAGAATACCCTCGACGACTTCAAGAAGGAGATGGACGAGAATGGCTGGGACTACGGTCAGGACAACGAGGAGCTGTTCGAGTTGGCTATGCACCCCGAGCAGTACCGTCCTTACAAGAGCGGTCAGGCCAAGAAACAGTTGTTGGCCGATATCCAGAAAGCCAAGGATGCCAAGCTGGGTGGCGGACAGAAGATTTCTCAGGAGGAGATCGATGCCATCAAGCATGCCAAGGCCGATGCCGTTAAGGCACCTCTGGCTGGTCAGCTCCTGTGGGGCTTCGGTGGCGAAGGTGTGCTGGCACCATGCGTAGAGCCATTCATTGGTCAGAAGTACAAGGAGGGTGACACCTTCTGTTATCTGCAGACCAAGTGGGGTGAGATTGTGTCTATCCCTGCTGCTATGGGTGGCAAGCTGGTTGACATCAGTGTGAAACCAGGTCAGAACATCCGTCAGGGTGACACGATTGCCTGGATAGAGCGCGAAGCATAATGGACTATCAAGCTATTATAGACAAGTATTATCCGTCGGAGAATGAACTCCGGCGGATATTGCTTGTTCATTCCCGTCAGGTAGCCGACAGGTGTTTGGCTATTGCCAAGCGTCATCCTGAACTGAAACTCGACCGTGAGTTCTTGGAAGAGGCTGCCATGTTGCACGATATCGGTATCTTTCAGTGTCATGCACCAAGCATCCAGTGCGAGGGTATCGAACCTTATATCCGCCACGGCTATCTTGGTGGTCAGTTGCTGCGTGCTGCCGGATTTGAGCGTCATGCCCTGGTGTGCGAACGTCATACCGGTACCGGACTCACACGTCAGCAGATAGAACAGCGTCAACTGCCGTTGCCGCTCGACCGTAGCTATGAGCCCGCAAGCCTTGAAGAGCAGGTGGTGTGCTATGCTGACAAGTTTTATTCAAAATCGCATATCGACCACGAGCGCACCGTTGTGGAAACAGCACAGAGCTTGGAGAAATTCGGCGAGGCTGGGGTTCAGAAATTTCTGAAATGGGTTGATGTGTTTGAATAAAAAACAGATAATCTGTGATAATCTCTGTTAATCTATAGTGGAAATCGCAAAATTATTATTAATTTTGCAGCCGTGAAGAGAAAATCAGTACTGGTTGTGTTCACTTTCGTCATCCTGATGATGATGGCGGAGGTGCCCATGAGGATAATAGCTGGGGCTCAGAAGAGTTCCAACACAAATGATAGTATCCCTGCCGACACGGTGCCTGTTGTCGCCGCCAAGTCTGCCGTGGATACCACAGCTATGGATAGCATTCAACTTGCTATATATCGTCATAATAAGGCTGTCGATGACTCGTTGGCACTCGATAGCGTCAACAAGAGTCGTAAGAATGGTATCGATTCTCCTGTGGAGTATTCGGCCGACGACTCGCTCACCTATGATGCCGCTTCGGGCATAGCCCATCTGTATGGTAATTCAAATGTGAAGTACCAGAATATGGACTTGCAGAGCGACAAGATTTACATGAGCCTCGACAGCAGTCTCGTCCATGCCACCGGCAGCACCGACACCACTACCCATGAGTTGGTGGGAACACCTGTGTTCAAGATGGGCAGCGATGAGTACGAGAGCGATACGATGGCTTTCAACTTCAAGACCAAGAAGGGACTCATCAGTAGCGTTTACACCCAGCAGGAAGATGGCTACCTCACCAGTGAACTGTCGAAGCGTGGTGCCAATGGCGAGATGTTCTTGCGTCACGGACGCTATACCACCTGCGACGATCCGCATCCCGACTTTTATCTGGCTATGTCGCGCGCCAAGGTGCGCCCTGGCAAGGATGTGGTGTTCGGTCCCACCTATCTGGTCGTGGCCGATGTGCCCCTGCCATTGGCTATCCCCTACGGCTTCTTCCCCTTCACCAAGAGTTACTCCAGCGGTCTAATCATGCCTACCTATGGTGACGAGACTGAGCGCGGTTTCTACCTGCGTGATGGCGGCTACTATTTTGCCATCAGCGACAAGATGGACCTTAAGCTCATCGGTGAGATCTATACCAAAGGCTCGTGGGGTCTGTCGGCTGCCTCTAACTACCGTAAGCGCTATCGCTATAGCGGTTCGTTCCTGGCCAGCTATCAGAATACGATCAACGGTGAGAAGAATATGCCCGACTATACCAAGCAAACCAGCTTCAAGGTGCAGTGGAGTCATCATCAGGATGCCAAGGCCAATCCTTATTCGCAGCTGTCGGCCAGCGTAAACTTTGCTACTTCGAGCTATGAGCGTAATAACCTCACGTCGATGTACAACCCACAGTCGCTTACTCAGACCACGCGTACCTCTTCGGTATCGTGGAGCACCACCTTCTCGAGCATTGGTATGACACTGAGTTCAACAACCAGCTTGAACCAGAATATGCGCGACTCTTCCATTGCCCTCACACTGCCCGACCTTAATATCACGATAGCCCGTTTCTATCCTTTCAAGCGTAAGAAGCGTGTGGGTGATGAGCGTTGGTACGAGAAAATCTCGCTGCAGTATACCGGTCGTCTTGAGAACAGTATCCGCACCAAGGAGGATAAACTCCTGCATTCTTCGCTGTCGAGAGACTGGCAGAACGGTATGCAGCACAATATACCCATAGCTGCTAACTTTACCTTCGGTAATATCAACATCAATCCCTCGTTCAACATTACCGACCGCACCTATTTCAGCAAGGTCAGAAAATCGTGGGATGCTGTGGGACAGCGGGAACTGACAGATACGCTGACAGGATTCTACAACGTTTACAACTGGAATTTCTCAGTCAGCGCAGCAACTAAGTTGTATGGTAGGTATGTGCCTAACCGCAAGCTTTTCGGCGACAAGATCATCGCTGTACGTCACGTGTTCTCGCCAACGATCAACTTCAGTTATGCGCCCGACTTTAGTGCCAGTCGTTACGGCTACTACAAGCAGTATCAGAAGACCGATGCCGATGGTAATGTGACGATGGTGGAATATTCGCCCTACCAGATAGGCCCCTTTGGTGTGCCGGGCAAAGGTAAGACGGGACTCATTGGCGTGAGCCTGTCGAATAATCTGGAGATGAAAGTGAAGAGTGACGACGACTCTCTGGGCTACAAGAAAATCTCGCTGATTGACGAGTTGGGTTTTGAGATGTCTTACAACACGGCTACCAAGGTACGGCCACTGAGTGATCTCACCACCCGTCTGCGCCTCAAGTTAAGCAAGAGCTACACGCTGAACGTGACAGCCATCTTCGCTTCGTATGTCTACGAGGCTGATAGTGTGGGCGCTGTACCTCACGAGTCAGAGCGGAAAACCTACTGGGGCATGGGTAAACTGGGCCGCTTCCAGGGTATCTCGCAGAACCTGTCGTACACCTTGAGCAATGAGAAGGTTGCCAACTTCTTCAAGCGCCTGCGTGGTGAGAAGGTCGACAAGAACAAGAATAGCCATCAGGACGACGATGATGATGAGTGGGACAGTGGTGTAGAAACCAATGTCGACACTGATATGGAGAAAGCCAAGCATGGTGCCAAGCGTAAGGGCGGCTCGAAAGCCGAGACCGATGAGGATGGCTATATGGCGTTTCAGATGCCTTGGAGCCTGAGTTTCGGTTATGGTATCAGCATGGTGGAGAATAAGACCTTGTCGAAGTTCAACTACAACACGATGCGCTATCCTTATAAGTTCACTCAGAACCTTAACGTGAGTGGCAATGTGCGTATCAGTGACGGTTGGAACATCTCCTTCTCGTCGGGCTACGATTTCGAATACAAGAAGATTTCCATGACCACTGCTTCGCTCAATCGCGACCTGCACTGCTTCAACATGTCGTGCTCGGTGGTGCTGGCACCCTATACCAGTTACAACTTCTCATTCCGCTGCAATGCCTCGACGCTGACCGATGCCCTGAAGTACGACAAACGCTCGAGCTACTCCAATGCCGTGCAGTGGTACTAACCGCTAAAACTGAAACAATATGGCAGAACTCCCCACAATGATCGCCGACCTGGCCCTGATACTGATAGTGGCGGGTGTGGTGACGCTTATCTTCAAACGTCTCAAACAGCCGTTAGTGCTGGGCTATATCGTAGCAGGATTTCTTGTGAGTCCCAATATGCCTTACACGGCCTCTGTGGTCGATATGACCGGTGTCCACCTTTGGGCCGACATCGGTGTGATGTTCCTGCTTTTCTCGTTAGGACTTGATTTCTCTTTCAAGAAGATCTTCAAGATGGGGGCTTCGCCCGTCATCTCGGCTATTACCATCATCTTCTGTATGATGATGCTTGGCATCGTGGTGGGACATGTGTTCCACTGGGGTAAGATGGATTGTATCTTCTTGGGTGGTATGCTGGCTATGTCGTCTACCACCATTATCTATAAGGCTTTCGATGACCTTGGTTTGCGACAGCAGCAGTTCGCCGGCATGGTGATGAGTGTGCTTATCCTGGAGGATATCCTGGCTATCGTGATGATGGTGATGCTGAGTGCACTCGCCAGCGGTTCCAATCCCGATGGCGGTCAGCTGTTGCAGTCGGTGGTGCGCATCGGCTTCTTCCTGGTGCTGTGGCTTGTGGTTGGCATCTTTGCCGTGCCGCTGTTCCTGCGCCATGTGCGCTCGCTCATCAATAACGAGGTGCTGCTCATTGTTGCGTTGGGATTATGCTTTGCGATGGCGGTGTTCTCTACCAAGGTGGGCTTCAGCTCTGCCTTTGGTGCCTTTATCATGGGTAGCATCCTGGCAGAGACAATCGAGGCCGAACGCATCGAGAAACTCGTTGAGCCGGTCAAGAATCTCTTCGGTGCCGTATTCTTTGTGTCGGTAGGTATGTTGGTAGATCCCAAAATACTGGTCGAGTATGCTTTGCCCATCATATGTCTGGTGTTCACGATCATTGTGGGACAGAGCGTCTTCGGCACCATCTCATTTATGCTGGGTGGTCAGAGTCTGAAGTCGGCCATACGCTGTGGTTTCTCCATGGCGCAGATAGGTGAGTTCTCGTTCATCATCGCCTCGTTGGGACTATCGCTGGGGGTCATTGGCAACTTCCTTTATCCGGTAGTCGTGGCCGTGTCCGTCACAACAACCTTCCTCACGCCTTATATGATCCGTTTGGCTACGCCTGCCTACGACCGTTTGGAGCGTCATCTGCCCAGCAAACTGATCACCTCGCTCAACCACCTCACGATGGGTAGCACCCACAGTCAGGCGGAGAGCAAGTGGAAACGGCTGCTCACCCAGATGTCACTGAACACCATCATTTATTCCATTCTTTCGTCGGCCACCATCGCTCTCATGTTCGCCTTTGTATTGCCGTTCACACGTCGGCTGCTGCCAGGCTGGGAACTCCACTGGTATGCCAATGCCATTACGGGTGTGCTCACGGTGCTGCTCATAGCGCCGTTCCTGCGCGCCATGGTGATGAAGAAGAATCACAGCGAAGAGTGGAAAGCCCTGTGGTCAGAGAGCATGCGCAACCGTTTGCCACTGCTGTTCACAGTGCTGGTACGTATGGTGATTGCCGTGAGCTTTATCTTCTATATCTGCAATTTCCTGAGCCGTTTCACCCCAGCGCTGATGATCACCATCGGCTTCTTTGTCATTGTGCTCATCATCTTCTCGCGCACGGCCAAACATCGTAGCATCACCCTCGAACGTCTGTTCATTCAGAATCTGCGCTCACGCGACATCGAGGCTCAGGTGCATGGAAAGAAACGCCCGCTTTACGAAGGTAAGCTGCTCGACCGCGATGTACATATAGCCGAGTTCACGGTGCCGTCCAACAGCAGTTGGATGGGCAAGTCGTTGGCGCAGCTCAATCTGGGTCAGAAGTATGGTGTCCATGTCAGCAGCATTCTGCGAGGTGGTCGCCGTATCAATATCCCCGACGGTTTGAATATCCTGTTCCCTGGCGATGTGCTGCAGGTGATTGGCAGCGACCAGCAGTTCACGGTTTTCCGTGAGGCCATTGAGTCAGAGCTCATTGGACCTGATGTTGAGCTGGAGAAGCGTGAGATGAAACTGCGCCGACTCATCATCGGTGCCGACAGTCGCTTTGTGGGGCAGACGCTCATCGAGAGCCGCATCCGCGATATGTATAGTTGTATGGTGGTAGGACTGGAAGAGGGAAAGGAAAGCCTTTCCCCCTATCAACCTAATCGTCGTTTCCGCAAGGGAGATATCATTTGGGTGGTTGGCGAGCAGGAATCGCTCGACGCCCTGTTCAACAGTTAAAGTCGGCTGTCAGCTCGCATATTCTCACAATCACCTGCATGGCTTTCTGCATCGATTGGATGCTGACAAATTCGTAAGGTCCGTGGAAGTTCACGCCACCAGCAAAGATGTTGGGGCAGGGCAGACCTTTGAAACTCAGTTGTGCACCATCCGTACCGCCACGTATAGGCTTCACTTTCGGAGCCACACCGCAGTCTTGCATGGCGTGCAGCACTAAGTCTATCACGTGCATCTGTGGGTCGATCTTCTCCTTCATGTTGTAGTACTGGTCGCGTGTCTCCAGCGTTACCGTACCCTCGCCGTATTTCTCATTCATCGTGGCCACCACGTTGGCTATTGTGCGTTTACGCTCTTCGAAACGCTCATGGTCGTGGTCGCGGATGATATAGTGCATCTGTGCTTTCTCAACCGATCCTTGCACACCCAGCAGGTGATAGAATCCCTGATAGCCTTCGGTTGTCTCGGGGCGCTCGTCGGCAGGCAGCATGGCAGCCAGTTCCATGGCCAGCAAGTTAGCATTCACCATCTTATCCTTGGCATAGCCAGGATGCACGCTTACACCTTTTATATATATCTTGGCGCTCGCAGCATTAAAGTTCTCAAACTCCAGCTCGCCCACATCGCCGCCGTCCATGGTGTAGGCCCACTCGCAGCCAAACTTCTCCACATCGAAGTGGTGGGCACCCATGCCTATCTCCTCGTCGGGGTTGAAGGCAATGCGTATGTCGCCATGCTTGACCTCCTTGTGGTCGCGCAGGTAGCACATGGCCGCTACAATCTCGGCAATGCCTGCCTTGTCATCGGCACCCAATAGGGTGGTGCCGTCGGTCACAATCAAGTCCTCGCCCACGTGTTGCAGCAGTTCCGGGAACCGCTTAGGACTACTGACGACGCCTTCCGACAGCAGAATGTCGCTACCGTCATACTGGCGTACGATGTGTGGGTGGATGTCAGCACCCGAGCAGTCGGGGCTGGTATCGTAATGCGATATAAATCCGATGGTAGGAATCTCGTCTTTGGTGTTGGCCTTGAGGGTGGCGTAGATATAGCCTTTCTCGTCCATCTCTACATCCGAGAGTCCCTCGTGTTCCAGTTCTTTCTTCAGGTATTCGGCAAACACTAATTGTTTCGCCGTACTCGGTACGGTATCACTATCCTCAGCCGACTGTGTGTCGAACTGGGTATAATTCAAAAATCTTTCTGTAATGTCCATAATCGGCTGCAAATATAGTGTTTTTATTTCAAATTCCCGCATGTTTATCCTTTTATTGGCATTTTTTACCATAATTGCTGCCAGTGCCTATGAATGCGTAGTTTGCAACCAGGTTGCAAGAGGAATGTTGTACCTTTGCACCCAGAAACAATAAAAAAGATTTAGAAGATGGAAAAGAATTGTGACTATTGCGGTGTACATGCGCATCATGATGAGCATCATGAGCATCATCATGAGCACGAACATCACCACGAGCATAACACCCGTGAGCAACTGCGACTCATTATCATAACGGCAGTCCTGCTGGTAGCTGCCGCTGTTGTGGAACATCAGCTGGCACTGCCCACCTGGCAGTTGCTGCTGGTATATATGGTTCCTTATCTCATCATAGGGCACGACACGTTGAAGGAGGCGGTCGAGGGATTGCTGCATGGCAATCCGTTTAATGAGCACTTCTTGATGTCGATAGCCACTATAGGCGCCCTTTGTATCGGTTTCCTTCCTGGTGCAGAGACACAGTTCCCCGAGGCGGTGTTTGTCATGCTGTTCTTCCAGGTAGGCGAACTTTTTGAAGGCTATGCCGAAGGTAAGAGCCGTGATAGTATAGCCCATCTGATGGAGATCAAGCCCGACTATGCGACGTTGGCTGATGGTGATCGCCGTGTGTCGCCCGACGAGGTGAGGATGGGTGAGACCATTGTGATCCGTCCAGGCGAGAAGGTGCCTTTGGATGGCGTGGTCATCGCTGGTGCAAGCGCACTGAATACGGTGGCGCTTACTGGCGAGTCAATGCCCCGCGACGTGGCAGAGGGCGATGAGGTGATATCCGGTTGTATCAACCAGAGTGGCGTATTGCGCGTACGTGTCACCAAACCCTATGGCGAGAGCACGGTATCAAAGATTATCAAGCTGGTGGAGGATGCCGGCGAACATAAGTCGCAGAGCGAGACGTTTATCACCCGTTTCGCCCGTGTCTATACGCCAATCGTGGTATTTGCCGCCATCGCCTTGGCGGTTGTGCCTACGTTGATGGGTGGGGTGTTCAGTATCTGGCTGTACAGAGCGCTGATGTTCCTCGTGGTGTCGTGTCCCTGTGCGTTGGTTATCAGCGTGCCCCTCACGTTCTTTGGTGGTATTGGCGGTGCCTCGCGTCGTGGTATCCTGATAAAGGGAGCCAATTATATCGATGTGCTCTCAAAGGTGCGCACGGTGGTCTTCGATAAGACGGGCACCCTTACCCACGGCCAGTTTGCTGTAACGGCAGTGCATCCGGAGTCGGTCGATGAGCATCAGCTGCTGCACTTGGCAGCCCATGTGGAGCATTTCTCAACCCATCCCATCGGTGCTGCGTTGCGCGATGCGTTCCCCGATGAGGCTACCGATGGTTGTCAGGTGAGCAACGTACGTGAGCAGGCTGGTCAGGGCATCATAGCCAATGTTGGTGAGCGTGAGGTGGCTGTTGGTAATACCAAGTTGATGGATGCCATCGGTGCCAAGTGGCACGATTGTCACCACACCGGCACCATCATCCATGTGGCTATCAATGGCACCTATGCCGGACATATCGTGATCAACGACCAGATCAAGGCCGACAGTGCCGAGGCCATTGCAGCGCTGCATGCACTGGGGGTTAGTCGTACGGTGATGCTGACCGGCGACCGTCGCGAGGTGGCCGAGTCGGTAGCCACTAAGCTGGGCTTGACCGAGTATCATGCCGAGTTGATGCCTGCTGATAAAGTTGCTAAGATTGAAGAGATTGGTGAGGGCGCCTTTGTGGGCGACGGTATCAACGATGCCCCCGTGCTGGCCCGTGCCGATATCGGTATCGCCATGGGCGGACTGGGTAGCGATGCTGCCATTGAGGCAGCCGATGTGGTGCTGATGGATGATAAGCCTTCAAAGATTGCTACCGCCATCCGTATCGCCCGTCGCACACTGAGCATAGCCCGTCAGAATGTGTGGTTGGCCATTGGCATTAAACTGGCCGTACTGGTGCTGGCAGCCTTTGGTGTGGCTACCATGTGGATGGCAGTGTTTGCCGATGTGGGTGTAACGGTGTTGGCTGTGCTGAATGCGATGCGTACCCTGCGTGCCTAGAACTTATACGTGTATCCCAGGCCAAGGATGTGCCGGTTGCCGTCGGTATCATCCTGGCCGAAGAGATGCTGGTACATGTATTTTATATCGAACGAGTGCTGCTTGTTTAATCGTAACTCGGTACCTGCAGCGTAGCGTATCTTATCCCAACCGTTTGACATGTATGTCTCTACATTGGCATAGGGGCGGAACACATGACTGAGTTTATATTTTGCTTGCAGGCGGTTACGCCACACGTTTTTGCCTTTGCCGCTATAGGTGTGCTCGTCGGCCTCGGTGCCATTAGCGGTGTAGTAGCGCTGCACGGTAGTTTCGGGGCGGTAGGTGTACTGCCAGCGCTCGCGTAGCGACAGGGTGAGATTGCCGAACGACTTGCTTACAGTGGCCGATACGTTGAAACGGTGGCGCAGCCCCCAGTAATCGGCATATTTCTTGCCGCTATCATTCAGCTTGTAATAATGATCGTGTAATAATGAGTAGCCTGCCGAGAGCTTGAGCCAGTTGGTGAGTTTGTAGTTAGCATCTACACCAAAGCTCCAGCGGTCGGCAGTCTTCATATTGTCGCGGTTACGATACTCTATACCTGCATCCAAGCTCCATTTCTTACTCAGCTTCTTCTCAACGTTTACTTCGCTCCAAAGGCCAAAGTCGTTGCTCTGGGCCATGGCTGGCGCACTACCCGTTAACAGCAGCGCAGCCATATAATACTTATACATTTGCATAATCGGTGTTCTTAATTTTGGTTTTATTATCAATCTCTTTATCGCTGTCGCCCTCGTAATATACACGCAGCATGGCCATGTCGCGCAGGAAATCGATGGCCCCCACCTTTACGTCGGTAACGGCTATGCCCAAGCGCTGCTCTAAATCGGCTATCAGCTCCTGGTGCTTTTCGGGCGTGATGAGTTCTATGCGGTCGTATTGTACCAACTTGGATGTTTCTATCTTCAGTGTGCGCTCTAACACCACGATGGCCAGCACGGTGATGGCATCGATCACTACCAGTTCCATGATGGGAGTGCCTATCATGCGGCCATTCATATCAATACCTAACATATCGGCCATGGCATGAACCACCGACAGGCAGATAACAACAAACAGATACGTCATTTCGCGTACGGGCATAGAGTCGGTTCGGTAGCGCATAATGGAAAAGATGCCAAAAAGGCCTAAACCTACACCCATGGTAGCCTTACCGCGATCCATTCCCATCATGAGGTACACCAAGAAGAAAATGGCTACCGAGATGACCATAAAGGTAAAGTAAAAATCCTGTCGTTTGCTTTTTTTGAAGTACAGGAAGTGTACGATAATCCAGTTAACTAAAACACAGATGGCGAACCTGAGAAGTGTGTCGCCGAAGCCGTTCGAAAAAATGTCTTGCATATGATTTAATTGTTTACTAGTTTTTCTATTTCGATGAGTTTGCACTTAAAGCGGTTTACCTGCAGTTGCGGATTGGTGAGTGCCGATCCGATGCTGTATTTCGAGAATCCGTGTGGATGGATGCGAAGCTGGCGCAGCATGTGGAGTATGGGCGAGTATATCAGTCCGTCGCGTTTCAGTTCGATAATCACCACATCGTCCATCTGCTTGTTAACGCCACTGATGAGGTTATGAAAGTATAACTGCTGGTCGATAGTAAGGCGTTCGGTTTTGGCCTTGTTGACCAGTGTGATGCGACTGAAATGATTGTTGAGTGCCGGCTGCAGGGTATTCACATCGTAGCGCAGATGCTGTGTCAGAAACTGGCGGCACTGTTGGTTGGTAACATCGATACCGTTAACCTCTATACGCTTTTTGTTGGTGCGTCCGTGGTTGTTTTTGGTTTTTACCTCCATAAACTGTAAACCACTTACGCAGTAGGTGCGGAACCGTATCTTCTGCCTGTTGGTATGGTTCCATTGGTGCTGGTTGTACATGTCGAAGTTGTAGGTGTCGAAGTACGTGGTGTCGTACTCTAAGTTTCGGCAGCCATCTATTTCCTGCACGTCATAATCGGCTTGTGCCATCTCCAGTAGCTGGTGCAACTTACCAGTGTTTGTAACAAACTTGGTATCTGTGCGATTCATGAGCTTTACGCTGCTCATCTGTTGCAAGGTGATAGGGGCAAAGGTGCCCAGTATATTGCTAATTGTTGTCATATCGAGGGCAAAAGTAATGCTTTGGTGCTTATCAGTCAAATTTTATCAACCAAGTGCCCAAGTCATTCAGCGAACGGGCTTAATAATTGTTAACAAAAGAACAGCGTGTTGATATTATTTGTATATTTGCACTCAGGAACGATAGCTAAAAATCATCTTTACTCATTACTAATAAAACAATCTATGGCGACATTTTTAGTACTTTTCCAGCTGTTTATCGTATTGGCCCTTATTTTTATCGGTGCAAGGGTAGGAGGCATCGGACTGGGTATCTACGGCATGGTTGGTGTGTTTATCCTGGTATTTATTTTTGGCATGCATCCTGGTAAGGTGCCCATTGATGTGATGCTGATCATTGCCTCGGTAATTACGGCTACGGCTGCGCTGCAGGCTGCCGGCGGCTTAGACTATCTGGTAGGGTTGGCAGCCAGGTTTTTGCGTAAGCACCCTACACACATTACTTATTACGGTCCGCTAACCACATGGTTGTTCTGTTTGGTAGCAGGCACGGCCCATACCTCTTATTCGCTGCTGCCAATCATCTCGGAGATTGCCAAGAACTCAAAGATCCGCCCCGAGCGCCCCATGACGGTGGCTACCATCGCTGCCTCGTTGGGTATCACGGGCTCGCCCATGTCGGCTGCTACGGCTGCTGTGATTAGTACCGACCTGCTTGGCGGACAAGGTGTTGAGCTGAAGGATATCCTGCTGGTGTGTATCCCGGCATCGCTGATAGCCATCCTGGTGGCATCGTTTGTGCAGAACCATGTGGGTAAGGAGTTGGAGGACGATCCTGAGTACCAGCGCCGTGTGCGTGAGGGACTGATTGACCCTGAGGCCGAAGCGAGGGCGATGGCACAGATGGAGCAGAGCCCCAATCCGCGAGCCAAGTGGAGTGTGCTGGCATTCCTGTTGGGCGTGGTACTGGTGATTGTTTTTGGTAGTGCCCCTTCGCTGCGTCCATCGTTCGAGGTGGATGGTGTGGTTAGTCAGCTTTCGATGCCTGAGACGATCGAGATACTGATGATGTCGATGGCGGCTGTTATCCTGCTCGTAGGTAAGGCCAGTGTTAAGAAGGCCGTGAGTGGCAACATTTTTGCCGCAGGTATGAATGCTATGATAGCCATCTTTGGTATCGCTTGGATGGGCGACACCTTCTTTAATGGTAACTTGGAGTTCTTTAAGAGTCATATTGCCGACGTGGTAACACAGTATCCGTTCCTTTTCAGCGTGGCCCTGTTTATCATGAGTATCATGCTGTTCTCACAGGCGGCTACGGTGCGCACCCTCTTCCCGTTAGGTATGGGCTTGGGCATTCCGCCATTGGCATTGGTGGCCATGTTCCCCGCTGTTAATGGTTACTTCTTCTTCCCCAACTATCCTACCGAGGTGGCTGCCATCAATTTTGATACCACTGGCACCACGCGTATAGGCAAGTACGTGCTTAACCACTCGTTCCAGTTGTCGGGCTTTATCACCACCTTTGTGAGCATCGGCATAGGCTATCTTATTATAACATTCTTATATTAAACTATTATTTTTACTAACTTTTAAAACAATGATGGTATGAAAACATTGCGTAATGTATTTCTGCTTTTAGCAGTGTTGGCTTCGGTTAATATCGTGGCTAAACCAAAAATCCGTATTATCGCTACTGGTGGCACTATCGCTGGCGTAAGTGCTTCTTCTACATCGTCGGCCTACACTGCTGGTCAGGTAGGCGTACAGACGCTTATCGATGCCGTTCCGCAGATGCTGTATCTGGCTGATATCTCGGGCGAGCAGCTGGTAAACATTGGTTCGCAGGACATGAACGACCAGGTATGGCTTAAACTGGCTAAGCGCATTAACGAGCTGCTCAATAAAGAGGGTTACGATGGCGTGGTAGTTACTCACGGAACGGATACCATGGAGGAGACGGCTTACTTTCTGAACCTGACGGTGAAGAGCGACAAGCCTGTTATCCTGGTGGGTGCTATGCGTTCATCTACAGCCATCAGTGCCGATGGCCCAGGCAACCTGTATGCTGGTGTGGCTGCTGCTGCAAGTCCCAAGACAAAGGGGCGTGGCGTATTGTGCTGCATGAACAACCGCCTGATTTGTGCTAAGAATGTGATTAAGACGCACACCACCGATGTGGCTACATTCGATGCTGCCAACGCTGGTCCTGTAGGCTACGTATATAATGGCGAGGCTCACTACTTTACCAAGCCCGAGGCCCTGCACACCACACAGAGTGAGTTCGACGTAACCAATCTCGACAAGCTGCCACAGGTAGGTATTGTTTATGGCTATGCTAACTGTTCGCCACTGCCATTCCAGGCATTTGTTGATGCCAAGTTTGATGGCGTAGTGCTGGCTGGTGTAGGCGATGGCAACTTCTATCACGAGGTGTTCGATGTAGCTGTAAAGGCTCGTCAGAAGGGGATCAACGTGGTTCGCTCAAGTCGCTGCCCAACAGGTCCTACCTGTTTGAATGGTGAGGTTGACGATGAGAAGTATGAGTTTGTAGCTGCTCTGGATCAGAATCCACAGAAGGCCCGCGTACTGCTGATGCTGGCACTTACCAAGACACGCGACTGGAAGCAGATTCAGGAATTCTTTAAGAAATACTAAGGTTCATTTTGTGTTGTGAGATTATGAAGAAATCGATATTATTGGGCGTGATGCTGTGTATGGCATTTACAACTAACGCCCAGCAGAATAAGGATGCCTCGGCAGGCGAGCAGAGCCTGTTTGAGAAGGTAGCCAAGATAGAGAACAAGCAGGACAACTTCCACCTCCTGTTGAACATGAACAACAGCTTCGACGTGAATCAGGGCGATGGTAGTTTCCAGAATGCCAAGTTTAATATGCGTCAGCTGCGTATCGAGGCCAAGGGTAACATTAACGAGACCTTCTCGTTCCGTTGGCGTCAGCGACTGAACCGTAATAACTCGCCTGCTCCCGATGGTATCGATAACATGCCTGCATCAAGTATCGATGTGGCTGGTATCGGTGTAAAGGTTAGCGATGTTTTCTCGATGTTCTTAGGTAAGCAGTGTGCCGCCTATGGTGGTATAGAGTTCGACCTGAACCCCATCGAGATTTACGAGTACTCGGATATGGTCGACTATATGAGCAACTTCCTCACGGGTGCCAACTTCCAGTTCCAGATGGCTCCAGGCCATCAGTTGCAGTTGCAGATCCTGGATAGTCGTAGTGCCAGCATGAACGATATGTATGGCGCAGGCTACGAGCAGTCGAAGGTGCCCTTGGTTTATACTGTTAACTGGAATGGTAATTTTGGTGGCGTGTTTAACACCCGCTGGAGCTACTCTGTCATGAGTCAGGCCAGGGGCCATCAGAGTCATTACCTGGCATTGGGTAACGAGCTTACCATTAACAATTTTGATGCCTTCTTTGATGTCATGTACATGCGCGAGGGTATCGATCGCGAGGGAATCGTATCAAGCATCGTAGGTAATAATGACATGGGTGGCCATCGGAACGATGCTGAGTACCTGTCGCTGGTCATGAAGGCACAGTATCGCTTTAGCCCTCAGTGGAACTTCTTTGTAAAGGGTATGCTTGAGAACGAAGGCTTTAGTAAGGCTAACGGCGACATCAAGAAGGGAAAGTATCGCACGGCTTACGGCTATCTGGCTGGATTGGAGTACTATCCGTTGAAGAATAGCAACCTGCATTTCTTCCTTACTTATGTAGGTCGCCACTACAGCTATACTGATAAGGCAAAGGCCTTTGGTGTCGACAATTACAGCACCAATCGCATTTCGTTAGGTTACATTTGGCAGTTGCCGATGTTTTAAAACATTTAAAATTGAAAAAGATTATGGCAGAACAGAAATATAGAATAGAGTCAGACCTTTTGGGCGAGCTCAAAGTACCAGCCGATGCACTTTACGGCGTACAAACACAGCGCGGTATTAACAACTATCACATCTCGCGCAAAAAAATGTCGTGGTATCCCGACTTTATCATTGCCATTGCTTATGTAAAGCTGGCAGCTGTTGAGACCAACCACACCCTGGGTGTGATTAACGACGAGATTGCCGGCGCCATCTCGCAGGCCTGTCGAGAGCTGATTGATGGTAAGTGGCACGAAAATTTCCCCATCGACATGATGCAGGGTGGTGCAGGCACTTCAGTAAATATGAATGCCAACGAGGTGATTGCCAACCGTGCCCTTGAGATTATGGGCTACGAGAAGGGCGACTACCAGCACTGCTATCCTAACGACCACTGTAACTGCGGTCAGAGTACCAACGATGTTTATCCTACCACCATCCGTTTGGCTCTGATACGTATGAACAAGAGTCTGGTGGCTGCCCTTACTGGCCTGATTAGTGCTTTGCGCTATAAGGGCGACGAGTTTGCCGACTGTATAAAGATGGGTCGTACCCAGTTGCAGGATGCTGTGCCTATGACCAGCGGACAGGAGTTTAACGCCTATGCCAACAACCTGGAGGAGGAAATCCTGAATCTGGAGCGCAACGTAAAGCTGCTGCACGAAATTAATATGGGTGGTACTGCCATTGGTACGGGCTTGAATGCCGTTCCAGGCTTTGCCAAGCTGTGTGCTGCCAACCTGGCTAAACTTACTGGCGAGGCATTCGTGAGTGCTACCGATCTGGTTGAGGCTACACCTGATACGGGTGCTTACGTAAGCTACTCGTCGGCCCTGAAGCGATTGGCTGTGAAGCTCTCGAAGATTTGTAACGACCTGCGACTGATGGCATCTGGTCCACGTTGCGGTCTGAACGAGATTAACCTGCCACCAAAGGCGCCAGGATCATCAATCATGCCAGGAAAGGTTAACCCGGTCATCCCCGAGGTTGTTAATCAGGTTTGCTTCAAGGTTATAGGTAACGATACGGCCGTTAGCTTTGCTGCCGAGGCTGGTCAGCTGCAGCTTAACGTGATGGAACCTGTGATTACCGAGTGCCTTATTGAGAGCTTGATCTGGCTGAAGAACGCCATCGAGACACTGACCGAGGAGTGTATCCTGGGTATCACCGTTAACAAGGAGCGCTGTATGGAGATGGTTAAGAACTCTATCGGTATTGTTACTGCCCTGAATCCTTACATTGGTTACAAAACATCTACCAAGGTGGCCAAGGAGGCGCTTGAAACAAACCGTAGTGTTTACGACATCGTGCTGGAGAAGGGCCTGATGACGCAGGAGAAACTGGACGAGGCCCTCGATCCTAAGAACATGTTGGTATCACATAAATTCATTAAGTAGCCAGGATAAGAATATGTAAGTTACCAAAGAATGATCGGGTAGGACTATTCGCTGTAGTTATGGTCGATCACGATGATGACCTCTGTGTCGGGCACCAGCGGCTGTAGCTCGCTGGTGAGCGCACAGACAAATGCCTTTTCGTCGTGCACAGTGATATCGGGAACTACATCCAGCGAGAGATAGCTGTTTTTCTCAGAATAGTAGAGACCGTGCACTTGCACGATATCCTGATGACTGCTCAGTGTCTGCATCACCTTGGCTTGTAGTTCTGCCCGTTTGTTCTCGCCTGTGGCAATGGCATAGATGCCAACGGTCATGATGATGCCGTGACGCTCGAACATGGCTGTGGTGATACGGCGTGTCAACCCATGGATCTCATGGGCGCTCATCGTGTCGTACACGTTGATGTGTAGCGATCCGATTTTGACATCGGGACCATAGTTGTGCAGGATGAGGTCGTACACACCATGTACGCCCTCAAAGTCGGATACCTCTGTCATGATCTGGTGTGTGAGCTCAGCCGGGATGCTCGTTCCCAGTAGCTCGTTGACAGGTGAGGCCAGCATTTCTATACCGGCTTTGATAATCACGATCGAGATCAGTGCGCCCAGGATGCCGTCGAGCGATACGCCCCACAGCAGCATGATGCCAGCCGATATCAGGGTGGCCAGTGTGATAATGGCATCAAACAGGGCGTCGGAGCCAGAGGCTATCAGGGCATCGCTCTTCAGCTGTTCTCCCTTGTGCTTCACATAGCGGCCCAGAACAAGTTTTACCACGATGGCCACCATGATGATCACCAGTGTCGTGGTGGTGTATGCCGGCTCCGTGGGGTCGAAGATTTTCTTGACCGACTCGATGAGTGAGGTGATACCTGCCGACAATACGATCACGGCAATGATGATGGCGCTGAAGTATTCGATACGTCCAAAGCCGAAGGGGTGTTGTCTGTCGGCAGGGCGCTGCGAGAGTTTGGTGCCAACGATGGTGATGACACTTGCCAGCGCATCGCTCAGGTTGTTAACAGCATCCATCACGATGGCCACACTGCTGGCCAGAATACCTACTGCGGCTTTAAAGCCTGCCAGCAGCACATTGGCAATAATGCCAATCCAGCTGGTTCTGATAATAGCTTGACTTCGATCCATATATTTACTTGAAGAACTGTGTAAAGGCCTTGACCGTATAGAGGTGATCGGCTACGCTGCCTGTTTCCCTGCAACTGTGCATGGCCAGGATGGCGTTACCCATATCCACACCTCTCAGAGGAATGGATGAGGCCAGGATGTTGCCCAGCGTGCTGCCTCCTGCCACATCCGAGTGGTTCACAAACTGCTGGCAGGGCACATCGGCCTCACGACAGATCTCTGCAAACACGGCAGCCGAAACGGCATCGCTGGCATATTTCTGTGCAGCGTTAAACTTGATGACGGGACCGCCGCCAAGCACAGGATGATTGGTGGGGTCGTATTTCTCGTTATAGTTAGGATGCCAGGCGTGCGCATTGTCGGCCGAGATCATGAACGCCCGCTCCACGGCTTGGTACCAGGCTTCGATGCTGCCACTCTGCGCCAGGGCCATGCGCTGCAGCATCATGGCCAGGAACGGGCTGCCTGCGCCCTGCTTGGTTTGCGAGCCGGTCTCTTCATTGTCAAAGATGGCCAGTACCTTGGTGGCTTCCGAGGTGGCAGTATCAATCATCGCCTCTACACCGGCAAAGCACATCGACAGATCGTCTAAGCGTCCCGACGACAGCAACTCGTTGTGGACACCAAACGTACAGGCAGGTGTGGCATCAGCCAGATAGAGGTCGAAGTCGAGCACGTCAGCAGGCTTGATGTTCAGCTCCCCGCAGATGATGTTCATCAGCAGGTTGCCTTTCTCCAGTTCATCGTTGATGATGCCTAATATGGGCAACATGTCTTTTTGCTTGCTCAGCTTCACGCCATCGTTCACCTGTCGGTTAAAGTGGATGGCCAGGTTGCTGATCTGCAGCAACGGCCGTTTCACGTGCAGCAGCCGTGTCGTGGGGTTGAGGGCGTCCTTGCCACGCACAATGACACGGCCGGCAATGGTCAGCGGCCGGTCGAACCAAGTCGACATGATGGGACCGCCATACACCTCCGTATTGAGTTTCACGATGCCACCCTCGCACAGCATCTCTGCATGGGGCTTGATGCGGAACGTGGGGGAGTCGCAGTGGGCACAGATCATGCGGAAGCCTGCCTCGGCCATCGGCTTGCGCCCGATATGGAAGGCATAGATCGACGAGTCGTTCTTCGTGACATACAGTTTGTCGCCTGCCTTCACTTCACCCAACGGCTCGCGAGGGTCCATTCTGCGATAGCCAGCCTTCTCCAGTTCGCTGGCGATATTTCGAGCTGCCAGAAAGTTAACTGGCGAAGCATCCAGGAATTCTAATAATCTTTTTACGCGCATACTATAAAAGTTTTGCGCAAAGATACCAAATTCTCTGCAATTATCGCTATCTTAGCCCTCTGATTTATAATCTTATAACAAAAAACATGCGCTGTTGCCTATCGCATTTTCGACTTCAGTATGTGATAGGTATGGATGAGTGTGGTCTTCATAAAGGTGATAACTTGTTATGTCTAATTTGTAATTGTTTGATCATGATTTGGTACACCCGCACGGAATCGAACCGTGACCAACGGAACCGGAATCCGTTATTCTATCCTTTAAACTACGGGTGCCTCAGATATTGAAAACGTGTGCAAAGGTAACAAAAAAGAAGCGAAAAGCCACGTCCAAGCGTGAAAAAATGGTGATTTTAAAGACTTTTAAGAGTTTGCCGGTTATTCAAAATGATAGTCAAAATCAAAGAAAAGTGTCAAATTGTGAAAAATAATCGGCTTTTTGCTTGCATTTTAATAATAAATGTGTATCTTTGCACGCAATTTTAGCATAAACTGTAAGAAATGGGACAAGTAATCAAACCTGTGAACTATGAACCGCTGCTCGACATGAAGCAGACGGAACAGGGTATCAAACTGATAAAAGAGTTTTTCCAGCAGAACCTCTCTACCGAGTTGCGCCTGCGTCGTGTAACAGCGCCGCTCTTCGTGCTGAAAGGTCTGGGAATCAACGACGACCTGAACGGTGTGGAGCGCCCCGTGAGCTTCCCCATCAAGGACCTGGGCGATGCCAAGGCCGAGGTGGTGCACTCGCTGGCCAAGTGGAAGCGCCTCTCGCTGGCCGAGTATAAGATAGACCCCGGATATGGTATCTATACCGATATGAATGCCATCCGTGCCGACGAGGAGTTGGACAACCTGCACTCGCTGTATGTGGATCAGTGGGACTGGGAGGCCGTCATCACCAGGGATAATCGCACGCTGGCTTTCCTCAAGAATATCGTGGAGCGCATCTATGCTGCCATCCGTCGTACAGAATATCTCACCTGTGAGACCTATCCGCAGATCAAGCCTTTCCTGCCCGAGAAGATTCACTTTGTCCATGCCGAGGAGCTGTTGCAGATGTATCCCGACAAGACGGCGAAGGAGCGCGAGGATGCCATCTGTGAGAAATATGGTGCTGTATTTATAATAGGTATAGGCGGCAAGCTGAGCAACGGCGAGAAACACGATGGCCGTGCCCCTGACTACGACGACTGGAGTACCATTGCCGAGGACGGGCGTGCCGGCCTGAACGGCGACATCCTGATCTGGTATCCGGTGCTGGGTCGTAGCTTCGAGCTCTCGAGCATGGGTATCCGTGTGGACAAGGAGAGTCTGTTGCGCCAGCTCAAACTGGAAGGCAAGGAGGAGCGCGAGGCCCTCTATTTCCACCAGCAGCTGCTGAACGACAAACTGCCGTTGAGCATTGGCGGAGGTATCGGTCAGAGCCGCCTCTGTATGGTGCTGCTGCACAAGGGGCATATCGGCGAGATTCAGGCCTCTATCTGGCCCGACGATATGCGCCAGACATGCAAAGCGCTTGGCATGAACCTGATATAAAACGAATTGACCTATCATATTTTAACACGGATTAATCAAAATTTTCGTCAAGAAAAGATGGTTAATCCGTTTTATTTTTGTAACTTTGCGCGCTGAATATGCATTTTATTATAACGTTATAAAAAAATATTATGGCTGAAAGTAAGAAAATTAAGACCGCTTTGGTATCTGTTTTCCACAAGGACGGGCTCGATGAGCTCTTGAAGAAGTTGAACGCTGAGGGCGTGAAATTCCTTTCTACTGGTGGAACACAGCAGTTTATTGAGTCACTTGGTTACGCTTGTCAGAAGGTTGAGGATGTGACCACCTATCCATCTATTCTGGGTGGCCGCGTAAAGACCTTGCACCCAAAGGTGTTTGGAGGTATTCTGGGTCGTCGTGACAACGAGGGTGACCAGGAGCAGATGAAGAAATATGAGATTCCTGAGATCGACCTCGTTATCGTAGATCTCTATCCATTTGAGCAGACTGTTGCCAGTGGTGCCAGCGAGGCCGACATCATTGAGAAGATTGATATAGGCGGTATCTCACTGATTCGTGCTGGAGCCAAGAACTTCAAGGACGTAGTCATCGTGCCCAGCAAGGCTGAGTACAGCGTGCTGCTCGACATTCTGAACAAGAAGGGCGCTCAGACTGATATCGAGGATCGTCGTATGTTTGCTACCCGTGCCTTCGGTGTGAGCAGCCACTACGATACAGCCATCAACGCCTGGTTTGAGAAGACAGCCAAATAAGTGGTCATTTGTAAACAATAAAATTGTAAATCATATATGGGCTTTTTTAGTTTCGTACAAGAGATAGCAATGGACCTGGGAACGGCCAACACCATCATCATCAGCGATGATAAGATTGTGGTCGACGAGCCTTCGGTTGTTGCACTTGATCGCCGTACCGACAAGATGATTGCTGTTGGTAACGAGGCGAAGATGATGTATGAGAAGACCCACGAGAACATTCGCACCATCCGCCCTCTGCGCGATGGTGTGATTGCCGACTTCTCTGCCTGCGAGCAGATGATGCGTGGTCTCATTAAGATGGTTCACACAGGCAGTCGCCTGTTCTCACCATCACTCCGTATGGTGATTGGTGTGCCTTCGGGTTCTACCGAGGTGGAGCTGCGTGCTGTGCGCGACTCGGCTGAGCATGCCGATGGCCGCGACGTTTACCTGATTTTCGAGCCTATGGCTGCTGCCATCGGTATTGGTATCGACGTAGAGGCACCAGAGGGTAACATGATCGTGGATATTGGTGGTGGTTCCACCGAGATTGCCGTGATCTCGCTGGGTGGTATCGTATCCAACAACTCCATTCGTACTGCCGGCGACGACCTGACAGCCGATATCCAGGAGTATATGTACCGTCAGCATAACGTGAAGGTTTCTGAGCGTATGGCAGAGCGCATCAAGATCAATGTGGGTTCGGCACTGACCGACCTGGGTGATGAGGCCCCCGAGGACTTCATCGTTCACGGACCAAACCGTATCACCGCCCTCCCCATGGAGGTTCCTGTATGCTATCAGGAGATTGCGCACTGTCTCGACAAGACGGTGGCTAAGATTGAGAACGCTGTGCTTTCAGCACTCGAGAATACCCCCCCAGAGCTTTATGCCGATATCGTGAAGAACGGTATCTATCTGTCGGGTGGTGGCGCTTTGCTGCGTGGTCTCGACAAGCGTCTCACCGAAAAGATGCACATCCCCTTCCACGTGCCCGAGGATCCCTTGCACAGCGTAGCAAAGGGCGCCGGCATCGCGCTGAAGAATGTGGACCGTTTTGGATTCCTGATGCGATAATAGAATAGGGGAGCAAGCCGATGCGTAATCTGCTGGATTTCCTTTACAAGTATCATCACTGGCTAGTTTTCGTATTACTCGAAGTAGTCAGTGTTGTTCTGTTGTTTAACTATAACAGTTATCAGGGCAGTGTGTGGTTCTCAAGCGCCAACGCTGTGGCTGGCAAGGTCTATGAGTTGGAGAGCAGCCTCACCAGCTATCTGTCGATGGCAGAGATGAACAGGGAGCTCACGCTTCGCAACATCCATCAGGAGCGCCAGCTCGACCAGCTGCGCCGCCTGTATGCCGAGGCTACCAAGGATACCACCGATGCCCAGCGCAGGGAGTTGGAGCTGCTGAACCGCTATCAGCTGATAGCCGCCAAGGTAGTTGATAACTCCATTCACAAGAAAGAGAATCTCATCACCATCGACAAGGGCCGCCTGGACGGTGTGGAACCCGACATGGGTGTGGCCTGCGGCAATGGTATCGTGGGTGTGGTCTATCTGGTGAGCGACCACTATGCTGTGGTTATCTCGGCGCTCAATGCCGCTTCGTCGCGCATCAGCTGCAGTATCCGTAATCGTAACTATTTCGGCTATCTGCACTGGTATGGTGGCGATCCGTCGGTGGCTTATGTCGAGGATATCCCCCGCCATGCAAAGTTCAACCTGGGCGAGTGGATGGTCACCAGCGGTTTCTCGTCCATCTTCCCTTCGGGCGTGCTCGTGGGACAGATCGAACAGGCCTACAACTCGAGCGACGGTTTGTCGTATAAGCTCAAGGTACGCCTGAGTACCGACTTTGGTAATATCCGCGATGTGGTGGTGATCAGCGATAAGACGATTGCCGAGCGTGCCGCTTTGATGCAGGCTGCCCGCGATTCCATCAGCTTTAAACAGAGACAGTAGTAAGAGGTATGAAGATAGAACTGGTAAACCGTTTGGTCATGTTTCTGGCGTTGTTCCTGGCTCAGGTGCTCATTCTTAATCATGTGCACCTCTTTGGTGTGGGAATCCCTTTGCTCTATGTCTATTTTGCCGTCACCTTCAGGCGCCATTTCCCCAAATGGCTCATCCTGGTGTCGTGTTTTCTGCTGGGACTCTCTATCGACATCTTCTCGAGCACACCCGGTCTGGCATCCACGGTGCTGACCCTCGTTGGTCTGGCGCAGCCCTACCTGCTGGAACTGTTGGTGCCACGTGATTCATCTGTCGACCTTGAGTCGTCGGTCAAGACCTTGGGCTTCAGTAAGTTTGCCACGTTGAGTGGCTTGCTCACTCTGCTCTACTGTCTGGTGTTCTTTGCGCTCGAGGCCTTTAATTTCTTCGATATCCTGCTGTGGTTGGCCCGCTCGCTGGTTAGTGCCGTGCTGACCATGGTGCTCTTGTTGGCTATTGAAAGTGTGAGAAGCAAGTGAAGCAAAACAAATTCGATCTCGAATACCGTAAATATGTCATCGCCGGGGTGGCCGCATTCATTGTGTTCATCTATCTGATCCGACTGTTCACCCTGCAGATAACCAGTGATGACTATAAGAAGAGTGCCGACTCGAATGCCTTCCTGAAAAAGATTGAATACCCCTCGCGTGGTGCCATCCTGGACCGCCGTGGCAAGCTGCTGGTCTATAATCAGCCCAGCTACGATATCATGGTGGTGATGAACGAGGCGAAGGACCGCCTGGACACCCTTGAGTTCTGCCAGGCCCTGGGCATCACCAAGGAGGAGTTCGACCGCCGTATGGAAACCATGAAGGACCGCAGTAAGAATCCCGGCTATTCGCGTTTCACCGAGCAGCTCTTCATGAGTCAGCTCAGCGATAAGGACTTCAGTGTGTTTCAGGAGAAGATGTACCGTTTCCCCGGTTTCTATATCCAGAAGCGCAGCGTGCGCCAGTACACCTACAATCTGGGCGCCCATGTACTGGGCGATGTGGCTGAGGTGTCGCCTGGCGATATCGAGGAGGACGACTACTACCAGCCTGGCGACTATATCGGCAAGCTGGGCATCGAGCGCTCCTACGAGAAACAGCTGCGTGGTCAGAAAGGTATCCAGATCCTGTTGCGCGATGCCCACGGGCGCATCCAGGGGCGCTATCAGAATGGTGCCCTCGACCAGCGTGCCATTCCAGGTAAGAACCTCACGCTGGGCATCGATGCCGAGCTGCAGGCACTGGGCGAGCGCTTGATGGAGGGTAAGATAGGCGCCATCGTGGCCATCGAGCCTGCCACAGGCGAGGTGCTCTGCATGGTGTCATCGCCTACCTACGACCCCCGACAGATGGTGGGTCGTATGCGCAGTAAGCACCATCGTGCTTTGTCGCGCGACGTGTGGAAGCCGCTGTTGAACCGTGCCATCATGGGACAGTATCCGCCGGGCTCCACCTTCAAGACCACCCAGGGACTCACCTTTATGACCGAGGGTGTCATCAACTCGCATACCATGTACCCCTGTTCGCATGGATTCAATTTCAAGGGTTTGCATGTGGGCTGTCACGGCCATGCGGCGCCGCTGCCGCTGGTGCCCGCTCTCAGCACCTCGTGCAACGGTTACTTCTGCTGGGGGCTCTATCACATGATCAACACCAACAAATCGAAATACGGATCGGTACAGAATGCCATGAACACCTGGCGCGACTATATGGTGTCGATGGGATTCGGCTACCGTCTGGGCATCGACCTGCCGGGCGAGAAGCGCGGTCTCATTCCTAACGCCATGTTCTACGACAAGGCCTATAAGGGCTCGTGGAACGGTCTCACCGTCATCTCTATCGCTATCGGCCAGGGTGAGGTCAATGCCACCCCGTTGCAGATTGCCAATCTGGGTGCCACCATCGCCAACCGTGGCTATTACATGGTGCCCCATGTGGTGAGGCAGGTACAGGGCGAACCCCTCGACACCCTCTACACCCGTAAGCACTTCACCAAAGCCAGTCGCGAGGCCTACAACTATGTGGTGCAGGGCATGCGCGCATCGGTGCTGGGTGGTACATGTGCCGAGTTGGGAAAGTATGATTTCAATGCCTGTGGTAAAACAGGTACGGCCCAGAACCGTGGTCACGACCACTCTGTGTTCATGGGCTTTGCCCCAATGGATAATCCTAAGATTGCCGTTGCCGTCTATGTGGAGAACGGTGGTTGGGGTGCCACCTATGGTGTGCCCATTGGTGGTTTGATCATGGAGAAATATATTAAAGGAAAACTATCTGAGGCGAGCGAGGCCAAGGCCCGCAGCATTCAGGAACGCAGAATAGCTTATGGTGCAGGCGATAGGTAACAGAAAGGAAAAGGGCGTGATCCGCTCGCTCGATTATTGGACGATCATCATCTACATCGCCCTGCTCACCTTCGGGTGGGTGAGTGTGTGTGGTGCCAGCTACAGTTATGGCGATACCGACCTCTTCAGTCTCGACACCCGTTCGGGCATGCAGATTGTGTGGATCGGCACCTCTATCGTGTTGGGCTTTGTCATCCTGATGCTCGACGACCGCTATCTCGACATGTTTGCCTATATCATCTTTGGCGTCATGCTCATCCTGCTGTTCGGCACCATCTTCAATCCGCATAGCATCAAAGGCTCCCGATCCTGGCTGGTGCTGGGCCCCATACGCCTGCAACCGGCCGAGTTCGCCAAGTTTGCCACGGCGCTGGCGCTGGCCAAGCTCATGAATACCTATGGTTTTACCATCGAGAAATGGAAGGATTTTGCCCTGGTGCTGGGCGTGATATTCGTGCCCATGCTGTTTATCGTGATGCAGCGCGAAACGGGCTCGGCACTGGTCTATCTGTCGTTCTTCCTCATGCTCTATCGTGAGGGCATGCCCGGCAGCATCCTCTTTACAGGCGTGGCCATGGTGGCCTATTTCGTGGTGGGCATCCGCTTTGCCGACACGCTGATGGGTATCACCCCCACCTCGGTAGGCAAGTTTGCTGTGCTCTTGATGGTGCAGCTGTTCTCCACGGGGCTGGTGTGGGTGTACTGCAGTGATAAACGCGACACCCTCCGTATGGCGCTGATAGGCCTTGCAGCCACTGCGCTGTCGCTCATCTTCGCCTTCTGGATCATCCCCTTCGATGTGAACTATGTCGAGATGGTGCTCTGTGCTGCCATGGTGGTGTATCTGCTCTACCGCTTCCTCGCCACCCGTCTGCGCAACTATCTCTGGATTACCGCTTTTGCCCTGGGCTCGCTGCTGTTCTATAACATGGCCGACTATGCGCTCAACCATGTGCTGGAGCCGCATCAGCGGGTGCGTATCAATGTGCTGTTAGGACTGGAGGAAGACCTCAAGGGTGCTGGCTATAATGTGCATCAGAGCGAGATTGCCATCGGTTCGGGCGGCTTGCAGGGCAAGGGCTTCCTCAATGGTACCCAGACCAAGCTGAAGTATGTGCCTGAGCAGGATACCGACTTTATCTTCTGTACCGTTGGCGAGGAAGAGGGCTTTGTGGGTTCGGCCAGCGTGTTGCTGTTGTTCCTGGCATTGATCCTACGTCTCATCCATCTGGCAGAGCGCCAGGTGCATCGGTTTGGCAGGGTGTATGGCTATTGTGTGGTGAGCATCTTCCTGTTCCATGTGTTTATCAATGTGGGCATGGTGCTGGGTCTCACCCCTGTGATTGGTATTCCGTTGCCGTTCTTCAGCTATGGCGGCTCCTCACTGTGGGGCTTTACGCTGCTGCTTTTTATCTTCCTTCGAATCGACGCCGGTCGGAACCTGCTTCATAATTAATCCCACATCGCTGATGCCTGGTATGGTTTCCAGTTTCATGTGGTGCATCAGATAGACATGGAGCGAATCGCCTTCCGAGAGCTCTATCTGGTTTAAATCAAAGGTGTATTGGTAACAGCTGATACCGTTGCCCATCACGTGGCCGTTCTCCTCTACCAAGTGGCAGTCTATACGTTCGCGCAGTTTGCGGCCCACGGGGTAGATATCCTGTTCCACAATGATGCTCACGCCCATGAAGGGTAGTGCGTTGTTGGTGCGCAGCATCATCTGTTGCTGGTAGATACCCGCCTGCTTCACGGGTGGCACATAGAAGTGCACGGTGTCGCTGCGCTCCCAGCCGTCGTTGTCTATGTGCTCGTAGTGGTTATACACCATAGAGCGGTTACAGGCCGCTGTGAGCAAGCCTGTAATCGCCAGTGTCAGTATCATCAGCTTATTTCGCATCCTTAGCCTCCTTCTTGTCGTTGGACTGGCGGTTGCTGCTGTTCTTGTTCTTCTTCTTTTTCTTCTTCTTGGCCTTGTCGAAACGGCTGATATCACCGCCTGCCAGGTCCACATTGGGTTTTGCCTCGGGCTTCTTACCCTCGTCGTGGGTGAGCGATACCGGCTTCTCGCCACGCTTGTTCATCTCGATGATCTCCTTGGCGCGCTCAGCGGTGATGGTCTCGCAGTTGGCAGCGATATTCTTATCGGTGCTGTAGGTGCACAGGCCAGCCAGGATGTCGCTCTTGAACAGGTGGTAGTCGCCATCCTGTGTCTGCAGGATATGCTCCTTGCCGGGCAGGCGCTTGCCTGCCTCCACATAGTCGTCCACCTCGTAGTTCAGGCAGCACTTCAGCTTGGCACACATGCCAGCCAGCTTCTGGGGGTTCAGCGAGATATCCTGGAAACGGGCGGCATTGGTGCTCACACTCGAGAAGTTCTTCATCCAGGTGGCGCAGCACAGCTCACGTCCGCACGGGCCTGTACCGCCGATGCGTCCTGCCTCCTGGCGCGCACCGATCTGCTTCATCTCGATACGCACATGGAAGGCCTGTGCCAGGTCCTTGATGAGCTGGCGGAAGTCCACACGCTCATCGGCGATATAGTAGAAGATGGCTTTGTTGCCATCACCCTGATACTCCACATCGCCTATCTTCATGTCGAGGCCCAGGCCCTTGGCTATCTTACGGCTCTCAATCATGGTGTCGTGTTCGCGCGCTTGGGCCTCTTTCCATTTCTGGATATCGTTCTCGCGGGCAATGCGGTACACGCGCTTGATATCGTCGGGCGATTTGATGTTCACCTTCTTGAGCTGCAGCTTCACCAGCCTTCCTGTCAGGGTTACCACACCCACATCGTGACCGGGACTGGCCTCCACGGCTACAATGTCGCCTTTGTGCAGGTCCAGATTGTTCACGTTGTGATAGTAGCCCTTACGGGTGTGCTTGAACTGCACCTCTACCAGGTCGGTGGTGCTGGCGTTGCCCGGCACATCAGCCAACCAGTCGTATGTGTTCAGCTGCTTGTCCTGTCGGCCCACTGCCTGGTGGCACAGCCCTCGGTCGCAACCTACGTGTACGATATGTTCTTCTTTATTTTCCATATATTGTTATTCACTTTTGTAAAAGCAAGACGATCATTTGCAGCGCCAGGTCGAAGAATACGATCTTACCATTGGCATTCTGCCCGATATCACGAATGGCCAGGTTGGCCAGATCGCTGATAGGGAGGATATTCTTCTCGTTCACAAACCGCGCAAAGTTCTTGGCAAAGTCCTCCTCGCGTTGTGTCATATAGACCAGTTCCTCATTCTGGAAGTTGTACATGAAATTCTCGCGGGTCATCCGCAGGAAATAGGTCAGCCAGCGTTTCTGCCGCTCTCGTCCCATGCTTGCCATCTGCTCGCTCCACTTGCGCAGGTCTTTGATCTTGCGCTGGTAGGCCAGTCGCATCAGCATGATGTACATATCGAGAAACAGCTCGTTCTCCGATCCCACCTGCAGCTCGTCCAGGGCTTTGAGCCAGTTGCCGTTGGCCAGTCGGGCTATCCGGTGCGCGTCGTCGGCGCCAATGCCGCGCTGGTCCATGAGCGCCTGCTCCATGTCCTCGTTGGCTATCTTCTTCACGTCGATGCGCTGCACACGACTGCGGATGGTCTCCAACAGTTTGTCGGGCTCCTCGCACACCATGATGAACACCGTTTGCTGTGGCGGCTCCTCAATGAGCTTCAGCAGCTTGTTGGCGCACTCTATGTTCATGCGTTCGGGCAGCCAGATGATGCTCACCTTATAGCCGCCCTGGCTCGATTTCAAACTCAGTTTCCTCACCAGCTCATCGCTCTCGCCGGCGGTGATGATGGCCTGTTGGTTCTCAGCGCCCATCATGCCCATCCATGTTTCCATGGAGAAGTAGAGGCTGCGCATCACCAGCTCGTGCCACTCACGGGCAAAATCATCGCTCACCGGTTTGTGATCGGCGCCCATCGAGGGCAGTTTGATGGTGGGGTAGGTGAAGTGCAGGTCGGGATGCTCCAGCTTGTCGAGCATGGCCTTGGCCGACGGTGTGCCGTTGTCGAGCAGATAGCAGGC
>JAEEGF011032529.1_pt1 | contig 86105 bp, 63 predicted proteins | sample 9134171 | NCBI WGS metagenome assembly JAEEGF01 (sample SAMN16246542, study PRJNA631951) | gut metagenome | biome: gut microbiome; feature: rumen; material: AP-attached | host: Bos | place: Iran: Karaj | collected 2018-10 | reverse complement strand
CGAATTTTCCTTGAAAGTGATGCTATGTCTGAGCGATTAATTTGAAATTTAAGTCTCGGAAGTAACAGTGGTAGTTCAAAAAAATTAGTTTGTAGTTTTTAGTTGATAGTTTATAGTGGCCATGCGGCTGGTTTTGACCGTGCTTCGCTTCGCAGGATTTCGTCTCGACTCGGCAAAGCTCGAACAAGTTCTGCTTTGCTCTCACTGTTCCTCAATCTCGCTGGTCTGTTGTGCGGTCAGGACGACCAGTTTAGTTTATAATTTTTAGTTTATAGTTTTTAGAAGCCTTGCGGATGGCATGAGATAAAAAAGTGAAAATCTTTTCCAAAATTTGGTGATTCTCCACTTTTTTGCTACTTTTGCAGATAATCTTCCACTAACAGTAATTTTTTGATGACAATTTTCAACTAACGGTAAATAATTCAAGTTTCTGAAGTAAAAAAGGAAGTTATAAAAGGAAGTTATAAAAGGGAGTTAACGAGCCTGAGGCTCGTGGACGATAGTTTTTCCAATGATAAATCGATATTAGAATCACTCAAAAATAAATAGAACTTAATAATTATCAGCTTTTTCAAATACTTGCGAAAGTTGAATAAATAATCAAACCTTTTAAGCATATGAAACGAGTACTATTAACTTTACTGGCAGTGATTTTCGTGAGTGTGGCGGCATACGGCGCTGTTTATATCGGCGACAAGAAGCTGGAGTCGGGCGTGACGTACACGAAAAGCAACTGCAACTGGATAAAATACGGGAGCGTGCTGTTCGAGGACGACACATACGCGTGTCATCTCTACCTGAACGACGTGGACATCAACACAGTGGGCGAATACGAAAGAGGCATCATGATAGATGCCGGTGTTTACCACAACTGCAGCATCCACCTGAAAGGCAAGAACTATGTCTATAGCGACCTGGACGCGTTAGTATGCGGTGCGAACTACAACGAGATAGAGGACGCGGGCGGCTCGCTTGAACTGCACAGCAGCCTGAAAGCGGCGGTGTTATTGCAGGATTTTGGAGGCTCCTACATCTGCGATCTCCGTCTCTGGGACGGCGTGACATTTATCGCTGAAGGAAAGCAGGCCGTATCCACGAAAAGCTTTTATAACTCGGTACGCGTGTCGGGCAACTGCAATCTGTGGCTGAAATCCACCGACAATGAGTCGTGCGCAGTGGAAGGTGTTCAATATTTCTACCTTCACGATTCCATGTCGTTCATACTGCCAGAGAATGGTAAATACGACCAGAACAATCGGTATATGGTTGACAGCAAAGGCAGCAGATACACCGGCGAAGTGAAGGCCGGTGAATTTCCATACATCTATATCGGCGGTGAGCCGGTGTCGTCGTGGAACTGGGACAATATCAAGCCAGAGTGTCTGAAAAGCGGCAGTATCAGTTACGACAAAGACGAACATGTGCTGACGTTCGACAACGCCACGCTGGAATGGGACGAAGCCGGGAGCAATTTCAATGTGCTCATCTATTTCGTTTATAATTCCAAGCGCCCCAAAGACTTCACGATTCGCCTGATTGGCGACAACTATCTCAATCTGAACAAAACGCAGACAGCCATTTATCCCTCTATCTGCACCTTACGCATAGAAGGAGACGGAACACTGAACATTCATTCTCCCGAGGAGGCGTACCGTCCGATGATTTACATCACCCCCCATTACCCGGTGACCTTAGCCTGCAAATCAGTGAAGATGGTTTCGGAAAGCACCAACTACAACAACATCGCATTCATAGGTGCGCAGAACTCTGCCACCCGAGAAGACCGCAAACTGATCATCGACAACACGCGTCTGGACATCACCTCTCCTCAATACACCTTCTTTGAGGTGGACAGCATCATCACGAACGGTGTGGAGCTGATTGAGCCGGAAGACGCCTATTTTGACTACGGCACGAAGAAAATCATGGTCGGCGACAACAACGTGGTGCCTCATGTGGTGTTCGACATAGCCAACTATCCAGTGAAGGTGAAAGGAACGCAAGTGACCTGGAAAAACAAAAACGACGTGCTTGGCGACGGTACGGTGAGTTACAACCCCGACAAGCAGCTGCTGATACTGAACAACGCCCATATCACGACAGGCAAGGAGGCAATCGGCATCCATTCGGAGCAGGACAACTTCAACATCTATCTGCTGGGCAAGAACACCATAACGAGCGAGGAAAACGCCATCGCCTCCGTGTCACAGAGCGATGACCTGGACAATATGGGCATGCTGACCATCAGCGGTCCGGGCAGCCTCGACGTCAGCTCCAACGCTTACGGCATAGAGACAGCCTTCCAGCATATCATGCTGGCTGACTGCGGCAACGTAAACGTGAAGGCGCCGGCCGGTATCACCGGCGCCCTGTCATTACTCTCCTACGCCTTCGGAGGGACTCCTACCAAACCATTAGAGTGTCTTGGCATCATGAACAGCAACCTGACCGTGGAGTCGGACTATGAGTCCAGTGACGTTGAGTATGCCGCTCCGCTTATCGTGTATGGCGTGGAGCTGGACGAGGAGTCTGTGGAGGTGGTTGAGCCGAAATCATGGAAATGCGAGTTCCCGTTCATCTACGACACGTCAACAGGGTCTGACGTAAAAGCGAAACGGTTCGTGGTGAAGAGTAAAAAGCTGAAAGGAGACGTGAACCTCGACGGCGCAGTTAACATCTCGGACGTGGTGGCTATCATCAACCAGATGGCGGGCACGGCGACGTATGCCAACGCAGACGTGAACAGCGACGGAGCCGTGAACATCTCGGATGTCGTGGCTGTCATCAACATCATGGCAGGAAAATGATATTATTTTACAGGAATTACAGGAATTTTTAGATTTTTCATGCCTGTTTTTCAGGCATTTTAAACGATGCGATTACATATAAAAACTGAAATAAAATGAAAAGAACTGTATTGATAACGGGTGCGACAAGCGGAATCGGACTCGGTTGCGCCAAAAAATTCGCAGCTAACGGCGACCGGCTGATTCTGACCGGCAGAAACGAGCGCCGGCTGACGGAAATCTGCGAAGAGCTGAAATCTCAGGGCTGCGAGGTGCTGCCGCTGGTGTTCGACGTGCGCGACCGCAAGGCGGCTGCAGCGGCGGTGGAGAGTATTCCCGAGGAATGGCAGTCCATCGACGTGCTTATAAACAACGCAGGGCTTGCCTTAGGGCTGGAGCCTGAATACGAGGGCGACATGGACGACTGGGAGACGATGATTGACACCAACATCAAGGGGCTGCTCACGATGACCCGGCTTATCGTTCCAGGAATGGTAGCGCGCGACAAAGGGCATATCATCAACATCGGTTCGGTGGCAGGTGATGCCGCCTACGCCGGCGGCAACGTGTATTGCGCCACGAAATCCGCAGTGAAAGCACTGACCGACGGTCTGCGCATCGACGTGGCTAACACCGCACTGCGCGTCACAAACCTGAAGCCTGGACTGGTGGAGACAAACTTCAGCAACGTGCGGTTCCATGGTGACACCGGCCGCGCCAAAACACTCTACACAGGAATCAAACCTCTCACAGGCGACGACATCGGCGACGTGGCGCTCTATGCGGCAAACGCACCGGCACATGTGCAGATAGCGGAGGTACTCATCCTCGCCACACATCAGGCAAACGGAAGCGTGATTGTCAGGAACGGAAAATGATTTTTATTAACAGGAATTACAGGAATTAACTGAATTCAATGACCGCGATGCTCAAAATGGCTTAATGACATATATATAAGATGATTAATATGATAAAAAACAAGACCATATAGAAAAAGTCTGCTACACATGCAAATACATGAATGGCAGACGATAGCAATAGAAAATATAAAAATGTCTCACAGCGCTTCGATTGTGCGGTCCATGCGGTAGGCGGAGGAGTTGAGGATGGCAAGGAGCTTGCCATCCTCTGAGCTGACGCGAACCTCACAATAAGGTATTTTTCTGTGATTTACAATCTCACGAGCCTCCGCATACACCCATCCCCCTTTCACATTGCTCACATACGTCATGTTGGATGAAATCGCCACCGTGACTTGCAAGTGGCTGTTCACCGCCGCTGCAAACGCCAGGTCGGCAAGCGTGAAGAGCGCACCGCCCTGACAATAGCCTGTGGCGTTGAGATGCTCTGCTGTCACCAGCATACGGGCTTTCGCATAGCCTTCGCTGACTTCAACCAGCTCAGCACCTATCATCGCTGCAAAACGGTCGTTCTTGAAAAATTCTTTTAAATTCATGAAATCAAGAGGATTTTGATGTCTGAGTAATCGGAGTTTTCAGAGTTTTCTGAGTAATCGGAGTATTCAGAGTAATCAGAATAATCAGAGTATTCGGAGTTTTCTGAGTAATCAGAGTAATCTGACTAAAGGCTCTTCTTCTTGTAGCAGTCGAAAATGTTGTTGACGTATGCTGCAGGCAACTTCGGCGTGAAGAGGCTTACGAGAATCACAATCGGGAATCCGCCCACCATGGCGATGGCACCGCAGTTGATGGGGTTGGCGATGGCGTTGTTGAACAGCATGTTCACCACCGTGATACCCACACCCCATGCGAAGCACGCCCATACGGCTGCTGTGGTCACCCGTTTCCAGTAGAGTCCTACCATGAACGGGGCAAGGAACGCACCGGCGAGGGCTCCCCATGAGATACCCATCAGCTGGGCGATGAACGTAGGCGGGTTCAGGGCAATCATCAGGGCGATGACGATGAAGAACACAATCAGCACACGCATCACGATCACCTTGCGTTTCTCTATCTTCTCTGCCACCATGTCGTCGATGGAACCCTCCTCCACCTCACCGGGGAGCGACTTCTTGTCGCGGTAAATCAAGTCGAGGGTCATCGTCGAAGCAGACGTGAGCACAAGCGATGCCAGCGTGGACATTGATGCCGAGAGCACGAGCAGCACCACGAGAGCAATCAGGATGTCGGGCAAGCCCGACAACATCGACGGAATCACGGAGTCGAAATCTGCCGGCACCATCGCACCGTTCTTCTCCACAAACTCAAGCGAGCCTGAGAACAAGCGTCCGAATCCACCGAGGAAATAGCAGCCTCCAGCCACGATAAACGCGAAAATCGTGGAGATGATGGTACCACGCTTGATAGCTTTCTCGTCGGTGATGGAATAGAACTTGCCCACCATCTGCGGCAGGCCCATCGTGCCGAGCGAGGTCAGCACCACCACGCCGAGGAGGTTCCACGGGTCAGGTCCGAACAGGCTGCCGAAACTGCCGTTCACCGCAGGGTTCGCGTCGCTCGGCACCTCCGAGATTTTAGAGAAGGCCTCCGAGAGACCTCCTTGGGTGTTGAGCACCGCCGCGATGACGGTGACGATGCCGAAGAGCATGATGATGCCCTGGATGAAGTCGTTGAGCGCAGTCGCCTTATAGCCTCCGAGAATCACATAGACGGCAGTGAGGAGCGACATAATGATGACGCAGTACTCGTAAGGTATGCCGAAGCCCATCTCAAACAGTTTCGAGATGCCTTTATACACACCTGCGGTGTAAGGAATCAGGAAGACGAAGGCGATAATCGACGCGGCGATACGCAACCCCTGGTTGTTGTAGCGGGTGCCGAAGAAGTCGGGCATCGTCCGCGACTCGATATGCTGAGTCATCAGCTTCGTTCGGCGTCCGAGGATTATCCATGCCAGCAGCGATCCGATAACGGCATTACCGATACCTATCCATGAGGATGAAAGACCGTATTTCCATCCGAACTGTCCGGCATAGCCCACAAACACCACTGCCGAGAAATAACTGGTTCCGAAAGCAAAAGCGGAGAGCCAGGGACCGACCGAGCGTCCGCCAAGCACAAATCCGTCCACACTCTTTGCCTGTTTGCGGGAATAAACACCCACAAACACAGTCACAGCCAAGAAGATGACTGTCAATAATATCTTGATAAACACAACCTAATTGGATTTAAAAATTAAAATAATTTACGATGTATTTATTTCTAGAGAATCTAGAGAAACTAGAATATCTAGAAAATCTAGAGCATCTAGAATATCTAGTCCCCACTAGAATCAAAATGCCACCTGCATCTGTGCCTGGAGCCAGTTGTAGTCGTTAGGGAGCTTGTTGCCTGTGATGCAGCGGGTGTATTGAGCCTGAATACGGCATTTCTTGTAGAACCAGTACTGCAGTCCGACGGTCAGGTTGGTCTGGTCCCAGCCTTTGATGTCGGTGTTGCGGTTGAAGGTCTCCGCACTCGCCACGAGGTCGATGGCCTGTACGAGCGGCACACAACCCGTGATATAGCCGCCGCGGCTGCCCACGTCGCCGTCCTTACCGCCGAGCCACTCTGCACGGATGCTTACGGGACGTGCCTCCTTGAATTTGCCGGGAGCATACTGTCCGAACTTGTATTCAGCACCCACGCTGTAGCGGTTACGCGTGTAGTCGTCGCCCTCTTTCACAGAAGGGTTCCATGCGGCAGTGCCCACGGCATGGCCTTTGCCCAGATAGCCCGACGCCACGAGGCGCAGTCCGTCTAACGGCTTGTATTCAAGCTTGCCAAGCAGGTCTTTCTGGTTGTTCTTATCCACTTTGTTTATCTGTCCGCCGTTCATTACCGCAAACTCGTAATGAACCTTGTCGTTGAGCACGTCACCATAGAACATCAGTCCCATGTCGCGTCCGTAGTTCACGCCGTTGAGCGGGTCTGGCCCCTCACCAGCGAGGAAGAGCACAGCCTGCGAATAGACGTCGATAAGCTCAAGGGCAGTCGGCGACAGCGGATTCTCCATCGTATAAGAATGTTTGAACTGTCCAAGGCGCACATTCAAAGCCTTGTTGTTTGTTATCCTGTAGTCTGTGTAATACTCCTGAACGACACTCGAAAAATCATGCATAAACAAGAAAGACCATCTGTCTGTGATTCTTGCTTTTGCCCACAAAAGGGTGCGTTTCAGGTTGAAGCTGTTTTGTCGTTTCGCGCTGGGGTCGCTGAATGAATAGCCGCCCTGCGCATAACCGTTCAACGTGATTCGGGATGTCAACTCTTTCATCCAGTCGATATCGCCGGAGTTTTGTTGTCCCATGGCAGCCACGCTGCTGAACACCGCCATCAGCACAGCGAGTGTCCTGAATTTCATTGTCTGTTTTCTCATTTCTTACAATATTTTAATTAAACACAAATTACTTCTTTAGTTTATAGCTGTTAGTTTGTAGTTTTTTGTGACCATGCGGATATTTACTTCGTACTCGAATTCCACAAATTCCACGAATATATTACACGAATGATTACTTAAACTTCATGTATTAAGGACTGAATTATAATCCACTTGGAAAAAATTAAAAATCCTTTTAATCCTTTATTCCTCTGACATAAAAAAACTAATGTTTCTGCAAAGTTAACACTTTTTAAAGAAACAAGCAAAAAAGTTGACAAAAATCCCTAACACACGCTGATTTTATTGAATAATTGTTTGATTTTACGCTTTTTCGGCAACTATTTGAAAGAAGAAAAGGTCATTGTTTTGTAAAGAAAACACATAAATCCCCAAAACGTATAAAAAAATATGCGTTTTGGGGAAATATAGCAAAGATAAATCCCCAAAACTGATAATTAATCATGCGTTTTGGGGATTTATAGGCTGAAAAACATTAACAAAAAGTAGAACTTCGTTCTTCAAAAAACGCTTCGCTTAGCAAAAAGCCATCCGGTTTGATTGCCAGAACACAGCTGATAATGTGTTGTAAAACAATAAATAATGACTTCAGAAACTTGAGTCAATTAATTCCTGAAATTCCTGTTGATAAAATACTACATCGCCATGATGTTAATGATAGCCACAACATCGGATATGTCGGTTTTCTTATCCTTGTTCACGTCAGCAGTCGCTTTGTATTTTGTGTCGCCAGCCATGGTGTTGATGACAGCGACCACGTCGGAAATGTCCACCTTGCCGTCGCGGTTCACGTCGCCAGGAATCAACACAGAGTTGTTATAGACGGTCAGCTTGAATGTGTCGAGCAGCCGGGCTCCGGTCATCGACGTCGAGGTTTCGTTGTAATACACTTCGTAAGTGTACGACTTGCCCGACGTAAGATTCTCCACGGTTGTGGAATAGACGGACTGGCTGTAAGGACTGACACTTGGCCTCCAGTAAACATAAGAAGTCTGGTCTGTGCGTTGCAGGAACAGATAGCCCGTGGTCGTGTAGCGCGTGTTGTTGTCGAGTGTGATGTCGAGTTTGGTCGATGACTTGTAATAGATGTAATGGGTGTCGCCGATTTTTGTCGCGTCGTCGCACGACACCTTTGCGCTAATCACACCGTTGACGCCCTGTGTGATGTTCACTGTCACCTTGCCGAGGTAAGACTTGGTGTAATACGTTTTGTTGTTGCTGTCATACACGACCTCATAAAGATAGAGGGTGATGGTGCCCGTTTTCGTCGGAGTGAAATAGAAATACGCTTTCTCTGTGCCATTTTCGGGTATGAACACACCAGCGAGTGTGGTCAGGTCGCTGCCGTTGCTGAGATACATGCCCACTGTGCCGCTGAACTCGTCGGGATTATTGTTTTTCAACGTCACCTCCACCTCCTGCAGCACGTTCACATAGCCGTTGCCCGTGAGCCGGGCGCCTGTGACACTCAGATTGCAACTCATCGGATGCACGGTGCAACTTTTCACCGAACCTCCCGACACCGTCACCATGGCATAATATTTCTCGGAGCAGCTGCATGGTTTCCAGTTCATGCCGTCGGTGCTATACACCGCACACAGCTTATAGGTGCCGGCCGACATCTTATTCGTGATTTGTATGTAGTCCACACTGTAGTCCTTGAATCCATAGTTAGGTGCCAGGTCATAACCGTTGGTATAGGAGCTGATGAGCTTCGTCACCTTGCCGTTGCTGTCCACAATGCCCGCACCCACGTAATAATACCCGCTGATGCCCGTCTTGTTGTAAACCGAGAACGACACGGATGAACTGCCCTTCACCACATTAGTCACCGACATGCCGCTCAGCGGAGACGTCTTCGACGGTTGCAGGCCGATCACCACCGAATGGTCCATCGTATAGCCGTCGGGTGTTCTGCTGGAACCAGCCTCGTTGGTGGTTTTGGGATTGAGCACGTTGAGCGTGAAATAACCGTTGTAGCGGCCGCCCCACCCCCAGTTCACGTGATATTTGCCTGAAGTGTCGGCACCGTCCACAACAAACTGATGCCCGCTGCCCGTGGAACTTCCGGAGTAGAGGACAGGCCTTCCTGCCGCCAGCTCATTATAAATGAGCGCATCCCACTCTGCAATCGTGCAATCTTCACGGTAGGCTATATAGGCGTAGGGATTATATCCGAAATAAGTGATGAGTCCGGTCAGCATATTCGTGGTGTATGCGCTGGAGCCGCCCGTTCCGTAGTTCATCTTTGCCGCATAGCCACAGTATTTCAGCAGCTTGCCGATTGCCTTCGCCCGGTAAGAGCTTACGTCATCCAGGTTGGAGCCCGTGTATTCGTTGAGCATCGAGCCCCACTCAATCGTGGTGACAGGAAGCGAGGGAAGCGTGCCGAGCGAGGTGTTCGAGGTGTAAGACGGAATCGCCAGTTTGGTGCTTGACGGATAACGGTGGTAGTACATCACCTGCGCCATCGCCACAGCCACACATCCTGCGACACAGTAATAATTGTTATAGGTGGGACACTGGCAGTTGAAGGCATTGCCCGTGGTGCTCACCTCACCCTGGTCCCATTTACTCTTCAGCATGGGAGAAATCGCCTTGTGGCTGATTTTCCAGGGCGACTGAAGCAGGGCTTCGCCTTCATCGATTTGCGACAGATCTTTCTCGTACGACTGCATCAGCGACTTGAAGTTGTCGGGCATCAAGTCCTCGGAGAACTCACCCTCGTCGCAATAGCCGAGGATGTCATCCACCGCGTCGTTTTTACTGACAAGCACGAAACCGCCTGACTCAGGGCAGACGGCATATATCGACGCACTTGCCTTGCGCACGGTCATCTGCTGGGCAATGATTTTTGAGGGGGAAGTCATCCTGCCACCCGCCACAGACGGACGGGAGAGCAGAAACTGGGTGGCTTTTGCCTTTGCCTCTTCGGGGGTGATGTCGCCGGCAAAAACAGAAATTGCGCAGCACGCCAGCAACAAGCAAAAAGTTATAATTCTTTTCATGAGACAGCATGTTTTTTTTACGATTTACAGATTTGGGAACAGGTTTCCAGGATGGATGGTTTTGACCATGGTCTGATATGCGGTCGAGACGACCAGTTTAGTTTATAGTTTTTAGTTTATAGAAGCCATGCGGATGGTTTTGACCGTGCGGATGACTATCGGGTTTTGTACGGTTTCTCTTTAGACACCCCACGGGGAGTCTCTACAGCACCTACGGATATTTCATGCGTGGGTAGGGATTTGGAGATGTGCCGGTCCTTTTGCAAAATTACAAAAAAAATCGATTCATTCAAATTTTCACAAATAAATTCATTAACTTTGCACATTAATTTACGAAAAACGCCTAATCCATGAAGAAAAAGAGAAAGAAAACCACCCTCGACGCCCTCAAGGCAATGCGGAAAGGAAACCGTGAAGCGGAAATGGAACTGCTCGGTCCCGGCTTCCATTCCCACGACCGTACCCATAAGTCGAAAAAGACGTACACACGGAAACAGAAACACAAAAATAGTATTTAGTTTTTTTACAGCCGTCTTCGGGCATCAAGTCCTCGACGGCCTATGTTCTTGTTCGAACCGCTGTAAAAAAACAGATAAAAAAAACCGGAGAAGGGTTCAGTTGCTACTGGCAACCTACGACCATCTCCGGATTTTCTTGTCTTTTCAGGTTTCTTCAGCCTTTGACTGACAGATTCCTTCGGATTACTTTGCGATTGGCCTCACTGAGAGTCCTTGCACACGGCCATCAGTGGAAATATAGACTCCAGAGTCGTTAATGCTGAATGACCGGGCATCGTTGACGTTATTCGACACATTGTTGGATGTCCAATATTCGCCTACATACCCCTGTGAGTCCAACTCCGTATCTATATACCAACCTGCGGCAGGAAGGAATATCGACGAACCGTTCGTTGACGTGAATTTCATTCCGTTAATCCCGTTGAGGCTTATCCAATTTCTCGTGCAGTCATTCTGAAGATACTGCATCTGGTTTCTGGTAGGCATACACCAAGCGTTTCCTACTTTCATGAACGCCACATCATACTGAGTGCCGGAGATGTTTGAGCCGATATCAACAAATTTCAGATTCCTGAAATATTGGTAATTGTCGTTATTGTAATAACTCTTCACATCGGTCTCACCCCATGCATAGTGGCCGCCATACTCCCAAGGAGCGGAAGCACCCACATTGCAACAAGAGAACTTCAAGCCATTGCCCATGTCGATGACATGAGGATGCTGGGCGTCGGGACACAGACCGGCTCTTACTGCCGCATCTGAGTTAGGATTGGGCTGACCGTAAACCGGACGGACTGTCAGGCCGCAATCCCTGAACAGAATATAATCATTAGTGACTTGGTCGTCGACAAACTGGAAACAAAGTGCCCTGCTGTCTGTCTTCGACGGATTGGACGACCAATAATACCCTCTCGTACCATTGTACGAGTAGTAGCCCTCATCGTTGTAACCCGAAGCTGGCAGGAATATCTTCGCACCGTTCGGACCGGTTATCAGCATGCCGTCAACTCCTTTCAGCATGTATGGTTCTTTCCTGCAGTCTTCGTTTAGCTGTCTCAACTGGACAGAGGAAGGCATGTGCCATTCGCCACCCCATTGCACTTTCGCCGCATCGTACTGGGTGCCGGAGATGTCGCTGCCCAGGTCCTTATAGGAGCCATTGGAATTATACTTGTAATTATCAGAACTATAAACGTTCTTGGTCTCTGTCTCGCCCCACGCATAGAAACCACCGGCTTTCCATGGAGCGGAGGCACCGACGTTGCAGCAGGAGAATTTCACGTCAAGCCCCAGGTCGATGATATGGGGATGGTGCTCGTCGGGGCAGATACCGGCCTCCACAGCCGCGTCGGGCTGGGTGCCGTCACCCTCGGTGACAGGACGGACCGACAAGCCTTTCGAGCGGGAACACTGATGTGCGGAACTGTTATCGTCCAATGACAGGTAGCAGACAAATCCGTATGTGCCTTCACGCCCCATCGGTATCTCGGATGAGGCATAGTTGGCGTCTGTCCCAAGATAGGAAGGTTCGCCACTACCGCCTTTGTCGCCGGAGGCGGGAAGGAAAATGGAATTACCGTTCGGACCAGTGTATTTCACACCGTTGATGTTGTTCAGAATCAACCACTCCATGGTGCATTTGCCAGTAAGGAAGTCCAGATGGCTTATAGCCGGCGTCTGCCAGTTGCCACCCCACAACACGTATGCCGCGTCATACTGGGTCCCGGCTATATTATGTCCGATATCATTGCATGAGGTCGCTGAGGAGCCATACTGATAGGTTTCCCAATAATAGGTGGTTTTCTCATTCACCTCACCCCATGCGTAGTAACTGCCATATTCCCATGGAGCGGATGCTCCCACATTGCAGCAGGAGTAGTACACTTCTCCGCCCAAGTCGATGGTATGCGGATGGTTGGAGTCAGGACACAGACCAGCCTCCACTGCAGAGTCGTCGGGGGTTCCAGGTTCTGTATTTTCATCCTCATACTCCTTGATACCACTGGCAATGATATTGATAATCGCCACGACATCGGAGATATCCACTCTTGAATCCTTGTTCACGTCAGCCCGTGCAAAGACTGCTGACCCGGCCATATGGTTGATGGTTGCCACGACATCGGAAATATCCACACTCCCGTCATCGTTCACGTCGCCTTTCAGTTTCCGGTTGGATGGCTCAGATGAACCAGGGGGGATGATGGCGCGGCCATCGAGGTTGTCGGCTGTGACCACCTCTTTCGTGTCCTCATACAAAAACTCCGACTTCAGGGTGACTTCAGCCTTCACCGACGACATATAGATCCGGTCGATCTTGTCACGCCATCCGAGCGAGAGCGTGCCCGGCTCACCTTCATTGCCCGACGAACGTCCGGGGCCGATGCCGTAACCACCTGCCTCTCCGCCTATGGCAGTCACGTTGCCGCCGTTGATGGTCACACTGCCACCTTCGCCGGGAATCGCGGTAAAGGTAAACGAATGGCAGCCTCCTCCTCCGATGCCGGCACCATAATGATTGCCCTTGGCATAGACTGTGCCGCCGTTAATCACGACGGTGCCGCCATGACCGTAGTGACCTGCCCAATACCCCTGGGCACCGCCGCCGATGCCGGCGGCTGAATAACCTGCGGTGGCCTCCACACTGCCGCCGTTCACAATGAGCGTGCCGGCACGTTCGTGATTGTCTCCGCCGATGCCAGCCAAATAATCGTTACATGGACCCACGGTCAGCTTACCCGTTCCATTTGCCTGGCCGTAAATAGTCAGGCTGTTGCCTTCATTCAGATGGATGCCCATCGGGACAGTCAGCGTGCATCCGTCTTTCAGAATCAGATGGACAGTTCCAGAGACGGTGATACGGCCGCTTACACCTCCGCTATTTTCCAACACATACCAGCCATTGGTCCATTCATTCTGAGAACTGATCGTTTGGTACCCGCCGCTGGAAAGTGTCTGGCTTTTACCGTCAGCATCAATATAAGCCACATCCTGGGCAAACGTACAGAGTGTGGCCATCAGAGCCACGGACATTAATAAAAATCTTTTCATTGTGTTTTTATTTTTTTCAATTAGATAGTTTCTGATTAAGACATGAAATGCTTTTCCCTATCGTTTTGGCAAGCAGTTCGTTTTATGAATTTGTGAACACAGGAGCAACTTGAATCATCATTATTTCGCAATAGGCCGGACAGGGAAACCATAACTTCGTTCATAGTCGCCTACGGAATAATTATTATATTGGTTGAAAAAGAGAAAATACGCATCTTTTTGATTGTCGGTTTCTTCCAAAGTAGAAGACCAATAATAGCCGAAGTCAGAATGCCAACCATCTTCCCATCTATAGCCTTCAGCGGGCAAGAACAGCATACCGCCACCAGATTCGCGGAATCGGATGCCTGCCACTTTGTTAAACTCAATATAATCCAAAGTGCAGTTGTCCAACAGGAGTTGCAGCTGATTGCGGTTTGGCATTTGCCAGCTGCCGCCCCATTTCACATGAGCCACATCGTAGTCCGTGCCGGCTATATCGTTGCCGATGTCGTGCATGGTTTCAGAACTGCCGTCACAATGCGTATAGTTGTTATAACTGTAACTATCCTTCTTCTCGGTCTCACCCCATGCGTAAAAATTGCCAAAATTCCATGGAGCGTATGCACCGACATTGCAACATGACCACTTGCCGGCGGCTCCCATATCAATGACATGAGGATGGAAAGCATCAGGACAGTAGCCTTGTGCAACTGCAGGGTCAAGGTTGGGTTTGTCATCATCCTCCTCAATAACAGGGCGGACAGGCTTACCATTTATTCGGCTATACATATCTACTTTTGCCGAACTGTAGGCACTGAAATGAAGACAGAATACACTTTCCATAAAAAATTCACTCCACAACGTGGATGTCCAGTAAGAGCCTGCCATTGAGTACTTCAGATCACCGTCCCAGCGTTCGCCGGCACCAGGCAGAAACAGCGTACTGCCATCAACCGCCTCGATTTTAAGACCTCCCACTCCTTTGATTGTGACATATTTTGCAGTGCAGTTATCCAACAGAGACTGAATCTGATCGTGGTCTGGAATTTGCCATCTGCCGCCCCATTTCACGTGAGCCACATCGTAGTCCGAACCGGAGATGTCGAAACCAAGATAGCGCATTGTTTCAGAACTGCCGTCACACAGCGTATAGGTGTTCAAATCATAACAATCTTTCTCCTCCGTCTCGCCCCAGGCGTAATACCCGCCAAATTCCAGCGGAGTGGAGGCACCGACATTGCAACAGGACCACTTGCCAGCGGCTCCCATATCGATGACGTGAGGATGGTTCTCGTCAGGACACCAGCCTTGTGCCACTGCATAGTCTGAGTCCTTCCCGAAAACCGGGCGGACAGGCAAACCAAAATACTTGTTTAAAATCTGGTCAGGAATGGTTCCTTCATCATCGGATTGGAAAGCGAAAGCAATATCCCCCGTTGTGGACGGATTGGAAGACCAACAGTAAACTCTCTGATCCTTCCTGAAAATATAATCATCCATAAATAAACCTGTTGCAGGCAGGAAAACCCTTGCACCTTCTGCTCCTGTGAATAGCATGCCCCAAACTCCATTCAACGAGAATGGTTCTCCCGAACATTTGTCGCTAAACTGCTTCCAATTGTCTGACGAAGGCATACGCCATTCACTGCCCCATTTCACGTGAGCCACATCATAGTCCGTGCCGGAGATATTGCCACCGAGGTCATGCATGGTTGTAGTACTGCCGTCACAATGCAAATAGGAGTTCAAACCGTAGAAATCCTTCACCTCGGTCTCGCCCCAGGCGTAATACCCGCCATGTTCCCATGGAGCGGAGGCACCGATATTGCAACATGACCACTTACCCGCATCTCCCATATCAATGACATGAGGATGGTGCTCATCGGGACAAAGACCTGCTTTCACCGCAGGGTCTTCTGGGGTTTCAGGGTCTGTATTTTCATCCTCATACTCCTTGATACCATTGGCAATGATATTGATAATAGCCACGACGTCGGAGATATCCACTCTTGAATCCTTGTTCACGTCAGCCCGTTTAAAGACAGCGGTTCCCGCTATATGGTTGATGGTTGCCACGACATCAGAGATATCCACACTGCCGTCATCGTTCACGTCACCTTTCAGTTTCCGGTCGGATGGAGCCGAAGTATCAGAGGAAATGATGGTGCGGCCATCGAGGTTGTCGGCAGTGACCACCTCTTTCGTGTCCTCATACAGAAACTCCGACTTCAGGGTCACCTCAGCTTTCACCGACGACATGAAGATGCGGTCGGTCTGGTTACGCCAGCCAAGCGAGAGCGTGCCGGTCTCACCTTCATTGCCGGATGATTTGCCGGGGCCGATGCCATATCCGCCGTCACTGCCGCCTGTGGCAGTGACCTGACCTCCGTTAATAATCACGACGCCTCCCTTACCGGGGATAGCATTGGCTGAATAAATGTGATTACCGCCACCGCCGATGCCGGCTCCGTAGCCCGAACCTGTGGCAGTGACCTTACCGCCGTTGATGATGACAGTGCCGCCATGGCCATAGGTACCAGCCCAGTAACCCTGGGCACCACCGCCAATACCGGCGGCTGAATAACCGGCGGTGGCGTTCACACTGCCGCCGTTCACGATGAGCGTCCCAGCATGCTGGTGATTATCACCGCCGATGCCGGCTTGGTAATCTTGTCCAGTAGCGTTCAGCGTTCCGGTGCCTCCGCCCTGACCATAAATGTCCAGTTCGTTATGTTCGTTCAGACAGATGCCATTCTTGGCTGTCAGCGTATGTCCGTCGGTCAGAATCAGATGAACCGTTCCGGCGATGTTGATACGTGTGTTGAGTGTCACGTCGCTGTCAACCACATACCAGCCACCGTCCAATGTGGTCTGCCCGGTGAACCTGGTGTAGGAACCTGCTGATGCTGTCTTTTTGTTACCGTCGGCATCCATGTATTGCACATTCTGCGCAAACACCTGCAATGTGGCAACCAGAGCCACTGACAACAATAAAATTCTTTTTAGCAAGATGACCATTTTTATATTTGTTAAATTATTTATACAAAAATACATCAAATCTGTAATTTAAAACTAAAACGAAGTGTGGAGTTTTATAAAAACAACAAAACTCCACACTTGTGTTATAGAGATTCTGCACTTATATTTAAAAAACGCTGAAAAACAAAAAACATCCGCATGCCTACTATAAACTAAAAACTATTATCATTAAACTATAAACTATAAACTTTAAACTTTAAAAAGTGCTTAGTGCAGACAAGGAGTGCATCCGACTATCGTAAAAGGATGCTGCTCTGCACGGAGTGAATCAGCGGTGATGTGCATGATGACCACCGCTCCACGGCGGTTGATGTCGGCTGGGAGGTCGAAAATGTAATTACCGAGTGAATAGAAGATGGGGGCACCGTGATAATGCTCCACGGACTGAAGCGTGTGGGTGTGATGACAGACGAGCGCATCAGCCCCGGCATCCACCAGCTGATGAGCCTGATGCCGCTGCGTGGGTGTGGGTTCGAGCGTATGTTCCTTTCCCCAATGCAGACAGACGATGACGCAGCAGCCGGGATGTGCGGCTTTCAGCCGCTGAATGCCAGCACACAACGAATCGACCGACTGCGCCGCAGGCATCGGCTTCCCAGGCAATAAGGGGAACTGCTCCAACGGCATCTGCACCGACGGCAGCACATAGACCTCACGAGGAGAGCACGTGAGGAGCACCGGCCGCACCGCGGCTGATAGCGTGGAGTCAGCCCCGAAGGGTGTCATTCCATTTTCCTTGACATGAGCGATGGTACTCATCAATCCTCTCCTGCCCTGGTCGATGCTGTGGTTGTTGGCAAGATTGAGATGAGTGACCCCATGCAGGCGCAGCGGCTCCAGCCACTCCGGCTCTCCCCTGAAGACAAACCGCTTAAAGAGAGGTGAGCGGATTTCCGTCACAGGACATTCCAGGTTACCCACGACACAGTCTGCCGTACGCAGGAGCGAGTCCATCGACGGTGTGAACAGGCTCTCCACCCCGAGGCTGTCGATCTGACGGCGCACCCCACGGTCGAGCAGGATGTCGCCAGTGAAAGCCACTGCCAGCTCCCTATCCTGCTGATAGAAAGCCGGCAGTGCATTCTCCTTGCTGACACCCTCAATGACAAACTTGTCGAACCGCAGTCCGAACCGCCCAACATGGAAGTCGCCCACGGAATACTGGTTCTCTCCCATCTGCATCAGGCAACGGATACGTGAGCCCACAATCCGGAAATCGATGAGCCTTCCACCGATGCGAGAGCCGCGCCACAACGTACGGATATGGCCCTCATAGTTCTTGAGGATGAAGAGCCGCGGGGCGGAATCGGCAAAGAAGCGCGTGGATTTCACCACTCCCACCACCGCCTCCTCCTTGCCGTCGCCCGTAAGGTCGCCCGTGGCGAAGCGGTATACCGGATAAGGGAGGGGCAGTGTGTCGATCTCTCCCGCTGTCGTGAGCGTTAGCAGGGAAAGGCTGTCATGGACGGTCTGCAACCTGAAATGCTGTGCACCGGCACTGACAACGCCTGCAAGTACCATCAGCAGGAAAAGAGCGAACCACAATGGGCTTGATTTGCTATTGATATCCACTACGCTTAGATAATCCAGAACAACCAGGAAAACTAGAAGAACTAGAGAAACTAGAAAAAAGCCTACTCCATTCCCGCCATGATGTTGATAATTGCCACCACGTCGCTGATATTAGTCGCATCGTCTTCATTCACATCGGACGTGGCCATGAAGGTTGTGTCGCCCGCCATCGTGTTGATTACCGCCACGACATCGGATATATCAACCTTGCCGTCGAGATTGACGTCGCCTTTCAGTTTTACTATAGGCTCGGGCAGCAGCTGCTCCACAAGCGACGACGGAACGATGATATAGCGCTGCTGTTTGCCACCCTTGTCGCTGTAGTCGAATGCCTTGATGCTCGCAGTGCCGTAGCCGAACAAATCGCTGAGCGCGTTAAGCTGCATTGACTTCGTGGAGCTGTCGTGCCATGTGAACCAGTAGCTCGGATGTCTCTGCTTCGTCGCTCCTATGGAGAAGTAGATGTCCTTGCGTCCCGGCATGAGCTGGAAATTCTCTGTGGCTCCTGGCTTCGTAGCAGCTTTCATCGACATGTTCTGCGCTGTGGCATTATGTGAGATATACTTGCCTGTCGCGACGTTCTTGAAGCGGTAATAGCCCTGCGACGGCTCATACTCCACAACCCACCGCACGGAATCGGTCAGCTGCGCGCGGTCTTCCACTGGCTTCCATCCTAACGCCGTGACTGCACGCTGATACACAAAGCCAGTGCCCAGTCCGCGCTCCGCATCCTCGCACATGATACAGTATGTCTGGTCGTCATCGAAATTGAAGGTATATCCCGGCACTCCGTTCGGATGTCCGGATGTGGGACAGAGTCCGTCAACATAGAGCGAATAGAGCAATGCGCAGCCGCCGATATACTGAATAGCCACATGTTTGTCCTTGTCGGCTCCGTTCACAAACCAGTCGTAGCTGATGCCGGGACCGGTGCCCCATCCATGTACACCGTCGCCGGTCATGAACACAGCCTCGTCGGTGGTGTTCTCAAGGAAATGGAGCGTTTTGTTCGCCCAGCTGCCAAGCCACTTGCCATACGTAGTGTTGGCGCGCGTGTCGGCACAGTTGTTCCATCGCCAGTGGGTGCCTACACCCACGCCGTGTCCGGTCTCATGGATGACTGTACCGATGGCCTGATTACCCGCGTTCGGTCCGATACGCATCCATCCTCCATAACTACAGTCTGCGGTCTGGGTCTGTGCTCCGTAATGTCCGCTGAGGGTGAATCCCTTGATGGCTGTCCACTCGTTGAGATAGTCCATCGTCTGCTGTATGGCAGTGCGGCAGCGGTTGTTGGCAGCCTCGTCGGGCGCGCCGTTATCCCAGGTGCCCACACATGAGCCCTTTGGCAGCGTGACCACTTTCATCACCTCACCGTAGCCCACAGCGTAGGTGCTGGTGATGGCGTATGCCCGGGCGTAATAGACCTTAGCAGGCTCCATGCCCTGCACGTGGAAGAGCATACCTTTCTGGCTGTAGTAGGCAGTCTCGCGGTGGTCGGCGATAGTCGGTTCTTTCTCTGTGCTCCAGCAGATGCCCCGTTCCTTGTAGCTAATGCCAGATTCGAATGTTGCTCGGATAAGTCCTCCGTGCGCCGCTGGAATCATGAAGTCGGTCTTTGTGGTCACCGTAGGCTCGTTGCCCGAACCGTTCGCCACGAGGAAAAGCAGTTGCGCCGTTTTCAGTGCCTCGATTTCAATCATGATGCTCTCGCTGGTAGTTTCGGAGTCTTCAACCATGTCCTTCGCTACAGTCAGTTCAGCAAGCAGACTTTCAGCTCCCTCCTTATTCGGGTCATAGATGGCTATGGCATCGTCTAAAGCCTTCTGCAAAGCCTGGAAATCAGAAACAGAGCTTTTAGCAGCGTCAATGGCAGCCTGCAACTTCTTAGCCACAGCGTCACTGTATTCCTCCGTACCGTCAAGAATCTTATTCGCCGCTTCAATCTGCGCCTGCAGATTCTCCGCCACGGCTGAATTCATCATGGAGCCGGAATCTCTGACAGAGACCGCCACGTCCACCTCTTTGCTCAGCGCAGCGTATTCGGCAATAGATTTCTGTGCAGCAGCAATAGCAGCCTGCAGTGCCAGTGCTACATCAGAACTGTATTCGTTTGTGCCGTTAACAATCAGGTTAGCCGCGTCAATCTGATCCTGCAACTCATTTGCTGCCGAAGCAGACATCTGCGAACCCTGCAACGCCATCGCATTATCCACCAGCCTTGCAACCTCGGCAATGAGAGCGGCATCGTCCACATAACCGATGAGAGATAGGCGGAAGTTGTCCACAGCAATCCAGTTGCCCGTAGCCCCTTCAGCCACAAAACCTATATCAATCTTACCCGCTACACTTGTGAAGGTGACGGAATAGTCGTTTGGAGTATAGACAATGGTCTGCTGGTCGCCTGCGAAAATGTAGGCACCCGTGTTTTTCTTCGATGTAGAGGACTGTGTATAGTTCTGAGCCGCCACAGTGAGTTTGTACACCCCATTCGGGATAGAGATGGTCTGTCTCACGCTACCGTCACCCACACTTCCACCAGAAACCCATTTTTCCAGATAGTATGTTCCTGACTTCCTGGAAAACGAACTGTTGCTCTGAGCTACCAAGCTGACTACAGTCCATCCTTCAGTTTTATCCTCGAAATTCGGGTTAGTTATATAGCTAGTGCAGTCTAACGGGTTTTCCTCACTGACATTCGCCTTACGGTAGTTCTTAATCGCTTCTTTCAGGTCGTTGTTCACCTCCAAGACAGTGACCATATCAGCTTCCTCATCATCATAAATGGCCTGGGCTGCGTCGATAGCTGCCTTCAGCAGGTCGGAGTCTATGCCAGAGCCGTCGCCATAATAATGGTTGGCTGAATCGAGCGTTGACTTCAGCATGGTCTTGTCCACCGCCATGTCGGTGGCCAACACCTGCACATAGTCGATGACCAGGTTGGCAGAGCCAGACGAACCTCCTGCGGCAGCCTTATAGCCAATCTGGATTTTACCTGTCGTAGTCTTGGTGAGTTTGAATGAAATCTGGTCGAGCGTCCATTTCGACGACGGATAGCTTGTCACGGTCGATTTCACGGATGAACCGCTTGAAGGAATCCAAGCAAGAAGAGAAGATCCTCCTGTTGACGAGTATCCATTATAGGTGGGGACACTAATGGTATATGAGCCAGCAGGCAAGGTGACCGTCTGATAATATTTCATCTGCTCTTCCCATCCTGTGGAGAGAGCCAGTCCGCCACCGGCTTCGTCATCGTAGCCCAAAGCCGGAACTTTTCCATTGTTGAACACTCCTCCGAATCCGAACTCATACACGCCGGTGATCGTATAGTCCATCGTGAAGTCCTGTGTCCATCCCGGGATACTCCTGATTTCCTGCGCCACGTTCTGGGTACTGGATGCAGGATAGTCGAAGTCTGAGTCAAACCCGTAGTTCTCAAGGTAATACTTGCTGATATCAGTCTGTGCCATCATGGTCACACACATCAGCAAAAGCGTCAATAAAGTAGTGGTTTTCTTTTTCATATCGATTGGTGTTTAGTTAATTTTTCAAAATTAGGTATTTTTTTTCAAACTCCCAAGTATTTGGGGCGGAAAAAACAGCAAATAAGTTTTTAGTCTTTAGTTTTTAGTTTTTAGCTACCATCCGGATGATAAAAAAGAAAAAGATTTTAGACTCCGATAATGGAAAAGAGAGATATTAATAAAACTAACCTCAAAGTAGTAAAAAAGATACTTAAACTGCATTCATGGTTTCCTGCAGGGCATTGAGGAAACGGGCAGCCTCACCTCCGTCCATCTGGGCGTGGTGGAACTGGAAAGATACGGGCAAAGTGGTCTTGAATAACTTGCGGCGGTATTTTCCCCACATCAGGAACGGGTTGTTCCAGATGCCAGAATACTGATTCACAAAGGAGTCAATCTCGCAGTTGGTCAGGGCAGAGGTGCCGATGATGGCATAGTCGTCGCCCAGGCTAAACAGCTCGCCGCTGTCGTGTGCCTGGCGTGTCAGTCTGGCATAGTCGGCTTGAAACTGGCTGAGACTGCCGGAAAACGGGATGTCGCATGTGGCGATACCACCATCAGCCGTTTCGACAACAACATTGACAGCGAGGCGTTCGTACCCCATCAGCTTCTCGCCGACCGGAAGCATAAAAAACTCAGGGATGCCGCTTGCCGCTTTGCCAATACACCAGCACATCAGCGTAGTGAAACGGATGCCTTGCCTTTTTGCGGCTTTTCTCAATCTGCTGACATCGAAGGTCTTCGTCAGCGTGACCATCGGCATCGGCGATTTTATCCACAGCTCAAAATCGCGGGCACGTCTTGTGGTTTTTGGATCAATCTCAAACATTTTTTTATTTAAAGTTAAATTTCTTGCATAAAAAGGGAGTTAATTCTTCGAATGGGAGTTAACGAGCCTGTGGCTACAGAATTAGTTCGAAACCCCAATCGGGTTCGGCTGGGGACTTGGTCGTCCCGACCGTGTCAGCCGTCGAGGGCTTGATGTCCGAATACGGATGAAAAACAAAAGCCATCCGCTACAAAAAACTATAAACTATAAAAGATGCCCGAAGAAGGATGAAAGAAAAAAGTATTGTTTGCAAATGATTGACTATGCTTCGCCAGTCTAATGTGCGGTCGGTACGACCACAAAACCAGCCGAGGACTGACGGGCTGCATTCGGTTAGTTAAACCGAAGACAAAGTACAAGAAACTGCTGATGGAAAAACAGCGGGAATTGAAACAGCTTCGTTAAGCCTGATACCGCCCGATGATGCAGGAATGGGATTTGGTGTCGGCATCGTAGTTGATGCCCACAAGCAGGAGGTTGTCGGTGTATTGGGCGATTTTTGCAGGGTAGATTTTCTGCTTTATCTGGTCGATGGATGATATAGTCGTTGCGGGCATAATAGTTGGCGATGCTGATGACGCAGGCAAGTGAGTTTTCATCGTTGTTAGACAGGATGCGGGTATGCTCGTCGTGAGCATTATCGAGCGCGCAGGCAACAGCCTCCTCCTCGCCCAGGAGCGTCACCTCAAGCAGCTGCTCCGACTGCTGGAGGGCATCAACGGCCGTCTTCCAGCAGTTGCTCTTGACAGCATTCACCATCTCACCCTCCACCTCCTTATTCGGGATGTAGCACTCACTTTTTTCCAGTCGTACGACAGATAACCCAGATGAATCAGCACAGTGAATACATCATCCTTGCTTTTGACAACCGACATGTTATTACTGAATCTGGTGATTACCCACATCAATATACGACCCCATAATATTGCTAAGTTTTTATTCATCCGCAAAATTAAGAAAAAAAAACAGATTCCGCAAAATATGCTGTATGTTTATTGTCAGTGACTTTTCGTTCTGAAACCGGTGGAAACATAAAACAAAAGGATATGCCTTTTCTGACATATCCTTTTTGGTTGATTAAGCATTTCAGAAAAACGCACTTAGGATAGCTTTGAGAGCACCTCCTTGATGCGTCGCATCGCCTCGATGATGTTCTCGTCGGAGGTGGCATAGCTCATGCGGAAGCACTCAGGCGAGCCGAAAGCGTCGCCTCCCACCGTTGCCACATGTCCCACCTCGAGCAGGTACATGGCGAAGTCGGTGGAGTTGTTGATGACGCGGTTGCCGTCGCTCTTTCCGAAATAAGACGAGCATTTGGGGAAGAGATAGAATGCTCCCTGCGGGTCGTTCACCTCCAGTCCCGGGATGTCCTTTGCCAACTTGACGATGAGATTCTTGCGGCGCTCAAATGCCTGCCGCATCTCCTCCACGCAGTCCTGCGGTCCGTTCCATGCCGCCTCAGCCGCTTTCTGGCTCACAGAGCATGGTCCGCTCGTGTATTGTCCCTGCAGCTTGTTGCAGCCCTTCACAATCCACTCCGGCGCAGCGATGAATCCGATACGCCAGCCTGTCATGGCGTAAGCCTTACTTACACCGTTGATGATGACCACACGGTCCTTGATGTCAGGAAACTGCGCCATCGACGCATGGCTGCCAGTATAGTTGATATGCTCGTAAATCTCATCGGCGATGACGATAATCCGCTCATGCTTGAGCAGCACGTTTTTCAGTCCTTCCAGCTCCTCTTTGCTATAGACAGAACCAGTAGGGTTAGACGGCGAGCAGAGAATCAGCGCACGCGTCTTAGGCGTGATGGCCTGTTCCAGTTGTTCCGGCGTGATTTTGAAGTCCTGCTCGATTTTCGCCTCCACAAAGACAGGGGTGCCCTCTGCGAGCAGCACCATCTGCGGATAGCTCACCCAGTAAGGGGCAGGGATAATCACCTCATCGCCGGCATTGACAACCGCCATGATGGTGTTGCACACCGACTGCTTGGCACCGTTCGAAGTCAGAATCTGCGACGGTGCATAGTCCAATCCATTTTCGTTCTTCAGCTTCTTCACAATGGCATCCTTCAGAGAAGGGTAGCCGGGAACAGGACTGTAGCGTGTCCAGTTCTCCTCCACCGCCTTGATGGCGGCAGCCTTGATATGGTCAGGGGTGTTGAAATCAGGTTCACCCACACTCATGTTAATCACGTCAACCCCCTGGGCTTTGAGCTCACTGCTCTTCTGCGACATCGCCAGCGTGGCAGACGGCGCCAGACGGTTCAAACGGTCTGATAAATTCTGCATGGTTTCTTTTATAGGGTAAAATGTAAAGTGTAAAGTGTAAAGGATAAAGGGAAAAGTTGGGAGGGAGGAGGTTTTTGCCAGGAGTTTTGATTTCTAGGATTTTCTAGTTTTCCTAGGATTACTAGGATTACTAGGTTTTCCTAGGGATTCCCAGGGTTTCCTAGGAGTTCCTAGGGTTTCCTAGGTTTCCTGGAAAAACCAACTAACAACTATTCCTTCATCTTTCCCATGAAACGGAGGAGATAGAGGAAGAGGTTGATGAAGTCGAGATAAAGCGAGAGTGCTCCGAGCACAGCAAGCTTCTGCGTCGTGTCGTTCACCTCGTTGCCGTGAGCAAGGAACATCTCCTTGATTCTCTGCGAGTCGTAGGCTGTGAGTCCTGCAAAGAGAAGCACGCCGACAATCGATATACCCCATTCCAGTCCTGAGCTCTTAAGGAAAATGTTGACCACCGATGCGATAATCACTCCGATGAGCGCGAACATCAAGAACTTACCTATTGCCGAAAGGTCTTTCTTCGTGTAATAGCCGATAAGTGCCAAACCGGTGAAGGCACCGGCAGTGATGAAGAAGGTGGTTGCGATGGAAGTCATCGTATAAACAAGGAATATCGCAGACATCGTCAGTCCGTTGATTATTGAATAGATGACGAACATGATAGCGGCAGCCGTAAACGACAACTTGTTGATAGCGGCAGAGAGTCCGATGACGAGTCCAATCTCCACGATAGCCAGAATCCAGAATGTAGCCTGATTGGAGAAAAGCATCTCCATCATAGTATAGCTCTGCGAAACACCGTATGCCGTCAGTCCGGTGACTGCGAGAGCGAGCGCCATCCAGACATACACTTTCCTCATCAGCACGGCGAAAGCCGTTGCAGCCTGCTGTCCTTCAGCGACAGAAGGTGTGTAGGGTGAGTAGCCCTGGCCGTAGGCAGATTGTCCGTACTGCTGCGACCCGTTCTGATAACCATTGTAATTGTTGTAATTGTCCATAATATAATTGTTTAGTAATTGTTGTTGAGAGATATATACACTTTAAGGGTATCTGAAAACTGAACCTATTTCGTGAAATGGAGGATATGCCCCATACGTTCTTGTTTGGTGTGCAGATACCGTTCGTTGTACTTGTTTGGCGTGACCTCAATAGGGACGTTTTCTACAATTTCCAGCCCGTATCCCTCCAGACCCACCCGTTTGACGGGGTTATTGGTGAGAAGTTTAATTTTCGAGACACCGAGCTCACGGAGAATCTGCGCTCCCACCCCATAATCGCGGAGATCGGGGTCGAATCCAAGATGAATATTGGCATCTACAGTGTCGAGTCCCTGTTCCTGCAGCTTATAAGCCGCGATTTTGTTCATCAGTCCGATGCCGCGTCCCTCCTGCAGGAGATAGACAATGACACCTTTGCCCGTCTTCTCGATGAGCTGCATGGATCGGTGGAGCTGCTCTCCGCAGTCGCAGCGTTTAGATCCGAAAATATCGCCTGTGGCACAACTGGAATGCATCCTCACGAGCACCGGTTCGTCGGGCTCCCACGATCCTTTGAAGAGTGCCACATGCTCCAGTCCGTTGCTTTTCTGCCGGAACGGGATGATACGGAAATGTCCGTATTCCGTGGGGAGGTCAGCCTCCTCACCTTTCTCGACAAGCGACTCGCGCTGGAGTCGGTAGGCTATGATATCCTTGATTTGAATGAGCCTGATGCCAAATTCCTCGGACTTTTTGATGAGCTCAGGCATCCTCGCCATCGTGCCGTCAGGATTAAGGATTTCGATGAGCGCCGCCGCTGGCCTGAGCCCTGCCAAGCGAGCCAGATCGACAGCTGCTTCGGTGTGTCCAGCCCTTCTCAGCACCCCGTTGTCCTGGGCATATAGCGGATTGATATGTCCTGGCCTTCCGAAGGTCTTAGGTGTAGATGCCGGGTCTGCGAGCGCCTGTATAGTAGCTGCACGGTCGTGTGCTGACACCCCCGTTGTGCATCCTTCGAGTTTATCGACGGTGACCGTGAAAGGTGTTCCGAGCATTGATGTGTTCTCCTCCACCTGATGCTGTAGTTCCAAATCACGCGCGCGTGTTGTTGTTATAGGCGCACAGAGCACCCCCCTTCCCTCACGTAGCATGAAATTCACTTTCTCCGGGGTAATCATCTCGGCAGCAGTGATGAAATCCCCTTCGTTCTCACGGTCCTCGTCATCGACCACAATCACAAACTTACCTTGGCGGAAATCATCGATTGCCTGTTGTATGGTAGCAAATATTTTTTTATCCATTGGTGCAAAGTTAGTGAAAAGTTCAGACTTTTCAGCCTAACATTATAAGTATTTTGTTTTTTTATTCTTTTTTTGCATTTTCACACAGCTCACCACAACGCTTGGAAATGGTTTTGGCTGTGTTCATCACGGTCTTCAGCTCACGGCTGAGCCTCCTCCGGAAGCGGCTGATCCTAAAGAGGAAGATAATGCCCACAGGGAAGAAATAACCCACAGCCTTGTTCCATTTTGAGTTTTTGAAAGGGGCGATATGAGCCGACGGGTCGAGCACAGGGAACACGTTCAGGTGGTTAAGCACATGCCTGTCCTTGCTGTTCGACAGCTCCTCGACGCAATGCTCGAGCTTCTGGCTGAGTTTCTCCACCTCCTCATCCTGCTCGGTGCGGAAGAAAAGCCTGAAATAATTGGGGAAGCGGTTGAGGTGTTTCGTACGGCGGTATTCCTGTGCCATCCCCGCCACGTCGAGCAGTTCCTGCTGCATCAGTCCGTATTCGGGATCGCTGATGATCACCTCCTTGCGATAGATATTCCGTTTGGTCTTGATACCGAACACTTTCCGGAAGAAATTGCGGTAGGTGTCGATGTTGAAGACCACGGAGTCGTTGTTCGACTTCACGGTGAGATAATAAGCGATCGGGGCAAGCACAAGCGTGCTGAACCAAATGCCGAGCCATGGGGGAATAGTGCCCGCTGATGCGAGGTTAGACCCGAATGAATTGATGATATAGTAGAAGAGGAAAATAACCACTGCTACTACCACCGGCATCCCCATTCCACCTTTGCGTATGATGGCTCCGAGTGGTGCTCCGATAAAGAAAAAGACGATGCATGCCACAGCCAGTGTGATTTTCTGCCAGAACTGAATCTTATGCTGTCGCTGGTCGCGCTTTATCGATTTCATCATCTCTGCCCTGAACTCCATGTCACTAGCGGCCAGCGTGACTTTCTGCAGTGCGTTGTGTATGATATTGGCCTGACGGTTTTCCTGGAACGACTCAAACAGTGAATCGGCATCTGTCCGTTTCATCTTCTCCCGTTCTTCCATCACTTTCTTAGCCTCAGCCTGCTTAGCCTCAAACAGGGAGTCCTCCTGCCGGCTCTCACGCAAACGCTTCTCAAACCATGCGGCAGGTTGTCTCCAGTCTCTAACAGCAGACTTCACTGCCGTGGAATCGTATTCCTGTTGTCGATCAGGCCTAGGACGTGCCTGTCCGATCTGCAGCTGCTGACGTTCAATCATCCGGTTTCGGCGATGAGTGAAATTAAACTGCGGCTTAGAGAATCCGCTTACCTGCAGCGTTCCCCGTTTCATGTCGTCGTAGTATGCCAATGCCGTGCTGTCGATATATGCAGCAAGCGAATCGATGCCGTCGAGCAGGTTTCCCATGCTCTTGGTCTTGGCGTTCTGCGAGAAATCATTGTCAGTCATCGAGAAGTCCGTGCTGAAATCAATGATGAAATGCTTATCGACGAATGTCTCTCGACGGTATGGTACATTGTTCGTCTGCATAGCGTTTGTGCGCAGATTTTCAAACTGTTCCCCATTGTAGAGGTGGAGAAGCAGATGTTGCTTGTCGGCCGATGTCTCAAGCATGGCTGAATCAGCTAGTATGATATGGGCATTTGCAGCCCCTTCTGAAAGCTCATAAATAATCACCTCGTAGAGCATGTCGGTCTTCGGGTCTTTCTCCTTGACATATAGGTTGACTCCGTCGATACCGTCGTAGAACACCCCCTCCGGTATGTCGATGGTAGGTGATGTCTGCCTGACAGAATAGAGCATCTGGAACAGCATTTTCTGTGCGTATGGCGCCGCATAGTCCTGGAAATAATAAGACACCCCCGTCATGATGACCATGAAAATAGCAATCGGCCTCATGATTCTGACAAGAGGTATTCCCGCCGCTTTCATTGCGAGGAGCTCTAACCTCTCTCCCATGTTGCCAAACGATATAAGTGATGCAAGAAGTATGGCAAGTGGCAGCGCCAGCGAGACGAGCGTCTCTCCAGCATAGAAGAAGAATTTCGCGAGTACACTCATCTCCAGCCCTTTCCCTACGAGGTCATCGACATATTTCCATAGGAACTGCATCATCAATATGAAAATACTGATGACGAAGGTTCCTATAAAAAGGGTCAGGAAATTCTTCAGCACATATTTGTCAATCTTCTTGAACATAATTCCGTGCAAAGTTACGAAAAAACGAGAGCAGCACAAAGAAGAAACGCAGTTTTTTCTTTGTATTGCCGAGTGAAAGTAACTTTAAAGTAACTTCGGCGTAGCCAAAGTACGAAAAAACGAGAGCAGCACAAAGAAGAAACGCAGTTTTTTCTTTGTATTGCCGAGTGAAAGTAACTTCTGCGCAGCCAAAGTCACGAAAAAGCTGACAAATCGGGACTGAGCACTGAGAGAATATCTGATTTGGGAAATTTACATTTCACAAAAGCCACTACTCTCCCCAAAGCGTCTGTTCAAAAAGCAGGGAAAGCGAAAGGAAATCCTCCGCCGAACAGAGGAGCCTTAATTTCCTTTGGCTCTTGAATGTGCGGTTCCCAGTCTTTGTCGAAGCGGCTGATATTCCTGTCAAGGAAAGACAGACGGCTGGCCAGCCACTTTTTCAATATTTGAATCTCCTCTTGATAGGAACTGACACGATAAGCAGCGAACATACCCACGACAGCATTCCCGAAACCGGGCATCATCGGGAAGTCATCGCCAAAAGAAAAGCCCTCACCCATGGGTGGAAACCCATCAGGGAAGCCAGGAATGGAGTCTGGCATGTGAAATCCGCCGCCCATCGGAGGAACTCCGCCACCCATTGGGGGAAAACCAAATGGAAACTGCGGAATGGAGTCCGACATAGAAAAGCCGCCGGGGAAATGATGTATGGAGTCTAGGGCAGGTAAACCGCCCATAGGAGGGAATGCCCCGAAAGGAGGCTGCTTTGATGCCTGCAGCTTTTCCTCCTCAGAGACAAGTAGTTCCGGATATTTCTCAAAATGACGCGCTAAGCATGGAGCAAGCAGACGGGCATGACGGTCGATATACGTATTGATTGCTTTGTTGCTAAGCACATTCTTACGCAAAGACTCATAGCGTGATTTCACTTGCTTGCGAAATGCCGGGTCCTGCAGGAGTCGCTGCCACAGAGCTGGCGTGGGATTGTTGCTTGCCCCCTCAAAACACCAAGCCTCTGTGTTGTCGGCATTGGCGAAATTGGCATTTCCGTATGCCAGGTTATAGTCCCACACAGGCCCAGCCACCAACTTGCCGCCACTTCCATCGGCGTTTTGCTTTTCCTTATAGAAATAGGCACTCCGCTTATATCCGTCGGCGTTCATACTCAGTTCGGTGTGAATGAAATAGTCCACGAACGACGGCACATCGATGTATCTGGAATATCCTGTATTCGGGTCAGCAAAACTGTCGGACTGAATCACTTGCTCAACCGTATCGACATAATTCCAGATATATGCCAGCTGCTCAGGTTGCAGTTTTTTCTTCTTAGGATAGATACACGACCAGATGACCTGGCTCGACATGTTACCTTCCCCGATACCAGGAACTTTCGACACATGCGTGGCATCATCTTCGTTGTAAGTGTCGATTCGTAGCAGATAGCCACCGGTAACGTCAATGCCTCCGATGTCTTTTTTCCTCATTTTGTCGATATTCACCCGTTGTTCGCCACGCTTGATAGCTTCCGAAAGGATGTATATGCCACGATATTCACCGTTAAGCGTCAGCTCCACTATCCTCGTTCGTGGTCCCCAGTGCCCCATTTCACGCCAAAGATAAAACGCCAACGGGTCGCGTACAGCCGACACATCGTTATAAGGAGCCAGCAACACCCAGTCGCTGTGTGATGGCATTCCCAAAAGGGGTGCCTCCACATCCTTACCCATTCTGTCGCGCAACTCAATCGTGTATTTTTTCTGGTTGAAACTCAGTGAGCTGTTGCCCCGCAGTTTGATGCCGATTGGTCCGTCATAATCTCCAGCTTTCATATACGCCCCCACTTTCTGCCTTGCATTCAACTTGGCGTCTGTAGTGATGCTTATCTGCTCCACAGTCTTCTGGACTGGATTTTTCTTCTGACATTGCCCTGCCAGTGCGACGACGGCCAACAGCAGGGTGATAATGATACGCTTCTTCATAGAATAAACAAATTCTATACAAAAAAATAGTTAGGCTGTGCTTCGCCAGATGTGCAGCATAGACAACTGCGACCTCAGCTGATGACCTTTAGACTAATTATTAATATTGGGGGTTTACTTGTGAAGCCTCAAAAAAAGAAAAAATAATAAAAAACGGCTAATCCGCATCGTCAAGGACTGGGAATTTTTCCCTGAATGCCTTGAGTTTCTCCATGTCGAGTGTGGCGACTACGACGTAGGTCTCGTTGTCTGCTGCATCTGAAACGACATTGCCGTAAGGACTGATGATGGCGGTTCCGCCGTTGTAATGACACTTCTGGTCGTCTCCCACACGATTGACACCAGCCACATAGCACTGGTTCTCGATGGCACGTGCTTTCAAGAGAATGTCCCATACCATCCGTCGGCTCTCAGGCCAGCTTGCCACATACAGAGCGAGGTCGTAGTCTTTATGGTTGCGGGAGAAAACGGGAAAGCGCAGGTCGTAGCACACCTGCAAGAGGATGCGTACCCCCCTCCACTCTACTACAGTTCGTCCGTTTCCCTTCTGATAATGCTCATGCTCACCGCTATAAGTGAAGAGATGCCGCTTGTTGTAAACAGCCACACTCCCGTCGGGTTTCACAAAATAGAAGCGGTTATAATATTTATCACCGTCAGCCACCGCCAAACTTCCGCAGACAGCTGCATCTGTCTGCCGTGCTTTCCCTTGCATCCATTTGAGCGAAAGTCCTTGCTTTTCAGCGTAATTCTCCGGTTGCATCACAAATCCTGTTGAGAACATTTCCGGCAGCACATAAAGATCCGCCTTTCCCGCATGGTCGATGAGAGTGTCCATGACAGCAATATTCGCCTCCGGACTGCCCCACACGATTTCAGTCTGAATCAATGCGATTTTCATTTTTGACGACAGTTATTACTAATAAAATTATTTGATGCAAATTTACGGAATAATCGGAGTACATCCAAATATATGTGACATAAAAATGTGAAGATGAGAAGACGAGAAGAAAAGAAGAAAAGACAACAGTTACTGCATCTGATTGTGGACATACTTAAAATTACACAAAATTATTAATGCTGAACAATTACAAAAAGGTAGCTCAAAAAAGATGGTTCAGGTGGTTCAAAAAAAGGCAACACACTAAATTGTGCGTTGCCTTTTTTTTTCATCCGATGAAAAATCATCATTTCCTTGTGACGTATGAACCGTCTCTGGTGTCAACCTCGATTAAATCGCCTTCGTTGATGAACAGCGGAACACGAATCTTAGCTCCTGTCTCCACTGTTGCCGGCTTAGTCGCATTGGTTGCAGTGTCGCCTTTCAGTCCCGGCTCGGTGTAAGTGACTTTGAGGACAACCTTCACAGGAATTTCAACGGTGAGGATAGTGTCAGTTGCAGAATCGATAGCAGCCATCACGTTCTCACCCTCCTTGAGGAAATCAACACCTTCAATCACATCCTTACTGATGTTCACCTGCTCGTAAGTCTCTGTGTTCATAAACACAAGGTCGTCTCCCTCCTTATAGAGATACTGGAACTGACGGTGATCGACCTGGACATCCTCCAATTTTGCAGTCACAATCCAAGTGCGCTCAAGCACACGTCCGTCCTGAACGTCGCGGAGCTTGGTGCGCATCACTGTATTACCTTTTCCCGGCTTCACGTGCAGAAAGTCGATAACCACATAGATACGACCATCAAGACGTAAGCACACATTTTTCTTAATGTCACCTGCTAACATATTAGCTGTTTTTTTAGATTATTAATTATTTTGATTATTTGCTGTTTTATATAAATTCTTCACCCGATTGCAAAATCAGAGCACCAAATTTTATGCAAAATTAGGTTTTTTTCATAAAATGACAAAAAAAGTTGGTCAAAATCGGCATAACTTTTTGTTATTTTACATAAAATCACTAATTTTGCAACTCGTTTTGGTGCTGTGAGCGGCAATGGAGTAATATTTCTTCAATTTCAGCCTGTTTTTCAACACCGAACACTAGCAGTAAAATCGCAAATAAAAACAATTAAATAGTTAGAACAATGAAAAGAACATTCCAACCTCACAATCGTAAGAGAGTGAACAAGCATGGTTTCCGCGAGCGTATGAGCACAAAGAACGGCCGGAAGGTCCTCTCAGACCGTCGTAAGAAGGGTCGCAAAAAGCTCACCGTATCCAGCGAGCATCACGGAAAATAATGTCGAAACGACATTGACAAAAAATGGCGCAGCCGATGGCTGCGCCATTTTTTTGTCGTAAAAACTACTTTGCCGTGGTCTTGGTTGACCTCACCTCATGGTGATATGATCGATAGCCGTCAACGGGGATTTCCTGGTCTGGCTCTTCCAGCTCACTTTCGCGGGGCAGTCTGAAACAAATGTATTTGATGGAGAATCCCCTTTCGAGCCACATCTGCTCATAGTATGTCTGGATTTCCCTGAGCGAGGGGTCGGAGAGCAAACTGTCGGCAGGCTGCCCTTCCAGAAGATTCTCCGCATACAAGTCATCAGTGGCAGCCAGAACCGGCAGGCTGTTATGTTCAGCCATCAGGCAGGTGTAGGTGTAGAGAAAAGGAGAGTCGGTCTTCAGGTGGATAAGTCCTCCGTCGGTCAGCATCTTTTGGTATCTCTGCATGAACCATGTGCTGGAAAGGCGCTTGGTGGCTTTCTTCATCTGGGGGTCGGAGAAAGTAAGCCATATCTCGCTGACCTCATCCTGAGCGAAAAACTCATGAATGAACTCAATTGTTGTCCGCAGAAACCCCACATTCTTCATTCCTTCCTTAAGTGCTTCCTGTGCACCATGCCACATCCGTGCGCCCTTGATATCCACACCAATGAAATTCTTGTCAAGGTAGCGACGTGCCAGTCCCACGGTGTATTCACCTCGTCCGCAGCCCAGTTCGAGCACGATGGGATGGTCGTTATGAAAAAAATCCTGGTTCCATCGTCCACGCATACCAAAACCCTCCTGTTGCAACATCCAGAAGGGACATTGCACTACAAGAGGGTTTTCTTGCATATCTTCGAATTTCGCCAGTTTGCCTTTGCCCATGATTAATCAATCACCACCATGGTCCATCCGTGGATATCCTCGTCGATACCATACTGGATATTGCGCAGATGCTCAAATAGCTTATGGCTGACAGGTCCGGGCTTCTCACCGAAGTCATAGCGTTTACCTGTCTCCAAGTCGTCGATATATGAAATCGGTGAAATCACGGCTGCTGTTCCGCAGGCACCAGCCTCCTCGAAGGTAGAAAGTTCCTCCTCCGGAATCTGACGGCGCTCCACCTTCATGCCAAAGTCTTCTGCAAGCTGCATAAGGCTCTTGTTTGTGATAGACGGCAGAATCGATGTGGATTTTGGTGTCACGTAGGTGTTGTCCTTGATTCCGAAGAAGTTGGCTGCACCACACTCGTCGATATATTTCTTTTCTTTCGCGTCGAGATAAAACTCGCAGGCATAGCCTTTGTCGTGAGCTTTCTTGTTGGCGAGCAACGAAGCAGCATAGTTTCCGCCTACCTTATATATACCAGTCCCGAGAGGTGCAGATCGGTCATGCTCACGGATAATCACATAGGGATTGGATGCGAACCCACCCTTGAAATAGGGTCCCACCGGCGTGACAAGTATCAGGAAGAGATATTCCTTTGAGGGATGCACCCCCACCTGTGCGCTGGTGCCAATCATCAGTGGACGGACATATAGTGTCGCTCCACTCTCGTAAGGGGGAATAAATCGTTCATTGAGCCTTACCACTTTTTTCACCATCTCAATAAACAACTCTGTAGGCACCTCTGGCATGAGGATTCCCCTACAAGTTGACTGTAGTCGCGCTGCATTCTCATCGGGCCGGAACACCCTCACCTTTCCGTCAGGACATCGGTAAGCTTTCAGTCCTTCGAAAGCCTCCTGACCATAGTGCAGGCATGTAGCAGCGATATGAATTGGAAAAGTTTCCTCGCTGCTCACTTCAATCTCGCCCCATTTTCCATCGCGATACCAACACCGCACATTGTAATCTGTCTTGTGATAGCCGAACCCCAAGTTCGACCAGTCCATCAGTTCTGCCATAATATCTGTTTTTTAGTGTTTTTGTAAATTAATCAGCAAATTTACAAAAAAAATAAAGATGTTGTATCTATTTGTCAGATAAATTTCAAAAAACGCCTATCTAATGACAAAATCAACTCTTATCATCACTTATCTCTCACAGGAAAGTTAAAATAAGTGTTTGGAAAAGGTTGGTTGTTGAGAGTGAAGTGCCACCATTCGTTAGCATAGTTGGTAAATCCGTGCTTTTCCATCACACGTTTGAGCATCAGGCGGTTTTTGTTGTGGGTCTTATTGACGTTTCCGCCAGGATATGCACCCAAATAGGTGGTGTGTGAAGGGGGTCCGAAATAGTCGAAATGGCTTCCCATATCAACTTCTTTCTTCGTATCCTTATAGCAGATGGTCAGATCGACAGTACTGCCCTTGCTATGCCCCGACTTGCGAGCGATATATCTCGGGAAGAGATTACGCTTCTCGATTGTGGGGTAATAGTCCTTTTTGTTTTTCTGATCCGTTCCTTGAGCCCAACGCACAAAGTGGTCAACCGCCTGCTGAGGACGGTAAGCATCGTAGATTTTAATGACATACCCCATCTGGCGCAACTCGTCGGCAGCCTCCTTGAGCGCCTGGGCTGTACGGGTGGTGACAATGGCGGCATTCGCCTCATAGCCGTTCACTTTCGCCCCCATGAAATTGTTGGAGGTGAAATAGCGGATGTCCTCAATCACATCGGGCACATAGTCCCTCACAAGCACAAATCCCTGATGCGGCTGAAATCCCTGCGCTAATGATGTGGCAGAGAGAGCCAGTAAAAATAGTAAAAAAGTGATTTTTTTCATATTTAATAAGCTTCCATTAATTCGAACTTAAATTTATTATAGACTTATAAGTTTTGGAATTAAGTAATCGTCTGCAAATTTAAAAAGTTTTTCAAAATACTCAAAATAAAAAAGGAGAAAAACAGCCAATTCTCAAAAATATCAGTAAAAATTTGGAAATATGGGCGGTGCTTTTTATCTTTGGCTGGTTCCGAAGATACTATCGTTCGACAATAAAAATAAAAAACTGTGTTTTCATTTTGTATTGTGCTCTCTTAATTGTATCTTTGCAATATGAAACGACGTAATAAATTAATTATAAGGTGGGTAGTCAGCGTGCTGTTACTGTTTGTCGGAATCATCATCGGGGGCAGTTTCTATATGCTCAACTACTCACTGGCGTCTGACCCCGACCGCTTGGACACGGACTCCTGCTATATCCGCCTGTTCGAGAATTATCCAGAGACGGAGGAGTGGGTAGATAGCCTGCGTGAGGCAAATGCCCTGCGCGACACGTTCATGACTTTCCCGGAAGGCTACCGCTGTCATGCCTACTATGTGAAGAAAATCAACAGAAATAGCGACTGCGGTCGTACCGCCCTGCTGATTCACGGCTGGCGCGACCAGGCTATCAAGTTTTTCTATCTGGCGCGGATGTATGAACGTGAGTTCGGCTACAATGTTGTCATACCCGATGTGTATGGTCACGGGCAGAGCGATGGTGATGTCGTGCGAATGGGGTGGCTTGACAGATTGGACATGCTCCGTTGGCTTGAGGCATTTAAGACGGATACGATGGTGGTCCACGGAGTGTCGATGGGCGGTGCCACGGCGATGATGATCTCTGGAGAACCAATACCTGATGGTATCAAGGACATCCGTTTTGTAAACGACTGTGGTTACACGAGCGTATGGGACGAATTTGCCGGAGAGATGAAAGCACGGTTCGGTCTGCCTGAGTTTCCTCTGATGTACACATCGAGTCTATTATGCAAACTGCGCTACGGATGGAGTTTCAGCGAGGCCTCTGCCCTTGAGCAGTTGAAGAAATGCCCCCATCCCATGCTTTTCATCCACGGTGACCAAGACACGTTTGTTCCCACGGAAATGGTGTATCGACTATATGATGTGAAAACGACTCCTAAAGAACTTTGGGTCACAAAAGAAACGGGTCATGCTCAGTCTTATAAAAACCACCGCGAGGAATATATCCGGCGGGTGAGGGAGTTTCTGAAATAGGTTTTAATATATGTTTCGGAAGTAAAAAACAGGAATTTATAGGATGATATAGGAATTTATAGGATGATATAGGAATATATAGGATAATATAGGATATTATAGATTTTATAAATTGTGGAACAAAAAAGGTGTGTCCAGAATGCTGAACACACCTTTTTTTGGCACAGTTACGAATCAATCGATTCTGTCATAATAAACGTAACCGAGAAAACGCTTGTTGCGTGTATATACCTTATACCAGTTAGAATTGGTCGGTGTGTAATACACGTACGTGCCGACATCAAGTCTTCCTGTGATGGCATAGTTAGTTCCCGGTCCCTTACGGATGTTCACATAGTAATCGTCAGGGTCAACGATATGTCCTGAGCGGAAGTTGTCTCTTCTTGGCGCCGGACGGTCATAGCTGCTATTAGGATCCACTGGTGCAATACGGCTGGTGGACATATAGCCCATGAATGTGTTGCTTCGCGCACCCGAATACACTTTGCTCCATCCGTTTCCTGCAGGAGTGTAATAGAGATACTCTCCCGAATTGTAGCGGCGCACGATTGGCGATCCTGTAGATGGTCCGCGGCGGATGTTTGTGTAACCGTCGGGGTCAGTCACACGTCCGTAATATTGTTGTGCACTCAATGTGAAAGCTGATGCCATCATGATCAGCGAGAAAATGATTCGTTTCATAATAGTAAAAATTTAATGTTTATAGTTAAAAGTTGAGTGTTGAGAGATTAGGTGTCTTTTGGGGGATTTCGAAATAATGGTACTTCGATGAATCGGAATAATCAGAATAATCGGACTGAAAAAACTAATAATTCTCAGCCAGTACCTGAAAGAAGCTCTGTGGATGGTCACACACGGGGCATATTTCCGGTGCCTGCTTCCCGATAACAATATGTCCGCAGTTGGCACACTGCCAAACGGCATCACCGTCTTTCGTGAACACTTTCTTGTCTTCGATGTTTTTCAAGAGTTTGCGATAACGCTCCTCATGATGTTTCTCAATGGCAGCCACCATCTCAAACTTGTCGGCAATCTCATCGAAGCCTTCCTCACGTGCCTCACGAGCCATACGCGCATACATGTCGGTCCACTCGAAATTCTCACCTTCTGCAGCATCATTCAGGTTAGTCACGGTGTCACTCACAGAGCCACCATTCAAGTACTTATACCAGATTTTGGCATGTTCCTTCTCGTTGGCGGCAGTCTCCTCGAAAATGGCAGCCATCTGCACATAGCCGTCTTTTTTCGCTCTCGAGGCAAAATAGGTGTATTTGTTGCGTGCCATCGACTCACCAGCAAAAGCCTCCATGAGGTTCTTTTCGGTCTTCGTTCCTTTCAGTTTTTCATTTTTTGATCCCATAATCTACTATTTTTAAAAAATAAAACAGGCAGTAAAACACTGCGTTTCAATAATTCCTCCCGAAAAAGGGATTATCCATTGCAAAGTTAAACAAAATATTTGAGTTTCCAAATCCAACGGATAAGTTTTTTTAGTTAACAGAGAAAAAATGTAACTAAAAACCTAATCTTCCAACGTTATCGCCATGATTCCGATGACCACATCGTTGGAGAGAGAACGCAGCTTGATGCTTCGGAGAGTTTTCTGTCGGTTGAGCGGCATTTTCAGCAGTTGAGCTGCTCCCTGTGGTATGCCCATTCCAGCTGCTAAGGGTGTGTCCGTCTCTGTGAAGTCGCTGGTATGCGTTGCCGTTCCGTCTCCTTTGATATTGAGATCTTTTATGAGTGTCCTTGAGGTGAGTCCTGATCCAAGGTGCACTCGGTAGGGCCGTTTATCTGGAGCCCAGAACGCATATTCATCATAATAATAATCCTGCTCAATGGGACACCAGTTTATGGGGTTCATAAGGCATAGCGTGTCGGTGGTGTTGTCTGTGTATTCGGCAATTACCAGACCGTTGTCGATTCTGCTCTGCATGTTGTTGGTGGATCCAGCCATAAGCAGATAGGCAAATGCCGCATTTCCGCTGACAGGAATGACAACGGAATCAGGATAGTTGTCCCACAACGACGTGAACACCACATTCGGCCCCAACTTCGGCAGGAGGAATTTCACGCCCACATGGGTGTCGAATGTCCCATCAGGAGCAATATGGTCTCTCAGTCCCTCGTCCGAGATGTCGGCTTTCAAGTCAGGCACACACCAGTCGCCCATCCCGTGGAGCGGTATCTCCAGCGTGGTGTATGGCGAACGTGGAGAGCGGTATTCGTTTTCGAAGATATCGGATACATTCGCATTAAAAAGGTTGACGAGCCTCACATACCGTTGACGATCTGACGCATCGGGGGTGACATCATCAAGTCCCATTTCCGTCATACGGTCATGAGTGAAAGACTCCTGGCGATCATTCCATAGTTTTTTCCAATTGTCATTATCCAGTCGTTTTATATGTCCCATTCGGATAATCTGGTGCTCATCATCTGTGCCCTCCACCTCGTACCACATTCCATTCCCATCACTTTGCCGCAGGATGATTCTCAGCGGGTGCTGTAAATGCTGCTCGATCTCATACACATCTTCATTCCCCTCCCGACGGAACCTATAAGAGAGATAAGGAGTGGTGACAGCCGCCTCATTCCATTCTTCTGGAAATGCTGGCTGAATGACACACTTTCCAAAGAGTGCCTTCGGCATGATGCCGAACACCCCATTGACCAACGCCCTCGCTGTGATTCCCACATTATCTCCAAAATCTCGATAAGCCTCTTTACGAGCAGCGTCGTAATAACTAATTTGTCCGAAATTTCCAGGCGAATCACCCAAAAACATCTCGTCGATCAAGTCGCTCTTCAGCAGTTTGAATCCCATCGATGGACGGCCAGCCTGCATATATGCCAATGCCATGTTCGCCACCTCCTCATGCGCCACGTTGTTAGTACTCCACACGTATGGCATCCAGTTTGTGGTACTCAACGTGAAATAGTTGTCAGGCATGAATTTATTTCTCTTGCCTTCCAAGCCTAATAAGCGCAACGCTCCGGTGTCCACTTCATAGTCAATGGGGATATGCGGGATGCAGCAATCCACATAATCTGTGGCGAGTAAAGCCTGTCGGGATGTGCCGGCGCAGCAGTCAATGGGTATATAAACCGACCAAAGTGCCGCACTTTTATGCAGTCGTCTCAGCCCCATGAAATCCTGGAACTCAGCCCAGTGTCCTTCCTCATTGATCCATAGCCGCCGGTTCATGGCATCAAGAATAAGGTCAGCCTCTTGCTTGTATGGTGCCGGTTCTTCACCCACGATTTCCGCCATCCTCGCTGCCATCCTATTCGCTTTATAGTTATATGCCGAACTGTGTGTCACAGCCCCACTGTTGTAGTATAACGCATCGGATGCCCAGATGCAGCAATAGGCATCATAGAGATGATCGTTGTCGGGATCGAAATTCCGTTTTTCCCACTCCAGATGTAACTTCATCTTCGGCCAGAACTCACGAATGAACATCGTATCGCATTGGTATTGCAGATGTTCAGTCAGCTCATCTATAAAGTTGAGGTTCATGTCATAGTGATGCATCACATTATTTTTGTTGGGACTTCGGCAGATATAACCATTGGAATACATCTGTGTGCCCCATTTCTTCAGTGCTCTCGCCATTCCCTTTTCAGGATCCTGAGTGGGATGCGGCACGACAGGCGTCACATCGGTGACCATGCTCGCGGCATAATTACGGAAATGTCGGTCTGACCGCTCATGCCAGCCCACCACATCTCCCACATAAGCGGCACGCCAACCAGCAAGCTGTGTGCGCCAGCCAATGCATCCGTGTAGCCATGTCTGTCTGTCCCACAGTCCGTCGGCAGCCTGCATTAACACGCTTCCCATAGTATTGATAAACGGGTCCGGGGTGTCAAACGCTACCATGCCCATCCGTCGCTGACGTTCATCATCTATTGTTTTGAAGATTGCCCTTCCCTCCAGCAAATCAAGCACTTTGAGCGTGTCGGGGTTGCCATAATATATGAAGCATTCAGTATCGACCCTGCACTCACAGATTTGCTCATTGCGTCTCTGCGGGTCTGCCTCAAACTGTTTGCGCGGATCCACTCCGAGATCGCCTCCCCGTTTCATTTTGGTGTCAGCAATCCGGCATGATCGGAGGGAAAGGAATGTGGCACTATCAAATCCGTTTAGCTGGAATCTCCATACGACAGCCTCCCTGTCAAAGCAGCACATCACATTGATGTTCAGCTCTGCCTCTTCCGGCCAAGTGTGATGACGCAGGCGGTAAGTGCGCCGTCCTCCCTGGTATCTTGCCTCGCATAAATCAGTTGAGTCAAGTGCCACACTGCTTCCGTCAGGAAGTGAAAGCCGGAAACTGATATTCCGGCTGTTTTCCTTGTCGTAAGTGGCAAACACAGGGCGGTCGCTCGTCTCTAGACGGAACAATGTGGGAGAGCCATACAGCGCACGCGTGTAACGGTTATGGCCGTTCACGCATACAATGTCTCTGTCATCCGGGAAATATCGCATAACACGTTGCTGCGCCTCACACAGAACGAAGGCAATGCAAAAAAGAAAGGATATACAGAGACGAAGCATAGTTTTTTTTATAGAGGTTGTTTTTCTAAGAGGTTATAGGAAATTATAAGAGATTATAGGAGATTATAGGAAATTATAGGAGATTATAAGAGGTTATAGGAGATTATAAGAGGTTATAGGAGATTCTGGATAATCTTAGTACTCAGATGGCATTATAATTGCTATTTAAAAATCATTTATCTCATTATAAATCATTAATTTCGGTGAGTATTTCAAGTGCCTCCTTCACAGAGCTTACATTGTCGATACGGAGCGATCGCTTTGTTCCATCCATGAGTTTGCATCTGCGGAAATATTGGGTGGCAAACTGCAGTAACTTACCAAATGCAGTGCTTTTGTAATAAGGGCTTTCATGATTTTCCACGAGGTAAGCGAACATAGTTTTCTGTTTTAGGATGAGCCTCTCAATACCAAGTTTACATGCCAGCCACTTGAGTGGCATAATCCGAAGCAATTCCTCTCCTTCCCTGGGAATCGGTCCGAACCTGTCTTTAATGCGTCCGCTATATGCTTCGAGCTCATGAATGTTTTTCAAGCCGTCTAGTTCACGGTACAACGCCATACGCTCCCCACTCGTTGGGATATAGGTCTCAGCGAAGGAAGCGGGGATGTCAGTCTCGATATTACATTCATTCACAAAAGTGATACCAAAATCAATTTTCTTCTCAGTTGAATCCCCTTTGGAATCCTCATCTTCCTGTTTAGCCCAGACATCGGCAAACTCTGTGGCTTTCAACTCACTGACCGCTTCTGCAAGCACTTTCTGATATGTCTCATAGCCGAGGTCTGCAATGAATCCACTCTGCTCTGCTCCAAGAAGATTTCCAGCCCCTCTGATGTCGAGATCCTGCATTGCGATATTCAATCCTGCTCCGAGCTCTGAGAAGCTCTCAAGCGCCTGCAGTCTTCTTCGTGCATGATCGGGCAGTCCGGCGAGTGGTGGTGCAAGCAGATAGCAAAATGCCTTCTTGTTGCTTCTTCCTACCCTTCCTCTCATCTGATGCAGGTCGCTGAGTCCGTAGTTGTGTGCGCTGTTGATGATGATGGTGTTGGCATTGGGCACATCAATGCCGTTCTCAACAATGGTAGTGGAGAGCAGCACGTCGTAGTCGTGGTTGAAGAAGTCGATCAGCACATGCTCCAATTCCTTGGGCTCCATACGTCCGTGCCCCACACATACACGGGCATCAGGCACATGTCGTTCAATCATTTTTTTCAGTGATTCCAGATCACTGATACGGTTGTTCACAAAAAAGACCTGTCCATTTCGGCTGAGTTCGAAATTGATTGCTTCCGCCACGATTTCTGGAGAGAGAGAATGGATTTCCGTCTGTATGGGATAACGGTTTGGCGGCGGCGTGGTGATGACGCTAAGGTCGCGTGCTCCCATAAGGGAGAACTGTAGCGTACGTGGAATAGGTGTGGCTGTCATGGTAAGTGTATCAACGTTCACCTTCATCTGCCTCAACTTCTCTTTTACCCCCACCCCGAATTTCTGCTCCTCATCTATGATGAGCAGCCCCAGGTCCTTGAACTGCACGTCCTTGCCTATAAGTTTATGCGTGCCGATGATGATGTCAGTCTTTCCGCTTTTGAGATCATCGAGAATTACCCTTAGCTCCTTGGAAGTTCTTGCCCTAGTGAGATAATCCACCTTCACAGGAAATTCTCTGAGTCGCTGCGAGAATGTGTGGTAATGTTGATATGCCAGCACCGTAGTCGGCACAAGGATCGCAACCTGCTTACTGTCAGCAGCGGCCTTGAATGCCGCCCTTACGGCGATTTCCGTCTTTCCGAATCCAACGTCTCCGCAGATGAGTCGGTCCATCGGCCGTTCGCTTTCCATATCCTCCTTGACCTCACGTGTAGCCTTGATTTGGTCGGGGGTGTCCTCATAAATGAACGATGCCTCCAGCTCCTGCTGCATATATGAGTCGGGTGAGAATGCGAATCCTTTCTGCTGCAAACGGTCGGCATACAGTTTAATCAGGTCGCGGGCAATATCCTTCACTTTTGCCTTCACCCTTCCCTTCATCCTCTCCCACGCACCAGTTCCGAGACGGTTCATACGTGGTGGTTCCCCTTCTTTGCCTTTATATTTCGACAATTTATGGAGCGAATGAATCGACATGTAGATGAAACCACCATTCAGATAAGTGACTTTTATCATCTCCTGCATCACCCCGTTAATCGGCACACGGATGAGTCCGTCGAATCGTCCGACACCATGGTCTATATGCACCACATAACCTCCCACCTCAAACTGCTGTATTTCCTTAAGTGTAAGCGCCATCTTTCCTCGTTTCGCCTTATCACTTCGGAGATTGTATTTATGGAACCGGTCGAATATCTCATGGTCGGTGAACACAGCCAGTCTGTTCTCATGGTCAATGAACCCTTGATGCAGCGTACACTCCATCATATCCACTGAATTAGGACTGAGTGTGTTGCCTGGAATTTCGTTAGTTGTAAGGATTTCTCTGAGACGTTCGGTCTGCTTTGCTCCATCGGTGAGAATCACCACTTGGTAGCCATCGTCTTTTAGCTTTGCACACTCATCTCTGAACATCTGGAAATTACGATGGAAGAGAGGCTGTGGCGCAGTCAGGAACTCAATATAGACAGTTCCTTTTCCATCGGTTTCCACTTCTCCCCTTCTGGCAGGAGAAAACAGCATTTTCCGTCGCTGTTGCATCCGTCTGACGAAATCGGAATAGTTTACAACAAGCCGCTGGAACTGCGGTGTGTAATTGTCATTTCCTGCTGTTTCCTTGTCCGACATCTCTTTTGCCTCAATATCAGCCTGCTTGGCAAATCCTTCCTCACAGATAGTCTCCACCTTGTTGTAAATCCACTGCAAGTCCTTTGCAACAATGATATAATCATCTGGAAGATAGTCAAGAAACTGGATATATTCCTGGTTGTCCCTTTCCATCTCAGGCACAATCGCCACCTTCTGACAATCGCTGTCGGAGCATTGAGTCTGGATGTCAAATGTTCGGATGCTGTCCACGGTGTCGCCGAAGAAATCGAGGCGGATCGGGTCTTCCATCGAAAACGAGTAGATATCAACGATGCTGCCACGAATGGCGAACTGTCCAGGCTCATACACATAGTCTGTCCTTATGAATCCGTGTTGTTCTAACCATTCCTCAAGAAAGTTGAAGTCAATGGTGTCGTTCACACTAACTGTCAGTGTGTTCTCGTCCAGTTCCTTAGGAGTCAGCACTTTCTCCGCAAGCGCTTCCGGACATGTGACCACAAAGAGTCTTTCCTCCTTACCCACTTTCCCGAGTACGTCAGTGCGGAGTATCTCATAGGATGCATCTTTCTGATTGTATTTGATTGCCCTTCGGTAAGAGGATGGAAAGAGAAGAATCTGCTTATCGCCAATCAGCTGAACAATGTCGTTATAGAAATAGCCCGCCTCCTCCATGTCGTTAAGCACGATGAGCATCGGGGGAATGATTTTGGTTTTGCTTTTCAGCGAGGCGACAAGCAGGGAGGCTGCAGAGCAAACGAGCCCTCCTATGTTGATACAGTTAAAGCGAGGTCTTTTGAGAGCCTCGCTTACTTTTTTTGCGGCATCAGTAGCCGCCATGCGTCTGATTAGCTGAATCTTGTCCAAAACGGATAAGAACTAAAAGGGGAGTCTGTCAGCATATTGGCTGACATGCCCTTGCAAAGAGCCGGATAAAGAAAAGCGCATCAGCACCAGGCCTTATCTCATCAGATAGTCTCAGCACCTTTTTCATTTTTCCGGTGGCTTTTCCTGTCAGTTTCTTCGACAGTGATTTTTTCTTCGTGTCTGTGCAATCGTGAGTAGAATCTGTCATAGGCAAAATAATTTATGTCAGTTATTATTATAAACGAACAAAAACTGAATATATTTTATGACAGACCAGATTTTTTAGTTTTTAGTCTGAGTACTATGATTTTTCTGAATAATCTTATTATTCCGGTTATTAACCCGCCTGCTAAAAAAACATCGGCAGTCAGGCAGCATCATCAACTCAATGAAACAATCACTTATACATGTCATCGGTACTCACAGGCTGCTGTCCCTCGATGGTCTGGATTTCAGCCTTGTCATCATTCTTCTTACTTTTCCTGCTCTTCTTCTTGAACGCCTTTCCCGAACCGATACTGCTACCAGCCACTGACCCGGCGTATGAGCCACCTATGGATCCGACTATACTACCCACCGGGTTATTGGAAATCTGGCTACCAAGAATTCCGCCAACGATGGACCCCGACGTTCCACCCACGATAGATCCCGTGGTGGAGTTACAAGCCCCAAAAACAAACGCACTCATCATAACACAAATAAACAAACGAAATTTATTCATCAGTAGTAATTGTTAAATATGTTACACTAATCTATTATGCAAAAATACGGAATATTTTTTGAATAGAATCATAGAAACGAATAAATATCAAAAAAAACGTTTAGTTGTCATTTGGCAGATACATTTATTTTTTGTATCTTCGCATTTTAAATAGCATCCGCATAAAATCTTCTGACTTTACTTACCACCATGAGAGCAAGCGACAGCATAGTCATCATACCCACATATAACGAGAAGGAGAACATCGAGAAAATCATCCGCGCGGTGTTTGCCTTGGAGAAGTCGTTCCACATCCTTGTCATCGACGATGGATCGCCCGATGGCACTGCCAACATCGTGAAACAGCTCATCACCAACGAGTTCAACGGCCAGCTCTTCATCGTGGAGCGTGAAGGTAAGCTGGGATTGGGCACAGCTTATATCCGCGGATTTGAATGGAGCCTGGAACATGGCTACGACTACATCTTCGAAATGGACGCTGACTTCTCCCACAACCCCAACGACCTACCCCGTCTCTATTCTGCATGCGCTGACGAGGGGTATGACGTGGCGATCGGTTCACGATATATCGGCGGAGTAAATGTGGTGAACTGGCCGATGGGCCGCGTGCTGATGTCGTATTTCGCATCGAAATACGTTCGGCTGATAACAGGGATGAAGGTGAAGGACACGACAGCAGGCTTCAAATGCTACCGCCGGCGGGTGCTTGAGACTATCAACCTGAAGGACATCCGTTTCAAAGGCTACGCTTTTCAGATTGAGATGAAATTCACTGCCTACAAGTGCGGCTTCAAAATCAAAGAAGTGCCAGTGGTGTTTGTCAACCGTGTTGAAGGTGTTTCGAAGATGAGCGGCGGTATTTTCTCCGAAGCGCTCTTCGGTGTGATACGCCTGCGTTGGGACGGCTGGTTCAAGAAATATCCTAAGATAAATGACGAATGATTTTCCGTAAATAGTATTTTATTGGAAGGTAAGAGGAGCATACAGTCAAGAAAACAAGCAATTACTTTATGAAAACCATAATCCATAATGCAACCATTATCAACGAGGGCAAGGAATGGCTTGGCAGCGTTGTTATAGAAGGTGAACATATAGCAGAAGTGACAGATGGACCGGCAACGGACTTATCGGGCTATGACCAAGTGATTGACGGCACCGGTCTCTACCTGCTTCCTGGCATTATCGACAGCCATGTGCATTTCAGAGAGCCGGGAATGACGGAGAAAGCCGACATCGCCTCTGAGAGCCGCACCGCAGCAGCTGGCGGTGTGACATCGTACATCGACATGCCCAACTGCATCCCCCCCACCACAACGCTCGAAGCCTTAGAAGAGAAACATCGGATTGCAGCAGAGAAGAGCCGTGTGAACTACTCATTCTTTTTTGGCGCGACCAACACGAACTTGGAGACCATCAAAGATCTCGACCCCTCAGTGGTGCCAGGTGTGAAAGTGTATATGGGCAGTACCACCGGCGGTTTGCTGGTAGATCGTGAGCGTGCACTCTACGACATCTTCGGCAACAGTCCGCTGCTACTGATGACCCATTGCGAGGACACCGACATTATCAACCAGAATATCCGTTATTTCAAGAAACGTTATAAAGGACAGAACGACTTTCCAGTACGTTATCACTCCCGCATCCGCACGACAGAGGCCTGCTTCGCCTCTTCGTCTGTCGCCGTAAAAATCGCAAAGGAAACGGGTGCCCGGCTTCATATCGCCCATGTGTCTTCGAAGAAGGAGCTCGACCTGTTCCGCAATGACATTCCACTGGAAGAAAAACGAATCACATGTGAGGTGGTCATTCCCCACCTGATGTTCTGCTCTGACGACTACGACCAGCTGGGCTGTATGATAAAGTGCAATCCCGCTGTCAAAAGCAGTGAGGACCGTGAGGCACTTCGTCATGCCCTTTCCACCGGCATCATCGATGTGGTATCGACCGACCATGCTCCCCATCTTCTGAAAGAGAAACAGGGTGGTGCCCTGAAAGCACTTTCGGGCATGCCGATGGTACAGTTCTCTCTTGTGAGCATGCTCGAACTGAGCGACAAAGGCTACCTCAGCCGTCCACGTGTGGTTGATTTGCTTTGCCACAATCAGGCGCGGTTGTTCAAAATCGGTCAGAGAGGCTATATCCGCAAGGGCTACTATGCCGATCTCGTACTGGTTGATCCTGATGCTAACTGGCAGGTGCTGAAAGGCCGTTACTACACGAAATGCGGATGGACTCCGATGGATGAGCGTACATTCAAATGGAAAGTGCGTCGGACCATCGTGAACGGCAAGACCGCCTACTGCGACGGCATCGTCATCGACGGTGTGAGGGGCAAGGCACTTCGTTTCGGATAACTGAAAAACTGAAGTCTCCGGCCAATCACCGTTCAGTCATCAATCCAAAACCAAACCCATCATGCTCTGCACCTACAGCGTTTCCGACCTGGTTCCTTATATCAACTGGACTTATTTCTTCCACGCCTGGGGAATACCTCCTCATTATGCACGTGTCGCCAAGGTTCATGGATGCGACGCATGTCGTAGGCAGTGGATCAGTTCGTTTGCTATCGATGAGCAACCGAAAGCATCTGAGGCCCTGTCGCTCTACAGCGATGCCCAACGGGAACTTTCGCGCATGAGCGGACACGTGAGCATCCACTGTGTGGTGGAGTTGTATCCGGCAGTAGCCTCAGGCGACGATATTCTCATCCGGAAGCCAGAAGGAGACAAACCATTTGTGTTGCCGATGCTTCGTCAGCAGACACCCGGATCTGACGGGTATTGCCTTTCAACTGCTGATTTCATCTATGACGAAGCATGTGGAAAAACCGACACCATCGGCATCTTTGCCACATCCGTAAGCCAGACATCACCCCAGGTGTCAGCAAGCAGCAGCATACGTCGTGCAGCAGCAACCACGCTCAGTCCCGACGACTATCATACGTTGATGATGCAAACCTTGTCCGACCGATTGGCTGAGGCTGGCGCTGAGCGGCTGCATGAGTATGTACGGAAAGAACTGTGGGGGTATGCCCCCAACGAGTCGCTGAGCATCGACGAGCTTCACACGGAACAATATCAAGGCATCCGTCCTGCCGTGGGCTATCCTTGCCTTCCCGACATATCGTTGAATTTCCTGCTCTCTCAGCTCATCGATTTCGATGCTGTGGGAATAAGCCTGACAGAGCATGGCATGATGATTCCCCATGCCTCAGTCTCAGGACTCATGCTTTCATCGCCATACGCCCGCTATTTTGCTGTGGGCACAGTCCTCGACGACCAGCTTGCCGACTACGCCCGACGTCGGGGAATGCCTTTGGAAGAAATGAGAAAATATATTAAATAAAGAAAACTGCGAATAAGCGAGAGCAGAATAATTAACTCTGTTTTCAAAGAAAATTAACTTCCCAATAAAAAAACAAACATGCTTCAGCGAGTACTCTTTGTTTTATTCATATTGCTGATTGTCCCCGACATCTATATATATTATGTGTATATTCGCAAATGGACTTCAGTGTGGTGGAAGCGCGCCCTTTATTTCCTGCCGTCGCTTCTCCTGCTGACTTACCTCATCGTCGTTTTGGTTCACGACGACTTACGCGCCCCACATCAGCCGATGGTCGGCACGCTGATGATTGTATTCCTCACTGTCACATCTCCTAAAATGCTCTTTACCATCTTCGATGCCATAGGAGTCAGCTGCGGGAGGCTGAAAGCCCGTCTGAAACCCGACCATGAATACACTGAAGAAGATGTGGAAAGAAAAGAGCAACAGGGTAAAGTTCTTCGGCGCAATATACGGTTATTTGCCATGGCTTTCGCTCTTTGCTCTTCGTTCATCATCCTATATGGTTATTTCTGGGGACGTAACCGTTATCAAGTTAATCAGCAGGAAATTTATTTCGAGTCGCTGCCTGACTCGTTCGATGGCTACCGTATCCTGCATTTCTCAGACCTGCATATCGGTACGTTTGCCGATGGTCATCAGAGAGATGTCAGTACGATTGTGGATCTCATCAACCGTCAGCACTGCGACATGGTAGTGTTTACGGGTGATATCGTGAACTACGAGTCTGCAGAACTGCAGGGCTTTGAACAGGTGCTCAACAAGCTCCATGCTCCTGACGGGGTTTACAGCGTGCTGGGCAACCACGACTATGACATGTATCTGCATTTCACGAGCGAGGCAGAAAAGAAACGCGACATGGAGCTCATCAAGTTTAAAGAGCGTTCATACGGCTGGCATCTGCTACTTAACGAGAATATAGTGCTTCGTCGTGGCAACGACTCCATCGCACTGCTTGGCTCGGAAAACGACGGAATGCCCCCATGGCCGGCCCTTGGTGACATCCACAAAATGGCAGAAGGACTGACAGGCTTGGAACAGAGAAAGAGCGAGGACAGCCTCGTGGCCCCTCCCCCACATACTTTCAGCATACTGCTCACACACGACCCCACCTATTGGCGACGAGACATCATCCCTGAGACAAACATCGACCTCACGCTAGCGGGACACACCCATGCCGGTCAGTTCAAAATCTTTGGATGGTCGCCTATCCAACATAAATACCGCGAATGGTCAGGTGTCTATACAGAAGGCTTTCAGGTGCTGAATGTCACTGACGGCGTGGGAAACATCATGCTCCCTTTCCGCTTCGGTGCATGGCCTGAGCTTGACATCATTACGCTGAAAAAACTGAAATAAAGGCACTCCAATTCCGTATTTAACTCCATTTCCGAAGGACTTTAACTCCATCCCGCAGGGATTAACTCCCATTCGTAGAATTAACTCCAAATTTAATTTTAGCTCCCGAATGAATTTCTTATATAAACTGTATTCTTTTTGTATCGCGCTACCACTATTTGTGATAATCACCATTATCACAGCGCTGATCATTATGTTCGCTGCCCTTCTGGGCGACAAAGACATCGTGGATTATTTCATGTGCAAGTGGTGGTCGCGCTTCACCTGCCGGTTGTTCCTGCTCGGAATCAAGGTAGAGGGCAGAGAGAAACTGTCGAAGAAGCAGTCGTATGTGTTTCTGGCTAACCATCAGGGATATTTCGACATCTTCCTGATTTACGGATATCTTGGTCACAACTTCAAATGGATGATGAAGGAATACCTGCGTAAGATTCCGTTTGTGGGGCTGGCGTGCAAGGTGTCTGGCCAGATTTTTGTTGATGACACACGCAGCGGCATACAGAAGGCAGTACAACAGTCACGTAAGACACTGCAGGGTGGTATGTCGATGGTGATATTCCCTGAGGGCACCCGCACTTTCGACGGGGAGATGGGAGAGTTCAAGCGGGGAGCCTTCATGCTCTCCAACGAGATTGGGCTACCAATCGTGCCCATGACTATAAACGGCTCCTTCAAGATATTCAGCCGCAAAGCGAAGTCTGTCAGTCACGGCACACTCCGACTTTTTGTCCACGATGTTATCCCTACAGAAGTCTATCGGCAGCACCCCACCAAGAAGTTCATGCAGGACACATGGGACATCATCCACAGCAAGCTGGAAAAAAATGAAGAATGATGAATGAAGAATGATGAATGAAGAATGATGAATTTTCGTCATCCCTAAACAACCTACCCCCCAAAAAATCCCTAGTAAGCCTAGTTAACCTAGTAAAACTAGTAAGCCTAGTTAACCTAGTAAGCCTAGTTAACCTAGTAAACCTAGTAAGCCTAGTTAACCTAGTAAACCTAGTAAGCCTAAAACCTATCACCCCCCCCAAAAGAATCACACCTTGGAACTACGCAAAGCGCTTAAAATCATACTAAGCACCTACGGACTTGAGATGCTCAATGAGGAGAGGCTCGTGAACATGGTCTCCGACTACGGCGGATTTGAAAATCCGGCGCACCGATGGATATTGACCAGCTTCATCGATGAGCATTGCGGCACCACTATACAAAAGGCGGATGGAAAAACGGCAGCAGAACAACAGACAGAACTGCTGAAAATACAAAACCGGCTCGAACATATCTATGGCTACAAGCAGGAACTGATTGGTAGCCTGCTCAACAGCATAGCATGGGCTATAGGATGGAAATGCGGCCTGCCAACATCGACAGAAACCACACCGTCATCAGTAACTCAGACACCACAGCCCAGTCAGCAGCCACAGAGACCACAAAAGAAAAAAAACTGGTGGGAACAACCGGCAAACAGACGTCAGACAGGGCAGCAGAACACCACTACACCTCAGCCCTATCCGAATCAGCAACCGCCGTCACAGCAGGGAGGCGGAACAAAGCCAAACAGACAGGGCACACAAAACACTAATTACAAAAAGATAGGGTTGATTATTACGTTCATCGCTTGGATTATTTACTTCTCATTCATCCATAGAGCATGTAAATCACAGAAAAAAAACACATATTACAAATTCCCCATAAAGACTGTTGTGGACACGGCATCACGGTCTGCAGACGGTGTAACTAAAGGAACCGTTGACAGCGCAGCAGCAGAAGTGGAAAGGTATATTCTCGGTTCGGTAAATCCTGACGAGACCATCAAAGAAGCCCTGAATGCAATTGAAGAGTCGAAGAAAGCCATTGGCGAAGAGGAAACGACGGTTCAGGTGGAAAAGACAAAGCCGGCTGCAGAAAAGTCTGAACTGGACATGACTTTCGAAGAGCTGCAACAGAAACGGATTGACAGCAGCATGAAGGCAAACCGCCGAACGAACACCACAAAACCCTATCTCGACGGCTACAAGAAAGGCTTTTATCAGGGTCAGGAGGACGCGATAGAGGGATCTGGCTACAATGGCTACCGCGACTGGCGCAACGGCTCATCCTACAGCGGCAACAACAAGCAGACGTTCATTCTCGGCTTCAACCACGGCTATGCCGACGCCTACCGTGAATGGGCTCCAACCAACAAGTCCACAACCACTTACAGCTACGATGATAAGGAGGATGAGGAATATGATGAGGAGGATGAGGAATATGATGAAGAGTATGAGGAATATGATGAGGAGGAAGAAGATTATTAAAATAACAAATTTAACTTTCGCATTTAGATTATATACTGATATTAACACACTTAGCTAAAAATCGTCCGCATGGTTTTTTCCGCGAAGGTTTTTTCTCAGTCCAATGGACTGCTTTTTGCTTCTTTTTCAATGCTTCTACCTTAATTGTCCATTCAACTGATACTGTTTTTCAACAGCAATGATGAACCATACAGACACTATGATTCTGAAAAAGAAGTTTTCGTTTTATTCTTCACATCAGCTTCTTGAATCTGTATTTTTCATTTTAAACATTTTTTCCAATTTATCAGCAAAACTGATAAGAACAAGGAGAACATGATAATAACTTTGCAGCAGATTTCAAAACAATTAAAAAACTAATCAGTATGAAAACAATTTATGAATGTTCGCAAAGTAAAAAGCAATCGAGATGAAACCATCCATTAGAAATGTTATATTAATTCAGAATTTTTAGAACCACCCTTAATGCCATGGCATATCTTATTAAAAACATCTACAAAATCTTTCTCATCTTTGTTCGTTAAAATTTCCACACAAAATCCTGAAGTACCTGCGCACATAAGTTGTATTTTTTTGCAGACGCTAAAGCTATAAAGAAAGATGAATTCTTCATGACGAAATGTTAAAAACATCGTGAACCACTACGGTAACCCCAAAAAAAATCGGGTTACCGTAGTATAATAAATGTTAAAAATTTTGTTGTTTGTATAAAAAGCTATATCTTTGACAAACAAAACCAACAACACATTATTATGACAAACAGCTCAATTATAGGACGTAAGCGCGAAATTGACATTCTAAAAGACATCTACAAGAGCAATCGCCCTGAATTTGTTGCGATTTATGGTAGACGACGCATCGGCAAAACCTTTCTTGTTGACAGCTTGTTCTCACAAGAATACGCATTTTACATGACTGGAATATATGAGGGAACCCGCAAGGAACAACTACAGAACTTCGTTCATCAGGTGGAGAAATATTCAGGTAAGAAATGCCCCACTCCAAGCGATTGGATAGAAGCCATGTTTGCTCTACAGAATTTTCTTGAAGAAAAGCTATCTGAGAAGCAAATAATCATTTTTATTGATGAACTTCCATGGCTTGACACACCACGCTCACGTTTTATGAAAGCATTTGAACTTTTTTGGAACGAATGGGCATCAAAACATTCAAACATCAAGTTAATTGTTTGCGGCTCCGCCACTACATGGATGACCAACAAACTTCTTGGCGACAAGGGAGGACTTCACAACAGAGTGACACAGTCTATTTATCTTCGTCCATTCAATCTTTTAGAGACCGAGGAGTTTTTGACATCCAGAGGTTTTGCTCTTTCAAGGAAGCAAGTGACAGAATTATACATGTCGGTTGGTGGCACACCATTCTACCTGAACATGTTGCGCCGCGAGGAGAGTGTTGCCCAAAATATTGACAGACTGTTTTTCGGGAGTAATGCTCCCCTGAAAACCGAATACGTATTTTTATTCAAATCGCTATTCCGGGAATCGTCATTATACCGCAAAGTTGTAGAGTGTCTCTCACACAAAATGAAAGGAATGACACGAAAGGAAATACTGTCAGAGGTGAAGTGTGAAGACACAGGTTTTTTCTCCGAGGTTCTGTCCGATCTTTGCAATTGCGACTTTATCCGTTCTTATAATGCATTCGGTAAAACAGATCGGAACACCATGTATCAGTTGACGGACCTGTATACCCTGTTCTATCTGCGTTTTGTCAAATCGTATAACGGTGGCGACCCCAGTTACTGGAGTCACCGCCAAATGAACATTTCCTCATGGGAAGGATATGCATTCGAACAGATTTGTTTGCATCATGTTCAGCAAATAAAGATGAAACTGGGTATTTCAGGCATTTTATGTAATGTATGCTCTTATTCTTGGCAAACATTTACCGACAAAGACGGCAAGCAGCATCAAGGCGGACAAATAGACTTGATTCTCGACCGAAGCGACAACACCATCAATCTCTGTGAGATGAAATATGCAAACTCTTCTTTTTCCATTTCTAATGATTATGCAAAGCGAATGATTGACAGACGTGAGGCTTTCAGAGCCTTGACAAGAACATCCAAATCTTTATATCTCACAATGATCACATCCGATGGTGTGGAGAAAAACGCAGGGTGGCAAAACATTCAAAGTGAGGTAATGCTTGACGATTTGTTTGTGAATGAGTTATAATATACCGCTCAACCAAGAAATTTTTAACTCTTTAATAAATCAACCTAATTAAAACTTTTAAATAAAGCGTGTTATTTGGATTTTTTCAACTAAATTTGCAATAGCAAGTAAATGGATATTGTATTATCATTGGCAAAACTAGCATCCACGAGCCGCAGGCTCGTTAACTCCATCCGAAGGATTAACTCCAATTCCTGACAGGAATTATAACTCCAAATGAAATTTTAACTCCAAATAAATAAAAAAACTACGACATGATGAACAGATTATTTATGATAGCTCTGCTGGTTTTCGGTTGTCTCACAGAGATGCAGGCACAGAGCCAGAACAGCCAATTCAGCAGTAACGAGGTGACAGACGAGGGTGCCTGGTGCTGGTTTGCCGACCCTCGCGCCATCCATTATGAGAATGCCGACGGCAGCATCAACAGCACCTATATCGGCTACATCGACGTTCACGGCAACGTGAAAGCCACTCAGTACGACTGGAAGAAACAACGGAAGACCGACGTGCTGGTGCGCTCCTATTTCCAGCCCGACGACCACAACAACCCCACCTTTATCGTGCTGCCCGACGAGCGGGTGATGATTTTCTACACCCGCCACACCGACGAGCCGAAGATCTGGTACCGGATATCCACCGTGCCAGGCGACATCAGCCGATTGGGCGAGGAGAAGAGCCTGAGCACAGCCAACAACACCACCTACCCCTCGCCGTTTATCCTGAGCGATGACCCCGACCATATCTACCTGTGCTGGCGAGGGATCAACTGGCATCCCACCATCGCGCGGCTGACCATGCCCGACGCTGACGGCAACTGTAAGTTTGACTTCGGTCCTAAGCAGATTGTGCAATCCACCGGTGCCCGCCCCTATGCCAAATACCAAAGCAACGGCAAGGACAAGATCTACCTCTCCTACACCACAGGCCACCCCGACAACGAGATGCCCGACTGGCTTTATTTCAACGTCATCGACATCAACAAGGGTAACGGTCCTGTCCTACGCGACATACAGGGCAAGCAGCTCAGCACCATCAGCAGCGGCCCGTTCAATGTGTCGAAAAGCGACAGCTATGCCAACAGCTATCCGATGACCGTTGTTGACAAGACCGCCGACACACGCAACTGGGTGTGGCAAATCAGCCTCGACGCTGACGAGCATCCCGTCATCGCATATCCGCATATCGACCAGGCAAAGACCACTCATGTCTATTGGTACTCCCGCTGGACCGGCACCGCATGGCGCAACACACGGATTGCCAACGGCGGACATGCCTTCCACCTGAACTGGAACCAGACGGAACGGTGCTACAGCGGAGGTATGGCCATCGACCCCGACAACGTGAACGACCTTTACCTCAGCATCCCGACCAAGAGCGGTGTTTTCAACAAAGACGGTGTGTATGAAATCTGGAAATACACCCTCGACGACGAGGGGAAAGTGGTCAGCTCGGAGCAGGTGACCAGCGGCTCAGAGAAGAACAACATCCGTCCGTTTGTCATGCCAGGCTCCCAAAACAGCCAGATGCGGCTTACCTGGATGAACGGTGATTATTACTACTGGATGGTCAACACCAACTATCCGAAAGGCTATCCTACCGGCATCCGTTGTGATTACGAATGGAAAGAACCATTCACTGCGGAGCAATCCGATGATGAGAATCCACGCACCGACTGCATCTGCCTTGCCCCAAACAAGACATTGAACATCGCATTCGCCATGAACCACGACAAATACTATGGTCCGTTGTTCCAAATTGGCGATGAAAAGCCACTTGTCTATAGTCTCGGCACCGACGGCTACCCGGTAGTAACCATCGACGGCAAGGAATACAAAAGCCAGAACCGCCTCTACACCTCAGACGACTGGGCGACGAAAAGCGGCGGGACAAATGGTGACAACCACCCCACCAAACTGACCACGTGGGTGCTGAGCATGACCTACGACGGCCACACGCTCAGCCTCTACCGCAACGGACTGCTTGACCAGGTAATCGATGTGGAAAACCTGGAAGGAGGAACAGCCAACGCATACGGAGCGGATTTCAACCACGAGATTATTAATGAATCCGATTTCTATGCCTGCGCTTCTCCACAGACAGTCAAGACGATGACGGACCACATGCAAGAAAACATCTCAGCCATCCTCGACCAGAAAGCTATTGAGACCATCAATCTGCCATCCTCCACCCGCACCGACCTGGTATTGCCCAAGACATCCCTGGGAAAAGAAGTGAGCTGGACATCCTCCGACGAGAGCGTCATCACAAGCGACGGTGCGCTGATGCCACTCACCGAGGACAAGGCCGTGGAACTGACCGCACGCGTCGGAAACAGCACACGATCCTACACTGTGACCGGTCTGAAACGTGACATCACCCAAAACATACTATATGAGCGCAAAAACGTGCTTGACATGACGAAAAACACCGCCAACGGCTTTGCTTCAAACACTTACGTAACCGCTCCCGAAGGACTGCTCACAGGGCTAAGGTCATATACTTTCCTGCTGACCGTGAATGCAGCATCACTCTCCCATCAGCCCCGTGCCTACGATTTCGGCTGCAACAAGGAGAACAGCGTGTTTCTCCGTCTCTCCCCTCTTGCCGCCGGCATCAAATACAACGGAGGCACCACCACGATGGTGAGCGGTGCCACCACGCTGCAGACGGGCAAGGAATACAAGCTGGCTGTTACCTACAACGCATCCACCCACACCACCAAAATCTATATCGACGGCATCGAGGACGTGAGCGGTACGGCAAACACCAACGAGGCATACATGCTCGTGGAGAACGCCATTGACAGCCGTAACTACATAGGCCGCACACAGTGGTGGGACACCTCCTACAACGGGGATAATGTTGATTTCAGCGGCACCATCTCCGGATTCATGCTCTACAGCACCTGCCTCACTCGTGAGGAGATATGCGGTCTTCAGGATATCGGCTACCAGCCTGCTGAACTGCCATCAGCCCTGCTGAACGGTGATTTCGAATCGGGCTACAGCGTACAGAGCGGCTCGGGCGTGAGCAGCGACCGCGCCATCTATGTGCCCGAGGGATGGACCGTGAGCCGCAGCGAGCCCAACAACAACGACCTGACTGCCCTGCAGAGCGGCGACCTCTATTTCGACCGTTTCTTCGCGGTGCTCGACAAACCGGCGGAGCATGGAAATCACACTTACTGGATTCGTCAGAACTGGGGGGTCCCCACACTCACCCTCTCCCAGGAGCTGCTGCTGGAAGAGGGTGAATACGAACTGACTGCAGACATCTGGAGCAGCGGTTCGGGCGGAAAGGCCATAGTCAGCGCCGAGACAGAGGGGGGGGCTGTCGTAAGCAACTCTCCCGCTGCGGAAAACCAGCAGGCATGGCAGCCCACATCGCTCACCTTCAGCAGCGACGGAAAGGCTTCTACCACCATCCGTCTTGAAGCCGTACACAACTCCGACGGCAAAGAGAAAATCATCGGGTTCGACAATGTGACGCTGACCCTCAAGTCACAACCGGGCTTACCTGGCGATGTCAATGAAGACGGTGTCATCAACATCAGTGATATCGTAGCCATCATCAACCATATCGCCGGCACCACACTGAGAGCCAATGCCGATGTCAACGAGGACGGGAAAGTGGATATCTCCGATATCGTAGCCGTCATCAATTTTATGGCTCAGAAGCAAGCAGAAAGCATAAGATGGATAATTGACAAGGACTTCACCTATTAAACACCCCTATAAAAAAAGTTCGATTGAAAACGTTTATTCAACCGAACTTTTTAATTTTCTGAATCCCTTTGAACGTATGTTTCTTATCCTCTATCAGATGAAATAGATGTATATGGCAGCAGCGGGAATGGCCATGAGTGCAGAGTCGAAACGGTCGAGCCAGCCACCATGGCCGGGGAGGATGTTTCCAGAGTCTTTCACACCCAATTTGCGTTTGAGGCGGGATTCAACGAGGTCGCCCCATGTGCCAAACACGACAACGACGAGCGCGAGCCCCGCCCAAAGGAGATGGTTGAGGAATGTGCTGCTGGCATTGAACACCAAGAAAGGATTCACTCCTTCATTTGCAGGATTACCGATAAAAGCAAACACCTGAGAGGCGATAATCGCCAACACACCGCCGCCTATAGTTCCTTCCCATGATTTCTTCGGGGATATGCTGGGGAAAAGCCTGCGTTTGCCAAACTTAGAGCCGATGAGATAAGCCCCTGTGTCGCTTGACCACAGGAACACGAACACCGCGAGATTAAGCACGGAGACATAGGCAAGCCCTGACTGAATCCCAATGAACGCCATGGCATGAAGCATCGACATAGGCACAGCAATATAGACGAACGCCATAAATGCGAAAGCCCAGTTCTCAATTTTCCTGAATCCCTTTAGATAAAGCTCTGAAACCAGCAAATACATAACCGAGATGACCACGGGGATGAACGTCTTATAGCCAGAGCCTGTCAATCCAGTTGCAGCATCGAAAACAGCAAAGAAGAAATAGGTTGACATGAGCGTGGTAATAAGCGCGTTGACCTGCAGATGGAGGTTGCTGTTGACAAGAGTACAGAATTCCCATGTCATAAGGCCAGTCAACGCTGCGAAAAGGATAAGATACGCCATCGGATTTTGAAGGCACAACACAATCATCACCACAAAGGCAATGCCTGTGATTGTGCGCGCCAAAATCGATCCGAATGTTTTGGGTTTTCCGGGATCCTGCAACGGCTCTAAGGGCTGCGGGTCGAGCACACCTCCGTCGAGCGGGCTACCGCTTTTATTATCTTCTTTGTAGTCCATGAAAATCGGATTAGGGTTGACGGTTTACGGTTTTTGAATTTAGGGGATAGATATATAATGTAAACAACTACAAACAATAAACTACAAACTACTCATCGAGGGTAATCGTGAGTTCCGGCTCATCCTCGTCATCTTTTTTATTGCCCTTGTCTTCGCCGGCACGTTCGTCAGCAGGCACAACTTCAACGAAATCAATGTCTTTCTTCCGTCCTTCATTGACCATCACGTATTCACCTTCTTCTTCCTCAGGATCCTGAGGGGGTTCCGGCTCAGCCGAATGTTCTGCTGAGCTGTCCTCTGTATCGGGAAGTGAATCAGAATCAGCAATAGGCTCCTCTTCAGGCTCAGCAGAGTCATATCCGTTATCGTCGAGTTCATCGGCAAATAAAGTTGGCTCAAACGCGCTATGCTTGACTGATGCAGTTTCCTTTGAAACGTTTTTTCCAGCAGGAACATCACTGTCTTGCGGTTTCTGTTCTTCAGCAGGTTGCCCTTCATCTGAATTGTCGGCAGGTTCTGACTCTCCGTGGGCAGGTTCATCTTCTTCAATGACCACCTGCTCTTCTTCATCATCGTTCAAATCGATAACCGGCTCATCATCTTCATCGATATGGTCAGCCTGTGCTTCAGAAACCACTTCTCCTGCATTTTCATCCACTGCCAGTTCTGCACCCATTTCGTCTGATGAGGCAGGGACAAGCGGTTCCGGTTCATTTTCTTCCACCGGTTCGGAAGTCAGCTCGTCCCGTGATGTTTCCGTCTCTTCAGAATAAGCAGCAGAAGAAGAAGAAGACCAACTGTCGAAAATCGGGTTGTAGTCGTTGTCGTCAGATGTGCCTCCCGACTGCTTATTATCCTGCTCAGCCGACGGCTGGTAAGTCTGGCTATAGTCGGAATCGGGGGTGTAACCAGTTGCGCCCGCCATGCCTGCTGCACCTGCGGCTCCAGCTGCACCTGTCATGCCTTGTGAAGCATTTCCGTTTCCGGCTTCCTGATTCAGGGCATTCTGCTCCTGCAAACGGCGTTGCTTCTCAAGCACAGCTTCGACCGCTTTCTGACGAATGAACTCAGCGTTCTCGTCGTCGAAGTCGGTTGATTCGTCTGTCCCATCCTGCCCGTTGGCACCCAAGTTTTTATTGAGTTCCATGATTTCGTCCGACCTCGACTTCCACTGTCTCGGACCGAAAATACGCTCAAGGTCAGCCGGATAAATCACCTCTTTCTCGATGAGCACCTGGGCAAGCTGCTGCAAGCCTCTTGAATGCTGGATAAGCACCCGTTTCGCACGGTCGTACTCGCGCTGTATGAGAGTTTTCACCTCCTCATCAATCATCTGTGCGGTAGCCTCACTGTATGGCTTGGTGAACGTGTTCTCCGCAAAGTCGTAGTAGTTGACATTCGGCATTTTCTCACCCATACCATAGATGGAAATCATGCTATAGACCATATTGGTCACACGTTGCAGGTCGTTGCTGGCACCTGTGCAGATATGCCCGGTGAAAAGTTCCTCTGCCGCACGTCCTCCGAGCAGTCCACAGATTTGGTCGAGCAGTTCCTCTTTAGTTGTCACCGGTCTTTCTTCTGGCATATACCAGTTGGCACCGAGGGCGTTGCCTCGCGGCACGATAGTCACTTTCACAAGCGGGTTGGCGTGTTGTAGGAACCAAGAAATCGTGGCATGTCCAGCCTCATGTATGGCAATGGTACGTTTCTCTGACTCAGTCATCACCTTCGTCTTCTTTTCCAGGCCTCCGAGCACCCGGTCAACTGCATCGAGGAAACACTGTTTGTCCACCCAGTCCTGCTGCCGTCGGGCGGCTATAAGCGCAGCCTCGTTGCACACATTCGCGATGTCGGCTCCCGAAAGTCCCGGAGTTTGCCTTGCAAGCATCTCCACATCCACCGACTCGTCGATTTTGATTGGTTTAAGATGCACATTGAATATCTGCTGACGCTCTTTGAGGTCGGGAAGCTCGACGGTGATCTGCCTGTCGAAACGTCCGGCTCTGAGAAGAGCCTTATCCAGAATATCAGCGCGGTTAGTGGCAGCCATGACGATAACACCGGTGTTGGCACCGAAACCGTCCATCTCGGTAAGCAGCTGGTTGAGTGTGCTCTCACGCTCATCGTTCGACTGTATGCTTGATTTTCCGCTTCTTGCTCGTCCGATAGCATCAATCTCGTCGATGAACACGATGCTCGGAGCTTTCGCCTTGGCCTGATTGAAGAGGTCGCGCACTCTCGACGCCCCCACTCCAACGAACATCTCAACAAAATCTGAACCTGAGAGAGAGAAGAATGCCACGTTGGCCTCTCCTGCCACAGCCTTTGCCAAAAGAGTCTTACCGGTTCCAGGAGGTCCCACAAGAAGTATGCCCTTAGGAATCTTACCACCCAACTCAGTATATTTCTGTGGGTTGCGTAGGAAATCGACCACTTCCTGCACCTCTTGTTTGGCTCCTGCCAGTCCGGCAACATCCTTGAATGTGATACGATCCTGTCCGTTGCCTCCCCCTTCAAATAGTTTTGCTTTTGATTTACCGAAAGAGAAGACACCACCGCCACCACCGCCGCCCATACGGCGCATGATGAACATCCAGAAGAGAATGATCAGGAGGAACGGGAACACGAACTGCATAAACACGCTCCAAAAGCCGCCTCCTCCATTCTCATATTTCACCTCTCCCTGGAATTTGCCCTCAGCTTTCTTCTCTGCCACGAACTCATCGAGCTTGTCAACCGTGGCAAAATTGGTGACCAGCGCCGACTTCGCCTTCGCCTCCTTGGGGAGGATATTGGCAGCCGGGACTATACTGTCGGGCTTCAACTCAAAGAAAAGCTCCTGCTCCGTCTTATCGACCTTGATATTGGCGACATAACCGCTGTCGAGACATTCCTGGAATTTAGTGTAGTTCACCTTCATCATGGACTCCTCGTTGTTGGTCATGATAAAGAAGAACACGAAAGCCAGCACCGCCACATATACCCATGTGAGGTTGAACTTGCTTTTGTTGTTATTCGATTTGTTGTTCTGTATCGGCATATTTAAAATTTTGATTTACAGATTTAATGATGTTCGATTTAATGACTGCCTATAGAATCACCAGCATATCCCTGATATCAGGAAAAGTCAACTAAAACTATTCCTCATCAGGAATAAGTTCCACTTTTGCGTCCTCCCAAAGATGGTCGATGTCATAGAACTGCCTGGATTCGGGCAGGAAGATATGCACAATCACATCCGAATAGTCCATTGCCACCCAAATGCTGCTTCTCAGTCCATCGACTGCATTGGGTTTTTCTCCCGCATTTTTCTGTGCAAACTCTCTGACAGACTCACAGATTGCCGAAATATGGCTGGGTGAGTTGGCATCACAAATGACAATGTACTGGCATAGCGTGTCTTCAATAGTTGAAAGGTCGGCTACGCTGATGTGATGTCCCTTTTTCTCTTGAATTCCTTCTACAATACTGTTTACAAGTTGATTAGTGTTTAATGCTGATTTCATAAATTAAAAATAGTAATAATGCAATAGGCACAAATAATTGGCAAAGATAGCAAAAAAAGTGAAATTGTAAAAGTAAAAAGCAAAAAATAAAAATCAAATAGTTTTTTTTAACAATAAAAAAACCTCAAACAAGCGATAAGCTGTTTGAAGTCTCTTAAGTTGGGATACAAGGACTCGAACCTTGAATAACAGGACCAGAATCTGTTGTGTTGCCAATTACACCATATCCCAATATGATTTTTGAAAAGCGGTGCAAAGTTATAGCTTTCTTTTGAAACTTCCAAATAAAATCATGACTTTTTGAAAAAAAATGCGTATTTTTGCAAAAAATTACAGAAATCAAATCAAAAATGTAATGGAACAAAACGAACGCCCTCTGTTGCTGTTATCGAACGATGATGGTTTTGATGCCACCGGCATCAGTGTGTTGATAGAAATATTACGTGATTTAGGCGATATCATCGTCGTTGCTCCCGATGGCGGCCGTTCGGGCTCTTCGCTGTCGATCACGGGCACTGTTCCTGTGAAATATAATAAAGAACGAGAGGAGAATAGAAAAATTGTAGAGGGCAGGGAACTTGGAAGTCTGACTGTATATAGCTGTAGCGGCACCCCTTGCGATTGCGTGAAGATGGCATTGGAGTTTCTGCTTCCCCGCCGTCCCGACATCGTGATTGGTGGCATCAACCACGGTGATAACGCAGCCACGAACGCCCACTATTCAGGTACCATAGGCATCGCGATAGAAGGCACCTTGAAAGAAATTCCGTCGGTGGGATTCTCAAGCTGTGCGTTCAGCGGTGCCGACGACTTCAAGCGGCTGGCAGCACCCATTCGCGAGATTGTGAGCATGGTGCTTGCCAACGGACTGCCCGACAAAGTGTTCCTGAACGTGAATTTCCCCTCATGTGAACAATTCAAAGGAATGAGAATCTGCCGTATGGGCATGGGCGACTGGATTGACGAATGGATTGAGCGCGACCATCCCCGCGGCGGCAAATATTTCTGGATAGCCGGCAGTTTCAAAAGTTACGACGGCGATGATCCTTCCACCGACATCTGGGCTTTGGACAACGGATATATCGCCATCACTCCCATCACGCTTGACTTCACGGCTTACAGTGCTTTTGATTTCCTGAAGGAGAAGCTGATTAAGTGAAACCTTGGAGCAGCAAGCGCAGATCCGAACGTGTTCGAGATTTGCCGGGTCGTGACAAGGTTCTACGAAGTGAATAGTGAAAAGTGTATTTACCCTCCCCTGAATCGCACAACGGCAAAATGGGGGCTGAAATGTTTGGTTAACCTGCAAGCCAATACTGAAGATTTTTCATTTTTTTTAATATGGCAAAGAAAAATAACACCGCAGACCTCGGATTTGAGGATAAGATATGGAAAGCGGCAGACTTGCTACGTGGCTCAATAGATGCTGCCGAGTATAAAAACGTTGTACTTGGACTAATCTTTCTGAAGTATATTTCCGACTGCTTCGATGTGAAACATCAGCAGCTGGTAGATGAAGGTGACGGTTTCGAGGAGGACAAGGACGAGTATGTTTCAGAAAACATTTTCTATGTCCCAGCCGATGCACGATGGAATGTGATTGCCGAAGCGGCTCACACTCCTGAAATCGGTAAGGTCATCGACAATGCCATGCTGGAAATCGAGAAGGAGAACGACCGTCTGAAAGGCATCCTTCCCAAGAACTTCGCACGTCCGGAGCTGGACAAGCGCCGTCTCGGCGATGTGGTTGACCTCTTCACCAACACCATCGAGCTGGGTAAGCAGGAAGAGAACAAAGACCTGCTCGGACGTACTTACGAGTACTGCCTCTCCAAATTCGCCTCACTTGAAGGAAAGAACGCCGGCGAGTTCTATACACCTTCGTGTATTGTACGCACTATAGTTGCAGTATTGCAGCCGTTCAAAGGCCGCTGCTACGACCCTGCGATGGGCAGTGGCGGCATGTTTGTGCAGAGTGCCGACTTCGTCCGCCATCATCAGGGAGATATCAAGAACCTCTCCATCTTCGGGCAGGAAATCAATGCCAACACCCGCAAGATGGCGATGATGAACCTCGCCATCCGTGGCATTGAGGCGAATCTCGGCGATAAGAACGCTGATACGTTCTTCGAAGACCAGCACCCCACGTTGAAAGCGGACTTCGTGATGGCGAACCCGCCATTCAACATGAGCGACTGGGGAGCGGACAAGTTGCAGGAGGATGTGCGGTGGAAATATGGAATACCGCCCCAGGGAAACGCTAACTTCGCATGGCTGGAGCACATGATCAGTCACCTCTCGCCAACAGGACGTATTGGGCTGGTGCTTGCCAACGGCTCGTTGAGCAGTCAGACGGGAGGGGAGGGAGAAATCCGTAAGAACATCCTGAGGGCCGACCTTGTGGAAGGTATCGTAGCATTGCCCAGCCAGCTGTTCTATAGCACTGGCATACCGGTATGTCTCTGGTTCCTCAACCGACAGAAGACACAGCCGGGAAAGCTGGTGTTTATCGATGCCCGTAACATGGGCTCCATGGTCACTCGTAAGCTCCGTGAACTGACCGACGACGACATCAACCGCATCGCTCAGACATTCACCGATTACCGTAATGGCACGCTTGCCGATGAGAAAGGCTATTGTGCGGTGAAGTCGATTGAGGATGTGGCGGCACAGGATTTCATCCTTACGCCTGGCCGTTATGTCGGCATCGTAGAGCAGGAGGATGATGGTGAGCCGTTTGAGGAGAAGATGAACCGGCTCACTACCGAACTGAGCGCACTGTTCAAACAAAGCCATCAGTTAGAGGAAGAAATACGCAAACAGTTAGGTAGTATCGGCTTCAAAATATGATTTTAGTTTCAGAAGAAAGTAAAAGAGAAAAAGCTCATAGCAACAGTAAAAAAATAACTTAGTAATAAATTATCATTTTTGGAAGAGAACAACAAAATAATAAAGAAGGAACAGCAAGAGAAAATGCTGTTTCAGGATGCCTGCATTATCATTGACCAGGCTCAGATGGCAGCATATCATAAAATTAATGAAATACTGATCAAACGTAATTGGCTGTTGGGAATGAGAATTCAGCATGAGGTGTTGAAGGACAAACGCGCTGAATATGGCGAACAAGTAGTAAAGTCTTTAGCAAAGGAGCTGACTACAAAATATGGTGAAGGTTTTACATGGAGAAATTTGTATAACTATATTGATTTCTACTCGACATATAGCAGTTTTTTCTTGAAGGAGAATGGCGAGACAGCAAACGCTCAGACAATTTTGCACTCAGTGCGTGCAAAATCTGAAAACATTTTCCACTCACTGCGTGCAAAATCTCCAATTAGGCTTTCTTGGACTCACTATCGTATCATTCTGCAAGAAAATAGCCAAGAGGCTCGTGATTGGTATGAGCAGGAGGCGGCACGTGAAATGTGGGGTACCAGAACACTTCAGCGCAATGTGAGTAGCCAATATTATCACCGACTGCTAAAGTCGCAAGACAAGGTCTTGGTTCATGATGAAATGATAAAGTTGACAGCACCTATGCAAGACAAGCTCGAATACCTGAAGAATCCTGTAGTTGCAGAATTCTTAGGGTTCAAGAACAATGCACAATATACTGAGTCAAATTTAGAACAAAGCCTCATCGACCATCTTGTCCATTTCATTATGGAATTAGGAAAAGGCTTTGCATTCGTTGACCGCCAGAAGCATATTCATACGGAAAAAGAAGACTATTACATAGATCTTGTGTTTTACAATTATCATCTTCGCAGTTTTGTGCTGATTGACCTAAAAACTACAAAACTGCGCCATCAGGACGTGGGGCAGATGGATATGTATGTGAGAATGTACGACGAACTGGTACGACCAGAAGGCCATAACCCAACCATAGGACTATTGCTTTGTGCGGATACAGATGAGGATATTGCTCGTTATTCAGTCCTGAATGACAACGACCACCTCTTTGCTGCCAAGTACCTCACATATATGCCTACAAAAGAAGAACTCCGGCGAGAGATTGAACAGCAGAAAGAATTCTTCCGTTTACAACATAAAAAGTAGTAATTATGGAAGAGTGGAAAGAATATTAGTTAAACAAGTTAATTCTCATTTATGGAAGAGAACAAAATAGCAAAAGTGTCGGCAGCGACGACAGAATCTTTGATACAGGACTTACGTCAGATTATAGAATATGCGAGAAGTCATGTGGCTTCTACTGTGAACTATGCATTAAGCATAATGTATTGGAAAATTGGAGAGCGTATTAATAACGAAATACTTGAAAATAAGCGTGCTGAGTATGGAAAACAAATTGTCGCATCGGTGGCGCGACAATTGAGAGAAGAATATGGTGCTAAAGGATTCGACGAAAAAAATATTCGAAGAATGATGCAGTTCGCTCAGGAATTTCCAGACGAACAAATTGTCGCATCGATGATGCGACAATTAAGTTGGACGCATATATTACAAGTGCTTTCTCTCAAAGACATCCTTCAACGAGAGTTCTATCTAACTGTTCTTCCACCGCCGTCTGCACCGGTTGATTGCGATTGACCTCAAATTAGGACGTTTCAAGGCGCAGTACAAAGGTCAGATGGAACTTTATTTGCGCTGGTTGGAAAAGAATGAGATGGAGCCAGGAGAAGAACCGCCACTTGGGCTATTGCTTTGTACAGAAGGAAGTGAAGAACAAATAGAACTGCTACAACTCGACAAGGCGGGAATCAAAGTCGCACAATATCTAACCGAGTTGCCGCCTCGTGATGTGCTAATTAGACAAATACATAAATCTCTTGAAGTTACAAAAAAACGATTAGAGGATTATTCTAAAGAAGAATAATTATGGAAGAGTGGAAAGAATATAAAATTGGCGATATTTGCAGCAAAGTATGCAGCGGGGGAACACCATCTAGTAAACAATCAGATTACTATGATGGTGATATTCCATGGCTTAATACGAAAGAAATCAATTTCAATCGTATATACAATACAGAAAAAAGCATAACAGAAGATGGTTTAAATAATTCTTCCGCAAAATGGATTGAAGCAAACTCTGTTATTATTGCCATGTATGGTGCAACTGCAGGAAAATCAGCTATAGCAAAGATACCATTGACAACAAATCAGGCTTGTTGTAATTTAACCATTAACTCAGATGTTGCTGATTATCGATTTGTATATTACTTTCTTTGCAATAAGTTCTTTGAACTTGCATCTCTAGCTAATGGCGGTGCTCAACAAAATCTTAATGCTCAAATTATAAAAGATTTTGGCATAAATATGCCTTCATTATCAGAACAAATTCGGATAGCAGATGTGTTATCTACAATCGATGACAAAATCGAGGTAAACAGGCGGATAAATGATAATTTAGAGCAACAAGGACAATCGTTGTTTGATGAGTATGTGATGAATCCGAATTGGCCCCGAACACAGCTGTTAAGCAACTACACGCTTATAAATCCAACACGAACTATAACAAAAGGTAAAACTTCAAGATGCATTGATATGTCTTCACTGCCTACAAAAGGCACTTTTCCAAGCGATTGGACATTTAAGGATTATAATGGTGGCATGAAGTTCCAGAATGGCGATACTATTATGGCCAGGATTACTCCGTGTCTTGAAAATGGAAAGACGGCATACATCAACTTTTTGGATGAAAACGAAGTTGCTTTTGGCTCAACGGAGTACATCGTATTATCGGCAAAAGAGGGCTTCTGCTCCGAACTATTATATTTTCTGGCAAGGCATGATGATTTTGTCTCATACGCAGTTGCTCACATGAATGGAAGCAGCGGAAGACAGAGGGTTTCAGGAAGTGACATCGCTAATTATGAAATGCCAGAAATTACTAACGAGACACTGGATTTTGTAAGTGATAAGCTACATGGAATTATGGAAGTCATTAAAAACAACTCTCTTGAATCCCGTCGTCTCGCTTCTCTCCGTGACACCCTTCTCCCTCGCTTGATGTCAGGCGAACTTAAAGTAAACGAAATTGAAAACCTGGTATGAACAAGAAATCGATACGTTTTTACAACGACCACGAGGTACGCGCTGTGTGGGACGAAGAACATAGCAAGTGGTGGTTTTCTGCCACAGATATCATACGAGCCATCAATGATGAGGAAGACTACATAAAAGCTGGAAACTACTGGAGGTGGTTGAAAAAGAAACTCAACCAAGACGGCATTCAACTCGTGAGTGTCACTCACGAGTTCAAATTTCAAGCTCCAGATGGCAAGCAGCGTACTGCAGATGCGCTTGATGCTGACTGCATACAGACCTTAGCACAACACTATCCAAACAATCGTGCTCATGCTTTCCTGAATTGGTTTGTATATAGCGACAACAGTATTGATGGGCAAAGTCGCAAGAAGGCCTATTCGCTCTTTGAAAGTGGCATTCTCGACAGCATGAAGCCGGGGACAGTGGAGTGCCTGCAGCAGATACACGCTTTCCTCTTTGGCGGGCTTTACGACTTTGCTGGGCAGATACGTACCAAGACCATTTGGAAAGACGGAACATTGTTCTGCCGTGCAGAATATCTAAAGCGGAACCTGCAAATCATCGAGTCAATGCCGGAAAACAATTTCGACGAGATAGCCGATAAATATGTGGAAATGAACGTGGCGCATCCGTTTATGGAGGGCAATGGGCGTAGCACTCGCATTTGGCTTGATTTGCTGTTGAAGGCTCGTCTTCAAAAATGCGTCGACTGGAGCCTGATCGACAAGAAAGATTATCTTTCAGCGATGCGCAAGAGCACAACAGACGCGTCAACAATCAAACTCTTGCTTCGAAATGCCCTCACTGACAAAATTGATGACCGCGAGATATTCATGAAGGGTATAGACTACTCATATTACTATGAGCAGGAGAATTAAGAAGTATAACGAACCTGTAAATTCTCAGTTGATGTCGTGTCCAATAAAACGCTATAACCAATTCGTATGATGGAAGTCAATCAAGAAGAACGTTATAATCCGATAGATGCTGCCGCAATGATTGATACCGTGCTACGGAAGGAGAAGAACTGGAAACGACTTCACTTCTATCAGAAGACCGTGGTGCTCTATCAGATGACCTATATTTTCAGCCTAAGATTTCTGCCCAAGTATGGCGACCGCACAGTGGATCAGATGGTGCAGGCTGCCCGTTCAGGGAAGCAGAACATCGTGGAAGGAATGGCAGACGGTGTCACCTCGACGGAACTGGAACTGAAACTGCTCAACGTGGCGCGGGCGTCATTGTAAGCTATGCTCATTTCCTGGAGAAAGATTTCATAGAAAACGGCGGCATCCGTGAGCGCATGACCGCTGCTCGTCTCGGCTACCGCAACATCCAACGTGCCACCATCGAAGCCAAAGACCGCGAAATTCTCGCCTTAAAAACTGAGATAGATTCTCTGAAAAAAGAAATAGAATCTCTGAAGAAAGAAATTCAATCCCCCAAAAGTAAGAACTAGTTTTTGCTAGGCTGACTAGACAAACTAGGCTGACTAGATGAACTAGACTAACTAGATAAACTACAATGACTAGATAAAACGCTCAACCATGCCAACCTACAACGAAGACCACTACGAGCAAACGCTCATCCAGCTATTTACCGAGCGGCTGGATTATGACTATGCGAACGGTTACGACATCCAAAGCACATACGCTGTGAAAGACTATTACTGCCCAGTGTATAAGGATCGGCTGCGCAGGATGCTGGCTATGTTGAATTCAGGTCTGCCATCTACAGCGATAGATGAGGCAGAGCGGAAACTGCTGCATATAGAAGCCGGCAATATGGTGCAGAACAACGAGCTGTTCATGGACTATCTGCAGCATGGTGTGGAAGTGACATACCACGACGGACATGAGCTGAAAAACGACATCGTCTATCTTGCCGACTATGAGCATATCAACCGGAACGACTTTCTGTTGGTGAACCAATGGACATACGTGGAGAAATCGAAGAAACGCGCTGACCTGATTCTTTTCCTCAACGGTCTGCCCATAGTGCTGATGGAACTGAAATCACCGTCACGTGAGGAGACGGATGCAAGCGCCGCCTACCGTCAGCTGAAGAACTACATGAAGGAGATACCGGGCATGTTCACTTACAACGTGTTCTGCGTGATGAGCGACATGGCGGAATCGAAAGCGGGCACGCTCACATCGAGCGAGGACCGCTATATGCAGTGGAAATCGAAGGACGGCGTATATGAAAGCAGCGAGGTAGTGAATTTCGATGTGTTCTTCGAGGGAATGTTCCGCAAGGACAGGCTGATGGACATCATCAAGAACTTCGTGTGTTACTGTAAAGACGAGGGCAAGGACTATAAGATTCTTGCCGGCTATCATCAGTATTTCGCCGTTCGCAAAGCCATCGACCGCACCGTCAGCGCTGTGCAGGGCGACGGCAAAATCGGTGTGTTCTGGCACACACAAGGCAGTGGAAAGTCATTGTCGATGGTGTTCTATGCCCACCTGCTTCAAGCGGCTGTGTCGCAACCCACCATCGTGGTCATCACCGACCGCAACGACCTAGACAACCAGCTATATACGCAGTTCGCCAAATGCAAGGACTTCCTGCGGCAGGTGCCAGTTCAGGCTTCCACCCGTCAGCATCTGCGTGAGCTGCTGGAGGGCAGAACCGCCAACGGCATCATCTTCACGACGATGCAAAAGTTTGAGGAGTATGATGCACCGCTGTCCGAAAGAAGCAACATCATTGTGATGAGCGATGAGGCGCACCGTGGGCAGTATGGCTTTGAGGAGAAGGTAAATCCCGAGACAGGACAGATAAAGGTGGGCACTGCTCGTATGATTCACGACTCACTGCCCCATGCATCGTTCATCGGTTTCACTGGTACGCCTGTCGCACTGAAAGACCGCAACACCATAGAGGTGTTCGGCGACTGCATCGACGTATATGACATGACACAGAGCGTGCTCGACCATGCCACCGTGCCGGTGTATTATGAGAGCCGTGTCATCAACCTGAAACTGGATGAGCATACATTGGCACTCATCGACCAGGAATATGAGCTGTTGGAAGCTGAGGGAGCCGAAGAGGAACAGGTGAAGCGGAGCAAGAAAGACTTGTCGCATCTGGAAGAACTGCTCGGAGCGGATGCCACGATTGACTCTCTCGTGGGCGACATACTCAATCACTATGAGAACTACCGTGAGCAGGAACTCACAGGAAAGGCGATGATTGTGGCTTACAGCCGTCCGATAGCCATCAAGATATACAAGCGCATACTCGAACTGCGTCCGGACTGGACGGAGAAGGTGAAGTGCGTGATGACCAGTGGAAACAACGACCCGGAGGAATGGCGCGACATCATAGGCAACAAGCAATACAAGCAGGAACTGGCGAAGAAGTTCAAGGATGACAACGACCCGATGAAAATCGCCATCGTAGTAGATATGTGGCTGACCGGCTTTGATGTACCATCTATGGCTACGATGTATGTGTTCAAGCCGATGAGCGGACATAACCTGATGCAGGCCATCGCACGTGTGAACCGCGTGTTCAAAGGCAAGGAAGGCGGACTCGTGGTGGATTATATCGGTATCGCCCAGGCATTGAAACAGGCGATGAAGTTCTACTCCACGAACGACAAGCGGAAATTCGGTGACCCGAACATCAAATCCACTGCACTGAAGATATTCCAGGAGGAACTGGAAATCTGCCGCGACCTTATGCACGGGTTCGACTATGCTCAATTCAAGGATGCTTCCGACCTAAGGCGTGCGGAAATCATCAAGGGCGGTACCAACTTTATGTTGGACATAAAACGCCAGAAGAAGAAAGACGATTATATGAAGCATGCCACCGCACTGCATCAGTCCATCACGCTCTGCCGCAGTCTGCTGACAGAGGACCAGCGATGGGAAAGCGCTTTCTTCGAGACGGTGCGCGTGATGATACTCCGTCTGGGAGCAAAAGGAAAAATCACGAAGAAGGACATCGACCAGCGCATCCGTGAGCTGATGAAGCAGAGCGTGAAGAGCGAGGGAGTCATCAACCTGTTCCAGAACGAAGGTAAGGACTTCTCGCTGAACGACCCGGTGTTCCTTGAAGAGCTTTCCAAAATGAAGGAGAAGAACATCTCCATCCAAATTTTGGAAAACCTGCTGAAAGATAAGGTAAGGGCATTCCAGCATAAGAACATCGTGCAGAGCGAGAAATTCTCTGAGTTGCTTAACAACGCACTGAGCAATTACCTTAAAGGTATGCTGACCAATGAGGAGGTTATTCAGGAATTGCTGAAACTGGCATCTGAAATCAAGGAGACCGAGGAAAAGGGAAATGATTTGGGTCTTTCTGTCGAAGAGAAAGCATTCTATGATGCACTGACCCGTCCACAGGCGGTGAAAGACGTGTATGAAAACGATGAGCTGGTGGAGATGACGAAGGAGCTGACGGAAACGCTTCGCAAGAACCGCACCATCGACTGGCAGCATAAAGAGTCGGCGCGTGCCGGTATGCGTAAGCTGGTAAAACGCTTGCTGAAAAAATACAATTATCCGCCAGAGGAAGCGCAATATGCCATGGACATCGTGCTGAAACAATGCGAGGAATGGTCGGACGATGACGACTATACAACCGAATTTGCCATAGCTTCCTCACCTGTACTGACAGATGTCAAAGACGATGCAGAAATGGTAGCTCATATTGAAACCCTCATGGCGATGACAGACGGGACATCCATTCTTCATATTATTCAATCATGTCAGGAACGCTTCAACGAAAAATACCCGGCTATGATAGGCAAACAGCGTGAATGGTTCAATGTCATCGGTGAATATGTGAAGAGCAGAACAAAAAGGTACGATCTACAAACAGATGAGGTGTTCCATTTGGCTGCGGAAGATTCAGCAGAATAAGTTTTTATAAGGGATTTAAACAAGAAACTATATTGTTGTTAGTTTCTATTTCGTGACTTGCCATTGTACGATAAGAAACGATTCTGTTGCTCGAAGTTCAGAGACTCCGGCTCCTGTCGGTCGTACTTTGGGAAACGTCTGGTGTCTGGGGGGGTATTCGGTTTTCCTTTTAGACACCCAGTAGGGCATCTCTACTTGGCAGGGTGGCGGAAAGAGAGGCAGATGAGTGAGAAAACACCGAGGATAGGGATAAGAGCGGTCTGGAGGGTGTGGACAATCAGGACGAATGTCTCGGCGTTGACCGCCGCCACTCCATAAAGCACAAAGATGGTCTTGACCGCAAAATGCCAGGGCCCCATCCCATTAGGTGTAGGTACAATCACTGCGATGCTTCCGACGACAAACGCAACAAGCGCTGTCATGACTCCTAGATTCTCTGTGAACTGGAAGCAAAAGAATGTGATGTAGAAATGGAGGAAATAGCTCACCCAGATGCCTAAGGTATAGAGGATGAACAGCCATTTTCTCCTCACAGCCCCCACCGATTTGACACCCTCCATGATATCGTCAATGATTTTCCTGAAATTCACGAATTTCGCCACTTTCTTCAGTCCCCAATAAAGGAAACATACAGTGATGATGGTGCAGATGGCGGTGACAATATAACCAGTGAGTGTAAACTGAGAGAAAAAATGTCCGAAATTAGTGCCTGTCTTACTGAAAAAAGATGCGAACACCCCGATTTGCGACAGGCACACAGCTGCCACGATGACGAGGATGAGCAACGAGTCGATGATGCGCTCAGTCACCACCGTACCGAACGCCTTGGCAAACGACACCTTGTCGTAGCGGTTGAGCACCCCGCAGCGTGTTACCTCCCCCACCCTGGGAATGATGAGGCTTGATGCATAGGAAAGGAAGACTGCATGGATGCAGGTACTGACTTTCGGATGCTCGCCAATCGGTTCAAGGCTTTGCTTCCAACGCAATCCCCGGAACACCTGTGCCGTGACACCGAAGACCATGGAGAGCATCATGAATCCCCAGTGCATCTCGTTCTGCAGCACATGACACATCCTTCCGAAGTCAAATCCCCGGTACATCCACCACAAAATCCCCGCCCCGAGGAGGATTGAGAGTACGACGTTTACAGTATTTCGGATATTCTTACGTGGCAAGAAATTAAAATATTTAAAAATTTAATTATTTAAGATGTAAGATTTATTTTCGCTGTTTGATTTACCCAAAATTAAGATGTAAGATTTTTCAAGTTATGGTGCCCCCATAAAAACCTTGGATGATGCCAGCGAACCTCCAGTGCTCCCCGCTGATACCCGGAAAACAAAGAAATCCACAAAAAACTAAAAACTAAAAACTAAAAATTAATCATTATTCAAATATATGTATTAACTTTGCGGGTGCAAAGTTAGTGCAAATTCAAAGTATAAAAAAAATAAATACGTAGTTTTTTTTATTTTTTAAACATTTTTTATGCAAGTTAGACCAAAGAAATCGCTGGGTCAGCACTTTTTGACAGATCTGTCGGTGGCATCTCGGATTGCCGACACCGTTGACTCCTGCCCTTCTATCCCCATTCTTGAACTGGGACCGGGCATGGGTGTGCTCACTCAGTATCTGATGCAAAAAGAGCGGGAGCTGAAGGTGGTGGAAATTGACCGTGAGTCTGTTGAATACCTTCACAGCCACTACCCTTCGCTCCACGACAACATATTGGGAGCAGACTTTCTAAAGATGGACTTGTCGTCGGTTTTTTCCGGCCGTCCATTTGTACTCACCGGCAACTATCCCTATAACATCTCCAGCCAGATATTTTTCAAGATGCTTGACTACAAAGATTTTATCCCCTGTTGCACCGGCATGATTCAGAAGGAAGTGGCTGAGCGGCTGGCATCTGCCCCCGGCAGCAAAGTATATGGTGTGCTGAGCATCCTCATACAGGCATGGTATGACGTTGAATACCTGTTCACCGTGGATGAGCACGTGTTCGACCCGCCTCCAAAAGTGAAGAGTGCTGTAATTCGTCTCACGCGTAACGACAAGACCTCTCTTGGCTGTGACGAACGGCTGTTCCGCCGGATAGTCAAGACGGTGTTCACGATGCGACGTAAGATGCTTCGCAACGGGATGAAACAGATTATAGGCAGCGATGCCCCGATGCTCTCCGACCCATTGTTCAACAAACGACCTGAACAGCTGTCGATTGACGACTTTATTGAGCTGACGAACCGAGTCTCTCTCTCACATCCATCATAAGAGAAATCTGCCCTGAAAAGGTAGGATTGTCGTACTTCTCCAAAGCAATATGCTTCACCTGGCTGGCGAACACCTCAAGATCCCGGATCATGACTCCCTGACCAAGGTCGATTTCTCCTGTCGGCTTGGCTGTTTCAATCCATTTCACGAGGTCTTCAGCCTCTTCCTTTGTGTATGTGCGTTTATAATTTCCGTGCATGATTGTATTTTAGTTGTTAGTTTTTAGTTAGCAGTTTCACCATGATTTCGGCAGCCCGTCGTGATGCTCCGGCCGGTCCGATGATATGGCGCATCTCCTCATAGTCGTCAAGCATTTTCTGCCTTTTTTCTCCTCCCGGGAGGATTGCCTTCAGCTCGTTATAGACTTTATCGACAGTCATGTCGGATGCGATGAGTTCCTTCACGATTTCTTTTCCACTAATAAGGTTTACAAGCGATACAAACTCCACCTTGAGAATAACACCTTTCAACCATTTCATGAACTTGCCCGCCGAGAGATAGTAACAGACCACCTGAGGCACATTAAGAAGTGCCGTCTCCAGCGTTGCCGTCCCGCTTGTGACAAGTGCCGCATCTGCCTGACTGAGGATTTCGTATGTGCTGTTGAACCTCACCTCCACATCCATCCCCTTAGGGATATATTTTTTATATATATCCATCGGGATATTCGGCGCACCAGCCACTACTGATTGATATCCCCCGATCTTCGAAGCTGCAAGAAGCATCTTAGCCAGGTTCTTCTTGACTTCCTGCACGCGGCTGCCTGCAAGCACCGCAATAATCGGCAACTTGCCGGTAACAGCTGATTTTTCTTCACCTAACGTCTGCCGGAACTCCTCCACTGCATCCACACAAGGGTTTCCCACGTAATGGATGGGGTAATGATGCTTTTTCTGGAAGAAATCCACCTCGAATGGCAAAATCGAGAACAGCTCATCCACATATTTTCTGATGCTTTTGATGCGGTATTCTTTCCATGCCCATATTTTTGGGGAAATGTAATAATATACGGGGATGTCGGTGTGGGTCTTGATGTATTTCGCCACCTCGAGGTTGAATCCCGGATAATCGATGAGAATGAGCACATCTGGTTTCCATTTAGCCACGTCGCGCTTACACGCCTTCATGTTTCGGAGGATTGTGCGTGCGTGTGTGAGTACGGGGATGAACCCCATATACGACATCTCCTTATAATGCTTCACGAGCGTGCCGCCCACCTCCTGCATCTTGTCGCCACCATAGAAACGGAACAGAGCCTTCGTATCGATTCTGAAAATCTCCGCCATGAGATTAGAGGCATGCAAGTCGCCGGATGCCTCACCGGCAATCAGATAATAGCGCATATCAGATGTTGAATTTCCCCGCAAAATTAGTGTTTTTTATCTTTACAAAAAAAGAAAGCACTGATTTTTTATGTTTAAATCAGATATTTTTTGTAATTTTGTACAAAATATGAACTATAAAATTTTAATATTATGGAAATAGCTGAATTAAGTCCGAAATTAGTTTGGAAAAACTTCTATTCGCTGACACGTATTCCCCGTCCGAGTGGTCACACGGCAGCCGTAGCCCAGTACCTGGTAGAGTTTGGAAAATCAATTGGTGTCGAGGCATTCATCGACAAAGCCGGCAATGTGGTGATGCGTAAGCCGGCAACCCCAGGCTATGAGAATCTAGAGACCGCCATCCTTCAGGCTCACATGGACATGGTTCCCCAGCCTCTCGACGGTCCTCATAATTTCGAGACCGACCCGATAGAGACAGAAATCCGGGGTGACTGGGTTTACGCGAAAGGGACAACGCTCGGAGCTGATGACGGCATGGGTGTGGCAGCAGCCATGGCCATATTGGAAGACAAGTCAGTGGAGCACGGTCCGCTTGAAGTGCTGATTACCGCCGACGAGGAGACCGGCATGTTTGGTGCCCGTGGTCTGGAAGCCGGCACCCTGACAGGCAAATACCTTTTGAATTTGGACTCTGAGACTGAAGGTGAAATCACTATCGGCTGCGCCGGTGGTCAGGATGTGGAATGTAAGCTGGAATACGATGAAATCGACGTGAATCCAGAAGGGATGAAAGCCTTTAAAATCATCATGGACGGAATGCGTGGCGGTCATTCAGGATTGGAAATCAACGAAGGCCGTGCGAACGCCAACAAGCTGATGGCCCGCCTGCTGTCTTCACTCATTGATGCCGACTGCGCATGGCTCAGCAGCTGGACCGGCGGGACGATGCGCAATGCCATCCCCCGCAGCGGTGAGGCAGTGGTGCTTGTACCGTCATCCAAAGAAGAGGAATTCAAGTCGATTGTCAATGAACGTCTTGCAATCTACAACGAAGAATATATCACCGTTGAGAATGGCCAAATCGCTATCAATATTGAGCCTTGCGAAGTTCCTTCCAAAGCAATGCCTGACGACATCCAGCTCAATCTTGTGAATGCCATCCTCGCCGCCCACGACGGTGTGCTGCGCTTTATCCCCACCATTCCACATATCGTTGAAACCTCTTCCAACCTCGCTATCGTGAAAGCCGGGAATGGCAGCATTGAAGTTTATCTGCTTGCCAGGAGCTCAAGCGACACAATGAAAGCCTACCTTTGTGAGTCGTTGGCAAGCTGCTTCCGTTTGGCAGGGATGGACGTGGAACTGGTCGGAGGCTATGGTGGTTGGCAGCCAAACACCTCGAGTCCGCTTGTGGCAAATATGTCGGCGGTATATGAGAAGATGTACGGCAACAAGCCAAAAGTTGAGGTGTGCCACGCTGGTCTGGAATGCGGCATTATCGGTGTGACCTATCCTGAAATGGATATGGCATCATTCGGTCCCACCTTAGAATCACCACACACACCAAGCGAGCGTTGCTACATTCCTTCGGTTGAGAAATTCTATGCATTCGTGGTTGAAATGCTCAAGAACATTCCGGCAAAGAACTGAAAACTAAGAACTAAAAACTAAATATTTGGCACTAAAGAAACATAAAAACTTGAAGCTCTATTACTCCATCAGCGAGGTGGCTACGATGATAGGTGTAAACGAGACGACCCTCCGTTTCTGGGAGAAGGAATTCCCTGAGATCAACCCCCAGAAAGCGGGTCGTGGCATTCGCCAATACTCTCATGAAGACATTGAGGTGGTACGCAAAGTGCATCATCTGCTGAAAGAGAAAGGCATGACAATTGATGGTGCCCGTCAGACTCTGAAACAGACGGGGAAAGGTGGTGATGTGCGTTTAGACGTGCTTAAACGGCTGAAATTTATCCGTGAAGAGCTTCAGGAACTCAGCAAAGCGATGTCGGATTTTGAAGCATAATACAAACGAGATTCAAACAATTTAAACATTTTCATTTTTATTCTCACAAAAAGATGTATTCAAAAGAGAAAATCAACAGTGCAGTAAAGCACCTGCTCGAACAATGCGTCAATCAGATGCACACACTCTATCAGGAAGAGGAAATCACGGATTTCTACATCCATGTTGATCCCGGCTCTGGTGAAATGCGGATTGTTGACGACAACGACACGTTGCTTTCCCGAGAGGCTATCCCTTCGGATTTGCAGTCCGACGAGGAGAATGATGCTCCCGAGGGGCTGCTTGCTGATTTTCGGCAGTCGCTGAAGGAGGAACTTCAACGGCTGAACACCGCCAAGGCTTTCGACGATGTCAATGTGTTCCACCCCTTCTCATTCTTGCTTGAGACAGCCGACGACATTGAAGATCTTCTGATTGTGGATGATGCTAACTACATCATTGGTGATGAACTTCTGAAAGGTCTTGACGACGACCTTGACTCATTTATCGACAACTTGATGAAAAATTAAAGAATTTACGATTAAATTATTTACGATTTATTTAGCTATTTGGATAGTTAATAATCTAAGAAGACGAGAAGACAGTTATTACATCTGATGAAGGACACAATTAAAGTAGATTCAAACAAACTATTAAAAACTTCATTAAGCAAATAAATCTTATACACTAAGTTACTACACTTTCCACTATTCACTTTTCACTATTCACAAAAATACCATGTTATTCAGATTTTCCATAGAATACCGCACACACTGGGGTGAGGACATCCGCCTTCAGGCAAACGGAAAAGAATATCAGATGAACACGCTAGACGGCATCATCTGGACCTGTGACCTCGAACTGTCAATAAAACCCGGTATTTTCACCTATAACTACGCAATGTACCGTAACGGTCAGTTTGTGTGGCGCGAATGGGAGATTGGCTCCCACAGTATTTACATACCAGCAGAGTCGAAGAGCAAAAAAAAGCCTTCGGTTCCCCAAACATTCTTCGTTGAAGACAGCTGGCGTCCGATACCCGATAATCTTCCGCTTTATTCCTGCGCCTACACCGACGTTGTGGCAAGTCATGAACATAAAACCCTCGCCAGCCTCACCTATTTCCCGACGACTCTTCAGCTGCGTATCACCGAACCGCGTCTGCGGAAAGGCCAGCAGCTAGGAATCTGCGGCAACACCCCACTCTTAGGGAACTGGGAGAAAGCCGTTCCTATGGAGCTGACCGGCCTGCAGGAATGGTCGCTGAACATCGACACCGACAAGTTGTTCCATCCTTTGGAATATAAATATGTAATTATAGACGAGTCTGGTGAAATCATCTCGTGGGAAGAGGGTGCCAACCGTTATATCGACAAAATACTTATCAACGGTAATTACCAGACTTGGGTGAAAACAGACAGAGCGCCACGTTTCAATATCTCCAACTGGAAATGTTCCGGCGTGGTGATTCCCGTGTTCTCACTCCGTACTGAACGCAGCTATGGTGTCGGTGACTTTGCAGACCTGAAGGAGATGATCAGCTGGGCATCCAGCGTGGGTATGCATGTGGTTCAGATTCTTCCAATCAACGACACGATGATGTCGGGTAAATGGCAGGACTCCTATCCTTATAACTCCATCTCGATTTATGCGTTCCATCCGCTTTACGCCGATCTTAACTCCCTGCCAGTGCTTCACGACAGCCTGAAGATGGAGACGTTCAAAATCCGTCAGCAGGAGCTGAACCGTGCTCCGATGATGGACTATGAGGCATCCATTGCCATCAAGATGGAATATTTCCGGCTGGCATACGAGCAGGAATGGGAATCGACATCAGCAAGCGATGACTACAAAAAGTTCTTTGAGGCAAACAAAAGCTGGCTGGTGCCCTATGCCGCTTTCAGTTACCTTCGTGACACCTATGGCACCCCTGATTTCCATACATGGCCGAAACACAGCAGCTTCAACAAAGGCAACGTGAGCAAGTTATGCTCTCCTCAGAGCAAAAGCTATGCTGGTGTGGCACTCTACTATTATATCCAGTACCAGCTGCACCTTCAGCTAACCGACGTACATGAGCACGCCAAAGCCTGCGGCGTGATTATCAAGGGTGACATCCCCATCGGTATCAGCCGTACCAGCGTGGAAGCCTGGAGCGAGCCCCATTACTTCAACATGGACGCTCAAGCGGGTGCACCACCAGATGCTTTCTCCACAAACGGTCAGAACTGGGGTTTCCCCACCTACAACTGGGATGAGATGGCCTCTGACGGCTATTCATGGTGGAAACGCCGTTTCACAAAGATGTCAGAATATTTCGATGCCTACCGCATCGACCATGTGCTCGGGTTCTTCCGCATCTGGGAGATACCTTCACATTCCGTCCACGGTCTTCTCGGTCATTTCTCCCCTTCCCTCCCGCTGAGCCAGAGCGAAATCGAGTCCTACGGCGTGCATTTCAACCGCAAGCTGATGACCCAGCCGTTCATCAACGATGACATCCTCTATCAGATGTTCGGTTACCGCACCGACATGGTGAAGATGTTATACCTCGACAATGCCGGCAATATGGGCGGTGACAACGCCTTCAACACCTTCGGCGGAGTGAACGGTCTTTATAAGCTGAAGCCAGAATATGACACCCAGCGCAAGGTGGAGGCAGCGTTTGCCGGTAAGGAAGACGAAGACTCCATCTCACTCCGTGACGGACTGTACGCCCTTATTAGCAACGTGCTGTTCGTCATCGACCCCGACAATCCCCACGGCTACCACCCCCGCATCAGCGCCACTCAGGACTGGGTATTCAAATATTTGCCTGACAGCGACAAATATGCATTCGAGAAGCTTTATGAAGACTATTTCTACCGCCGTCATAACGACTTCTGGTATCATGAGGCTATGAAGAAACTGCCTATGCTCACCCAGTGCACAAGAATGCTTGTATGCGCCGAGGACTTAGGCATGGTTCCTGCCTGTGTGCCGACCTTAATGGATAACCTGCGTATTCTGAGCTTGGAGATTCAGAGCATGCCGAAAGCTTTTGGAGTGGAGTTCGGAAAATTGAGCGATAATCCCTACTTATCGGTTGCCACCATTTCCACCCACGATATGAGCACGCTCCGTCAGTGGTGGGAGGAAGACCCTGAGCGCAGCCAACGCTACTACAACAACTCATTAGACATTGACGGTACGGCTCCTGCCACCCTACCAGGCTGGCTTGCAGAGAAAATCGTAAGCCGTCATCTCTACAGTCCGTCGATGCTCTGTTTGCTATCGCTTCAGGACTGGCTTGCCATTGACGAAGAGGTAAGAAATCCTGATGCCAACGGCGAACGAATTAATATCCCTTCGAATCCGCGTCACTACTGGCGTTGGCGTATGCATTTGCCAGTTAGTGCACTTGCCGACAACACTAGTCTGAGCGAACATATCCACGAATTGATTGAACATTCTGGAAGAGTTTAGAAAATGAAGTTTTTTTTAGTGAAAAGTGGAAAGTGTATTTACTGAAGACTATAAACTATAAACTATAGACTATAAACTAAAATAAGGCAAATGGCAAGAAGCAAAAAGCAAGAGGCACTGAGATTCCTTATGGTATTTTTGATTACCATAGGAGTCTTGGCTTCTCTGCGCCATTTGTTCAACTTGTTTGTTCCCCCTTACGAAAACGGCAAGCCAAAGGATGAGAAAGCTGATTCCCTGAAGATATTAATGGCTGAAACACCAGTCAGTGAAGCTGATTTTTCCTGCGAAGAACCGCAAGTCCTTGCTCCAAATGCTGTCAAGCAGAAAGAATCAAAAATGCAGATTGTAGAAAAAGACACGACAGAGTCAGCAGATGAAGAAAATGACTCACTGATATTAGCCTTGGAGGATTCGCTCCGCCAAGACAGCATCAACCGCCGCAACACGGCGTTGTTCCGCCAAAGCGGCAAAATATGGGACTACGACGAATGTCTGCCCGACACGCAGGACCAACATATCATCAGTGCGATGGAACATGGAATTCAGCCTGTCGCTACCCACCGTGCTGTATTGTGGAAAGCCCGCAGACATCAGCTGGTAAGCATCAGCGGTTCACCCTTTTTCGTGGTAGAAAAGATGAATTATTCTATGCCATATCTGGTTCCAAAAGCCAAAGACTTACTGACTACAATCTCCTTGAATTTCCTTGACTCGCTACGTTCGAAAGGCCAGAAGCCTTATCTACCAATAGTGACCTCTGCTCTTCGGTCCACTCTTGATGTGAAAAAACTGACCCGCAACAACCGTAATGCCACAGAGAACTCATGCCACAGCTACGGCACAACCTTCGACATCACCTACAGCCGCTACATGCCACTCACCGGCATTCCAACACCTGTAGATAGTGCCGAATGGAAGCGGAGCGAACTGAAACTCACGCTCGCCGAGGTTCTCTTCGATTTACGAAACGAAGGAAAATGCTATGTGAAGCATGAACACCGACAGCCTTGTTTTCACATTACAGTAAGATAGAAAATGATTTATAAGTGGAAAGTGAAAAGAAAATAGTGAAAAGCATATTCCATTAGGACTATTTTAAGTACCTGAAAAACAGGATGGAATAAAATTACCATAAACATGATTATCGTGTTTATGGTAATTTTATTTATGATTATCCTCTCAAAATAAAGATTCAGGAATTATTACCAGCCATGATATTGATTACCGCCACTACATCTGAGATATCCACTTTGTCGTCATCATTCACATTCGCATTCTGCCAAGAGGCAGTGCCAGCCATCTGATTGATAATCGCCACAACATCGGATATATTGACGCTGCCATCGAGGTTCACATCGCCCAGCAGACCAGAACCATGTATCGGCGGGTTATCGCCCAAACGGAACAACCTGACTCCATGACTGGGCACAATGGTGGTAATTGAGCCCATTGATGTTCCCAAATCCTTACCAGCCCAGATATCATGCACAGGCACTGCTTCCGTTGAGCTATAGCCCAACTGTGTGAGGTCGAACGTGAACGGTGTTTTTTTAGTCACATAGAATAGAAATTCAATAGTGGTTCCGCTGGAAGAGGGGTTGTCATTGTCGCAGCTGGAATCGTAGCCGCAAAGTGCATGGAACTTCTTATAATTATGCCCTTCCGGCAAGTCGTAAATCAGTGTACACTGGGCGTTCAGTCCCAATCCTGTAGCATAGCTTCTGCCATCCACCCTCAGTGTTCCTCCCTCCACATTCTTGTTTACCTGCAACGTTCCCCACTCTGACTGATACGATGAGGCAGTGAGCTTGGTAAGTGATGTCTCATTTCCATCCTCATCGATAAGTACGGGATTGACAAGGTCAGCACGGTCATAATTGAAACCGTCACCACAGTTGCTCACCACGATTTTAAGCTGCTCTGCATCCGTCACGTCAGCCTCAAGTGCCACCGACCTGGTTCCCTTCCTGCTGATAAGTCCCGACCTTGCCACCGAATTATCCTGCTCAGAGGTAATCGGATTCTGACAGAACACCATAAAACGTATACTCGTTGTGGCGTTAGGCTGGTTGATACCCGAGTCGTCGGCAGCTGCCATAGCTTTGAACCGCACCACATCCATGTCATCCGGAATCTGGAAAAAAATGGCAGCATTTGCATCGGCAGAGAATCCCCGGTCGTAGCTCACCCCCATCACTTTCATCTTTCCCCCATTGTCCACGTCCTTGTTCTCGTAGATACGGTT